>Ga0224555_1001154_pt1 | contig 38106 bp, 30 predicted proteins | sample 714S23034metaG_FD_180687 | JGI IMG/M metagenome (GOLD analysis project Ga0224555, IMG submission 180687) | Peat soil microbial communities from Stordalen Mire, Sweden - 717 S2 30-34 | ecosystem: Environmental > Terrestrial > Soil > Wetlands > Peat | place: Sweden: Norrbotten County, Stordalen... | reverse complement strand
CTTTGCCTGGATGCAGAACTACCGCCGATTGGTTACACGGTGGGAATACCACATCGAGAACTTCCTCGGCTTCGTGCAACTGGCCTGCCTTTTGATGCTGCTTAAACATTTATGAGATGGCCTCTAGCAGTCTTGGCCTCTTTGAAATGGGATTCCAAGAAACCAGCGCGATTCTTGCGGGTGCAACGCCGTTCCCCCAGCAAATTCAGGCTTGCGCGTGCTCTGGGGCCTCGAAAGCTCCGGGGCGCAACAAGAAAGTTCTAAAATCGTTCTCCAACTCCGACCATTATTTCTCACATGGGATGAATGAGTTAAGCCGCTTCGGCGGCTTTTTCATTTCCTCCATTTTCGGTACATCTCGGTACATTCGGTACAACTGAGGGCAGTTTGAAGCCGAAACCGCACCTTTCAGCCCACTCTCTTCGGAACATTTCGTCCTCTTTGATCTTGTCGTAGAGGTCGGTCATGCTCTCCCCGGCATGTCCCATCCAGAACTTTTGAAGCCCTTCCGGACAATCCGTATGGTTCCGAAGAAACGTGTTTCGAAATCGTCTGAAGGCGTGATTGCCCGCCTTGCTTGTGCCGGTGAACGGGTTGATGTACCCCAGTTGCTTCAGCGCCGGGTGAAGGTGCCGGCGAAGAATGTTGGATGACCCAAGCGGCCTTCCATTCCGAGTGCAGAATAGAAATCCGCTTTTCCGTTCACCAACGAACTCCTGGAGCATGGCTGCGATCGTCGGATGGATGTCGACCTTGCGAAGAGCGCTCGCTGTCTTGAGTCTCTCTTCGACCTTGCCATGGCGTGCCTTCTGCTCGATGCTGATGCTCAGGAAGTCCGGGGAAATGTGCTTGTCAATTTCCAGACCAAGCGCTTCCCCAATCCTCAGGCCAGTGGCCCCGCACAGAATGAACACCATTCGCTCCCGCTCGTACTTCCAAGCAGCCAGACCCGACATGACCTCGGGCGAAAAGCATGGGGTGTTCTGCTTCGCCTTCAAGACTAGAGGCATATCGATAAAATCGGGGTTCCACTTCCGGGGATAGATCTCCTCCCCTTCCTTGTCGACAGCGGATGCCACAACCATCTTGACCACCAGTGCATAGTTGTCGATGGTTTTCGCAGGCAGCCCACCTTCCGACATTGTTGCAACGAGACCCTTCAGCGCCGCGTTGTTGACCTCGGAAAGAGGTATGTCTCCGATCTGTGGATTCAACCATTTGCGCAAACAGCCTGCCCACAGTTCAAGCGTTGAAACTGCTACAGGTTTCCGCTTTCGGGTTTTTACTTGCTCAAACCAGAACCCAGCCTGTTCCCTGAATGTGATGCCGCCTTCTTGCTTGACGACCTTGTTGAAGTACTCCTCGGTGTCGGCACCGCTCTTGGCTATGATCTCCCGCGCGCGACGAGCCGTTCAAAAGACAGTCTGTTCGGGCGGGCCTCTCTTCAGCATTGCGCGCTTTCTGTCGTCTTAGATCAGGTCCACAATGCCCAATACAGCATAGACAGTGAAGCGCTACCTGACGCGAGATTATTTGCCAAGTCGTTTGTAGAGCAAATAGTCTTCCCGATAGCGCCTCAAGAAATAGTCGATGGTCTCGACGCGCAGGCGAATGGAATGGGTAGGACGGTTCTCATCCATTTCCTTGAAGGAAAAGAATGGCGTCCCCGAACGCTCGATGATTTGTTCGATGGCGCTATAGATTGGGGCGTCATGGCCGCATTTGAAGCTGGAGAACTCGACCGCTACCAGGTTCGGATGGCGGGCAGTGAACTTGGCGGCCCAGAGCTTGTGATTGGAACTGGCCGAAAAGGCGGTCTTCCACACATCGGAGATATCTAAGGCATGATCGATCACGCCGGTGCGGATTTCGTCGCCGAAGAGCCGCTCCAGCAGGTCTTCGTCCATGGGCAAGGTGCTCTGCGAAAAGATAGGGTAGCCCAGCTTCTGAAACTGCGCCATGATCTCGTGGTTGATGCCGGGGTCGTGATGATAGGGACGGCCCAGCATCACGATTCCCAATCGGTCTTCGGCCTCCAAGCGGTCGAGAACATCGCGGGCCTGGCGGCGAAGGACGGATTCAAAACGCTCCTGTTCACGGAACCCGATGGCGACGGCGCGATCGTTTTCCTCGATGCCGAGGCCGAGAACCGGCTCCCAGGCCTGCCGCATCTGGCGCGCAAAGAGTTTGCGGTGCGAGAGATTGACCAGCGGATGGAGGTACTGGATGCCGCGCTCGGCAATGAGGTCGGTCTCTTTGGTAAAGGCCGCTTCGACGGTCTCCGGGGTGATCGAAGCGGTGGGGCAGCCGTTATTGGCGCGGGTATTGACCAGCGGCGAGGCCAGCACGTCGAACATGGGAAAGAAGATGACGTCGAGCGGCTGGCGCCCATGCTGCTTGAAGAGCAGGTTGTGGAAGTGGGCGAGGGCGATCTTCGAGGGGAAACAGGGATCGATCGATCCCCGGCTGGAGCCGGTTCGGTACATCTCGCCGGTGGTGACATCTGAATAGACGATGTTTTCCGGGCGCACGCCCAGGCTTTCCAGATAGGCGCTGAAGAGCGGTGCATAGGCATACAGGCTTAAGACGCGGGGAATGCCGATGCGCAGTTGGGCGCGTTGTTGCACAAGTGCTATTCGCCGGCGTGCCGCGGCGCTCCAGGCACGCGCGGGGAGCGGGCCGGCGACGGTCTCTGGATGGCGTGAGCGCCATACCTCGCTGGCGGCGATCTGCACCAGGTTGGGATGGGCGGCCCTGGTTGCATCCTGATGAGCTTGAATGTCGCGCATGGATTTCAAATCGTCCACCGCGCCCTTTTCGCAACCGGCAAGAATGATGCGCCGGCTTCCGGGTTCAATCGCAGCTTGCACTGAATAAGGTTCGCCTATGCGGCCTTCAGTGGGGGCAATCTGCACATCGAGGAAGGTGCGCAAGCAGGCGTTCTTGCAGAAACGGCAACGGGTCTCTTCATTGCATGTGGTGGTGTAGCGAATGCGGCCCACGGCCTCCATGCCGATGAAGCTGGTGGCGCGTCCCTGGCGCCACAGGCGCATGGCTTCGAGGCCAGCGCCGATGGCTCCGGCTTCGCCGCAGTGTGGGTGAACCGCAATCTCCGGTTCGATGCCGGTGGCTCGGAAACCGGCGCATATAAAGTCAACCTGGGCCTTGACTGCGGCCAGGTTGTTCTGTGTGCCTCCCTGCAGGACAAAGCGCGAGCCCAGCGCAGTGAGGTTAGGCGCCTTGGCCACATGCAGAAAAACATTGCGCGGAAGCACCGTGGCCAGCCCGGCCAGAATCTCCTCGGCCCGCCAGCCTTGACGCTGGAAGTTGACGATATCCGATTGCAGGAAGACCGCGCAGCCATAACCGAAGGCCGGCATCGTCTGGGCGGCAAAAGCGGTCTCCGCATAGCGTTCGACCGGAATTCCAAAGCCCTCCGCGGTCGATTGCAGGAAATAGCCATTGCCGGCCGAGCACTGCGCGTTAATCCGGAAGTCGCGAACGCGCCCCTGGCGTAACAGGATGATCTTGATGTCCTGCCCGCCGACATCGACAATCACCTGCGGATCGGCAAAATAGCGCAAGGCCGATTGGGTGTGGGCCACGGTTTCGACCAGGGCTACATCGGCGCTGAGCACCTGCCGCAGAATCTCCTTGGCGTAGCCCGTGGTTCCCACACCAAGAATCCGCAGGCTTGCACCGGAGTCCTCTTCGACCTGGCGGCGCAGATTGCCCAGCACTTCAATGGCATCGGCGATGGGGTTGCCCTCGGAGAGCCGATAGGCTTTGGCCAGCACCTCGCCGCTCTGCGAGAGGAGCACAACCTTGGTGGACGTGGAACCGCCGTCGAGTCCGATGAAGGCATCGACCCGCTGGCCGCGCTGAAACGCCGCGGGCGTGAATTGAGCGGGCTGATAGCGGACTTTGAACGCCTGCAACTCCTCGATTGAAGCGCACAATCCCTGCGTGGAGGCAGACTTCCGCTCCTGCTCGCCTGCATGAAGAAAACTCTCCAGCGCCGCGCAGCCCAGGTAGCAGCCGCTCTCATCCGCTTCGCTCCTGCCGAACTCGACCGCGCCCAGCGCCGCAAAATAGAGCGCATCCGGAGGAGCATAAATCAAATCCTCCACGGCCTGACCGGGGGGCATCTGAACACCCCGCTCCTTCCAGAGCAGGGGAATGTTGTGCTGCCAGGCCTCGCGCATTCCGCGCAGAAAGGCATTCGGCCCGCCCAGCAGCAGCACATGGGGCAGAAGCGTATGGCCGCGCGTCAGCACGGTGAGATTCTGCAAAACGATGGCGTCAAAGAGCGAGGCCATCAACTCGGCGGGCGGAAGTCCCTGCTTCTGCAAGCCGTTGATGTCGGTTTCGGCAAAGACACCGCACTTGCCCGCGACGGGATGAATGCGCGCGCCCCGATAAGCCAGATGCGGCAGTTGATCGGCGGGGATATTCAGCTTGGCCTGAATCTTGTCGATGACCGCGCCGGTCCCGCCCGCGCACTTGTCGTTCATCGAAGCGATTTTCCTGCGCCGTCCGCTGCCGCGCTCGGTTTTGAAGACGATGATCTTGGCGTCCTGGCCGCCGAGTTCGATGACCGACTGCGCTTCGGGATGCATCTTCTCGACGGCAAGCGCGACGGCGTTGACCTCTTGCACAAAGCGGGCGCCAATTGGCGCGGCGAGCGGATGGCCGCCGGAGCCGGTGATGAAGATGCGGCAGTTGCCGGGCGCAATACCGGCTTCGCTCTCCATGCGCGACAGGAATTGGTGCAGCATTTCGGCCTGACGGGTATCGTGGCGGCGATAGTCGCGCCAGAGGATGCGCCCATCGCCGGCATCGACGACAACGGCCTTGACCGTGGTGGAACCAACGTCCACTCCCACCAGGAAATGAATTCCGCCGGAGGGGTGTGCGCCTGGTTGGGTCTGATCGGGCATCATCAGCTCAGTGCTTTCCGGGCAGGCGGGCCAGCGCGGCGCGGCCATCGATCAGATCGCTGACGTGCAAGACGAAGTTGGCGGCCGTGCCGGTGATGCCCTGGCGGCGCGGAATTGGATAGAACGGACTACGCAGCGATGGATGCCGCGCGGCATAGTCCCTGATTTCGTCGAGCGATTTTCCGGAGGAAGCGAGCGCCGCATCGAACTCCGCGCGCGCCTTGACGCGGGCTTCGCCCAGGGCCATCTGCACGCGGCTATGGGCGTTGATCTCGCCCTCGCCCGAGGTTTCAACCGGCAGGAAGATCATCTCCGGAAAGCGATTGACGACGGCTGACTGCACGCCGTCGGATTGCGAGGAGGGCATGCAGCCGAAGGGCTTGAGCGCCAGCACCATGTGGCAAAGCCCCTTGGTGGTGTAGTAGACGTTCTTGCCTACCTCGAGATGCCCCTCGCCGCCGCGCGCCAGGGAGTGATAGAAGGGATGCGCCAGGCGCGCCAACTCGCGCTGCGAGAGCAAGCGAGGCGTGATGCCGCCCAGGTGGCGGCTGGTGCGCGCATACAGATAGCTCCACAGCACTTCGCTCAGGAGCAACAGCGACCACTTGCGGCGATACTTCCACAGGTTGGCCAGCCGCTTGCCCGGCTCCCACCAGCGGGCTTCGGGGTAGGGATCGTCGAGGCCCTTCCTGGATTCCATGCCGATGCGGGACTGGCGCAGCAGATAGCTGATCCAGCCGCCAATCGAATCCACATGCACCTGCGCGCCTTCGCTTTCGAGAAAGCTGAACATGTTGAAGTTGCCGTCACCCTCGGTGAGTTGCGCCCAGAACTCGCCGACGATTTTGACCACAGGTTTGACGCGGGTGTGATCGACCTCGACCTTATCCAGGCAACGGCGCGCCTCTTGCATCTGGACGGCAAACTCCGAGCTGTAGAGATGATCCAGAATCTTGCCCGTTGCGTTGAGAAACCCTAGCAGCTTCGGAGTGCGCCGCAGCGGCGCGGCAAGCCAAGACGGCACGCGTTCGAGAATCTCGAATCGCCTGCGGGTCTCGAGAAAATGGCTCAACCGGCCGACCACTTCTTCGATGGCTCGATCGGTGCTGCCCGGAACGGCCTCGAAGGGGCGGATGCGATAGCTGAGGTCGTTGATGACATCGCCCAGGTTGAGCATGTTCAGCGCGCCCATGTTGAAGTCGAGCGTAAACTTCAGGCCGGGATTGTCGGCCGCTGCCTTGATGGCCTGTTCGGCCTGGTAGAGTACGATGCGGAATCGCTCATAGCCCGCGTTATTGAGCGCCAGCCGATACTCTGACTCGTACATGCCGAAGCGGCAGGGGCCGCAGGAGCCGGCGGTGAAAAAGATATAGGTTTCCTCGATCTCGCGGCGCGAATAACCTTGATCTTCCAGGGAGCGCAGAAACTTGATGAGGTTGCCAATCGTAAAATAAGTGGGATTGCACTGGCCGTTATTGCCGAATTCCCGGCCAAAGGCGAAGGCTGCCACATCGGGAGTGGGCAGCATCTGGCAGCGATAGCCGCTGGCGCGCAGAATAGCCTCGATGAAGCGCTCATGCTTCCAGGTGAAGCCGCCGAAGAGGATCGTCACCTGGTTTCGCTCCTCGGCCATGAAGGGCCGCTCGACGGGGCGGCGATAATGGCAGGTCTTGCGTTGCGCGGCAGAGACCTCGACCAGCCGACCCGGCTTCGCGGAAACGCACGGAATCGTTTCTTCCAGCGAAGAAAGGGCCGAATCCGCGAAGTTGTGACCGAGTCCCATGGACGGAGAGCCTCTCTACTGTGAAAGAATCCGAATACAGTGCCCTCGCGAGGACGAATTTCTGCCTGCCTATCAAGTGTAAAGCACCTTTCTGTTCGTCCGGCTGTACGAACAGGGAAGCGGAGTGAGACGGCGCCATGCCGACAGCGGATTGCTGGATTATCGAGAACTACGCCTACCGCCGCTGCTCGTATCCCGCGCGGGAATTCGGCTGCGCGGTTTCGCTGCACAACCACTCCGACCACTCGGTTGAGAACATTGCCTTCCTCAACCAGGTGGTCAAGCTGCGCTTCATGCGGCCCTTTCGCGGGCTGCTGCAGGCGGCATTCGGGCTGGCCGGCATTGCGGATTTGAACTATGCCGACATTTTCTACCGCTCTCCACTGAGCGTCGAGGATGTGTTTCTTACCGAGTCCGCCAGCGCCGCGGCGCTCGGCTTCGCGGGCGTTCATCTGGGTATTACCGACCACGATGAAGTGGCGGGAAGCCTCGAATTGCTGCGCGCGCACCCGGAAGAGGAGCATCGCAATCTGCTGGGCGAGGAGATTTCCATCTACTTTGACGACTATCTCTTCCACCTGGGAGTCACGGGAATGCCCGCGGCGGGGATTGAGAAACTCCATGCCGGCTTGCAGGCGGCAGCCAGGGAGCGCCGCCTGGACGATCTCTTTGAAATGCTGCGCGCGAGCGGCTCCCTGGTGGTTTTCAATCATCCCCTGGTTCCTTGGGGCAAGGATGCCGGCCGCAAGATTCCCGCCGAGGCGCTACTGAGCCGGTACGGGTGGGCGATTCATGCCCTGGAGTACAACGGCATGCGCAGCCGGGAGGAGAACGACTGCGTGCTGCAATTGGCCAGGCAGGTGGGCAAACCGGTTCTTGGCGGCGGCGACAGCCATCTGCTGCGCGCCAGTTCGGTACTCTCGTTGACGCAGGCCGCGAGCTATCAGGAGTTTGCCGAGGAGGTCAAGCAGGGCCGCGCCGTGGCGCTGGTTCTGCCCACGTTCTTTGCGCCCCTGAGCTGGAAGATCTTTCTGCGCGTGCTCTACTTCATTGCCCATTACCGGCGTATCGGCCACTTCCGCGGCCAGCCGGTCGGCGAGTTGTTGAGCGGAAGAACGGTGCTCCTGGACCCGGCCGGATTTGCTTCGCGTGGATTCCTGAGTGCGGCCTCGGCGCTTGGCTTGATGCGTTGAAATTCCGGCGATGCAGTTCAGGCTCTCTTGATGGCGTGCCCATGGCCCTCGGCGCGCAGGAACTCTGCAATCCGTTCGCGTGCGTCCATCGAGCCACTCAGACTGATGCAAAGATCTACCCGCAGTTCTGCAAAGGCCTTTCGCTCGTTGCCTGAGATGGGAAATCGCTCCGCATAGCCAAAGAGCAGCTCCGAACAGGTTTGCAATCCACGCGAAGCGGCGCGGCTTGCCGCAAGGAAACTTAAGTCCCGGAAGATGGCGGCGTATTCCCCGGCCGGCGGGCAACTGTTCTTCTCCATTTCCAGAAGATCCAAAGCCAACGAACGCGCTGCCAGCAACCCGCAAAGCGCATCCGCGATCGCGAAGGTCACACCCTGGCGTGCATCGCAATAGAGCTTGGCGCCGCGCGCATCGGCTTTCTCCCGCAGCCGCTCCAGGGTCCAATGCCAGAGCCGCATTCCCTCGGCCAGGCTGCTCATACCGGCTTGCGGCAGGCGTTCGGCAAGCGCGTCGATCTCTACGGCCCACTGCTGGAACTCGACGAGAAAGCCAGAGCCGGTCATGGCGGCTGAAACCAGACGGCGCTGCAGCGCCGAAGGGCCCATGTACATGTCTTCAATCTGCGCATCGAGCAGCCTGGAGTGCAAATCGAAGCTGGCCGCCGCGCCGTGCACGCTCAGCGCGGCTGTTTGCCGTAAGCCCTCCGAAACTCTGCTGCTGCTGAAGAGCTTGGCCGCCGGAGCGAATAGCGCGGCCAGATTGGCATTGGCGCTGGACCGATCCTCCGCCGCATCGAGTTCATCGCTCAATCGCGCCGCAGAAAAGCCCAGCGAGGCCGCCGCCTCGCCCGTGGCCCATAGATCGGCCATGGTGAGCCGTAACTCCGCGTTGCCGCATCTCTGTGCGGATAAATTGAACCAGTCTTGTACGGTGGAGAGCGCCTTGGCCGCGGTCATCAGGCCAAGCAAGGCGCGCATCCTGCGCAGGGCAGGTTCTAACAAGGCGCGATGGCTGAAGCGCGGAACGAGCACTCCCTGTTCCATCGTGTAGCCGCCGACGATGCACGAGGCCGGCACTTTGAGGCGAAAGACCGGATCGGTGGTCGATGCAAGACGATGTCCCAACTTGCGCACTGGCGCACCCCGCTCGAAGTCGCCTGCGGCCCCCGGTTCGAGAATCACGAGAGCGCTGCCGCGCACGCCAGCGCCGTCTCCCTCGACAGCAGCCACCACAAACTCCGCAAAGTCCATGTGGCTGATGAAGCGTCCGCGCTTGTGAATCTCGAGCAAAGCTTCGCCGTTCGCGCCTGAGCCGGCTGAAGACATACGGCCGGCAAGAAAGGTTGCATCCGCGCCCGCGCCGGGAAGCGGCTCGGTCACGCAAAGGGCTCCGTGGCGCAGGTCGAAGCGGTCCTGGCCGGGCTGCCTCAAATAGCGCTCGCGCTGCTGCGGTGTTCCAAAGTCGCGGATGGGCATCTGCGCCAGGCTTCCCGAAAGGCAGCAGGTTGCGACTCCGGCGTCCACGCTGGCCAGCTCCCAAACCGCCAGCGCCAGCGGCATGGCAAGCCCGTTGCGCGCGGAAGCCAGAATTCCGGTCATCCCTTGAGCATCCAATGCGCGGAGCACGCGCGCTTTGTCTTCCGTCCATCCGCAAGTGGCGCTCGCCTGCGCCAGCAACGGCGCCACGGTCTCGCGCGCCGTCTGGCGCGCTTTGTCGCGCAACTCCAGCAGCTCCGCGCAACCGGCGATCCGCCACAGCGATGCGTGCGCCTCATCCCACCAGCGGAAATCCATCACGGGTCCTATTCAGAGTCCTTGGGAATGCTACATTCGGCCAGATGGCGCGGATTGACAAGCAAAACTCTCAAAATGAATTCACGCGATCTTCTCCGACGGGAGACAAATCAAAGCGATTTGAAAGGCTTTCTGCCATCTTAGAGTGCTGCTCCGCGGGAAGGTAAAGGCGCGCCTACTGCTTCTTTCCCCGTGGCTCACCCGCAACTTCAACCTGTACCTTTTTTCCGACTTCACCCAGAGCAGCATTCAGACATTCTGTTATGCCGTAAGCGTCACAGTAATAAGGCCGCACCGGGATCGATGCAATTTCGGCTTTGGTCTTTGGGTCGATGAAGTGAATTGCAAGAATCAACTGATAGTTGACGTAGTCGATTCGGACATCCGAAAACTTGATATAGAGGTAGTTCCCCGCTACATTCTCGTCCCCTTTATTCTTGGCTGCGGCAATTTTACGACCAGACAAATACTGCGATTGGCATCTCTGTTGAAAAAGAGAATTCAGGCTACTTATCGCTTCAATCCAGCTTGCTTTGGACCACTGGGATTTGCCGCTATGCAGAAAAGAAGAGTCATCATGGATATAAAGTACCCACTCGTCAGGGTTCAAATCGACCCAGCCAACGAAGATGGTGTCCATGTTCCTCATATCAACTGTGGTTTCTTTGCGCGGTGCGCTGTGGCGTCCGGCCATCAGAGGCGCCGGAAGAACCAGACAAAGCAGGAATACGGCAATCAAAAGGCTTGGCGGGCCTGTAACGCGGCGTTTCGGAGTCATTCCGGTATATTAGCGCGGACTGGCGACAACGCGCTATTAGGAAAGTACCCGGGCTCCTTGCCACCTGAAGCCGATGCTAAAATGTAATCCCAGAGGTTCATTTGGGATCTCGGAAGGATCGACATGGCCAGGTCAGCGTTTTTTTTGCTTTTGTTTTGTGCTACCAACGCCTCGCTGGTACTGCTCTATCCTTTTTCTCTGGCGCGCCTCCTGCTGGTGGCAGTACTTTATGCGCTGGGCACGGGGGTGATGCTTTACCTGCTGTTTCATCCGCGCAATCAGTGGCTGGTTTCCAATCGTTCGCAAGTGGAACAGGATGGCTGCATTGCCCTGACCTTCGACGATGGCCCCGACCCGGTGGATACGCCCCGGCTGCTCGACCTGCTGCGGGAAAAGAACGTGAAAGCAACCTTCTTTGTGGTGGGCCAGCGCGCCGACCGGCATCCGGAGATCGTGCGCCGGGCCTGGGAGGAAGGACACCTGATCGGCAATCACACCTGGTCGCATCCGCCGCTCTTCTGTTTTCTCTCCCCGCGGCGCCTGCGATCCGAGATTGAGCGCGGCGCGGAGTGCATCGGGCGCATCTGCGGGGTCAGAACGCGCTATTTCCGTTCCCCCATCGGCTTGCGTCATCCCCTGCTGCGGTCTGTGCTGCAGGAAGCGGGGTTGGAGTACATCTCCTGGCGCATCCGGAGTTGCGATACGATGATCCGGAATCCCAATTTCCTCGCCCGCCGCATTCTGAGCAATGTGGCCAGTCGCGACATTATTCTGATGCACGATCGTCTGCCGAAGGGCACGCAAGTTACGTTAGAGATACTGCCTGGGATAATTGACGAGTTGAAGGAACGCGGCTTCGAGTTCGTGCTGGCCGGCTCCCGCGAGACTGTTCATGGCCATGCCGATTTATGAAAATATGCGCACTCATCCCAACATTCAATGAAGCCTCCCACATCGCACAGGTGGTCGAAGGCGCCAGACAGCACGTCGAATCGGTCATCGTCATCGACGACGGATCGAGCGACGGCACCGCGGAACTGGCCCGGAATGCTGGTGCGTTCTGCATCGAATCGCCTTCGAACTGCGGCAAGGCAGCCGCTTTACGCCGCGGCTTCATTCATGCCAGCGCTCAGAACTTTACCCACGCCATCACGCTGGATGGCGACGGCCAGCATCTGCCGCAAGATATCCCCGCCCTGCTGCGGGTAGCGCGGGAGACGGAGGCGGAGCTGGTGATCGGAGCCCGTCCCTTCGACCGTGTCCTGATGCCGCGCGCCCGCTATTACTCCAACACCATCGGCAGCCGCTGGGCCTCGGCGCTGGTTGGCCGCGAGATCAAGGACAGCCAGAGCGGCTTCAGGCTCTTTCGCCTGGAAACGCTGAACCGCATCAAACTGCGCAGCCGGCGCTACGAATTCGAGATGGAAGTGCTCATCAAGATGGGGCGCGCCGGCTGCACTATCGCTCACGCTCCTATTCACATGGTCTACGACAACGGTCAGGCGCGGTCCAAGATGAAGCCGGTGCGCGATACGGTGCACATCTGCCTTTGGTCGCTCGCGTTTCGTTTTCTGGGAGCCTGAGATGAGAATGCGCCTAGCTTTCTGCGTTGTAGCTTTGCTGATGTTGCCGCGCCTACTGCCGGCGCAATCCGACGATCTGCTAATGCGCATATGGAACGGCGTGCAGCAGGCGCAGGGCAAGTTCACCACCGGCTGCGGCAGCGTGGTCGAGACCCGCACCTCCAGGCTGATGGTCAAGCCCATGGTGCTGCACGGCAAGTTCTGCGCTGAGGGCATGACGCGCTTCTCGCTGGAGTACTTCGCGCCCAACGACCTGCGCATCCGCTTCAACACCGACTATCTCAATGTTACCGACGCAGAGGGGAAGACCGAGGTGCTGGAGATCGGCCGCGGCGTTCGCCGCGCCCAGTCAGCCTTCAGCCGCGAATCCTCCATCGAGGGGCTGAAGAAGAACTTTACCATCACCACGCAGGAAAACAGCCGTGAATACGAGATGAAGTTTGTTCCCCGCAGCGAGAATTTTCGCCGCCGCCTGAATTACCTGGTGGTGAAGCTCGATAAGCGCGATTTTCTGCCGCGCTCGCTGGAGGTGGACGGCAAGAGCGGAGTCAACAGCGTCTTCCTCATTGACTTCACCTCTCTGAACACGAAGCTGCCCGCCGAAACCTTCGAGGTGTCGAAACCAAAGTGATCGAGCAAAACGAAATCGAGAAGATCATCCCGCATCGCCCTCCGTTTTTGTGGATCGACAGGGTGGAGGAACTGGAGCCGGGCATTCGTTGCGTTGCATGGCTCTCAGTCAATGCGGAGAACCCTGTCTTTGCGGGGCATTTTCCCGGCCGGCCGATCCTGCCCGGGGTGTTGATAATCGAGGCGGTGGCGCAGACGGCGGCGGTGATGATGGGATCGGCCACTCCCGCAGAGACGGTGGGATCGGCGCTGCTGGCCGCGGTCAATCGCTTCAAGTTTTTCAAGCCAGTGGCTCCCGGCACGATATTGCGCATTGAAACCACGAAGCTGACCCAGGCCGGAACCATGGCTTGCATCGAAGGCACGGTGAGCGCGCAGGGCGAGAGGGTGGCGAGCGGTGAGTTATCGGTAGTCTCAGGACGATAAACGGGAGTTTTCAAGAAAAGGTCGAGCAGTGCTCCAAAGATTTAACGCACATATTCGCAAGTTCGCGGCCACTCTGCTGACTGAGCGGCTTGACCCTGCTTCGGCCGGAGCTGCCGTGTTTTTGGGAATCTTCATTGGTATTGTGCCGATCTATGGCCTGCAGACCCTGGCCGCTGTGGGCCTGGCCGTATTGTTGCGGCTGAACAAGCCCCTGACCCTGGCCGCCACCTTCATCAACAATCCGCTCCTGCTGCCCCCGATCGTAATTTCCTCGGTGGAACTGGGGGACTTTCTGCGCCATGGATCGATTCGTCCCTGGCATCTGGCGGCGCTTTCCGGCGTGCAACTGAAAGAGCAGCTCTTTTCGTGGGTGCTGGGCAGCCTGGTGCTGGGTCTGCTGGTGGGCGGCGCGGCGGCCATCGTCACTGCGGCCGTGGTACATTGGATGGCGCCTTCGCGGCGTGGTTTGCGCGAACATATTCGCTTCGTCAATCGGACCTTTGCCGGAAGCGCGCGGTTCGACCGCGGTTTTGTTCGCTGGAAGATGCGGCTGGACCGGATATTTTCCCTGCTGGCCGCTGAGGAGTTAGGGTCGGGGACGGTGGTGGATCTGGGCTGCGGCTACGGCATGGCGTTGAGCTTTGCGGCCTTTCGCGACGGCCGCCGCCTGGTTGGCTGCGATCTGAACGCCCACCGGATCGCCGTAGCCCAACAGGCTCTGCGCGCCTTGAACGCGGAGACGAGCGTGCAGGACGTGCGTCATTTCGCGCTGCCTCCGGCCGGCTTGATCCTCATTCTGGATGTGCTGCAATATTTGTCCGGCGAGGAACAGTTGGCGCTGCTGAAGCGTTGCTGCGCGTCGCTGGAACCCGGCGGACGCCTTATCTTCCGGGTGCATGACCGCGAGCGCGGGCTGTGGAGCGCTCTCACGGTGGGTCTGGACCGGCTGCTGTTTTCTGTGGAGCGTGTCGGCGCCCGCCCCATAATTCTCTCCGCAGCGCAATATCGCAGCGTGCTGCAGGAGGCCGGGATGCAGGTCGAGTGTCGCCGCTTTCGCAATCGTCTTCCCCTGGCTCACATACTCTTTCTCGCACGCCGTCCGGCCGCGGAAAGCGCATTATGATGGTTCGCTTCATGCGCGGGCTGGGACGGCTGGTGATAAACCATCCAGGGCTAGTGGCAGGGCTTGCGCTCATCCTAACCCTGTTTCTCTATGCCAACATCCACAACCTGCGCACCGAAACCGAACTGACCGACATGTTCGGCAGCCACGATCCGCAATGGCAGGCGGCCAGCCAGATAGGCAAGGAACTGGGCTACGGCAACCAGCTCTTTGTAGTGGTCCAGGCGCCGGAGGGTGAAGCGGACAGCAGCGAAGCGATGGAAGCGGCGGCCGACCGGCTGACTGCCGAGATGTCTGCCAGCGGACTCTTCAAGGAAGCGCGCTGCGGCTTGCGGGAAGAGGAGTTGCTCAACTTGGTGCGGCTCTTTTCCTGGCACTTCCCCTCCTACGCTTTGCCCGGCCAGAGCGAAGCGCTGGCGCAGCGGCTAGAACCGAAGCAGATTCATCAAAACGTGCGCCGCGCAGCCACCGAACTGGTCACGCCATTTTCCACCATGGGCGCGGATTACTTTGTGGCCGATCCGCTGGGCCTGGCGAGTGTGACGGCGGGCAATGGCGAGGGCTTCTCGCAGTTCTCCAGTTTCGATCTCTCCTGGGGCTCGGGAAACCGCTTTTTCAGCCGCGATCACAAGGCGCTGCTGATTATCGCCGAACCGCGCGAGTCGGCCGTGGACTACAAGTTTGCCGAGCAGATCATGCAATGGACGCGCGCGCACATCCAGAGCATCGAGGCCGATCCGGAGATCCGCAACGCCGGCGTGCGCGCCATTCCCGCCGGCGCCTATGTTTACGCGGAGCAGGACCACAAATTCATCGAGAGGAATATCCGCCGCGTTTCGCTGGTCTCGATCGCCGGCAGTTTGCTGCTGTGCCTGCTGGTTTATCCGAATCTTCCGCTGCTGCTGCTGTCGCTGCTGCCCACCAGCCTGGGCATTCTGTGGACCACCGGCATCGCCAGCTTCTATCCCGGCGAGGTGAATCTGATCAGCCTGTCGTTCATCGCCATTCTGGCCGGCCTGGGCGACGATCAGGTGGTGCATTTCTTCAACCGCTCGCCGCAGGAGTGGGCCAAGGGCGGCAGCTTCAACGAGGCCATGCTGCGCACCTTTGAAACCACCGGGGTGAGCATCGTTCTCTGCATCCTGACCGCGGCCTCGGCCACGGCCGCGCTGGCGGCCTCCAGTTTCAAGGCGCTGGCGGAGTTTGGTTTCATCCTCACTGTCGGCATGTTCATGATGATGATTCACACGCTGCTGACAGTGCCCGCGCTGATGCAGTTGTGGAACCGCCACATCCGGCCATTTGCGCCCCAGGGCATCACCTTCCGCTTTCTTCCCGCCGTGGCGCGCGGCTCGCTCAACTTTGTTGGCCGCCATGCCCGCTGGGTCGTGGCTGTTGCCGCCGGTCTCTTTCTGCTCTCCGTCGTTTTGCTGCCCACCATCAAAATGGGCGGGAGCTTTGCCGTCATGGGCGACGCCGATAGTCCGGCAGTTGCCGCGCAGAACCTGCTCTCCGCCAAGTTTGGCATCGAGGGCAGCCCCACGCTGCTGCTGATTGCCGGCGACGAGCAGCAGGTGCTGCGCCGCGCCGAGGATCTCACGGCTGGCCTGGAATCCTACCGGCAGAGCGGCGCCCTCAAATCCGTCTTCTCTCCCACGCAGTTGCTCCCCTCCGCCGAGGCACAGAGGCAGCGGTCCGCATCGCTGGCTGCTGTCGACATGAATGCCTCGGCCCGCGCGCTGGAGGAGGCGCTGCGCGAAAACGGCCTGCGAACAGAGCCTTTCTTGCCCTACATCGAGCAACTGCGCAAGCTGGGAGAAGGCACCGCGCCGATTACGCTGGAATCGGCCGCGCCTTACCTGCCCTCAGGCCTGCTCGACAACAGCCTGCGCAAGACCGGGGACGGCAGTTACGTTGCCGCCATCGCCTTCTATGCCGCTGATGCAAATGCCCATCAAGTGATTCCCCAGGCGGTGCTCGACTCCTGGCGCAGGCAGTATGGCCCCTTTGTGGAGTTTTCCTTCGACAAGATCAATCGCGACTTGCAGAGCCAGGTGCTGCGCGACAGCCGGCGGGCTTTGCTGTGGACCGCCGCGGCTATCGTCTTGATCGTTTATCTCACCTTCCGCAGTTGGCGCATAACCCTGCTGGTGCTGATGCCGATCGTCTTTGCCATCGTTGTGACCTTCGGCCTGCTGCGGATGATGAACCACTCCTTCAGCTTCATGTCCGTTACGGCGATCCCGCTGATCATCGGCATCGGCATCGATAACGGAATCCACCTCGTCCGCCGCTATCTGGAACGCACGCCCAACAGCATCCTCGATGTCGCCAAGGCCTCGGGCGCGGCGCTGATTCAATCCAACCTGACAACCATCATCGGCTTTGGCGCGCTGCTGGCGGCTACCTTTCCGCCGCTGGCCGAACTGGGACTGGTGACCTCGCTGGGCGTGGCTCTCACCCTGGCCGGCGGACTCTGGCTCATTCCCGCCGTGATCCTGATCGGGGGCGAAAGGAGGGAATCACAGGTGGCATCCCGCGTGGTTGCTCGCTGACACGCGCTTTTACTGCTATTTCTCCGCCAATTCATGAATTCCGCACTCTCTCTGAGAGCATTCGTGTAAACTTAAGTAAAATAAGACCAACTGCTTGGAAGGCTTACGTTGAACCCGCTTGGTAACGATGTAACCATTGATAGGGTCTCTTCTCTTTGCCCGCACTGCGGCAAGCCATCCCTTGCCGAAATCTTCGACCGCGGAGGCAAGGTTTACCAGCGCTCCGAGTGCGCTTGCCACACGCCCAGCGAGGATTTGATCTTCTCCGATACGGGGCTGTACCGCCGGCTTGAAGCGTGGAACAAACTGATCTTCCCCGACACAGGGGCGGAACCGGCGCCATCCGGCCCAAGCTGCTGCGGCCCTCGGATGGGAAGCCAGAATGAGCCGTGCCTGGCCATTATCGACATCACCAATCGCTGCAATTTCAAGTGTCCGGTATGCTTTGCCGAGGCCAAGGGCGAGGGCAGTCACTACTTTCTGGAGATGGAAGTAGTGACCAAGATGCTGAAGGCGCTGCTGGACCGGCCTGTGCCCTGCCGGAGCGTCCAGTTTTCCGGCGGCGAACCGACGCTGCACCCCGATTTTCCTAAGATTCTTCGCGCCGCCCGCGATATGGGCTTCACTCATCTTCAGGTGGCTACCAACGGCAGCCGCTTTGCCGATCCGGATTATGCCAAGCTCTGCGAGGAGTCGGGCCTGCACACGCTTTATCTACAGTTCGACGGCATGAACGACGAGGTGTATCTGAAGATGCGCGGCCAGCGGCTGCTGGACAAGAAGATTGCCGCCGTGCGCGCGATCGAGCAGACCAACATGCGGCTGGTGCTGGTGCCGACGATCATGAGTTCGGTCAATGCGGATCAGTTGGGGCCGATCTTCGAGTTCGCGCTGGAGCACAACAAGTTCGTGACCGGCATCAGCATTCAGCCTTGTGCGGATGTGGGCCGCATCGCGGTGGCCAACGGCGGCGCCGAGCCTTTCAACCTGGCTGCCATGGCCCAGGCATTTGGCGAACAAACCGGGTTGACCCGCTTCCCCGACGACTGGTTTCCGCTCAGCTCCATCTCGCTGCTCAGCCGCGCCATCGAGCGCGTCCGCAACGAGAAGACGCACCCTCCCCTCAGCGACGCGCATTGTTCCATCGGTACTTTCTTCTATGTGGACGACAACAACAAGCCGTTCTGCCTGAGCAGCTTTTTCGATCTCGACCGCTTCCTGCGCGGCATGGCGGGTATCAAGCCCTATGCGGAGCAAGGTCTGTTCGAGCGCCAGATTTCCAAGATTCGTCAGTTCGGGCAGTTGTCGCAATGCCTCGATCTGCGCAACACTCCTACCGGACTTACCTTCCAGCGCCTGCTGCACAGCCTGGACGCGTGGGAAGACAAGCATGAGGGCCGGTCCGAAGGATGGGCGCAGCGCGGCTTCAACGGTATCTTCGTCGCGGGCATGCACTTCATGGATGCGCATAGTTACAATCTGCGCCGTCTCAGGCGATGCATCATCCAGTATGTCTCGACCGATGGGCAACTGATTCCATTTTGCAGTTACAATGCCGGAGCCCGGCTTCGCGATAGCGAGGAGTTGACGCGCATCGACAGCAAGGTTCCGCATGGCAGCCATTCCGTTAACTCCGCACAGGCTGGCGAACTATCGGTGCAGACCGACTAGAGCGGTTCTCCAGTTTGTATGGTGTTTCCGAGTATGTGCGGTTTACATCTTCAGCAACGGGTGGACCGCTCGAGTTTTTCAACTGCCTCCAGGGCCGGTGGTCCCAAATGATGAATATATCGCTTCTCTCGGCAACGCTTGCCTCCTACAGAAGGACTAGCTTGCAGCGCATCGCCGTTCTCCTGCTTTTTTCCGGTTGTGTACTGGCAACAGCAACGGCGCAAACCGGTCTGCCCCGAGACGTGGTCTCGATTCCCGTGCCGGGGAGTGGGCAAATCGCGAACATGAGCCTGGTCGCGAGCCTCCAAGCGGCAAACCGATGCGGAGAGGACTCGCCCATCGTGCTGCCGAAGGTCGTCTTTCAGTTCGGCACAGAGGGCGGCTCCAGCCAGCAGTTCGCGGAGCAGGCTCAAGCTGTTCAGAATCTTCCGGCGGGCGCGCAGGTTTGGCTGCATGTGGCCGTTGATCCCGATGCGCTCACCGGCAATGAGACCGAAAAACAGCTTACCGAGCAGGTCGACAGCTTTCTGAAGAAGGCGCCTCTCTCCGCCCCTGCCGTGCGCGGAATGATCGTGGAATCCGGCGCGCCGCGGACGGCTCCCGATCTCTTTGTCTTTGCATTACTGCGTATGGCGGTCGCCGCCAAGTCGGGCAACCCCGCTCTGCGGCTTGCTTTTGTCTTCCCCTCCGGCTTCATCGGCCAATACGGTGATACCGTCAAGCGGCTCGCCCTGTATTCCGATCTGTTGGGCACGACCGATGCGCAGGGATGGCGCTCGGATGCCGGCTGGATTGCCGAACACGCCCTCAACAAGCCCCTCATCCTCAAACTGGAGAGCGGAACAGCCGCATCGTATCTCAACACAGCGCTGGAGGCCTCCGGCTCCGCAGTGGAAATGCTCTGGTCAACGCCGCCGGATGCCGGCGCCGCCAATCGACTGTGCGCGGCCAACAGCTTCCTGTCGCGTTCACTTCCCGCCAGCCTTCTTCGCCTGAACGGCAACGCGCTGCCTTTCACGCTTACGGTGGACGGCGCAAGGAGCGAAGAGGCGGGCTGGTTTGGCGGCGGGCAATCGGGCGACCTAGTTGTTCTGGTGCCGGTTCACGGCCTTCCCGATCATCCCCGTACAGTGACCTTGCAGAGCACGGCCAAGGCGCAATACGAGATTCAGTGGTTCGACGCGGAGACCGGAAACCGCATTCCGGCAAACGAACCAGTCCAGAGCGGCACGGGCCTGACCGCAACCTGCGCTTGCGGCAGTGAATTCGCCCTCATCAACATCCACAAGAAGGGCAGCAGCGAAACCACGGTATACAACCAGGTTGAGGTCAAGGGCGGAGTCGATCTCAGCGTCGAAGAGATCATCGCCCGCTGGCAGCAGTATCGCGAGACGCAGAAGCGGCGGTTGGACAACTACGAGGCCTCCAGTTTCATGAACCTTCACTTCGAGAGTACGACCGTGACCCAGGCCTTCGACATATCCATGCGCCTCAGGCAATTCTTCGAGCGCAGCGGCAAGATGGAGTTGGAGCAGACCGAGTTCTACGTCAATGGCGTGAAGTTCAGCAACAGGCACGAGTTTCCGCTGCCCCAACTGGAACCGGAAAAAGTTCTGACCCAGCCGCTGGTGCTGGCGCTGAACGAGCGCTACGCTTACAAACTTCTGGGCACCGAGAAGATCGACGGCGCCGAGTGCTATATCGTGGGCGTGGAACCGAAGGCACAGGACGAGGATCTGTACAGCGGCAAGATATGGATTGACGGCCTCACCTTCCGCGAGGTGCGGCAGACGCTGAGCCAGCGCGGGGCGAAGAGCAATGTGGTGGTCAATGTCGAAACCCAGAACTTCGCTCTGGTGAACGACGGCCATGGCAATCAGTTCAACCTGCTTCGCTCCATCTCCGCGCAGCAGACGCTCAATGCGGCGGGGCGCGATTTTCTTCTGCAACGGACGCTGCAATTCTCCGGCTACGCCATCAATACTCCGCGCTATCAGGAAGACCTGACGGCCGCGCACCGCTCCGACGCGCCCATGTATCGCGACACCGACCAGGGACTGCGCGAGTTGAAGATCAAAGGCGGCGAGCGCGTGCTGCAGCAGACCAGCGAGAAGCGCATCGTCTCCCTGGTGGGCGGCGCAATATACGAGGGAACCTTCGATTTCCCCATTCCCATCGCGGGCATCAGCATGGCCGATTTCGACTTTCGGCACACTGGAGCCCAGCTCTCTACCTTCTTTGCCGGCCCGATTCTAGTCAACAATCTTTCCAAGCAGTATGGAGCAAAGTACCGGCTAGGCGTGGATCTGGCGCTGTCGGCATTGCCCGGCGAAAACCGAATTTACAACGGCAATGTGGAAAACACCGGCGAGGACATCTGGTCCTGGGAGCAAACCACCGGAGTCCGCGCCACCTGGCAGGCGACCAGTCACCTCAGCATGACCGGGTCCACCTATCTTGCTTATGACATCTTCCGCCGGACCAGTGACACCGTCAACAATTATGAACTGCCGCGCAACGGCGTAGCGCTGCTGCCAGGCATGCAGGTGCGGCTCACCGACAAGGGCTATCTCTTTACCGCCGACGGCACACGCGGCCAGCGCATCGCCTGGAGACAGTTCGGATGTCCTGCATCGCCGCCGACCACCGGATGTCCTCCTCCCCAGTCGCCGCAGGGCGCTTACACCCTCTACGACGCCGACCTCAACAAGGATTACTACATCGGCAAATTCACCAAGGCCGGATGGGATATGGCCTACTATGGCGGAGACCAACTGGATCGCTTCTCCCGCTACTTCCCATCCTTCTTTTCCAATCCGCGCATTCACGGCATTCCCGGCGGCACGGATTCCTTTGACGCCATTGCCATGAGCAACGTCCACTATGGCTTCAACGTGATGGACCTGATGAAGTTCGAGGGCATGTACAGCTATGCGCGCGCGCGCAACCTGGACGAGTCCAGCCACTTCCGCAAGTTCGACGGCCTGGAGACCAACTTCGACACCGCCGGACCCAAGGGAACCCTGATCCAGGGCACCGTTTCCTATGCGCTGGACGGTAACATTGCCCGTTATAATTCGCGCTGGGGCATGACCGTCATGATCTTCAAGCCGCTCTAATGACCGCCAATGACGAATGACAAAAAAACGGCGCTGGTCACTGGCGCCTCGGGTACTCTGGGCGCAGCCATGGCGCAGGCTTTGGCCGCCGCGGGATGGCGCGTGGCCGTTCACTATCATCGCGGCCAGGAATCCGCAAACCGCGTGGTCGAGAGCATCCATGCCGCCGGCGGAGAAGCGCTGGCCTTCGCCGCCGATCTCGGCAGTCAGCAGAACGCCGCCGCGCTCTTCCAGCAGGTCGAGGAGCGCTTCGGCCCAGTCGACTGCCTGGTCAACAACGCGGGCATCAACCGCGATGTGCTGCTGGCTTTCATGTCGGAAGAGCAGTGGGACGAGGTCATCGACACCAATCTGCGCGCCACGTATGTTTGCTCAAAACTGGCCGTGCTGGGCATGATGCGCCAGGGCGGCGGAAGCATCTGCAACATCGTCTCGCCCAGCGGCGTGCGCGGCCAGGCCGGCCAGTGCAACTACGCCGCCTCCAAGGGAGGCATGATCGCCTTTACCAAGTCGCTGGCGCGCGAGGTGGGCCGCTTCAATGTCCGCGTCAACGCCGTCTGCCCCGGCGTGGTGCCCAGTCCCATGTCGGCCAAGTACATCGAAAAGGAAGAGAAGCAACTGCTCTCTCAGATTCCACTTGGTCGCTTTGGAAAGCCGGAGGAGATCGCCTCGCTAATCGCCTTCATGGCCTCGCCCGCGGCCAGTTACATCACTGGGCAGATGATCGCGGTCGATGGCGGACTGCTGTAATTGCGGACGCGAGAGGTTAGGCCTCACGAATTGTCACGAACTTGCAGGCTGTATTTTGACACAGAATTGGAAGGAGAATTCGCATGAAACGGTTTGTTATTCCCGCAGTATTGTTCTCGCTCTGTCTTGCCCTTCCGGCGCCTATGATGGCCGGACGCCACAGCGTTCCACGCTATCTGAACAAGGAAACGGCCGCCGATATGAAGAACATGAACCGCATCTTCATCGGCTGGGTCGATTTGGGGCCTGATGATTGGGGCGCGCACGGCTATTCGACCAAAACCGAATGGACCAACGTAATTGAATCCCTGAACTCCAGTTTTAACTCGAATCTGCTGGCGACCTACCTTCCGGGAAAAACCCTGGTGGCGGCCAAGGGCAAGGACGACACGAACGCAGCAGGGTACGACTTGTACATCAAGTTTTCCGATGTCCACGTCGATTACGACAACTACCACCTGATTCTCGCCATCCACTTCATCGATCCCAAGACCAATACCGAAATTGGGAGCATTCCCGTGCGACCCTATTACGGGAACGACTGGGGTTTGAGAGGCTATTTGAACGAAGCACTCAAAGATGTGGGAACCAAGCTGCGCGTTGAAGTCACGGGCGCGCCAGAGGTAAAGAAACACTGATAAGGTTCACAGTTCCGGCGTCGGCTGGCTGTGCGGAATCCACCGCTGGATTCCGCACAGCCAGCCTTTTCATTTGAGACCAATGGAGCTGCCGCGATGCCTGCAATGCGTTCCCCACCGGCTTTGTTCCCAGCGCGTCTCCGGTTGGTTTCAACGTCCTCACCAGAGTCAAACTTCATCCTCGACAGGTTGATCTTGAGCTGAAGCGGCCAAGCGCTTGCGCCAAGGGAAGGGGAGTCGCTGTTTGAGTATGCTCCAGCGGGTATCCTGGTGCGGGTCCGCGTGGTTGCCGTAGATGGGATGATAGGTCTCGGCGCGCTGGCGGCCGGGGATCCTGATGCCGAAGTCGTTCAGTTGCAGGAACTGCCGCATTTGCAGCTTGTATCGCCCTTCGACCCCAAACAGAAGCTCCAGCAGCCGTTCGTTGAGCCAGACGATATGGCGGAAGCCGAACTCCCACAGATAGGTATAGCCCTTAAAGAACTTCCAGTCTCCTGGGGTAGCGCGCCAAATGCCGATGACCTCGCGGCGAATCTTCCAGCGCACGAAGTTCAATTCCGCGGGGGTAAGATGGCTGGTGCGCACGTTGCTGAAGTAGCCATCGTACCAGCGGAAATCGGTGAGGTTGGCGACACGCTTAGCCTCGATCATCTCATCGCGCATCGGCGTCTTGGGGTAGGGAGTCATGATCTGATCCATGACGCTGGTGATGCCCATCTTCTTGATGAACTGGTAGTTCTCGCGGATGCTTTCGGCGTCGTCCTCGGGTAGCCCGTTGATGATGCCAGCGACAACGATGATGCCTTCTTTTTGCAACGCCACGACGCCGCGCTGGATAGTGTCCAGCGTGTTGGGCTTGTGCATGGCCTTCAGGTTCTTCGTCGATGCATTCTCGATGCCCAGGAAGATGGAGACAAAGCCCGCCTCGACCATCTTCTTGGCGATATCCGGGTGATGGGCAAAGCCAATGGGGCTGGCCTGTGTGGTGAACATCAGGTTCTTCAGCTTAAGGCGTATAACTCCATCGCATAGCTGCTCGAAGCGGTCCATGTCGAGGGTGATGTTGTCGTCGGTGCAGAAGATGTGGCGCGCGCCGCGGCTGTATGCGTCTTCGATGTCGGCCAGCACGCGCTCAATCGGAAACAGGCGGAAAGAGCGGCCATACATCTCGCGAATACTGCAGAAGCTGCACAGGTGCAGGCAGCCGCGCGAGGTTTCGATGACGTCGGCCTTGCGGAAGTACATATGAAAGCCATTAACCAGGCGCTTGTCGCGGGCGGGAATGCGGATGCGCGCAAGGTCTTCAAGGGGACGGGCGGGATTGTGGCAGAAGGCGCCGTCTTGCTTGTAGGAGAGGCCCAGCACGTTCTCCATCCCCATGCCGCCGGCTTCGATGCTGTCCAGCATCTCACCAAAAGCAAAGTCGCCCTCGCCGCGCATGAGAAAGTCCCACAGGCCCGCGTCCTGCCCGTTCGCGATGCTCTCAGAAAACAAAGTGGCGTGATAGCCGCCCAGGACGGTTTTAATACGAGGATCGAACTGCCTGGTCAGATGTGCAAAGCCGACCGTGGTCTCGTATTGAAAGGTCATAGAACTGAAGCCTACGACATCCGGTTTGAAGGTGCGCAGCAGTTCGAGAAAGCGCGGGACCGCCTGCTTGCGCCAGACCACCATGTCGACAACGCGCACATCGTGATTGTCGATTTGTCCGGCAAGGGTTGACATGGCTACGCTGGGCGGCTCCCACTGACGGCGCGGAACCCAGGGCGATGTGGCGGGACTTTGAACCAGCAATGCTTTCATCTGACCTCGATCAGACCCTTGTCCCGCTTCATCGGTGAGACCCGGCATTTTTTCATTGCACCTGTCTGCAAGATTTACGCCGGAGTGACCGTCGTCGTGCGAAGAGACAGCTTCGTGCGGATCACAGCCTCGATGCGCTCTACCGTATCCAAAGTATGAACGTCGATCTCGCGGGGCAGGAATTCGATGGCGTAGCGGCTTTCGATAAAGTCGACCAGTCCCAGCATCCCGATGGAATCGATGATACCGCTGGTGATCAGGGGCATAGAGTCCGTGATGGTATCGGCCGGCGCATCGGGCAGATAGTTACCGGCGACAAACGCCCTGATTTCGGACTTGATCTCCATGCGTCAATCCTTCTGCGATTCTTTCCAGGGCGAGGTAGTCGATCTTGCCTCGGCTTCCCTTGGGTATGGCATCCAGAAAGTGGATGCGGTCGGGCAGCATATACGGCGGCAAGCGGCGCCCGCAGTGAGTTTTTACCTCGGCCAGGGTGACGGCGCCCGCGCCGCTGAGGCAGAGAAAAGCCGTGATGACCACGCCCTTCGATTCGATCTCCACGGCAACGACAGCCGATTCCAGTATATCTTCTTGACCAAGAAGAGCGGCCTCGATCTCCCCGAGTTCAATGCGAAAGCCGCGGCGTTTTACCTGGCGGTCGAGACGTCCAACAAACAGATAGCTCCCGTCTGGAGTTACCGAGACACGATCGCCGGTGCGGTAATAGCAAATTCCATCCAGCGTAACAATTCGGCGTTCGGTCTCATCGGGACGATTCCAGTATCCTCGCATCAAAGAAGCGCCGCCGGCGAGCAGTTCGCCGTTCGACTCATCGACCCTCAGAGTGGCATAGGGACAGGGACGGCCGATGGGCAGCGGCTGTGAGCCTTCGAATCCCGGTGGCACGCGGCACCAGGTCACCACGTTGGTCTCGGTGGGACCGTATAGATTCACGCAATCCACATGCGGAACCGCAGCCTGTAATTTGGCCAGCATGGGCGCGGGAAAGACCTCGCCAGCGAAGAGAATCAGGCGCAGATCGGGATAAGAATGCGCGGCCATGCGCCCGTCCCGCAACATTCCAGAGAGAATCGAAGGCACGGAATACCAGCAGGTAATGCGGTACTCACGCAGAAACTGCACCAGAAAACGTGGCATCCACGCGATGTGTTCAGGAACCAGCACCACGGTCGCGCCGCACAAGGCCATGTTGAAAATATCGAAGGTGGAGAGATCGAAGCCCAGCGGCGAGGGACAGGCGATGCGGTCGCCGGAGACAATCTGAAACTCGTGTGCGGTCCAGCGGACGAAGGCACTTACGGCGCGGTGAGAAAGCTCGACACCCTTGGGCCTCCCGGTGGAGCCGGAGGTGAAGAGGATAAGGGCTGTATCCTCAGCCCTCATCCGCGGCAACAGCGCATGGCCGCCTTCATGCGCCGCCGGACCCGGCCAGGCAATGCTGACGCCCGTTCGCAGATCGACGATGCGCGGCGGAGCGCTGTCGCCGTCAATCAGCAGGCGCGCTTCGCACTCTGCCAGAACCGCGTCAATGCGTTCCCGCGGCCAGCGCGGATGAACGGGAACATAAATGGCTCCGGCCAGCAGCGAGGCAAAGACGGCAACGATGGCATCGCTGCTCTTGGGCAAAGCCAGGGCGATGCGGTCCCGCGGCTGAATTCCGTGTTCGCAAAAGCGAAGGGCCAGTGATTGGGCCTGCGCCAGCAGTTCGCCGAAACTCGTGACCCGCTCCTCCTCCACGATGGCGACGGCGTCGGGCGCGGTCGCTGCGCTGCGCCTCAACCACTCGTGCAGCAGGTCGCTATCAGGCTTGGGGTCAGGCTCGGGCAAGCGTCACCCCCCAGGTGAAGCCGATGCCCGCCGAGGCAAACAACAGCAACTGGCCGGGACAAATGAGGCCTTCCCGGCGCATCTCCGCATAGTTGATGACCAGATCGCTGGCGAAGGTGTGGCCGAATTCAGCCATGCGGGTGGTCGGCAAACCGCCCTCGGGCAACCCCACCATCCTGCGGAAGCCCTCGCGATCGCGGCGGCTGATGTTGGAGTAGATGAAATGATCCACATCGCTCAAACGCAGACCGGCGTCCGCCAGAGCCTTGTTGGCCAAACGGAAGAGATGGAGATAGAAGATGGGCATGACCTTGTGTTCGATCATGATTGCGTCGGCGGTGAGCTGGATGTGGCCGTCGTTCTGGGTGAGAGCAATGGCCTGGTGCAGATGGCCCAGCGTCATGGCCTCGACGCCAAGAATCAGCGGGCCCTGTGCGCTTTGGCGCCGCAGGATGACGGCGCTGGCGGCATCACCCTGCACGGTGATGGGCAGCAGCGAACGGTTGTCGCGGGGCGCGGTATCGCCAGTGACCAGCAGCGCAGTCTGAATGCGATCGTCCATGCTCATCCAGCCCAGCGCGGTCTTGATGGCCAGATGCAACGCGCCGCAGCCGCCTGCCCGGAAGCTGAGGTTCATCGAAGTCTCCGCTCCAAGATCGGCGCTGAGCCTGTGGGCGAAGGAGATGGATTGGGAATTCTCGCCGGGAAAGGTGCTGTAGTCCACGATAAGATCGATGTTGCGCGCCGCAATCCCGGCCTGCTCAAGAGCCTCTCTTGCGGCCAGCAAAACCAGATCGTAGGGTTGCTGGCTGCCACATACGCGCACCCGGCTGAGTCCAAGATTGTTCAGAGCCCGATCTCTGGCCCGCGGGCTCAGCGGCGCCAATGTGCTCTCCACCCGGAGCCGCTCGCGCTCCAGTATCTCTGCCACGCTCTCTTCGCCGGAAGGCACGGCATAGGCAGCCGCTGCAATGCGTACGTTCAGCTTCAAGATAGCTCCAGTCGCAGCGCGGCATAGCCGCCGTGAGCTGATCTTCCCAGCATCAACGCCTTGCCTGGCCCTGGGCGGCTGCTCAAAGCCAGCAGCAGATGCAGCAATCCTCCAGCCTCTCCCATCCCGGCCGCAACCGCCTGCGCGGGATAGATCACCGCATCCTCGCCAACGAGGTCGCGCGCCGAACAGGTCAAGGGCGTGGAGGCGCACGGCGCGCCATTGCCAGCGCAGATCGTGAGCTCCGGCAGTTCATCGCCGAGCAACTGACGAACGCCGGCCTGCACATCGCCTCCCGCCGCCCAGCGCCCCGCACCGAGAGTTGCATAGCGGCGAGCCGCCGGCCGGACGGCCCCTTCCAGCACCATGGCCACCATACCTTCGCTGGGGATGAATCCGCCCGCCGAGGAGATCGGCTCATTGCTGAAGCAGGCAGGAGCAAGCAATTGAGCCACCTCGTACCACTCGTAAACAGCTTGGGTGAGCGTGTCTCCGGCTAGCACAATGGCGAGATCGGCCTGCTCGTGGCGCAACAGGGAAGCGGCTTGCAGCAGCGCGCTCTCCGCCGCGAAGCTCTTGCTGCTGACTGTCACATTGGGTCCGCGCAGATCGTGAAAGAGGGCCACATGACTGGCCGGAGAATTGCCGAGCGTCTCGGGAAAGGTAATGGGGTCGGTCCCCGCCCAGCCATTTGTGGCGGCGCTTTGATAGAAGGCCTCGGTGAGTTCGACACAGCCAAAGCCGCTGGCGAAGAATACTGCTATGCGGGAGCGATCCATCAAGTTCAGGTCAACGCCCGCGTCCTGCAAGGCCAGCGACGCGGCCACCAGAGCCCACGCGGAAAGGCGATCCAGCCGCCGGGTCTTCAGGCCCGGCACAATGCTGGCAGGACGAAACGGCTCGACCAGGAAGGCGCGGCGCAATCCGGGGCTGGTCCAGGCGGTGATGGCACCGGGTTCCAGCGGCGCCGCCGAGATGAGTCCGGCCAGCGGACCGTAAGGGGTCACGGAACCAATTCCGGTTAGCACGGGCAAGGTCGTGTTCATGCGCGGGGCCTCCCAAAGACCAGCGCGGCATTGCTGCCGCCAAAGCCCGCTGAAACCGACATGGCCGCCGGCAGCGGCTGGCGGCGAAGCTCGCCCCGCAACCAGTCAACCTGATCGCTCTCGATGGGATCGGTCAGCCGCAGGGTGGGAAAGAGCGCGCTGGCCTGCATGGCCGTAATGGTGATGGCTGCCTCCAGCGCGCCGGCCGCCCCTAGGCAATGTCCGAAGTAAGATTTTGTCGACGAAACCGGAATGGGGCGGCTGCGTCCGTGGAAGGCGTTCTCGTAGGCATGAGTTTCGGCTATATCGTTCAACGGAGTGCCGGTGCCGTGGGCATTCACATAGCCAACCTCCTCGATGCCGCAGGCGGCCATCTCCAGGGCGCGCTCGATACAGCAGGCCAGCCCGATACCGTCTTTCTGCGGCGCGGTGGGATGGGTGGCGTCGTTGGTCATGGCCCAACCCCGCAAGACGGCCAGAATCTTCGCGTCGCGCTTTGTGGCGTGAGCCAGGGTTTCCAGCACCAGCACGGCTGCGCCTTCGCCCAGATTCAGCCCATTGCGATTCTGGTCGAAGGGACGGCAGGGCTCAGGGTCCAGTGCTTGCAGCGAGTTGAAGCCGCTCAAGGTGAAGGGAGACAGCGCGTCGCTGCCCCCGGCGAGAATCATGGGCGCGGCCTCGTCGAGCAGCATATTGGCGGCCAGCGCAATGGCCATCGCTCCCGAAGCGCAAGCCACCGAGACGGCGCAGTTCGGTCCCTCAATCCCAAGATGCTCTCCTACCGAAGCTGCTACCCGCGACACTGGGTAGGATGCGGCCCGCGACAATCCGCCATGCCGATACCAGGCGGCCGGCCCGCGGGAGATCTCTGGATCGATCTCAGTCAATCCTGCAACCGTGCTGGCCATCACGATGCCGCTCTCGCGCAAGACGCTGCCGGATCTGGAGAATTCCGCTATGGCATCCTGCGCCGCCGCCATCGCCAGACGATCTGAGCGGGAGTAACGATGGCTCCCGGCTACTGACGGCAAGTCGCCGACAGAAGCGACAGTTCCGCGAAAGCCAGGATACAACTCCGTCACGGGCTTCAGACAGCATTGGCCAGCCAGCATCCCAGCCTGTAGACGAGGCAGGCCTGTTCCGTAAGGACTGATCACGCCAATCCCGGTCACAACGATGGTTTTCTGTGCGTCAATCATGAGGATGAACCGGCCAAAAATCGAAGAAATTTACCCACTGATCATAGTAATTCGACAACTGCGATTCGAGAAACTCGACCGCTTGGCGCAAGCCGTTCCGCTGATCTTCACCGCGATTCTCCGACGAACCCGGAAAAATCGGCTTGCCCAGCAGAACGCGATAGCGCAACCAGCCACGCCGCACGACGAAACCAGGAAGCACCGGCGCGCCCGAAACCTGCGACAACAGAAACGGCCCCAGTGGAAACTCCGCGGGCGCGGCGAAAAACATGACCTCTGCGCCATGGTGCGCGTGGTAGACGCGATCGCCCTGGATGGCGACAATTTCATTGCGGCGCAGAGCCTGCAACAGCTCGATGGTGGCCCGCGCGCCGCCGCGCAGATCCACGATCCGAAGCCGCTCATTGCTCATGCGGTCGCGCAGCATCTTCTCGGCGGGCTTATCCTCGACCACGCGTGCCACATTGACGGGCCGGCCGTGCATCTCCAGCAAGCGCGAGGCAAACTCCGGATTGCCCAGATGCGCCGTCCACACAATCAGCCCCTGGCCCGCGGCCAGGCAGCGGTCGATTACGGCCGCGCCGCGCTCTCCGTCCGGCAGCATGGCCAGCAGTTGCGCATGGCTGGCCTGGGGAACGCACGTATAGGAAACAATCAGGTCGCAAAAGGAATAGAAGACGCGATAGACCTTCCATTGCAGCGCAAGACCCCGTCTGCCCGAAACCCGGCGCAGATTGCCGGAGACGGCGCGGCGCTCGCGCTTCAACAGCAAAAAAAAGACCAGAGCCGTAACCGCCGCGATCGGCGGCTGCACCAGGCGCGGCAGCCAGCGCATGGTAAAAAACACGATGCCGAGCGCCGTCACGTTGTGAAAGCGATGCCGGTACCAGCGCGTCAATAGCCACCCGCCTGCGTCAGTTCGCTCACATCGCGAATCACCTTGCGCTTCAGCACCGAGTACATATGGACGATCTCCGTGTCCTCGTATCCGATGGAGCGAAGCGTGCGCACGGCGGCATCGACGGCTGAGGCATTGCTCATGCCGAAGCGGCGATGATACTCGATCTGAATCTCATTCATCTCGTGCTTTGACAACGTGGGCGTGCCCATCGCCATATCGTTGTAGGAGAAGCGGCTGGTCAATCCCATCCGTTCGGCATCCCAACCCGCATCGATAGCCTGCTGGTTGATCTCGCAGCCGGGAAAAAAGCGCAGACAGAAGTGGTAGGGCAACAGGGACGGCTTGGGCAGTTCGCCCAGCCAGTCCAGAGTGCGCTGCGCCATCTCCCTGGTTTCGGTGGGAAAACCGTACATGGTCGAGATATTGACGGCCACATTCTGGCGCTGCGTATAGGCGATGATCTGGCGTGCCTTCTCCAGGTTGAGATGCTTGCGCACCAGGCGCTGAATCTCTTCCGTGGCCGATTCAACGGCATAGGTAAACCAGACGGCGCCCGCCTCCATCGCGCGATCCACAAACTTCTCGCTGGCGATGTCGGCGCGCAGGCCGTTGACGAAGTATATCCGCAGCTTCAAGCCGGCGGCCTGAATCAGGTCGAAGAGATCCAGCGAGCGCTTCACATCGACGTTGAAGATATCGTCGACGATGTAGAAATCCCGGATGCCGTGCCGGTCGTAAAGCGCGGCGATCTCCTCGAAGATATTGGCGGCGCTGCGCAGCCGGATACCCTTCCAATGGCTGAAGCAATAGGTGCAGCTATAAACGCAGCCGCGGCTGGTGAGCAGCACTCCCTGGCGCCGGTGATTGTAGGCATAGCTGAGCTGGCTCTGGTACTGATCGATGTCGATCAGATCGTAAGCGGGGAAGGGCAGGCTGTCGATCTCTGCGTTTTGCAGGCTGCCGGCGTTTTCTACCACCTGATCGCCGTCCCGGTAAAGAATCCCCGCAACCGCGCTGGGAGACGCGCCGGAAAGCAGTTCGACAAGACCCTGTTCTCCTTCTCCCTGAACGGCAATCTCCAGCTCCGGCACTTCCGTGAAGAGCCGCTGCTTGTAGGCCTTGACAATCGGCCCGCCGGCAATCAGCGTAGCGTCGCTGTTGGTCCGCACCAGCGTGGCGATGCGCTGTAATTCCTCGAGAAAGAACGCAATGGAGCGAAGGCCGACGACATCGGGTTGAAACTCCCGCAAGATGCGCCGGAAGCCTTCGTCGTCTGGGCAGCTAAGAGAGGATTCGACGATGCGCACTTCGACGCCGGGAAGCGCCGCGCGGACGCTGGAAGCCAGATACATCAGGCCAAGGGGCGGAACATGCATCTCGTAGGGCATGGTTGTGCCCACCCACTTGTTCATGTTGTTGCATTCCACCAGCAATACCCGGGAGGGTCTGATCCTGTTGCCGGTCGCCATGGCCAGACTCCTGTAAGTCAGCTCTTGGCCGCGACCTTGGCATCGACGATTGCAGCCAGAGTTCGTATGCTCTGCCAGGCGCTCTCGTCAAACTCGCCATCGACCAGCTTGATCCCAAAGCGCCTCTCGATTTCCAGAATTAGCTGAAGAATGTCGATGGAATCGATCTCCAGATCGCCCTCCAGCAACTGCTGGTCGTCGCTCAGATCCGCGGCCGTCAAGTCCTTGATCCGCAAACCGGCAATAATAATCTCTTTGAGTTGTTGCGCAGTGTTTTCCATGGCGATTTCTCGTCAAGCATAGCATGGCGCACCATTAAACTTACGGCTGTCCTGCCAGGGAATACGACATGTTGCATAAATTGTTGATATAACGAGTGTTGCAACTGTTCTTTCCCCGTCTGGATTATGAACAGCCGAGCCGAGCAGCGGCTACGTCTTGAATGCTCTGTGAGTTTTCGGCAGCGCTGCGTAATTGAAAATCGGTTCTATTTTTTCTTGGGCGGAGCAGCGAGGATACGGCGCACAGAGGTCCGGCCGATTTGCAGGCGTCGGCCGATCTCGGATTTGCTGAGGCCGGCGCGGCGTAGTTTGCGGATATGATTGGCGTGCTGCGCTGCGGTTGCGGGCCGGCCAAGCCGCTTGCCGTTCTGCCGGGCATGAGCGAGTCCAGCTCGCACATGTTCCCCCAGGATCTCGCGCTCGAAGGCGGCGAAGACGGCTAGTAGTGCTGCCATCGCAAGACCAGCCTGTGTGGTCAGGTCCAGCGCTTCGGTCAGCGATACGAACCCAACGCCGAGATGCTCCAGTTCCTGAAGTGTGGCGCGCAAGTCGGTCACCGACCTTCCCCAGCGGTCCAGCCGCCACACCAGCACGACATCGATCTCCCGTCGCCGCGCAGCGCCTGCAATCCCCGGACAACCGCCTGCACAGCTAGGTGCAGGCGTTAAGCCAGATGCTTCTTGAGAAAACGCAGGGTTCGCTCTCGCGCCTCCAGCGCCGCCCCCTTGTCGTAGCTCCCGCGTGCATCGCAGTTGAAGCCGTGCCCCGCGTCATACCAGTAGATTTCCACCTCGGGATGCGCAGCGTGAACCTTCTCCACATCCTCGGCCGGAATATGCGCGTCCTGCTTGCCGAAATGCAGCATCACAGGCGCAGAGGGCGTCTCGCCGGCATAGTTCCCAATGCGGCCTCCGTAGTACCCCACCGCCACCGCGGGATGCAGCCGTGCCGCGGCCACCCACGCCAAGGTTCCGCCGAAGCAGTAGCCGATCACGCCAACCTTCTTCCCGGTTGCATTGCCGGCAAACTCCATCGCGGCCGCGATGTCCGCCAAAGCCTTCTCCGTATCGAGCTTCGGCATAAATCCCAACGCCCTCTGCATATCAGCGCCCTCGTAGCCAAGCTCCACTTCCCGCTCAATGCGGTCAAAGAGCGCTGGAGCCACCACGAGGAATCCGTCCTTTGCATAACCGTCCGCTATCGAGCGGATGTGAGCGTTGACCCCGAATATCTCCTGTATCACCACCAGCCCCGCGATAGGTGCGCCCTCTGGCCGCGCAACATAGGCGCTTAGTTTGTGCCCATCCGCTGCCTTCAACATCACTTGCTCACTCATTTCCACCCCTCCCCGATTCGCAGTGTCCACGCACTTACTATAGTTCTCCAACTCCGCCACTCTCCACATCGGGCATTCAGCTTGGCGCACTGCTCCTTCGTCAGACTCAGGAATACTCCACCCTGTCTGGCGACGGTGGCCTCCTAGTCAAGCGCCCGCCGACTTTCCAGATTCGACGCCCCACCAGCCCGATGCACGATCTGTACTACTTTTTCCTGTGCGGCGAACGCGAGAAATCGGGGAAGGGGGGCTTCCGGGCTTCTTCAAGGAACCGGCTTGGCCGCTGTCAAATCTCGGTACAACTTCGGTGCAATTGAGGGGAGAAAGAATGGTCTTTAGGCCCCTAAGCGACACCAGACAAAGCACTTAGAGTTTTGACTTTCAGAGTTCGGGACCAGGGGGTCGGAGGTTCAACAACTTATGAATTTTAATCGTGGTGCTTCAATCGCGTAAGTGCTTCTGAGTCTTGTAGATAGCTTTCCGTCATTTTCAAATGGGAACCCCAGTGTGGGAACCCCACCGCTTACATACGGCGGATTTTCGTCATTCGTTTTCCGCTCGCGGAACCCATATAATGCAAGCCCGCAGTCTGTCGCGCTCATCTTGACCGCTGATGACGGCCCTTGTTACGAAAGTAAATAGGCATATCCTTTTGTTGGTGATATTCAGAACGAAAGGATATGCGGATGAAAGTAGCAATTTCAGGGTTTTTGTAATGCGAGGTTGATGAACGCGAGCGGCTTTTCCTTTGACCTCCCCCAGTGGCAGGACACGCTGCTATGACTGGCGGCAGCGTCTAGTACCTTGCTCACCGTGCACCAGGCGCCGCTACAATGGAAGGCGCCCGATCTCCCGTTCCAGACCGGGTCAGGAGTATCCCACAATGATGAAAGATCTGCCTCTATCGAAGGTCTATCAATTGCTTGAACCGGGTCCGGTGGTGCTGCTGACGACAGCTCACAAGGGCCGAACCAACGTGATGACGATGTCCTGGCACATGATGGTCGAATTTGAACCGCCGCTGGTTGCCTGTGTCGTCAGCAACGCCAATCACAGCTTCACTGCACTGCGGGCGACGAAAGAGTGCGTGATCGCTGTTCCAGCACTGGAACTGGCGCCCAAAGTCGTGGAAATCGGGAACTGCTCGGGGCGTGACGTGGATAAATTCGAGAGATTCGGCCTGACGGCGGCGCCAGCCGAGCGCGTGGCGCCGCCCTTGGTGGCCGATTGTTTCGCTAACCTCGAATGCAGGGTGGCCGATACCCGCCTCGTCAACAAGTTCAATCTCTTCATTCTGGAAGTGGTCAAAGCCTGGACCGATCCGGCGCAGAGGAACCCGAAGACCCTCCACCATCAAGGGTATGGCAGGTTCGCCGTGGACGGCGAGATCATCAAGCTGAAGTCCATGAAGCCGTAGAGGAACACGTCCAGGCAGGCCAGCTCAGTCCTGCTTCGATCGGCCCACAATCAGGTCGCTAGGTCCGGGCAGGTTGATCCGGCGCACCTCGGTGAGCCCGACGGCCTTCATCCAGGAGGTATATTCGGCCTCACTGTAAGTGGCGCCGGCGTCGGTGCCGACGAGCATATTCAGCGAGAACAGCGCTGCATGTGGCGGCCCGGCTTTATCGGGATTAAGGATGAAGTCCTGCACGGCCAGGCGACCGTTCGGCGCGAGTGCCTGGCGGGCACGGAGGAAGATGTCCCGGTTCTGCTCTTCGGAAAACATATGGCAGATCGCGTTGAGCATGATGATGTCGTAGCCGGATCCCAAGTGGTCATGGAGCATATCCCCAGTGCGAATGCTGACTTGCGCCGAGACGCCGGCCTGGCTGACATATTCGGCTGTGAGCGGCACAACCTCCGCGAGATCAAGAATCTCGCACTTCACATCGGAAGCAGCCTTTGCGAACGCGATGGAATAGGCGCCAGAACCGCCGCCCAGATCGAGGATGCGGCGAACACCGGCTATGCCAAGGGCTTTCACTACAAATGGTGCGCGGTCCTTGGCATGGTGCTGCATGGCCGCAATGAAGTCGTATGTCCGCTCGGAGGTATTGTCACGATCCGTCGAAATGCGGGCGCCACGGCGCACTGCGTCGGTCAGTGTGCTCCAGTGATGCCAGATATTGGCCAGGTGCAGCAGACCATTGCGATGATTGTCTTTGGATCCCTGAACAAAGAAGCGGGATGACTCGGGCGTGTTCTTGTAATCCTCGCTGCTCTTCGAGAGCTGTCCGAGAGCGACGAGCGCGTTGAGCAGCATGCCTGTTGCACGTGCATTCGCGTGAATCCGCGCGCTGACCTGTTCCGCATTGGCCCCGTCCCCGACGGCGGTAAAGATATCGAGCTCAAGAGCGGTAAGGATGCAACGACTCGACATGTAGCCGCGGATCATCCGATCCAGGCGCTCGGGTAGCATTCCTCCTTTGTCGTGGGCAGCCATCGCATCACGGAAATGTTCCCAATGCTCAACCGACATGGCCTTCATTGCAGGGGCATCTTCCCAGATGAGGCGATCGACGGGCTTGCCATCGAGCAGATGCTTACCAACGATTTCGGATACATCAGACGGTTGCACACGCCGGTACCATACCCCTGCCGGATAGACGATCATGATTGGGCCTTCATCACACAGTCCCATGCAGCCGCAGGTAGTGAGTTGCACATTGCTGTTGAGACCGCGTGCCTGTATCTCGCGATCTAGCTCTTCGAGCACTGCGAACGACCCCTTGGATGGGCAAGAGGAAACGCCTTCTGGCTTTTGCTGCGTGCAGACAAAGAGATGAAAGCGGAATGGCTCCATCGCGGTCTCCGATCGTAGATCAATGTTAGCGCTTTATCTCGCGGCCGCAGAGCTCAGTTCTGGGGGAACGCCCTCGGCGATAGTCTGATGGATCTGCTCCAGGGAAAAACGCTTTTTCTTCATTGGCAAAATCCTCCGCCCTGGCGGGCGCGTTTCTGGCCGAAGACTAACATTTACCGTGGTTCAAAATACCGGGGCCGATCACCACGCAGGCTTTGCAACTTCCAGCCGGGCAGACGCGGCAGCAATGCGAACCAATCTGAATGATGGAGGGAAGTTAACAAAGAAGTGCCGGGAATGCTCCGAAATGAGGCAATCCTTGTTTTTAATTGCTCAAAATCAATTGTTGACACCGCGTGAGTTTGGCGGTAGATTGGTATCGTAAAGGGAAGGAGGGCTATCCAAAAGATGCAGAATGGCTCTTCGAGAAGTGCGGTACATGAGGTTGCTGAAGGCTGAGGTATCGCGCCCAGATCCCAAGGTTACCCCGGCGGAAAGGGTTTAACCGCAGGGGCTTAACCGCATCCCTTCACGTAAGGATGCATCCATTGCCCTGACGTGCATGGTGGCTATTCTCAAAGTGGAGCGATGACTCTATCGCCCAAAGAAACCCGTATTAACGGATAACGCCATCGAGCCATCGGGGAAAGGAAGCACGAGTGAAAATGCTTGGGCAATCGCGGCAGCGCGATGTCCTTAGTCTAATATCCACAGTTCACCACGACGGCTTGGGCGCAACGCTTGGGCCGTCGTTGTTTGGAAGGGACTCAGGCGCGGCAGTCCTTGCTTCAGCTTCAAATCGCCAGACAGCACCCACGGAAAGCACCGGTCCACAAGGGTCCCAGAATAGCCGCCCGAAACCGTTTGTTTTCAGATGCTGGCTGCGGCGGATTCAGGTGGTCCAGAAACTACACGTTGTGGACCAACAAAGGTCGCATGAAGATTCACGCACAGTAAAACTGCTTGCAGTAAGGTGCTTGTCCCCATTCCAGCGATAGGCGCAAAGCGAGCCGCCTTTTCCTGCACTGTAATCCACGCAGGCGACACGGCTGGAAAGAGGTGCCTGCTTTCCGGGAAGCCAATAGTGCCCAATACCTATATCGCTTTGGGGACGATGAGCCGGTAATGGTAATCAGTCATCTTTATATCCTGCACGCTGTTTGCTTCGGCGATCGTCTTCAAGACCTGCCGGGTGACGTTGCGCAGATCCGATCCCAATTTGAACCAGACTCATCTTGCTTTTGTGCCGCGTGACAATCCGGCTATAGCGGTTCTCCAGTTGCTATAGAGGGAAACCACTGCCGCTGAGTGGCTTTTTCCTTAACTAACCTCTGAATAAGCTCTCTTCTTTTTCAGCAAGGAAGGCATGAGGGCGTTTCTTGCCGGGATTTTCTTCAAGCGGCGGTAAATTGCGAGATAAATGCGGCTTGCGGTGCTTCGTTGTGTG
>Ga0224555_1001152_pt1 | contig 38138 bp, 31 predicted proteins | sample 714S23034metaG_FD_180687 | JGI IMG/M metagenome (GOLD analysis project Ga0224555, IMG submission 180687) | Peat soil microbial communities from Stordalen Mire, Sweden - 717 S2 30-34 | ecosystem: Environmental > Terrestrial > Soil > Wetlands > Peat | place: Sweden: Norrbotten County, Stordalen... | reverse complement strand
GGGGCGCTGTCAGTGGGGGAGTTTCGTAACGAGATGCCCCAGCGGATAGTCGAGGTCGCGAACACGCTGGGCCTCTCCGCGGTCCAGATCGGCGGCGTCATAACCCCCGAACACCTGGCGTACGTCGCCGAGCGTGTCAACACGGTGATGAGGACGTTGCCGAGCACGACCGCCATCGACTCGTCGTCCCACATCGCCGGGGCCGACTACCTGCTGCTGCCCGAGTCCGACGACTACGACTCACTGGTGGACTGCCTCGTGACCTTCCTCGATGAGACGATCCAGGTGCCGCTGATCGCCTCGGGAGGACTTACGCCGTCCAACGTCGTTGACCTGGTCCAGAACTATCCGGTGTGGGGCGTGGACGTGCGCGCGGGTGTCGAGGTGTCGCCCGGGATGAAGGACCCGGTCCTGCTGGGCGAGTTCATCGCCAATGCCCGTTGGGCCTACGCCAACTCCTACGTCGAGCGACGTCACGACGACTGGTTCTGACCGGCGACCGGCGGTGACGCCCGGTTCACTGGCCACGTAGCCTTCATAGTCGCAGCCGGCGACGTCAGAGTCCCGGGCCCGACCGGACCGCGCCGGGTGAGTGAGGCTGGGTCAGGCGTGGTATCGGCGGAAGACGACGCTCCCGTTGTGACCTCCGAAGCCGAACGAGTTCGACAGGACGATCTCGACGTTCGCCGCTCGGGGGGCGCCGATCACGACGTCGAGGTCGATCGCCGGATCGACCTCGGTGGTTCCCGCGGTGGGAGGGATGGTCTGCTTCAGCAGCGTCATCACCGACACCACGCCCTCGAGTGCGCCGGCCGCGGCGAGGGAGTGGCCGAGGTGACCCTTGATCGAGGTGACGGGTGGTGCGTGGTCACCGAACACGTGGTGTACGGCCACCGACTCGGCCAGGTCGTTGAGCGGCGTCGACGTGCCGTGGGCGTTGATGTGCGACACATCGCTCGCGACGATCCCGGCGTCCTCGAGGGCCAGCTCCATGCAGCGCGTCGCGCCCCGGCCGGTCGGGTCCGGCGCCGTGATGTGGTGCGCGTCGGCCGTGGAGGCGGCGCCGATCACCTCGGCGAAGATCGTGGCTCCGCGGGCGATGGCGTGGTCCCACTCCTCCAGGATCAGGATCCCCGCTCCCTCGCCCATCACGAAGCCGTCGCGATTGACGTCGAACGGGCACGAGAAGTCCTCGTTGCTCAGCGCCGTCATGTTGCGAAAGCCCGCCACGGCGATGTCGACGATGACCGCTTCGGCGCCGCCGGCCACGGCCACGCTGCAACGCCCCGACGCCACCAGGCGGGCGGCGTTGCCGATCGCGTGGGTCCCGGCGGCGCAGGCCGTCGTGACCGTCTCGCACGGTCCGCCGAGGCCGAAGCGCATCGACACCGAGGCCGTCGCGGCGTTGGGCATCATCATCGGCACCATGAACGGCGACACGCGGTCCGGGCCCTTGTCGTTGAGGATGCGCACCTGCTCGAGCACCGTTTGCAGGCCGCCGATTCCCGTGGTGACGATGCTGCCGGCGTCGTCGATCGGTCCGCTCAGCCCGCTCTGGCTCCAGGCCTCGTCGGCGGCCATCAGCGCGTACAGCGCGAAAGGGTCGAGGCGACGAAGCTCCTTGGGCCCCCCGAGGTGCGTGGCGTCGAACGTGGCGACCAGCTTGCTCGCCGGTGCGGTGCTCTTGGCGAGCGCCTCCCACAGGGCGTCAACCCCCACGCCCACGCACGTCAGCGCGCCGAGGCCCGTGACGGCGACCCGGCGGCCATGAACCGGACCCGAAGGGGTGACGGCTACCTGCACTACAGCTTGGCGTAGATCAGCTCGAAGGCTTCGCCCACGGTACGAATCTCCTTGAGCTCGTCTTCCGCAACCTCGATGTTGAAGGTCTCCTCGAGTGCCATGACCAGTTCGACGAGGTCCAGACTGTCGGCGCCCAGGTCGTCGGCGAACGACGCTTCCATCGTCACCTTGGAGGGATCAACGGCGAGAATCTCGACGGCGTTCTCGGAAAATTTCGCAAATGCTTCGTTACGGTCCATGGTTCTTTCCCTCGCTTTGTATCGCCCCAGCGTACTAAACGGCCCTGTAGGGGCAAATCAATTAATAGCCGAGCGCCAACCCGCCGTCCACCGCCAGGACCGCCCCGGTGATGTAGCGCGCCTGGCTACTGGCGAGGAACCCGACAACTCCCGCTATATCGGAAGGCTGGCCGGTGTGGCCCATCGGGATCATGGCCGCCATCTGATCCTTGGAGGAGCCGAGATCGCTGGTCATGTCGGTTTCGATCAGTCCGGGCGCGACCACGTTGACCGTGACCCCTCGCGTCGCCACCTCCTTGGCCAGCGCGCGCGCCAAGCCCACCAGGCCGGCCTTCGCGGCGGCGTAGTTCGCCTGGCCCGGAACCCCGACGAAGGGACTGATCGAACCGATGAAGATGATCGAGCCCTGCCGGGCGCGCACCATCGAGGCCATGGTGGCACGTGCGGTGTAGAAGGCGCCGTCGAGGTCGGTGGCGATGACCTCGCGCCACTGTTCGTCGCTCATGCGCATGGCGAGCCCGTCGCGGGTGATGCCGGCGTTGACCACGCACACGTCGACCGGTCCGAATTCGCCGATGGCCGCCTTGACTGCGGCGTTCACCTGCTCGGAGTCCGAGACGTCGACGGTGAAGGACTTCGCGCAGCCCGACGGAGCCGACCCCGAGCGCGAGAGGGCCACGACGCGGTCGCCCAAGGAGGCGAAGTGGTCGGCGATCGCTGCCCCGATTCCTCGGCTGGCTCCGGTGACGATGACGTGGCGACTCATGGGCTGATCTCCTGAAGTTCGGTGAGCGACGAAGGGGCGTACTGGGACTCGAAGGGTCGAATGCGCTTGGTCAGACCCGTCAGGACCGCGCCGGGAGGCATTTCGATGGTGGTGGTCACGGTGTCGGGCAGCGCCAGCGTCGCGTCGAGGAACCGCACCGGGGACGTCAACTGACGTGACAGAATCTCGCGCCAGTCGTCGGCGCTGGTGTGCACGAGCCCGTCGACGTTGGCGATGAGCGTCGCGTCGGTCGAACCCCAGCTGGTGGTGGCGAGGGCTTCGTCCAATTCCGACTGCGCGGGACTCATCAGCGGGGAGTGGAAGGCGCCCCCGACCGCCAGCGGCGTGGCCCGACGCCAGCCGAGCTCGCGGTGGCGCGCGACGAGGTCGTCCAGTCCCGACCGGGTCCCGCTGACGACGATCTGACCGGTGCCGTTGATGTTGGCCACCCAGACCCCTTCGAGACCGTCGAGCATCGCTCGTGCTCCGTCGTCGCCGCCCATCAGGGCCACCATCGACCCGGCGCTGGCCTCGGCCGCACGAGCCATCGCGGCGCCGCGCACCGCGATCAGGCGAGCCCCGTCCTCGAGCGACAGCAACCCGGAGGCGACGAGTGCCGAGAATTCTCCGAGGCTGTGACCTATGAGGAAGCGCGGACGCACGCCGAGGTCGAGCAGTTCGAGGTACCCGACCATGGACAGGGCGAAGGTTGCAATCTGAGCCCGGTCGGTGCGAACGACGTCCTCGCCAGAGGCAGTGGTCAGGAGCGCCTCGACGTCGGTCTGGGCGGCCTCGCTGATGCGCGCCACCTGCGACCAGTGCCGTGACTCGCGCCACGCCAGGCCAGCGCCGCCCGTGAGCGAGCCCTGTCCGGGAAAGAGGGCGACCAGATCGTCGCGGAACAGGGGCGTGGGCCAGTCGGACATGATCTAACGGTAACAGCGTGCCCGGAGTGGGACTCGAACCCACACACCCTCTCGAGTAAAGACTTTTGAGGCCTCCGCGTCTGCCGATTCCGCCATCCGGGCTGCGGCGACAACGGTAGCAGCAACTCTAAGGTGGTGACGATGAAGTTGACCCTCTGGCGCGACGAGGCCGTGCTGCGCCGTCCGGTGGTCGCAGCCCACCAGAGTCACGGTGTTCGATCGAGGCTCTTCTTGCGCATTGAGCACGACGGTGTGATCGGATTCGGAGAGGTGGCCCCCCAGCCGACGGCCCTGCACGGTGACCCCGGCGTCGACGAGGTGATCGAAGAACTCACTCGGGTGACGATTCCCCAGGTCTGCGCGGCCTTCGTCCGAGAGGGTTCGGTGCCGTCGTGGACCAGGCTCGCACGCTTCGCGGGCGCCCGCCCGGCCAGTGCAGTGGCGGTGGCACTGGTGGAGATGGCCGTGCTCGACCGCGAGCTGCGCGCTTCGCGCCTGGACGCTCTGACGCTCTGGCCGCGGCGGTTCAACACCCCCACGCAGGCAACGGTGTCCCTGCTTGAGCTCGGCGAGCGGTGGAGTATCGGCGGGGACGTCGCTCGGGTGCGGGCCAAGACCTCCCCGGGCACCCTCTCCGCCGAGGCGCTCGAGCGGCTCGGTGAGCTCGGCGTGCCGGTGCTGCTCGACTTCAACTGCTCGGCCTCGAGCGACGCCGACGTGCTCGACCAGGTCGCACAGGTGGCGAGCGTCGCGACGCTCAGCGCCGTCGAGCAGCCGTTCGCCGCGGGCAACGTCATAGATCACTCGTCGCTGGCCGAACAGCTGAGCGTGCCGGTCAGCCTCGATGAGGGCGTGCGCAACCTGCGCGACCTTGGCCAGATCGCGCGCTACGCCGCCGCGGGTGTGGTGTGCGTCAAGCCGGCCAGGGTCGGCGGGGTGGCCAACGCCCGGACCATGGTGCTGAAGGCGCAGACGCTGGGACTGCGGCCCTACCTCGGCGGTTTCTTCGAGTCGCCGTTTGCCCGCCACGTGCATCGGCTGCTCGCCGAGAACTGCGTCAGCGAGGCCAGCGATCTGGGCACGGTCGCGGTGGAGGCGGCGGGGGACCACCCGGAGATGGCTCTCTCGCGAGCGGGTTTCGGAGTGGCTCCTTCGCCGGATCTCCTGGCGGCGGCCACGGTCATCTACCAGGAGGGCTGACGCTGGTTTTACACTCGGAGCATGGGTGTTCGCAATCAGCGCAGGCGGCTCGAGGACCTGCAGCGGCGCCTCGGTGCCGCGCGCGAGAGCCTCGGCGTGCTCGAGGAGCAGGTGGCCGTGTGGAGCGAGGCGCTCGACGATGCCCGCATCCGTGCACTGGTCTCCGAGACGCCCCTTCAGGCCCGGGCGTACGACGAGCTGTCGCGCCAGGTGGCCATCGCCAACGCGGAGATGCGCCGCCGCTCGGTCGAAGTACGTAGCCTTGTGGGAGAACGGGACGAACTACTGCGCGAATGGACACCGAAAGATGACAATGGATAAGCGAGCCGTGATTGCCGATGACGAGTCGATCATCCGCCTTGACCTGAAGGAGATACTCGAGGGCGACGGCTACCTCGTCGTCGGAGAAGCGGCCCGGGGAGACGACGCGCTCGCGATGATCCAGGAGATGGAGCCGGACCTCGCGCTGCTGGACGTCAAGATGCCCGGTCTCGACGGCATCGAGGTGGCGCGCGAGTTGAAGGGCTCGAGCACGGTGGTGGTGCTGCTCACGGCCTTCAGTCAGCGCAACCTGATCGAGAGCGCCCGCGAGGCCGGCGTGGCCGCCTACCTCGTCAAGCCCTTTCGCAGCAGCGAGATCCTTCCGAAGCTGGCCGCAATCTTGAACCCCGATTCGGTCGAGCCGCACAAGGCCGCCGAGGCGCACCACGTCGACGAGAAAATCGAGACACGCGAGCTCGTCCAGCGCGCCAAGGAGATGCTGATGCGCGACCGGGGCCTCGACGAGCCGGCGGCCTTCGAGGTCATCCAGCAGTCGGCGATGCGAGGGCGCACGCGAATGCGCGATATCGCCCAGCAGATCCTGAAGGGTGAGTTTGTTGGCTGACGAACCGAACGACCGACGGCCGCTGGTGCTGTTGGACGGGATGTCGCTCGCGTTCCGTGCATTCTTCGCTCTCACCACCGACATTGCCACTTCCGAGGGCCTGGTGACCAACGCCCTGCACGGCTTCGCGTCGATGTTGAACTCGCTCATCCGCTCGCAGAACCCGCGGGCCCTCGCCGTGGCCTTCGACCTACCGGGAGGGACCTTCCGCGACGAGATGACCGAGGATTACAAGGGCGGTCGCGCCGAGACGCCCGTGGAACTCGAGCCGCAGTTCGAGCTGATCCGCAACCTCTGCGAGGTGCTGCACATCCCGGTGTTGGGCGTGCCCGGCTTCGAGGCCGACGACGTCCTGGCGACCCTGGCGACCTGGGGACGCGAGGAGGAGATACCGGTGGTCGTGGTGACGGGCGATCGGGACACGTTTCAACTGGTTGAAGACCCCTACGTGAAGGTCCTCTACAACCGGCGCGGGGTGTCGGACTACTCGCTCTACGACGAGGCCGGGATCATCGAGCGCTGCGGTATCGAGCCCAAGCGCTACATCCTGCTCGCGGCGCTTCGCGGCGACGCGTCGGACAACCTGCCCGGCGTGCCCGGGATCGGCGAGAAGACTGCCGCGAAGCTTTTCGCCCAGTATCGCGACTTCGACGAGCTCTACCAGCATCTCGCGGACCTGACACCGAAGTTGCGCGAGAACCTGGCCACCTTCGAGCAGCGCGCGCGAAGCAACGAAAAGGTGATGCGCCTGGTGCGCGACGTGCCCCTGGACTTCACCTTGCAGGACCTCACGCTGGGCGGATGGAACCGCGGCGAGGTCGCGGCGTACTTCGAGCGCTTCGAGATGAACACGATGCACTCGCGCTTCGAGAAGCTGATGAGCGACGGCCTGCTCGGCGCGCCGGCCGAGGGCGCGCGCTCGTCGGCCGAGGCGCCCACGCCCCGGCTCGAGGCGCCCACCCGCCACGTCGCGCTCGCGGCGCTGCTCGCGGGTGACGCTGCGCCGGTCGTCTCCTACAACGCGTCGAGGGTGGCGGCGTTCGATGTGGGCCAGGGGAGCGTGGCGCTCGGCACGATCCGCGAGTTCCTCGACCTCGCCGGCGCGTCGACGCCGGCTGGGCATGATCTGAAGGGCCTGTACCGGGTCGCCGCCGAGCAGGGGAGCGTGATCCCCGAGCCGGCCGACGACACCTCGATCATGGCCTTCCTGGTCGATGCCACGAGCGGGCGCTACGACCTGGCCGACCTGGCTCAGCGCTTTTTGGGTGAGACGATCACCACGAGCACCCCTTCGCTCTTCGACGAGACGTCCGACGACGACACCCTCGTGAGGGACGTCGCGGTGATCGCGCGGTTGCGCGCCGACCTGCGCGCCGAGATCGACCGCTGGCAACTCCAGTTCGTCTACGAGCAGGTGGAGTTGCCGCTCGTCGCGGTGCTGGGCCGAATGGAGGCGCGCGGCATCCGGGTCGACGTGGACCTGCTGCGCGCGATCGCCGCGGAGTTCACCCAGGAGGCGAACACCCTGGACGCCCAGATACAGAGGGTGGCGGGCCACGAGTTCAAGGTCAACTCGCCCCAGCAGCTCCAGACGGTCCTCTTCGAGGAGCTCGGGCTGAGCGCAGTCAAGAAAATCAAGTCCGGCTTCTCTACCGACGCCCAGAGCCTCGAGGCGATCGCCGACGAGCACAAGATCATCCCGTTGATCCTGCGCTACCGCGAGGTCGAGAAGCTTCGAAGCACCTACGGGGCCCCGCTGATCGACGCGGTCGGCGCCGACGGGCGGATCCACGCGACCTTCCACCAGACCGTGGCCCGCACCGGCCGGCTGTCGTCGGAGAACCCCAATCTGCACAACATCCCCGTTCGAAGCCAGGAGGGACGGCGCTTGCGCTACGCCTTCGTGCCGTCGATCGGCTGGCAGCTGGCGGTCGCCGACTACAACCAGATCGAGCTGCGCATCCTCGCGCACCTCTCCCAGGACACGGGACTTCTGGCGGCCTTTGCGTCCAACGAGGACGTGCATCGCACCATCGCCAGTTCCGTGTTCGGCGTGCCGCTGGCCAAGGTCAGCCACGAGCAGCGCGAGCAGGCCAAGGCCGTCTCGTACGGGCTGGCCTACGGGATGGAGGCCTTCGGGCTGAGTCAGCGCCTCGGCGTGCCCGTGAGTTCGGCCAAGGAAATCATGGAAAAGTACTTCGCGGGATTCCCGAACCTGCGCGCGTACATGGACAACGTCATCAAGGAGATCCGTTCCAAGGGCTACTCGCGCACCGAGTTCGGCCGGATCCGTCCCTTCCCGGACCTCGCCACCGCCGTGGGCCCCCAGCGCCAGGCGGCGGAGCGCCAGGCCATGAACGCCGGAATCCAGGGACTGGCCGCCGACATCTTCAAATCGGCGCTGGTGCGGCTCGATCGTCGCCTGACCAGCGAGGGTCTCGAGGCCCGGCTCATCCTCCAGGTCCACGACGAGGTCCTCGTCGAGGCCCCCCCGAAGGAGAAGGACCTCGTCGAGGCGATAATCCTCGACGCGCTGACCCACGCCGCGACCCTCAGCGTGCCGCTGGAGATCTCTCTGCACTGGGGCGAGAACTGGGCGGCCGCCAAGGGCTGAATTCTCTCGTGGTAAGGTCTTTCTCTGGGTTTGCACCGGAGACCCAGCCCCTATCGTCTAGCTGACCCCGGTGTGGTCGCAATGGAAATACGTATGTCGCAAGGCCAGAGCCTGCTCTCCACCCAGGAAATGGGTTCCTTCGATGCAGAGGGCCACTATGTGCCCCGCATCGTCACCGAAGATGACATGGTCGGCACGGATCTCGCCACCCTCGTCGGTGACAGTGTCCTCGAGTTCGACGACGGCGACCTCGTCATGGGCACCGTCGTAAAGATCGACCGCGACGAGGTGCTGCTGGACATCGGGTTCAAGTCCGAAGGCGTCATTCCATCGCGCGAGCTCTCCATTCGCAACGACGTCGACCCCTCCGAGATCGTCTCGCTGGGCGAGCGCATCGAATGCCTCGTCCTGCAGAAGGAAGACAAGGAAGGGCGCCTCGTCCTGTCCAAGAAGCGCGCTCAGTACGAGAAGGCGTGGAGCAACATCGAAGAGCTCAAGAACCGCGACGAGGTCGTCAAGGGCGTGGTCATCGAGGTCGTCAAGGGCGGGCTCATCGTCGACATCGGACTTCGCGGCTTCCTGCCGGCCTCACTGGTCGAGTTGCGCCGCGTGCGCGAGCTCCAGCCCTACATCGGCAAGACCGTCGAGGCGAAGATCATCGAGCTCGACCGCAACCGCAACAACGTCGTGCTGTCGCGTCGCGCGTGGCTCGAGGAGACCCAGAAGGAGCAGCGAGGCGACTTCTTGAACAACCTCAAGCCCGGCGAGCGCCGTCATGGCGTCATCTCGTCGGTCGTCAACTTCGGTGCCTTCGTGGACCTCGGCGGCATGGACGGGCTCATCCACGTCTCGGAACTCAGCTGGAAGCACATCGACCACCCCAGCCAGGTCGTCTCCGTCGGCGACGAGGTCGACGTCGAGGTACTGGACGTCGACTTCGCCAAGGAGCGCATCTCCCTGTCGCTCAAGGCCACCCAGTCGGACCCCTGGCAGGTGTTCGCCGAGAGCCACTCGGTCGACCAGCTGGTCTACGGCCGCGTCACCAAGATGGTGCCCTTCGGCGCCTTCGTGCAGGTGGGCGACGGCATCGAGGGTCTCGTGCACATCTCCGAGCTGGCCGCCCACCACGTCGAGACGCCGGACCAGGTGGTCACGGCCGGCGAGGAGCTGTGGGTCAAGATCATCGAGCTCGACACCGCTCGGCGGCGCATCTCGCTGTCGATCAAGCAGGCCGCGGAAGGCGGCGAGGTCTCCGAGGAGTACCGCGAGGCGTTCGGAACGCACGCCTACGACACCGAGGGTAACTACATCGGCGGCATCGAGTACGGCGAGTTCACCCCCGAGACCGAGGCGCAGGCCGCGTGGGCCGAGTACGTGACGCCCGAGGCCGGGGCCACCGACTCTGAGGGCGACGCAACGGACGACGCTGGCGAAGCAGCCCCACTCGAGGCCGAGGCGGCCCCCGAGGCCGAAGCCACGCCCGACGTCGAGAATGACGTCACTGCGCCGGCTGAGGATCCCTCCGCCGAATAGCCCTGGCCTCGCAAGTAGCCCGCCCTAGCGCCACTCGGCGCCGGGCCGGGCTACTTGCGCGTTATGGCCAGCGGGTAGTGGCAGGAGACCTGGTGGCCCGGAGCGATCTCCCGGGCCAGGGGCTCCTCGGCCGCGCACTTCTCGGTGGCGTTGGGGCAGCGCGTGCGGAACCGGCAGCCGCTCGGCGGGTTCATGGGGCTCGGCGGCTCACCCTGCAGGACGTCGCCGTGGATCGGTGAGTCGGGGTCGGCCTCGAGAGCCGCACCGAGCAGGAACTTCGTGTACGGGTGAGCCGGACTGTCGTAGAGCACGTCGGACGGTCCCAGCTCGCAGATCTTGCCCAGGTACATCACCGCTACGCGGTCGCTGACGTTCTTGACGACGGCGAGGTCGTGGGCGATGAACAAGAGGGTCAGGCCGTACTGCGCCTTCAGGTCCTCGAGCAGGTTCAGGATCTGGGCCTGCACCGACACGTCCAGCGCCGAGACCATCTCGTCGCAGATGAGCATCTTCGGGCGCATGGCGAGGGATCGGGCGATCGAGATCCGCTGACACTGGCCGCCCGAGAACTGGCGGGGGTAGCGGTTGCCGTAGACCGACGGGTCGATCCCCACCTTGTTGAGCAGGTCGCTCACGACCGCGTCGCGGTTGTCGGCGTGGCGGAACCAGCAGTCGAGCGGCTCGGCCACGATGTCCTTGACTCGGCGTCGGGGATTGAGCGAGCTGATCGGGTCCTGGAAGATCATCTGCATCCTCGTGCGCGCGCCGCGCAGGGTCCTCTTCTTGAGTGCAGTGATGTCCACGTTGTCGAGCTCGACGGTTCCGCTGGTGGGCTCGATGATCCTCATCAGCGCCTTGCCGGTGGTGGACTTGCCGCAGCCGGACTCGCCCACGAGGCCCAGCGTCTCGCCTTCGAAGATGTCGAAGGTCACCCCGGCCACGGCGCTCACCGTGTGGCGGCCCTTGCCGAAGTTCACCACGAGGTCGCGCACGCGCAGGAGCGGCTGTTGCGTGTCGGTCATGACGTCGGGGCTCCTTGTGAGGCGGGCAGCGGGTTCCAGCAGGCGAAGAAGTGGCCGGGCGCACCGGACGACTGGAGTTCCGGGCGTTCCTGGTGGCAGCGCTCGGTGGCGTAGGCGCAACGCGGCGCGAAGCTGCATCCGGCGCTCAGCTTCATGAGGTTCGGCGGCCGGCCCGGAATGGCGATGAGGCGCGTGTGGGAGGGATTGGTCACCTTGGGCGAACTCTCGAGCAGCGCCCTGGTGTAGGGCATCCGGTGGTTGGTGAAGACCTCTCGCGTATCGCCTATCTCGACGATCCGCCCGGCGTACATCACGATGATGCGCGACGTCCTCGTCGCCACGACCCCCAGGTCGTGGGTCACCAGGATGACCGACATGTGCAGGCGCTCCTTGAGCTCGTCAATCAGGTTGAGGATCTGGGCCTGGATCGTGACATCGAGGCCGGTGGTCGGCTCGTCGGCCATCAGCAGCTTCGGCGAGCAGGCCAGCGCGATGGCGATCACGACGCGCTGGCGCATGCCTCCGGAAAGCTGGCCGGGGTACGCGCTGTAGCGCCGCTCGGGCGAGGGGATCCCCACCAGCTCGAGCAGTTCGATGGCCCTCGCCTTGGCGGCCTCCCGGCTCATGCCCAGACGCACCCGCAGCGACTCGTCGATCTGCTTGCCGATGCGCATGACCGGGTTCAGCGACGTCATCGGGTCCTGGAAGACCATGGCGACGTCGATGCCCCAGTACTTGCGCTTCTCGTTCTCGCTCGCCCCGACGATCTGGTGGCCGTTCAGCAGCACCGAACCGGTGACCGTGACGTTGGTGCGCGGCTGGAGGCCCATGATGGTCCGCGACAGCACTGTCTTGCCCGAGCCCGACTCACCGACGATCCCGAGGGTCTCGTTCTTGTTGATGTTGAAGGAGATCCCGCCGACGGCGGGCAGCGGACCGCCGGGGGTGGCGAAGGTCGTGGTCAGGTCCTCGACGACGAGAAGCTTCTCCGGCTCGGTGCTCACAGCTTCACCTCGGTGACGTCGTAGTGGCTGCGGAGTCGGTCGCCCATGAAGTTCAGGCCGAGCAGGAACAGGCAGATCGCCAGTGAGGGGAACAGCGCCAGCCACGGGTTCTGGGCCAGTACGGTGCGCGACTCATTGATCATGTTGCCCCACGAAGGGGTGGGCGGATTCACCGAGAGCCCGAGGAAGGCCAGTGCCCCTTCGAGGATGATGACGGTGGCGACGCCGATCAGCAGGAAGGAGATGCCGATCGGCGCGATGTTGGGCAGCAGCTCCTTGACCAGTATCCGCCGGTCCGTCGCTCCCTGCACCTTCGCGGCCGTCACGTAGTCCTTGGTGGCCACGGCCATGGTGGCGGTTCGGATCACGCGGTAGACGAGCGGGATCGACGCGATGCCGATGACGACGATGATCTTGTAGAGCGAGCGCGGCGTCCAGAACGACAGCACCGCGATGGTCGCGATGATCGCGGGGAAGGCCAGCAGGACGTACATCACGGTGGTCAGGATGGCGTCGAAGCGGCCCCGGCGATAGGCCGCCAGCATGCCCAGGGGAGCCCCGATCCCGAAGCCGATGATCATCGCGCCCACCCCGACCGAGATCGACACCCTCGAGCCATACACGATCCGTGTGAAGATGTCGCGGCCGAGGTCGTCCGTGCCGAGGAGATGGTGGAGCGAGGGTCCGGCGTTCACGAGGGCGTAGTTCTGGTAGAGCGGGTTCTGTAGGGGCAGCACGTTGGCGAAGATCGCGCCGAAGACGTTCAGGACGATCCAACCGACGCACACCCAGAAGAGCACGCCCATCGGCTCCCTCTTCTCGGACTTCTCTACCAGCGGGGCTTCGTCTTGGAGATCACTCACGGCTAATCCTCGGATCGACAATATTGATGATGAAGTCAAAGGTGAAGTTGATCAGCACGACTCCCACCGACACGACGAAGACGATGCCCTGGACCAGCAGGTAGTCGCTGTTGAAGATCGCCGTGATCAGCGTGTAGCCCAGGCCCGGAATGGCGAGCAGGTACTGCACGATGAAGCCGCTCGCCAGGAGCCCGCCGATGTTCACTCCGGCGGTGCCGAGCAGCGCGACCGACGAGGGGCGAAAGGCGTGACGCCACATGATTCGCCGCTGGCTGATCCCCTTGGACCTGGCCAGCGTGATGAACTCCTCTTGGAGGGTTGCGATCAGGTCGCTTCGCAGCACCCGGTAGTACACGACGAAGCTGCCGATGGCCAGGGTGAAGGCGGGCAGCGCCAGGCTCTCTAGGTTCGCAACCCAGTCCGTGCCCAGCGAGACGTAGGAGGACGGGCCCGTATGGGGAACGCCCAGCTTGATGGAGATGAGCAGGACCAGCATGACGATGACGACGAAGGGCGGGATCGACAGGAGGGTGAAGCTGGAGGCGCCCAGGACACGGTCGAGGGGACCGTCGGGCCGGCGCGACGAGCGCATCGCCATCGGAATCGCGGTGGCGAAGGCGATGATCTGGCTGAGCACGATGATCTCGACGTCGATGGGCAGCGCCGCGCCGATGACGCTCGTCACCGACGTCTGCGATATGAACGAGGTGCCGAGATTCCCGTGCAGGACGTTGCCCATCCAGATGAAGTACTGCTCGTAGATCGGCCGGTTGAGCCCGAGAAGCTTGTAGAGCTTGGCCGTGTACTCCGGGGTGGCTCCGACGCCGGCAATGACGGTCGCGGGGTTGCCCGGCAGGAGGTGGATCAAATAGAAACTGCCGATGGAGATGACGAAGACTATGCCGATCAACATCAGCAGACGTCGTGTGACGTATTTGAGCACTCGTTCCCCCCGTGACTCCTAAGGACACTAGCCACTACTTGACTCGTCAATGGGCCATCCCGGTTCGAGGGGCGGTCCGCTCCCAGCGGGTGGCTACCGTAGTCAGGTGAGAAGAATTGCGATTGCGGGTGGCATTGGTGCGGGCAAGACCGTCGTGACGGACCGGCTGTCGAGCCTGGGCTGGCCCGTGATCGACGCCGACGTCGTAGCGCGCCAGATCGTCGAGCCGGGCGCGCCGGCGTGGCGGTCGCTGCGAGACGCCTTCGGCGACGCGGTACTGAACTCGGACCGGTCGATCGATCGGACGTTCCTGGCTGACGTGGTGTTCCACGACCCCACGGCGCTGCGTCGACTGAACCGCATAACCCACGGCTACATCGGCGCCGAGATCGTCCGCCAGCTCGACGAGATTCGGGCGCGGGCCGTCTTCGTGGCCCTGCCGCTCTTCCGGCCCGAGCATCGCGACGCGCTCGGGCTCGACGAGGTGTGGGCCGTGGAGGTCGAACCCGAGACCGCCGTGGCCAGGCTGCGCGGCGCTCGAGGCTTTTCTGAGGCTGACGCCCGCGCGCGCCTGGCGGCCCAGATGTCCAACGACGAGCGTGAAGCACTCGCTGACCGGGTGTTCTGGAACGAGGGCACGCTCGAGGAGCTCTTCGTTAGTCTGGCACGGGTGATGGATGAGATCGGACTGGCCAGTGGATAGGTTCGTCGTCGAATCGCCGTTTCATCCCTCGGGTGACCAGCCTCAGGCCATCGAGACCCTGGCGCGGGGCGTCGAGGACGGGTTGCGCTTTCAGACCCTCGAGGGCATCACGGGAAGCGGCAAGACCGCGACCATCGCGTGGCTCGCCGAGCGCGTCCAGCGCCCCACGCTCATCCTGGAGCCGAACAAGTCGCTGGCGGCGCAGCTGGCCTCGGAACTGAAGGAAATGCTGCCCAACAACCGGGTCGAGTTTTTCGTTTCCTACTACGACTACTACCAGCCGGAGGCCTACGTCCCGCGCACGGACACCTTCATCGAGAAGGACAGCTCGATCAACGAGGAGATTGACCGCCTGCGCCATGCCGCGACCTCGTCGCTGCTGACGCACCGCGACACCATCGTGGTGGCGTCGGTCTCGTGCATCTACGGGCTCGGCTCGCCGGTCGAGTACCGCGAGAGGATGCTCCAGCTGGAGGTGGGTGACAGCCTTGATCAGCGAAATCTCCTGCGGCGGCTCGTGGAGATGCAGTACAGCCGTAATGAACTGGTGCTGAACCGCGGGACCTTCCGCATGAAGGGCGACACGCTCGAAATCGAGCCGGCTTACTCCAACGAGGCAATCCGGGTCTCGTTCTTCGGCGATGAGATCGAGGAGATCTCCTTGTTCAACCCGATCACCCAGCAGGTGCGAGGAAACGTGAAGGAGTTCACGCTGTTCGCGGCGACGCACTACGCCACGAGCGCCGAGACGCTCCAGCGAGCGTGCCGCAGCATTGAAGAGGAACTTCAGGTTCAACTGGCACGCTTTACTGCCGAAGGCAAGCTGCTCGAAGCACAGAGGTTGCGCTCGCGCACCGAGCACGACCTCGAGATGATCGAGCAGACGGGCGTTTGTGCGGGGATCGAGAACTACTCCGCGCACCTCGACGGACGCAGCCCGGGCGAGAGGCCCTTCACCCTGCTCGACTACTTCCCGGCGGACTTCTTGATGGTCATCGACGAGTCCCACGTCGCCGTTCCCCAGATTCGCGGCCAGTACGCGGGCGACCGCTCGCGCAAGGAGACGCTGGTCGAGCACGGGTTCCGCTTGCCGAGCGCGCTCGACAATCGCCCGCTCAACTTCGACGAGTTCATGGAGCTGGTGCCCCAGCTCGTCTTCGTCTCGGCGACGCCCGGACCATACGAGATCGGCCAGAGTGATCAGATCGCCGAGCAGGTGATTCGTCCGACCGGCCTGCTGGACCCGGTCGTGACAGTCGTGCCGACAAGGAACCAGATCGACGACCTGCGCGGCCGGCTGGACGAGGTGATCGCCCGCCAGGAGCGGACGCTCATCACGACGCTCACCAAGCGGATGGCCGAGGATCTCACGACCTTCCTCGCCAAGGCCGGGTACCGCGTCCAGTACCTCCACAGTGACATCGACACGATCCAGCGGATCGAGATTCTCCGGTCGCTTCGTCTGGGCGAGTTCGACATCCTGGTCGGTATCAATCTCCTGCGTGAGGGCCTCGACCTACCCGAGGTCTCGCTCGTGGCCATCCTCGACGCGGACAAGGAGGGCTTCCTGCGCTCGCGCAGCGCCCTCATCCAGACGATCGGGCGCGCGGCGCGTAACTCCAATGGCGAGGCGATCCTCTACGCCGACCGGATCACCGACTCGATGCGCGAGGCGATCTCGCTCACCGAAAGGCGCCGCATGATGCAGAGCGCCTACAACCAGGAGCACGGGATCACGCCGATGTCGGTGATGAAGAACGTCGCCGACATACTGGGTCGGCTGCGCAGCGAGTCGGCTCCCGAGCCGTCGAACAAGAGCCACGGCATCTCCTCGCTGGAGGACCGCCTGCCCGACGACCTCAACCTCGAGCTCGCCCGGGTCGAGAAGGCGATGCTCGCCGCCGCCCGGGATCTGCACTTCGAGGAGGCCGCGATGCTTCGCGACTACCTGCAGACGCTGCAGCGCCAGGGGCTCGCCTCGGCGTTCGACGGCCTGACTCAGCCCGTCTGACCGGTAGATTCACCTTATGGGCCAGTCAATTCGAGTGCAGGGCGCGCGCGTGCACAACCTCAAGAATCTCTCGGTGGAGATTCCCCGCGACCAGCTGGTTGTCTTCACCGGCCTCTCGGGATCGGGCAAGTCCTCCCTGGCCTTCGACACCATCTACGCCGAGGGGCAGCGTCGTTACGTGGAGAGCCTCTCGGCGTACGCCCGCCAATTCCTGGGTCAGATGGAGAAGCCCGACGTCGAGTTCATCGAGGGGCTCTCGCCGGCCATCTCGATCGACCAGAAGACCTCGTCGCGCAATCCGCGCTCCACGGTGGGCACCATCACCGAGATCCACGACTACCTGCGACTGCTCTTCGCGCGCATCGGCGTGCCGCACTGCCCCAACTGCGGCAAGGCGGTGACGCGCCAGACACCCCAGCAGATCGTCGACCAGATCCTGACGCGCCAGGCGGGAGAGCGCTTCTTGGTACTGGCGACGGTGGTCGAGGGCCGCAAGGGCGAGTACAGCACGCTGCTCAACGAGCTGGTGGCCCAGGGCTTCTCGCGCGCGAGGGTCGACGGTAACGTCATCGAGCTTGCGGACCGCGAGAACCTCACGCTCGCGCGTTACGAGCAGCACACCATCGATGTCGTGCTTGACCGCTTGACGGTCAAGGCTTCGAGCCGTCAGCGCCTCACCGAATCCGTCGAGGAGGCGCTCAAGCTGACGCGGGGTCTCGTCTCGTTCTTGTTCACTGACGACAACGAGCTCGTCCAGTTCTCCGAGAAGCTGGCCTGCAGCGATTGCGGGGTGAGCTTCCTCGAGCTCGCGCCTCGCGACTTCTCCTTCAACTCTCCCTACGGGGCCTGCCCGGTCTGCACCGGCCTCGGGACCCGCTACGAGGTCGACCCCGACCTGGTGGTGCCCGACGGCGCGCTCTCGCTGGCCGACGGTGCGCTCGCCCCCTGGGCCGGGCAGCGATTCAAGTACTTCGAGCGGCTCATTGGCGGCATCGCGGACCTGGGCGGCTTCGACGTCGCCACGCCCTGGAACAAGTTGAAGGCCAAGGACCGCAAGCTGATCCTCTACGGCGTCGAGAAGCGGACCGTGCCGGTGAAGTACCGCAACCGCTACGGGAAGGTCCGTACGTACGACACCACCTACAACGGCATCGTCGAGTGGCTCGAGCGCAAGAGGAGCGAAGCCGACGGCGACTGGTCGCGTGAACAGGCCGAGCAGTACATGCGCGAGGTCGAGTGCCACGCCTGCGGGGGCCAGCGCCTCAAACCCGAGGTGTTGGCGGTGAAGATCTATGGGCACAACATCGCCGACGTCAACGCGCTGACGATAGATGAGACCATCGGCTTCTTCAAGAAGCTCAAGCTGACCAAGCGCGAGGAGACCATCGCGCACCAGGTCGTCAAGGAGATCGTCGAGCGGCTGAACTTCCTGATCAACGTGGGTCTCGACTACCTGACCCTGAGCCGCGCTTCGGCGACGCTGTCGGGCGGGGAGGCCCAGCGGATACGGCTGGCCAGCCAGATCGGCAGCTACCTGGTCGGCGTGCTCTACGTGCTCGACGAGCCCTCCATCGGGCTGCACCAGCGCGACAACCGCCGCCTGATCGCGACCCTCGAGCGCCTGCGCGACCTGGGCAACTCGGTCATCGTGGTCGAGCACGACGAGGAGACCATCCGACTAGCGGACTTCATCGTCGACATCGGTCCGGGGGCCGGAGAGTTCGGTGGTCAGGTCGTCCACGCCGGAACGTACAAGGAGCTGCTCGAGAACAAGGAGTCGATCACCGGCCAGTACCTGTCGGGGGTCAAGTCGATCCCCATCCCGGACGAGCGGCGCAAGGGCGACGGCAAGAAGCTGACGATCAAGGGTGCTCGGGCCAACAACCTCCAGAACATCTCGGTGAACATCCCTCTCGGGGACTTCGTCGCGGTGACGGGGGTGTCGGGTTCGGGCAAGTCCTCGCTCATCAACTACATACTGCTGGCCTCGCTCGAGCGACAGATCAACGGGGCCAAGAGAACCGTCGCGGAGCACGACACGATTACCGGTGTCTCGAACATCGACAAGGTCGTGGCGGTTGACCAGCAGCCGATCGGTCGCACGCCGCGGTCCAATCCCGCGACGTACACCGGGATGTTCGACAAGATCCGCAAACTCTTCGCCGAGACCCAGGAGTCGAAGATTCGCGGGTACCAGCAGGGACGCTTCTCGTTCAACGTCAAGGGCGGGCGATGCGAGGCCTGCGCCGGCGACGGCACGATCAAGATAGAGATGCACTTCCTGCCCGACGTCTACGTGAACTGCGACGCCTGCGACGGGGCCCGGTACAACCGCGAGACGCTCGAGATCAGGTACCGGGGAAAGTCGATCAGCGACGTACTCGCCATGCCGATCGCCGAGGCGCTGACGTTCTTCGACCGCCAGCCCTCGATCCTTCGCCACATCCAGAGCCTGGTCGACGTGGGCCTGGGCTACGTGCGTCTGGGCCAGCCGGCACCGACCCTGTCGGGCGGCGAGGCACAGCGCGTCAAGCTGGCTACCGAGCTGGCCCGGCGTCCGACGGGCCACACCTTCTACGTGCTCGACGAGCCGACGACCGGACTGCACTTCGAGGACGTCAATCGCCTGCTGCAGGTGCTGCACCGGCTGGTGGACCAGGGCAACACGGTGCTCGTCATCGAACACAACCTCGACGTGATCAAGACCGCCGACTGGGTCATCGACCTCGGGCCCGAGGGAGGGCGCCGCGGCGGGCTGGTCGTGGGCGAGGGCACCCCTGAGCAGGTCGCGAAGCTCAAGACGGCCACCGGCACCGTCCTGCGGGAGGTGTTGTCCGGCGACCGGGGCAGACCCTAGTGCTGGCCAAGCCGTCAGGGGTGCCCCGCCAGAGCGGGTGCTACCTGTTTCGCAACGGGCAGGGTTCGGTCATCTACGTGGGCAAGGCCCTCTCGCTCGCCCAGCGCCTGGCGAACTACTTCCAGCGCCCCGAGGCGCTGAACGCGAAGACCCAGGCGCTGATGTCCGAGGCGGCGTCGGTCGAGTGGATCGTGACTCCCAACGAGATGGATGCGTTGATACTCGAGAACGAGCTGATCAAGCAGAACCAGCCCCGCTACAACATGCGCCTCAAGGACGACAAGAGCTTCCCCTACGTCGCGTTGGACATGCGCGTGGACTTTCCCGCACCCTTCGTCACGCGGAGCCGTCACGTGAGGGGGGTGCGCTACTTCGGGCCCTTCGTCGACGTAAAGGCCCTGCGATCGACGATCGACGAGCTGCTTCAGGCGTTCCCGCTTCGCTCGTGCACCAAGCACAAGTTCAACTACCACGAGCGCATCGGCCGGCCGTGCCTGCTCTACGACATCGGCAAGTGCTCGGGCCCGTGCGTCAAGGCCGTCACCCCGGAGGGCTACCACGACCTGGTCCAGGCGTGGGCCCGCTTCTTCGAGGGCGACGTCCGCCAGCTGCGCCGGCTGCTGCAGGACCAGATGCGCAGCGCATCGGAGAAGAAGCACTACGAGGCCGCCGCGAAGGCCCGCGACGCCCTGGCGGCCCTGGAGCGCGCCGCCAGCGAGCAGAGCGTGGTACTCGACGACCACTCCGACCTCGACGTTCTGGCGGTGTCGACCGACGGCGGGCGCGCGGCGGTCGTGCGCTTCCGGGTGCGACACGGGCGCATCATCGGCCGCACGGTCCACCTGATCGACCGCTCGATGGACGAGAGCGACGCCGAGATACTCGAGAGCGTCCTGCCCGACCTGTTCGGCGACGGCGAGTCCCTGCCGCCGGTGGTGGTGGTCGCCAGCGAGGAGTCGGCGACGCCCCTGATGCGCGACTACCTGAGCACGTTGCGAGCCAAGCCCGTCGAGGTGGTCGCGCCCCAGAGGGGGCGACGGCGCAAGGTGCTGGACCTGGCCCGCAGCGACGCGCAGTCGGTGATGAACCGCGATTCGCTGCGGCGTCAGAGCGACCACAACGTGCGATCGCGCGCGCTCCAGGAGTTGGGCGTCGCCCTCGGACTGGCCCAGCCTCCCTTCCGCATCGAGTGCTTCGACATGAGTCACCTCCAGGGCACGAACTACGTCGGATCGATGGTGGTCTTCGAGGACGGTCTACCCAAGAAGAGCGACTACCGTCACTTCAACGTCAAGGAGATCCTGGGCAACGATGACGTGGGAGCCATGGAGGAGGTGGTGCGACGGCGCCTGTTGCACTGGAACGACGACCAGGCCGCCTCGAAGTTCCGACGCGGTGACCTGATCATCATCGATGGGGGGCTACCGCAACTGCACGCCGCCGAGAAGGCCGCCGCGAGCGTGGGCGTGGATGGTCAGGTTGAGTTCGTGGCGCTCGCCAAGCGCGAGGAGCTCCTGTACCGTCCGGACACCAGCGTTCCCGTGGTGCTCGATCGCGGATCGGAGAGCCTCTACATGGTCCAGCGCATCCGCGACGAGGCCCATCGCTTCGCCATATCGTTCCACCGCTCCAAGCGGGGAAAGTCGATGGTGGCCACGACCCTCGAAGGCGTCGAGGGCCTGGGCCCCGCTCGACGCGAGCGGCTCCTGACGCAGTTCGGCTCGCTCGACGCGCTGAGGAGCGCCACGCTCGAGGAGCTCGACGCCCTGGCCTGGCTGCCCAACGACGTCGCCGCCAGGCTCTACGATCATCTACAGGCGCCCGGCCGTCCGAGGCCGGCCAAGGGGAGTGCACGAGATGAGTGAGGTGCTGCTGGTGACGGGCATGTCGGGCGCGGGTCGCTCGACGGTGTCGGCCGCGCTGGAGGACCTCGGCTGGTTCGTCATCGACAACCTGCCCCTCGAAGTCGTGGTGCGGGTCGCCGAGCTGGCCGCCGCCGGGTCGCTCGACTATGCCGGCGTCGCGTTCGTGGTCGGCCGCTCGGGCCGGGTCCAGCCCGAGGCGCTGCTGGCCGTGCAGCGCGAGCTCCAGCAGATGCACGAGGCTGCCAAGATCCTCTTCGTCGACGCCCCCGACGACGTCCTCATCCACCGCTACGAGGGCACCCGGCGCCGCCATCCGTATCCGGCACCGACGCTGGCCGACTCCATCGCGGGCGAGCGCCTGCTGGTCCAGTCGATCCGCGACGAGGCCGACCTGGTCATCGACACCGGCTCGATCAACACGAACCAGCTGCGCTCGCGGATCGTCGAGATCTTCACCGAGGACAGCGCCATGGGCTCGCTGCGGGTCTCCCTGGTCTCCTTCGGCTACTCCAACGGCATTCCGCGCGACGTCGACCTGGTCTTCGACTGCCGCTTCCTGCCCAACCCGCATTGGATCGACGAGCTGCGCCCCCTCACGGGCCTGGACGAGGCGGTCGCGAACTACGTGCTCGAGCAGGAGCCCGCCCAGCACTTCCTGCACGACGTCGTACAGCTGCTGGAGTGGCAGATTCCGGCCTTCGCGAAGGAGGGCAAGTCCTACCTCTCGATTGCGATCGGTTGCACGGGCGGACGCCACCGGTCCGTCGCCATCGCCGAGGAGCTGCGCCGTCGGCTCAACATCCAGCACGCCGTCTTCCACCGCGACATTGCGCGATGAGGGTCGTCGCCGTCGGCGGCGGACACGGTACCGCCGTGTCGCTGAGGGCCTTGCGCCGCCTGGCGACGGACGTTACTGGCGTGGTCTCGGTGGCCGACGACGGAGGCTCGACGGGCCGCCTGCGGGCCATGCTCAACGTCGCCGCGGTGGGGGACCTGCGCAAGTGCCTGGGAGCGCTCGCCGATCCCGATAATCCGCTGACCCAGTCCTTCGAGCACCGCTTCCACGTGGGCGAACTCAACGGTCACGCCGTCGGCAACCTGCTCCTGGTGGGACTGCTCGACGCCACCGGAAACCTCGAGGAGTCGGTTCGCGCAGTGGCCCAGGTCATGGGGGTGACCGGCTCCATCGTGCCCGCGAGCTGTGAGGGGGTGGTGCTGCTGGCCAGCACCGAGGACGGTCCCACCCGCGGTCAGACCGAGGTGGCACGCTCCTCCACGATCCGGCAGATAAGCGTGGAGCCGGCGAACGCGGCGGCGCCCATCGCGGCCGTCGAGGCGATTGAGCGCGCCGACGTCGTGCTCATCGGGCCCGGCTCGCTCTTCACGAGCGTGCTCGCGGCCTGCGTGATCCCCGGCATCACCCAGGCGCTGGCTGGCACGTCGGCGCGCAAGATCTACGTGGCGAACCTGCGCCCGCAGGTCCCAGAGACGTCGGGCTACTCGCTCCAGGACCACGTCGATGCGCTGGTGCGTCACGGGGTGGCGTCCGACGTGGTTCTGGTCGACGAGAACTCCATCTTCGCGGGCCAGGCGTGCACGATGCCCGTCCTGCTCGCCGATCTGGCCCGCGAAGATGGGCTGGTGCACGATGTGCAAAAATTGGCTGAAGCGGTTGTGGCGCAGATGCGATGATGGAAGACCGACACGATGAGGAGATGAGAGTGGTAACACGCGTAGGAATCAATGGATTCGGACGAATCGGGCGTCTCTACCTGAGGGCATCACTCTCGAACCCGAACATCGAGGTCGTCGCGATCAACGACCTGACACCGCCGGCGACGAACGCCCACCTTCTGAAGTACGACTCCACCCAGGGCCGACTGGACCTTCCGGTGACGGTCGGCGACGACGGCATGACGGTCGGCACCGAGACGATCAAGGTGCTGGCCGAGCGCGACCCGGCGGCGCTGCCGTGGGGCGAGCTCAACGTCGACGTGGTCATCGAGTCGACCGGCCGGTTCACGACCCGCGAGGCCGCGGCGGCTCACTTGAGCGCTGGCGCGCGCAAGGTCATCATTTCGGCGCCGGCGTCCGACGCCGACGCGACGTTCGTCGTCGGCGTGAACGAGAAGAGCTACGACCCGGCTACCCACCACATCGTGAGCAACGCGTCGTGCACGACCAACTGCTTCGTGCCGATGGTCAAGGTTCTCGACGACGCCTTCGGCATCGACGCCGGCCTGATGACCACGGTCCACGCCTACACCAACGACCAGAACCTGCTCGACCTCACTCACCACGACCTGCGTCGGGCGCGCGCGGCGGCGGTCAACATCGTTCCGTCATCGACCGGCGCCGCGCGGGCCACCAGCCTCGTGCTGTCGGCGATGAAGGGCCGCCTCGATGGCACTTCGCTTCGTGTGCCGATTCCCGACGGCAGCATCACCGACTTCACCGCGATCGTCCGTTCGACCACGGTCGAGGAGATCAACGCGGCGTTCAGGGCGGCCGCGGAGGGACCCTTGAAGGGCGTGCTCGTCTACACCGAGGATCCCATTGTCTCATCGGACATCGTCGGCAGCCCGGCGTCGTGCACCTTCGACTCGCTAATGACCATGGTCCAGAGGATCGACGACGACAAGAGCCTGGTGAAGATCTTCGGCTGGTACGACAATGAATGGGGCTACTCGAACCGGCTCGTCGACCTGACCAGCTTCATCGGCCAGTAGCCCAATGACCGCATCCCTCCCGTCCATCGAGCGCTGGGGGAGTCTTTCGGGCAAGCGAATCCTCGTCCGAGTCGACTTCAACACGCCCGTCGCCGAGATCGACGGCACCCTGGTGGTGACCGACGACTTCCGCATCCGCTCCACCGTCCCGCTCTTCGAGGACTTGCTCGCCAAGGGCGCGACCGTGGTGGCGTGCACGCACTTCGGTCGACCCAAGGGCAAGGTCGTGGCGCAGTACAGCGTCGAACCGGTTCGCCGACGACTGGGCGAGCTCTGCGCGGGCGTCGAGCTTCTGGAGAACCTGCGCTTCAACCCGGGCGAGGAGGCCAACGACCCGGCGTTCGGCGCGCAGCTGATCGCGGGCTTCGACTACTACATCAACGAGGCGTTCAGCGCCTCGCACCGAGCCCACGCGTCGATCATGATTCCACCGACCCTGGTGCCCAGCGCCGCCGGGCCGAACCTCCAGCGCGAGGTCGAGACGCTCCGGTCGCTGCTCGACAGCCCGGCGCGGCCCTTCGTCGCCATCGTCGGGGGAGCCAAGGTGTCCGACAAGCTCGGGGTGGTCAGGGTCCTGGCCGAGAAGGCCGACACGGTCATCGTGGGCGGTGGAATGGCGTATACGTTCGAGGCGAGCGTCGGACGCACGATTGGCTCCTCGCTGTTCGACCGGTCGCACCTCGACGAGTGCGCGAAGTTGCTCGCCACGGGCAATGTCCTGATTCCGGTGGACTCGCGGGGCCTGGTCGCCGGCGTGCCCTTCGGCGCCGAAGGCGGCGACGACCCGGTGGCGCAGTTCGGCGAGAACATCCCCGACGGCTTCGAAGGACTCGACATCGGTGCCAGGTCCGTCGACGCGTTCAAGGCCGCGATCTCGAAGGCCGCGACGATCCTCTGGAACGGCCCGATGGGGGTCTTCGAGGATCCGCGCTTCGGCGACGGCACCGAGGCCGTGGCCCGAGCCGTGGCCGGTTCCGGCGCCGTCTCGGTGGTTGGCGGGGGCGACTCCGTCGCGGCCCTGAAGGACTACGGCCTCGAGGACGCATTCAGTTTCGTCTCCACCGGCGGGGGTGCATCGCTCGAACTCGTGGAGCTCGGCGACCTGCCCGGACTCAAGGCGCTACGCGAAAGCGCGTTCAACTAGATGGGCGCCGCCGCCAAGCCGCTCGTCGTCGGCAACTGGAAGATGAACCTCGACTTCGTCGAGGCGGTCCACCTGGGCCAGCAGATCGGCGTGATGCTGAAGAACAGACCGGCGGAGCATGCCGAGATCGTCGTGGCGCCACCGTTCGTCGACCTTCGCAGCGTGGCGTCGATCGTGGCGTCCGAGCGCATCGCCATGTCGGTCGGCGCCCAGCACGTCAACATGAACGAGAACGGCGCGCACACCGGCGAGGTGAGCACCGCGATGCTGAAGCGGCTGAACGTCGAATGGGTGCTCGTCGGCCATTCGGAACGGCGCGCGATGTACGCCATGGACGACGCCGCGGTCGCCGCGACGCTGCAGGCGGTGGTGCGCAGCGGCTTGAAGGCCGTGCTGTGCGTCGGCGAGAACAACGACGTGCGCCAGGGCCAGGGCCATGAGCAATTCGTGCAGGCGCAGCTCGAGAGCGCTCTCGCGGACCTCGATCCCCGGCACCACGAGCAGGTGACCGTGGCCTACGAGCCGATCTGGGCCATCGGAACCGGGGTGACGGCGTCGTCGGAGCAGATCCACTCGATGACGGCCCATATCCGCTCGGTCCTTGGACGACTCGGGCTGACGGCGAGTCGTGTCCTCTACGGCGGCTCGGTGAACGCGGAGAACGCGAGGACCATCGTTCTCGAGGGCGGCGTCGATGGTTTCCTGGTCGGAGGAGCGAGCTTGAAGGCGGAATCGTTCATGACGATCGTCCAAGCGTGCGACGACTGCTACGCTGGAAAACGCTGAATCGGAGGTTTTGATGTTCACGTGGACATTCATCGGTATTGAGGCCGTCGCGGCCGTCGGATTGATCTTTTTGGTGCTCCTGCACTCGGGGCGGGGTGGCGGCATTTCCGACTTGATGGGTGGCTCGATGGGCGCCGTCGCTGCGGGATCGACCGTGGTGGAGCGAAACCTGGACCGAATCACTATTGCCGTGGCGCTGGTGTTCACCTTCGCCACGCTGACCCTCGACCTACGTCTGCAGTAGGCGGCATGATCCCGAGAGGATCGATGCTTCGGGCAGGTCTCGCGGGGCTGATCCTGACAATTGTCGTCGTGCCCCTGGCCCTCGGCAGTGGGGCGGCCGAACCGAGCACGAATGATAACGCCAAGACGCTGACGATCTCAATTCCGGGGCCCTTCAACGGCTGCTCATTCCTGGACCAGGGCGCCACCCCGAGCACCGACGCGGTGCTGGACCTGGTTCGGCCCTCGGCCTTCCTGACCAACCCCGGCGGCGACCTCACTGGCGCCGCGGGTCCCATCGCCTCGGCCGAGCTGACCTCGCTCACACCTGAGACGGTGGTGTACACGATCGCTCCGGGTCGGAAGTGGAGCAACGGGGTGCCCTTCAGCGGCATTGATTTCGTCACGTGGTGGCAGCGGGCCTCGTCACTGGCGAGCGTGCAGAGCGACGGCTACCGGGCGATCAAGTCCATCTACGTGACCAACGGCGGACTCACCGTGACCGCGGTGTTCGACAAGCCCTACGCCGAGTGGAACTTGCTGTTCCGCGACGTCGAACAGCCCGGCGCGGCGGCCGGATGTTCGATCTCGGACCTGGTCCACCGCCCGTCGCTCGGACCCTACGTTGTCCAGAGTGCCACGACCTCGCGGATCGTTCTCACGATGAACAAGCTCTGGACGTCGGACGCAAGCCGGTTCGGGCGCATCGTGCTGAACGACGCCGGCGCCTTCCCCAAGTCCTCGGGTGCCAGTTTCGCGAGCTACTCGCTGAGCGTGAACCGGACCCAGTTGGACGCGCTCGGTGCGCATCCGACGGTACTGAGCCGCATCGGCACGTCGAGCGGCATCGAGGAGATGACCTTCGCGCCGTTGCGCCCGATGACGCGCCTGGTGACAATCCGCGAGGCGCTGGCGTGGTCGCTCAATCGTCAGACGATGATTGACCAGCTCTGGGGGGCCGTGACGTTCTCGCCGTTGCCAGCGGCGTCGATCCTATTCTCCCAGGGCCAGAGCGCCTATCCGGGCGCCAGCGCCGGCACTCCGACGAACCAGACGACCACGTCCACGTCCAGCCTGCCGTCGAGTTCACCCCCCGGCCTCGCCGACTGTCTGAGCTGCGCCATCAGTGCGTTTGCGGCGGCCGGCTACAGCCGATCATCGACCCACGGCCTGGCGGACGGCCGCGGGGTGCGCATGTCCCTTCGGGTGGTCGTGGGCCCGAGCGCGGCCGACCAGGCCACCGCCGCGCTGGTGGCCAAGAGTTGGGAGGCGATCGGGATCGCCGTGCACCTGGTCAACGCACCCAGCGACGCCGGCGCCGCGCTGGCGGCCTCGCGGAACGAGGACGACGTCGCCATCTTCACGCGCCCGACCCTCACGACCGCGTCGTATACGGCGCGTTCCTGGAGCGGTCCGGCCTACTTCGACGCGTTCAACAGCGGCATTCGAACGCCGAGCTTCGCGGCGCTGTACTCCACCGCCGTCTCGAACTTCAACTCGGCCGCCGCGAATGTCACGTGGCTCGCGTTGGACCAAGCGATCATGAAGTCCTACTGGGTGCGTCCATTGTTCACTCCGCCCTCCTTGGTGGAATGGACGAACAGCCTCGCCACGGTCTATCCGTGTCTCTCCGTGGTGGGCTTCCTCGACCAGGCCACCGGTTGGACGATCTCACCGGTCTCGACGGGGAGTTGACGAGCTCCAGTGCAATGGCGACAGCGGCTAAACTGAGAATCCGGGTCGAAGTGGCGGAATAGGCAGACGCGCCAGCTTGAGGGGCTGGTGCCCTCAGGGGCGTGCGGGTTCAAGTCCCGCCTTCGACACCAAATGTGATCTGTCGCGACATAGGGGACAGACGAACCCACGCTGGCGGCTCTTGCCTTTCGACACCTCGAAGAAGGGCCGAGTCTCAGTACTGACATCGAGCTGCGTAGGCGCACATCCACCGATGGGCCGCGTCCAGTAGTTCGCGCTCGACCAGACGCCAGTCGGCACTGAACTAAGCGGCGGTGTTTCCAATGATGGCGAACCCCGGAGCCCCGTCGGAAGTCTGCAGCACCGTCGCCGAGGGCACGCCCGGTAGGTGCCCGAACCGTTCGCTCACTCGGAGCCTTCGTGGGATAACTTGAGGCTTGGCCTTCGGCCACGACCATCACGCGGGGGAGTTTCCATGATTGAAACGGCGGTTCGCCCGGCCGAAGTCGAACAGGTGATCGAGCACTTCGACGTGCTGATCGTGGGTGCGGGCATTTCGGGCATCGGCGCCGCGCACCACCTCTTGGAGCAGCGCCCGGAGAAGAGCTTCGTGGTGCTCGAATCCCAGCTCGGCTTCGGCGGCACGTGGCGCACCCATCGGTACCCGGGAACACGGTCAGACAGCGACCTCTACACCTACGGCTACCGTTTCAAGCCCTGGACGGGTGCGCCCATTGCCTCCAAGGACGAGATCGTCAAGTACCTCGCGGAGGTGATCGAGGCGGAGGATCTCGAGCGGTACATCCGCTACCAGCACACCATCACGGCGGCCGAGTGGTCCAGCGACGATCGCCGCTGGACGCTGAGCGTCTCACGGGCCGACACAGACCAGCGGGTTCAGTTCAGCGCCAACTTCCTGTGGATGTGCCAGGGCTACTACCGCCACGCCGAGGGCCACACGCCCACCTGGGAGGGGATGGACCGGTTCAAGGGTCCCATCGTGCACCCCCAGTCGTGGCCGGACGACCTCAACTACGTCGGCAAGAGGGTCGTGGTCGTAGGCTCGGGTGCTACGGCGGCAACGCTCATACCCGCAATGGCGCCGGACTGCGCGCACATCACGATGCTGCAGCGCTCCCCAACGTTCTTCTTCATCCGTCCCAATACCAACGAGGTCGCTGACATGCTGCGAGAGCTCGACGTGCCCGAGGAGTGGGTCCACGAGATCGTCCGTCGAAAGATCCTGCTGGACTTCGGGGCGCTCACCCAGCTGGCGCTCGACTACCCGGACCTCGCCCGAGAAGAGCTGCTGAGGCCCATTCGAGAGATCCTCGGCGACGACTACGACATCGAGACCCACTTCAATCCTCACTACCAGCCATGGCAGCAACGAATAGCCATCATCCCCGAGGGAGACCTGTTCGAGGGGATCAGGAGCGGCCAGGCTTCGGTCGTGACCGACGAGATCGAGTGCTTCACCGAGTCGGGCATCCTGCTCAAGTCGGGGGCGACCCTCGAGGCCGACATCATCATCACCGCAACCGGCTTCGACATGAACGTGCTGGGCGACATTGGCTTCGTGGTCGACGGTGTCCCGCTGGACTTCGCCAGGACCATCACGTACCGGGGCCTGATGTTCACCGGGGTACCCAACATGGCCGAGGTCTTCGGCTACTTCCGGGCGAGCTGGACCCTGCGGGTCGACCTCATTGGCGATTTCGTGTGCCGGCTCCTGGGGCACATGGAGGAGCTCGGGGTCTCGGTGGTCACGCCGACGCTGCGTGACGAGGACCAGGACATGACGCTCCTGCCCTGGGTCGACCCCGCCGACTTCAATCCCGGCTACCTGGCCCGGATGATCGACTCGCTGCCGAGGCAGGGGGACCGCGATCCGTGGCGCCACGCGTCCAACTACTACGAGGAGAGGGAGGCGCTGCCGGTCGCCGATCTCGATGATGGCGCCCTGCGCTACGTGTAGGTCCTGTCTCGAATCCTCCGGCGACCGCTAGGCCCAGCGGGCGGAGGGCAGGTCGGCGGCCTGGGCCGGCGGCGAGGGAGCCAGCCGCGTGCGAAGCAGGGTCGCGGTCGCGGTGGCGTCGAGCGGCATGCCGAGGTGGTAACCCTGGGCGAGTCGGCAGCCCAGCTTGCGTAGCCGCGAGGCCTGCTCCGGCCGCTCGACCCCCTCGGCGATGGGGACCAACCCCAAGGTGTGGGCCAGTTGGACGATCGCCTGGGCCAGGTCGGGCATGTTGTCGCGCTTGGTCATGACGCTCAGGAATGACTTGTCGATCTTGAGTATGTCGATCGGCAGGCGCTCAAGGTGCGAGATCGAGGAGTAGCCCGTGCCGAAGTCGTCGATGGCGATGCGCAGTCCCAGCGCCCGAAGAGCCTCCAGGTTTTGCACGGCCGCCTCGATGTCGCTCAAGACCGCGCTCTCGGTGATCTCGAGTATCAGGTGCTTGGCTTCGAAACCGCTGCCGTCGAGCGATGTGGCGACGCTGTCCTTGATGCGCGCGTCGGTGATCTCGCGGGCCGAGAGGTTGACGCTCACCAGCAGGTTGGTCGCGACCAGACCGTCGTCCTGCCAGGAGCGGGCCTGCGAGCACGCCCGGCCGAGCACGAAGCGGTCAATGGACTCGATGACGCCGATCTCCTCGGCGAACGGGATGAAGGAGTCGGGCTGAAGGAGCCCCCTGGTCGGATGCTGCCAGCGCACGAGGGCCTCGAAGCCGACGATTGCGCCGGTCTCCACGTCGAAGATGGGCTGATAGTGGACCACGAACTCGCCGTCGAGGACCGCCTTTCGGAGGTCGGCCTCGAGCTCGAGGCGCGCCAGCACCGCCGTGTGCATCTGGTCCTGGAACTCCTCGTAGCGGTCCTTGCCCTGGGCCTTGGCCAGGTACATGGCGAGGTCGGCGTTTCGCAGGAGCTGCTCGCTGGTACTGCCGGTGATCCCGAACGTGATGCCGATGCTCACCGTCGCCGACACCTTCTTGGCGGCGATGGTGACGGGGTGGCGCAGGACCTTCATGATGCGGTTCGCCAGGCGCACGACCTCGTCGTGGTTGTCGACGTCCTCGACGAGGACCGCGAACTCGTCGCCGCCGAGGCGAGCGGCAGTGTCCGAGCGGCGCAGGCACTTCGAGAGCTTCTGGGCGACCGCGATGAGGACTTCGTCGCCCGCGGAGTGACCCAGGCTGTCGTTGATGGTCTTGAAATTGTCGAGGTCCAGGAACAGGACGGCGACGTACTTGCCGGTGCGCTCGCTGCGCGCGAGGGCCTGGGTCAGACGGTCGCTGAACAGGGCACGGTTGGCCAGCCCCGTGAGGGTGTCATGGAAGGCGAGGTGCGCCAGCTCATTCTCGAGCTGCTTCTGCTCGGTGATGTCGCTGAAGCTCCACACCCGTCCCACGACCGATCCCGCCACGTACTGCGGCTTCGAGAAGCGCTCGAATACCCGCCCGTCCTTGAACACCAGCGTGTCGTTGCTCTCGGAGTCGCGCTGCGAGTAGAGCTCGTCGACCCGGGCGAGAAACGCCTCGGGGTCCGGCAACTGGTCGAGCACGAACGTCAGGATGGCCTGGTCGTCGCCGGCCGACAGGAGGGATTCGGGCACCTGCCACATCTCGGTGAATCGGCTATTGAAGCTCGTGATCCTGCGATCCATGTCGACCACCAGCAGCCCGTCGGCGGTCGACTCCAGCGTCGCGTTGAGCAGCGAGAAGGTGTCTCGCAGCTCGAGCTCGGTCGAGACCCTGGCCGAGACGTCGTGGGCCGTGACGACCAGGCCTCGAACGGTCGGGTCGTCGACGAGGTTGACGATCGACAGCTCGTACTCCACGGCCTCTGAGCCGCCGCGGCGAAGGAGGCGCAGCTGCTGGGTGACGGGCTGGGTCGCCGTCGACCCCCGCAACGCTTCGGCGATGGCGACGCCGAGCGCGGGCCGGTCGTCCTCGGCCACGATGTTGGCGAGTGGCCCGTTCTCCACCTCTTCTGGGTCGTGGCCCAGCAATCGGGTCAGCGCGGCCGAGACCGACTCGACGTAGCCGTTCGCCGAGACCAGCATCATGATCGTGGCGGCGTTCTGGACGAGGGATCGGAAGCGGTCGATGTCGTTGCTGGCGACCTCGAATCGCCGGCGCGTCGTCAGGTCACGAAGGCTGAACAGCACCGCCCCCGCGGCGAACCAGCTCACCGGGGCGCCCACCAGTTCGATCAGGCGCCAATCCGATCCCACCTTGACGCGCACCTCTATGAGGTTGCCGATCTCCTTGTCCTGGACCGACTCGAGGGAGCGAAGCACCAGTTCCAGGTCATCGGGATGCACCAGCTCGAGCACCGACCGGCCAACGGCGTCGGCGAGGGTTCGATTGAAGAGCCTCTCGGCCATCTGGTTGGCCCATAGGAGATTGCCCATGGCGTCGAGCACCACGACGATCTCGGGAAACTCGGCGAGCAACCTCGCCAGGGACTGGCCCTTCACCGCCACGGTGCCACCGGTGTCTCGAGGGCACGCGCAGGCTGGCGATCATCCACGAGGGCTCGACTTCGCGTCTGGGGCGATGAATTCCATGAAGAGAACCGTATCGTATGGCAACTGGGCTAAGTGCTGAGTTGAGCGTTTTTGTAGCGACGGCACCAGGAAATTGCTCGCCGATAATGACTCGAGACGGGCGTGCCCCGGGGCGTCGCGGTGCTCGGCCGGCGCCCGAACTCGATGGCGTCAGGGCGACCGGGCTGGCGAAGGAAAGCACCGCAGGGCCGGGTGGTCGGCCGAGGCCGACGTCAAGGCCCCGCTCCCGCCCCGCCGCTCACCGCCAAGAAGATTGGAGCCCCGTCGGACCTGCACGCTGCGTAGGGCGCGCCGGACGATGTCTCGATCAGAAGGCCGACGAGCCCGGTGGTGCTCGAGGCCGGGTTGCCGCGACGTGACCACTCGGGTCGACGTCGCGGCGGCGTGTGCTGCACCGGGCCCGTTGGGAAAATGCCGGAGCGCGAGCAGTAACCCGACTAGGAGCGCGACAGCTCCACCACCGGGATCACCCGGGTGGTCTTGACCTCGTACTCGGCGAAGCCCGGGTAGCGCTGGGCCTGCACGGCGTAGATTCGCGACCGGTCAGGCTCGGCCAGGACGGCGGCGGTGGCCTCGAAGGTCTCCGTCCCCAGCTCCACGGTCACGCGTGGTGTGGCCACGAGATTGTGGAACCAGTCCGGACTCGTATCGGCACCGGCCTTGGAGGCGAAGACGTAGATCCGGTCGTCCAGGTTCAGGTACATCATCGGATTCACCCTCATGAGCGAGGACCTGGCTCCGGTGGTGTGCAGGAGCAACACCGGGGCGCCTTCGAACTGCCCGCCCACCCTTCCTTCATTGGACCTGAACTCCTCGATGATCTTCGCGTTCCAGTCCTGCATCGAGGGGGCCGCATCCCCACTCGGCGTGTCGTTATCGCTCATGCTCTCTCCTTTCGGCGATTGGCCGGACGTCCCACGAGGTGCAGCCAATCTGGTTCGTTCTCAGACTAGGCGAGGGTGCCCCGGGTGGGCCCGCTCCACGGCGTCCGGTCCGGTTGGCCCTCACGCGACGCCGTCCGCCGGTGCGCTGGCGTGGGGGCCCGGGACTAGGAGACTGTTGAATAATTCGGCTCACAAAGCCGAATTCTGGCGTGCCGGTCGCCGAGAATTGATGTATGCAAGGACTCAGCGAACTCAATCGTGAACGGCTCGACGCGTCGGCGTTGTGCCGACAGCTCGTGCCCCAAGGGAGCGTCGAGGCGTTCTTGGCCGACCATCGCCACGAGCTGTTCCCCGACGAGATGTTCGAGGACCTGTTCCTCTCCAAGCGGGGCCGACCCTCGATTCCCGCGGACACGGTGGCCTCGGTCATGGTCCTTCAGGCCCTCGAGGGACTCTCGGACCGCGACGCCGCACGGGCGTTAACCGACCGGATCAGCTGGAAGGTGGCCTGCGGTCTCGCCCTCGATGAGGAGGGTTTCGATTACTCGGTCCTCACCTACTGGCGCTCAAGGTTGCGCAACTCCGCCCGCCCCGAGCGGATCTTCGAGGCGGTGCGAGCGGTGATCGAGGCGACCGGAGTCCTCAAGGGCAAGACCCGCCGGGCGCTCGATTCGACGCTGCTCGACGACGCCGTCGCGACCCAGGACACCGTCACCCAACTGGTCGCCGCGATCCGGCGCGTGCGCCGGGTCGTCCCCGGCGCACGCGAGGTCACCCTCGTGGGCCACGACTACGACAGCGCGGGCAAGCCCCTCATTGCCTGGGATGACGAAGTGGCGCGAGGCGAACTCGTGAACGCACTGGTCAACGACGCTCTGGCGGTGCTCGGCGCGTGCGAGGGGATCGAGGACCCCGAGGGCGCCTCGGCGACCGGACTGCTGGCGCTCGTCGCGGGCCAGGACGTCGAGCTAAGTGACGACGGCCGCTGGCGCATCGTGCGCGGGGTCGCCAAGGACCGCGTCATCTCGGTCGTCGACCCCGAGTCGCGCCACATGCACAAGTCGCGTAGCGAATACCGCGACGGCTACAAGGCCCACCTCTGCGTCGAGCCCGAGACCGGGCTCATCACCGCGGCGGCCCTGACGCCCGCGAGCACCCCGGACGGCCCGACCGGAGTGGAGCTGCTCGAAGGCGAGGAGCCGGGCCTCCAGGTCCTCGCCGACGGCGCTTACGGATCGGGCGAGACCCTCGCCGCGCTGGGTGATGCGGGCCACCACCGGGCGATAAAGCCTCATCCCACCCCCTCAGCGATCCCCGGGGGTTTCCAACGTGACGACTTCGTGGTCGACGAGGCCGCCGGCACCGTCACCTGCCCGGCCGGTCACGTCGTGACGATCTCAGCGCGGCGTCACGCAACTTTCGGCGCTCGCTGCACGAACTGCCCGCTGCGAACCAGCTGCACCAATGCCAAGGACGGGAGAACACTTCACTTCACCGTTCACGACGCCGAACTCGTCGAGTCGCGACGCGCGTGGCGCGACGGCGACTTCATTTCGGACTATCGAAAGTATCACCCGATGGTCGAAAGATCCATTGCGTGGCTCGTGAGCGACCACTCGCGGCGCGTCAGATTCCGCGGCGTCGAAAAGAACCAGATGGGCCTCACGACCCGGGTCGCCGCCATCAACCTGCGACGCCTGATCAATCTTGGGCTCGTTCACGACGGTGCCTGGAGACTCACCACTATCTGAGAGTGGGCGGCGCAAGTCCAGGCCGTCAATAAAGGGACCACTTCACGGGCACTGCCCACCAGGGTGGCCGACTTCAACCCTTTTCGCGTCGGCGCTTCGGTTCAGACATGTCCCGGACTTGCGATTCCAAACATACGCCCTAAACGGGCGTTGTTCAACAGTCTCCTAGACGCGGCTCGGGGAGCCAGCCCCGTGCGTCCAGTGCTCGTGGTTGGGCTTGGCCATCTCGCGAAGTCCACGGAGCGGCCGACACGCTGCGAGGAGCTCAGAGCACCGCTGGCGCGCTAGGCCGGAAGACGCTTCGCAGAACCAGCTGGAGCGAGAACGCCCACTCGTCGGGCACGATCTCGAGGCCGGCCTGGTCGTCGAAGAACACCTGGCCGTAGAGAACCCCGAATAGGACGCGGACCAGGGTTACCGCCGTGACGCCCGGGACGGTCAAGCCGTTGTCCACGAAGAGCTGCGCCTTGGCGAGGATGAGCTTGCGGACTTCCTGACGGCTCTCGTCGAGCTTCACCAGTGCGCCCTTGTTGGTCATTAGATAACCGTGGAGCTGAAGGTACTCCTGGCGCGCGGCGTGGGCCTCCTGCCAGAAATCGGGTGCGATGAGTTCGCGCTCGAACTGGTCGAGCCGCTGGACAGTGAGGGCCTCCTCGTCCGAGATGTCGAGGATTGGACCGAAGAGGTTGAGCATCAGTTGGTCGATTCGGTAGAGCACGGCCGCCGTGATGAGTCCTTCGCGGTCCCCGAAGTGGTCCGAGATCAGGCCGATCGACACGTTCGCCCGCTTGGCGACGCGCCGGAGGCGAAGTTGCGAGGGTCCGACCTCGTGCAGCTCGGTGAGCGCTGCCTCGAGCACCAGTCGGTTTGATATTTCGCTAGCCATCCTTCAGCCCTGCTCCAATTGGCGCGACGTCATCGGTTCGCACCGAGGCGATCGAACCTCAGACCGTCGTCGTGAGGTTGGCGTCCGGACCAAGTGGTGACAGATGGGCGAGGTCATGAACTGGGCGTGGCCAAGGAATGGATGGATCCGCGGCTGACGCGCTCCGACTCGAAGCGGGCCGATCATCGAATTTCTAGGAAAATAAATAGAATTTGCCGATACTTTCTCAAGAAAAGAAACTTTTACCCACCGCTGCAATATTTATGCAGGTCGCTGACGATAAGTATACGAAGTTATGGCATATTTCGCAACAATACGTCCGATTTTCCTGCCCCGACTCGTCGTCGGAACACCCCTCTGACGAGGAATGACGAAGCCTCGCGCCCTTGAGCGCCCGTGAGGAGGGCCGAGGAGGGCCGCGCTGGTCCGAGTCGGGCACGGACCGAGTGATCCCTCGATCACCTGTCGCGAGCGCGCGCGAGGGACCTGAGCGCGAAGGCGCTCGTCCAGCGCCGCTCGGAGTCGAGCGAGACGGTGAATGCCTCGAATTCGGGGAGCTCCTCGATCGCTCCCAAGAGGTCGTCGCCAGCCACGACCAAGGCAGTGGCGAGCGCGTCGCAGAGTCCAAGATCAGGGCCGGTGACGCTGGCCGACGCCAGTCGGGTGGCGAAGAGGCCGGAATGGGGATTCATCAAGTGCGCGCCGCGCTCGTAGGTCCCTGAGGTGGCGATGCATCCCTGCAGATCGACCAGGGCGACCAACTCGTCCGTGGCGTGGGGATTGGTGATGCCGATCTGAAAGTGGGCTCCCGCGGAGGGCGAACCGAAGGTCGCAATGTCGCCCGCCGCATTGATGATCGCACCCCTCACCCGCGCCCCGAGCAGCTCTGCGAGCGCCCGCTGGGCCGCCCAGCCCTTGACGTAGCCGGTGGGATCGACTCCTCCGGGCAGGGCCCACGGATCGAACCATCCATTGGAGAGCGAACGCGCCGCCTCGCAGGCGGCCAGCACCTCCCTGACCTCCGCGGGCGCGGCGTCGGGGTCAAGCTCGCCACGTCGGATGCGGCTCATCGGGCTGTCGCTCTTCCATGTGCTGAAGACCGCGTCCGCTTCGTGGAGCGACTCAATCGCTCGGGTCAGGTGCGGTGCTATCTGCTGGCTCTCGGTCGCCACCTCGCCGAAGAGGTCGATAGTGACGATCGTTCCCATCACCTCCTCTTCGATATGCAGCACCCCATGGCCCGGGCCGGTCTCGACGGTCTCGCCGGCGTCCACTAGAGGCCGAGCTTGCTGAGCGCGCCCTGGAGCGACTGCATGAAGCCTGCGCTCGTCCAGCTGGCTCCCGACACGCTCTGGATCGTGGCGCTCTGGGCCGCCATGGCCTCCTGCTCGAGGATGGGGATCGCCATTCCGTCAATCGACTGGGAACGGAAGTTCCCACCGTCGTTCAGCATGCCGATGGTGACGGCGGTGATTTTCGATCCGGTGGCGCCCACCGTCACCGAAAGCTCCCCGAAGTTGTAGTTGGTGAGGGGTCCGGTTGCCGTGCGGGTCCCCGCCGATGCACTCGGCGCCGTTGAGGTGGGAGCACTAGCCGTCGCGGGGCTGCTCGTGGTCGGGGGAGAGGTGGTCACGGGAGCCTTCGATCGAGCCTTCCGGCTCCGTGTCGGCGGCGCGACCGTCGTTGCGGGCGTGGTGGTGCTGCTCGACGCCCCAGGGGTGGCCGAGGTGGTCGCTCCCGAGCTGTTGAGCCCCGCGAGCGAGACGGTTGCCGGGTCCGTGTGGAAGTTGAGGACTCCGGCGAGGCCGAGCAGCGTGCCGGCGACGACCAACGGGGAGCGCTTCATGGTCGGGACCGGGCCATCAGAAGGAGAACTCCTCGAGGTGGATCCGGTCGGGATCCACCCGCAACTTTGAAAGGGCCAGGGCGATCTGGCTGGTGAATCCGGTCGGCCCGCAGACGTACACGTCGCTCTGCGCGACGTCTGGCAGCAAGTCTCGAAGCGTGTTGGCGTCGAGCGGCGCCTCGTGGCGCGGGCCGACGATCTCGTGTAAAAGGCCCTTTCGGTGCTCGATCAGGGTGCGGATCTCCTCGCGGTGCACCAGGTCCTCGAAGGTGGAGGCGCGCACCAGCGTCGTGACGCGGATGTTGTGGGGAAGATCCTCGAGCAGGGCGCGAAGTGGCGTGATGCCCACGCCGGCCCCGATCAGGGTGACCTGCTCGCTGCGGCGCA
>Ga0224555_1001151_pt1 | contig 38153 bp, 24 predicted proteins | sample 714S23034metaG_FD_180687 | JGI IMG/M metagenome (GOLD analysis project Ga0224555, IMG submission 180687) | Peat soil microbial communities from Stordalen Mire, Sweden - 717 S2 30-34 | ecosystem: Environmental > Terrestrial > Soil > Wetlands > Peat | place: Sweden: Norrbotten County, Stordalen... | reverse complement strand
AGATCGACATCAAGCTGGTGGACGTGCTGGGACGGATGTGGCAACTGTCGACGGTGCAGTTCGACTTCAATCTGCCGGCGCGGTTCGAGCTGGAGTACAAGGGCGAGGACGGCGAGCTGCACCGGCCGGTGATGGTGCACCGGGCGCTCTTTGGATCGGTCGAGCGCTTCTTCGGCGTGCTCATCGAGCACTACGCGGGCGCGTTTCCGCTGTGGCTGGCGCCGGTGCAGGTGGGCCTGGTGCCGATTTCGAGCGAGAAGCACCTGGCGTATGCCGAGCAAGTGAAGAAGACGCTGGAGGCGGCGGGGCTGCGGGTAGAGCTGGATGCTCGGAATGAAAAGATGAATGCGAAGATAAGGGATTTTGGGCTGCAGAAGGTCCCGTTCATCTTGATTCTGGGCGATAAGGAAGCGGCGGCGGGTACTGTGAGCGTACGGACGCGGGGCAAGGGCGACCAGGGAAGCGTGGCGCTGGAGGAGTTTGTGGGAAGGGCGAAGGGGCTGGTGGAGAGCCATGGGATGGAGCTGTAAAGATGCCGACGACAGATCGATCTGCTACCGTAGTTCCGCCAATCGTCTGCGATCATCCTGACGATGTGGCTGAGGTGCGCGCGGACGGGAACTACCGTCTGTTCGTCAGATTCTTCGATGGCACCATGAGATCGCCCGTGTGGTTGAGGGCATGCTCCAGTCCGATACTCTTGTGGTTCAGAACGAGCAGGAAGTATTCACTGCCGTTGCCGCGTTAAGATCCGGCCGCGGCCCGTTTGCCGACGCTCTGGTGAGTGCGCTGGGTAGATGGGCGGGCTGCACGTCCACCCTCACCTTCGATAAGAAGGCAGGGCGGATGGATTAGTTGCTAGTTGCTAGTTGCCGGTTGTTAGTTGTTAGTTGAAAGACAGGACGGCGGGTTATGACGCGGAGTTGTTGCGCAGGATGGTTGGTGTTGGCGGGGGTGCTGGGGTTGTCGGTGAGTGTGTCTGCGCAGGGGACGAACCCGCCCAAGCAGAGCTTCCAGCCCCAGCCAGCAAAGCTGGCCGGGGACCCCGGTTCGGACGGGGCACCCACGGTTGTGGCGCCGGCGGATTTGGATGCGGTGGGGCATGGGTTTGAGGTGGCGACGGTGAAGCTGGCGAACCGGAATGACGGGCGCCGGTGGTTTGGGACGCAGGTGGCGCCGTCGGGGAGGGTGACGGCGTCGGCGATGTCGCTGGAGAGCCTGGTGTGGGTCGCGTATGTGGGCACGCAGAAGATGGGACGCGTAGAGGGCGGGCCGAAGTGGGCGGAGACCGACGAGTACGACATTGAGGCCAAGCTGGATGAGGCGGATATGGCGGGGTGGGACAAGCTGAGCGACCGCGAGCGGTTCGAGCGGGTACGGCCGCAGTTGCGGGCGCTGCTGGTGGAGCGCTTCGGGCTGAAGGTGCATTCGGAGATGAAGGTGACTCCGGTGTACGCGCTGGTGCAGGCGAAGGGCGGAGTGAAGATGAAGGAGGTGGATGGGCCGCCGGCGAACGCCGATCCGCAGGAGCGGGAGGATTGGATGCGGAGCAACAAGACGCCGGATGGGCCGATGCCGGGGAGTTTTTCGGTGTCGGACAAGGGGTGGGTGGGGCATGCGGAGGAGGTCAGCGCGCTGCTGGGGCAGATTGGGTATGAGGTGGGGGCGAACGACAAGGTGATGGTGGACGAGACCGGGCTGGATGGGCACTATTACGACTTTTCGATCAAGCTTTCGAAGGATAAAGACGGGCCGACCGTGGAACAGCAGATCGAAGACGGGCTGGGGCTGCGGGTGGAGGAACGGAAGGTCCCAATGAAGACGTATGTGATTGATGGGGCGGAACGGCCGGGGGAGAATTAGGCGAGGGGGACGGAGCATACCCCAGGGGCTAAAGCCCGCGTTCCCTCTTGTGCGGTGAGTGCCGGGACTAAAGTCCCGGCCTATCTCAGGAGCAAAGGCAAAGGCGAGAACAAAGACAAATACGGAGATTCTGACTGCGTCAGAATGACGGTTTGGTGGGAGTGCCTTCGGTCGGGATGACAGGTTTGGGGGATGGCGGGAACGGGTCGGGAGGCGGGAAACTGGACGGAAGGAATGGTGACGGCGATGGCGAAGCGGGCGGCGGGTGTGGCGCGGGCGGTTTTGCTGGTCGTCGGAATCGGAGTGTGGCTGGCGGGCGCGGGGAGCGGATGGGCGCAGGCCGGTGTGGAGGCGGGCGCGGTGGGGGCGGCGAGCGCGGCCGCCGGATCGGCGGCGGGCAAGGCGACAGGGTCGGCGCTGGGATCGGTGTTGGGGCAGACGGGTGCGAAGGTGAACGCGGCGGCTGCTTCCGCTGGAGGGACGGCGACTCCCCCGGCAATGGGTGGGACAGGGACGAAGACGCAGGGTGCGGGGACAGGGGCGGATGCGGGGTCAACCATGGTGGTGCCGGCGTTCACGCCGGGGGGCCTGCCGGTAAACGAGGACGGGGCCGCGGCCGCGGCGGTCGCGGTGGAGGGCCCGCCGCCGCAGATTCACTTCGATGTGGTCAAGTTCCAGCGGTGCAACGGGGGCGTGGCTTCGACCAAGGTGGACCTGCCGGCGGACGGGGACTCGATTGCGTACCACTGCCAGCCGGTGTTCTGGATTATTCACTTCGCGTATACGGGGACGACGGCGTTTACGCTGACCCTGGGCGGTTATCCGGACTGGGTGGAGACAGAGCTGTACAACTTTGAGGCGCAGGTGGCGCCGGAAGACGTTGCGACCTGGCAGAAGATGAGCCTGAACGCGCGGCGGGCGGCGGTGCGGGGATTGCTGGCGAATGAGCTGAAACTGAAGATCAAAGTGGACACGACGCCGAAGCCGGTCTATACGCTGACGGTGGCGACGGATGGGCCGAAGCTGAAGGCGTACACGGAGGGCGAGCAGGAGCAGTTGCCGAACGGCCTGGTGCTGACGGGCAAAGACATGACCTGGGTGGGGCGGATTGCGTACTTCCAGGACGCGTCGATGGGGAGCCTGGCGGAGTTGCTGAGTGCTCACCTGGACCGGCAGGTGCTGAACCAGACGGGGCTGGCGGGGGGCTATGACTTCCGGCTGCCGCTGCCGCACGGGACGGGGACCAGCGCGAATGCGGACCTGGGAGAAGACATGCCGTCGGTTGCGGAATCGCTGGCGGAGCTGGGGCTGAAGCTGGACGCAGTGAAGACCGAGGTGGATGGGCTGGTGGTGCAGCATATCGAGCGGCCGGCGGAGGACTGAGGGGAGTTGTTGCTAGTTGCGAAAAAAGCTGCTTGACTTGGTGTACTATGTGTTATAGTACAGCACATACGAAATTGTAGGGGAGCGGAGGCCCCGCTTCATGCGGGGGTTGAGAGGGCCAAGCAGACCCAAGGCTTAAGCCTTGGGCTACCAGCCTTGGCTTACCTAGAAGCAAGGACGCGGGAGAGTTGACATACGATAGGTGTCGTACTAGCGTGGTTGGAAGGATTTGCGGGCGGCAGGCGCGTGGTGTATGCTGTGTAGCACGCTACATAGGTGCGCAGGAGGGAGCGGGCTAGAAAAGCAGATTCCCTTCGGGAATGACAAACAGGGGGAAACGGCAAAGGCAAGAGCAAAAGCAGATTCTCTTCGGGAATGACAAACAGAGGGGCAACGGCAAACGCAAGAGCAACAGCAGATTCCCTTCGGGAATGACAAACAAAAGAAAAAGAAAAAGGTGCCGCGAGGGTTTGGACGGTTAGCGGACGGATTGGGCGATGATCGCATGGAAAGAAGGGACGACATAAAATAAACTTGAAATGGCGCGAACGAAGCTTGCCTGCCAAACGTCTCTTAAGCGAATCACTTTTCTCCCCTGAAACTCCTGGAACGATTTGGCCAGTGCCTGCGTATTTCCGGATAGCGAACCCAGAAAGCCTGAATGGAATAGGCCCAGGGCTAAAGCCCACCCTTTCGCTGGGACGCTGTTCGTGGGGAGACCCAAGGCTAAAGCCCTGGGCTACCAGCCCCACGCGAATCCGGCGATGGAACGCGTTGGGCGCGGGCGGTGAGTTGAAGAGCGAGTTGGAATGGCGGCCGAAGGGAAAAGGGAATTAGCGAGTGCAACCCAGGCGAGTTGGCAATAGCGGTATGGGCAGGTTGGCAACAGCGGTATGGGCAGGCTGGACCCCGAACGGTTTTCCGGTGAAGCTGCCGGAATGCCTCCGGAACGAACAGGAAGAGGCGGAGGGCGAATGCGGTTGCAGCGTGGAGTGAAGGGTTTCCTGCTTGGGTTGGCGATTGCGTGGCTGAGTGTTGCGAGCGCGATAGCGTCGCCGTATCACGGGCAGGTGACGTTCAATGGACTGCCGCTGCCGGGGTCGGTGGTGACGGTGACGGCGACGCAGGACGACAAGAAGGCGGTGGCGGTGTCGGACGACCAGGGGCTGTTCAGCTTTGCCGACCTGGCGGATGGGGTGTGGTCGCTGGACATCGAGATGACGGGGTTTGCGCCGCTGCAGCAGCAGGTGACGGTGAGCCCGGATTTGCCGGTGGCCCCGTTTGAGATGAAGCTGCTGACGCTGGACCAGATCCGCGCGGCGGCGAAGCCGGTGAAGGTGGATGCGACGGCGCCGGTGGTGGCGAGCGCGGCTGCTCCGGCTGCGAGCACGGCTGCGAGCACGACAGCAGCGGCGGGAGCACCCGCGAATGCGGCGGCTGCGGCGGCGAAGGGTGGGGCGGCGAAGACGACGGCGAGTGCGGCGGGCGGGGCGGCGGCAGCTCCGGCGGCTTCGGAGGCTGCGGGCGGGATGGCGGCGGCCTCGCAGGATACGACTTCGGCGCAGGCGAATGACGGGTTTCTGATCAATGGCAGCGTGAACAATGCGGCGACCAGCCAGTTCTCGCTGAACCAGGCGTTCGGCAACAATCGCAATGGGGGACGATGGCTGTATACCGGCGGGGTTAACCTGGTGCTGGCTGATTCGGTGCTGAATGCGAAGCCGTTTTCGCTGAGCGGGCTGGATTCCGCGAAGCCGCCGTTCTTCAATATTGTTGCGGGAGCGCAGTTGCTGGGGCCGCTGAAGATTCCGCATCTGCTGTCGACGGCACGGGCGCCATTTTTCCAGTTCGGCTACCAGCGGACGGAGAACAAGTCGGATTCGTTGCCGACGGGGCTGATGCCGTCGTTGGCGGAGACGGGCGGGAACCTGTCGGCGGCGCCGAATGTGACGGCGATCTACGTGCCGACGAACGGACAACTGTCGGCGGCGTGCCTGAGCCAGCCGGGGGTGGCGCCGGGCGCGGCGTTCCCGGGGAATGTGATTCCATCGCAGTGCATCAGCCCGGCGGCGCAGGCGCTGCTGGCGTACTATCCGCAGCCGAATGTCTCGGGGACGTCGCTGTACAACTACCAGATTCCGCTGGCGAGCGACACGCATACGGATTCGTATCAACTGCGGTTACAGAAGCAGTTGGGGAGCAAGAACAATGTGAACGGCAGCTTGACGGTGGTGGACTCGCGGCAGAGCAACCCGAGCATCTTCGGGTTTCTGGACACGAGCGGTTATCTGAATACGAGCGTGAATGCGAGCTGGTATCACCGGTTCACGCAGCGGTTGTCGATGAACGCGGCGTACAACTTCAGCCGGTCGCGGAATGTGAATACGTCGTACTTTGCCAACAAGACGAACGTGGAGGGGAACGCGGGGATTACGGGGAACGACACGAGCCCGACGTACTGGGGACCTCCGGGGCTGGGCTTCTCGAGCGGCATCTATGGCTTGTCGGATGGGACGAACTCGAGCAACCGGCCGGAGACAAATTCGGTTACATATTACATGACCTGGAGCCGGTTCCGGCACAACCTGACGTTTGGGGGCGACTTCCGCAGGCAGGAGTACAACTACCTGTCGGAATCGAACCCGCGGGGGTCGCTCTACTTCAGCGGCGCGCAGACGGCGAGCAGTGCGACCCCGGGCAGCGGGTCGGACTTTGCGGACTTCCTGCTGGGGCTGCCGGACACCAGCTCGATTGCGTATGGGAATGCGGACAAGTATCTGCGGCAGTCGGCCTACGACCTGTACGTGGACGACGACTTCCGGGTGAATCCGGAGCTGAGCATCCGGGCGGGATTGCGCTGGGAGTACGGCTCGCCGGTGACGGAGACCAAGAACCGGCTGGTGAACCTGGATATCGCGAAGGGGTTCACGGGGGAAACGCCGGTGCTGGCGTCGAGTCCGAAGGGCGCGCTGACGGGGCAGACGTATCCGACGTCGCTGATGCACCCGGACTATAGCTTTCCCGACCCGAAGATCGCGCTTGCGTGGCGGCCGATCTCGGGGTCGTCGCTGCTGATCCGGGCGGGGTATGGAATTTACAACGACACCAGCGTGTACCGGGCGACGGCGTCGGCGATGGCGCAGCAGGCCCCGCTCTCGACTAGCCTGAGCGTGGCGAACAGCGTGGCGTGCCGGTTCACGATTGCGGCGCCGTTCCAGCAACTGCCGTGCGCGACGACGACGGCGGACTCGTTTGCGGTGGACCCGAACTTCCGGGTGGGCTACGCACAGCAGTGGAGGCTGGATGTACAACGGGACCTTCCCTTCTCGCTGCAGATAGTGGCGTCGTACCTGGGGATCAAGGGAACGCGGGGGGTGCAGGAGATTCTGCCGAACTCGTATGGTCTGGGGCTGACGGCGAGCCCGTATGGATCGGCGCCGGTGGGCTACTTCTACCGCGATTCGGAGGGCAACTCGACGAAGGAGGCGGGGATTATCAACCTGCGGCGACGGCTGCGGAACGGATTTACGGCGAGCGTGACCTACACGTTCTCGAAGGCGCTGGATGACGACTACTCTCTGGGCGGGCAGGGGTCGGTGACGACCTCCGGCGGGAGTTCGCAGGTGGCGCAGGACTGGACCAATCCGGCAGCGCAGCGCGGACTGTCGACGTTCGACCAGCGGAATGTGCTGAACGCATCGCTGACATATACGACGGGCATGGGGATGGGCGGACGCACGCTGCTGAGCGGCTGGCGGGGCGTGGCGTACAAAGAGTGGACGGTGCAGGTGAATATCAACGAGGCCAGCGGGATGCCGGAGACGCCGATCGATCCGGTAGTGGTACCGGGGACGAGTTCCTCGGGCATCATTCGCGCGAATTATGTGGGCGGTGCGATCCACGGGAACTACCCCAACGGCGTGTTTCTGAATCCGGCGGCGTTTGTGGCGCCGACGACGGGGTTCGGCAATGCGCGGCGGGATTCGATTACGGGGCCGAGCCAGTTCGGGCTGAGCGGCTCGGTGGCGCGGACGTTCCGGCTGCACGACCGGTTCAACCTGGATGCGCGGGCGGATGTGCAGAACGCGCTGAACCATGTGGCGTATGGAGGATGGAACACGACCGTGGGTCAGCCGCTGTTCGGCACGGCGAATGGGGCAGGCGGAATGCGAAGTATGACGGTGACGTTGCGGATGAGGTTTTAGGGGCAGTTGTTAGTTGTTAGTTGCCGACGGTCGGTGGTGAGGGATGAGCGATGAGGAATGAGATGCCAGGTTCGAGGCAAGACAAGAGCAGATTCCCTTCGGGAATGACAAACAAACGCTGGGGCGTGGCGCTGGCGGTGAAGTTGGCGGCGGCGGGTGTGGGCGCGGCGATGCTGTTGGGGACGGCGGGGGCGCAGTTGACCGGGGCGAACAAGCCGGCGGGCGCGAGCGAGGTGCCGACGCTGCACGAGACGGTGCGGCTGGTGGTGGAGGACGTGACGGTAAGGGACAAGGCGGGGAAACCCGTGACCGGGCTAACGAAGAAAGACTTCACGGTGACGGAAGACGGCGTGGCGCAGACCATCAGCTTCTGCGAGTACCAGAGTTTGCCGGTGGTCCCGGATAAGCCCATCCCGGAGCTGACGACGCATGCCGCGGAGGAGAACATCAAGATCTACAACCGGCTGGCGCACGAACAGATTGCGGGCGAGTCTCCGGGACAGATCATGTACAAGGACAAGCGGCTGCTGGTGCTGTACTTCGACATGACCACGATGCCGCCGGTGGACCAGATGCGGGCGCTGGAGGCGGCACAGAAGTTTGTGCGGACGCAGATGACGTCGGCGGACCTGTTGTCGATCGTCCGCTTTGCGGGGAATGGGGTGGAGGTGCTGCAGGATTTTACCGCCGACCGCAGCCGGCTGCTGAGCATCCTGGAAACGATGGTGGTGGGCGAAGGCCAGGGGAACGACCAGTCGTCGAGCGACGACAGCGCGGCCGATACCGGCGCGGCGTTCGGGCAGGACGACAGCGAGTTCAACATCTTTACGACGGACCGGGAACTGGCCGCGCTGCAGACGATGGTGGAGATGCTGGGGCGGCTGAACGAGAAGAAAGAGCTAGTTTTTTTTGCCAGCGGGCTGAACCTGAACGGGCTGGACAACCAGGCGCAACTGCATGCGACGGAAGATGCGGCGATCCGGGCGGGAGTGACGATCTTTTCGGACGACGCGCGCGGGCTGGTGGCGATGGCGCCGATGGGAAACGCGACCCAGGGTTCGCCGGGCAGCCAGGCAATGTATACGGGCGGATCGTCCAATGCGATGGTGTCGAACTTCCAGCGGTCGCAGGACACGCTGTATGCGATTGCGGGGGATACGGGCGGGAAGGCGTTTCTGGACTCGAACGACCTGAGCCAGGGAATCGTGCAGGCGCAGAAGTCGGTGTCGGACTACTACATCATCTGGTACTACACGTCGAATACGACGCTGAACGGGAAGTTCCGGAAGGTCAAGGTAACGCTGGGCGCGGATGCGGAGGCGAAGCTGGACTACCGCGTGGGCTACTGGGCAGGCAAGGAGTGGGGCAAGTTCGGCACGGCGGACAAGGAGCGGCAGCTTGAGGACGCGCTGATGCAGGGCGATCCGTGGACCGACCTGACGGTCGCGGTGGAGATCAACTACTTCCAACTGAACAAGGCGGAGTACCAATTGCCGGTCATGGTGAAGATTCCGGGCAGCGAGCTGGTGCTGGCGAAGAAGCGCGGCGCGGACGTGGCGGCCATCGACTTCGTGGGCGAGATCAAGGACGACTACGGCGGGACGACCGTTAGCAACATCCGCGACCACGTCGACTTCAAGGTGAGCGACAAGACCGCGGAGGAACTCGCCAAGCGACCGATTTACTCCTCTTCTTTTTACACGTTATTGCCGGGCAAATACACCATCAAGGTGCTGGTGCGGGACGATGCGACGGGGAAGATCGGGACGTTCCAGACGACGTTCCTGATTCCGAACCTGAATAAGGAGACCAAGCGGGTGCCGATCAGCAGCGTAGTGCTGAGCAGTCAGCGGACGCCGATGAGCGAGGCGATCTACAACGCGACCAAAGGCAAGGAGGCGGCCAAGGACGCCGCCGCCGATCCGCTGGTGCAGAACGGCGCAAAGCTGATTCCTAGCGTGACCCGCGTGTTCAGCAAAAGCAAGAGCCTGTACGTGTACCTGCAGGCGTACGAAGACGCAGCGGCAACTCCGGCTCCGGCAGCAACAGCTCCCGCTGCGGTAACCAAGGTCTCAGAAGCGAAAACCGGGGCACCCGGCTCGGTGGCACCCGCGGCTGCAGCACCCGCGACGGTGAAGCCGCTGATCGCGTTTGTGAGCTTCTTCCAGAACGGGGCGAAGGTGTATGAGACACAGCCTCAGGAGGTGACGCCGCTGCCGAATACACGGCTGCAGATGGCTCCGATCAACTTTACGGTCGACCTGAGCACGCTGGCGACGGGCAAGTACGATTGCCAGGTGACGGTGCTGGATCCGAGTGGTGGGAAAGGAGCGTTCTGGCAGGCGCCGATCATGCTGGTGCCGTAGGGAGGTTGTTGGTTGTTAGTTGTCAGTTAGGCGGGCGGCGGGAAGCGCCGCCGGCAACTGTCAGCTGACCACGGTTAACGACTCCTGTTAACTGACAACTGAGAGCCGGGCCTGTAAGATGGCGGCGTGAATATGCGCGGGATTTTACGGGTTGCTTTGGTGGTTGGGGCTGGTTTCGGCCTCGGGTTTGGAAATGTAACTACATCGGTTGCACAAGGGGCGACGGCTGCGCACCTGGCGTCGCCGTTCACCGAGCAGCCGCGGCCGGATGGGAAGGCGCATGTGTTTCGCGTGGACGGGGGCAGTTCACGCTGGATGGCAAGCCATTCCGCATCATCTCCGGCGAGATGCACTATCCGCGGATTCCGCGGGACGACTGGCGGGCGCGCTTGAAGATGGCGCGGGCGATGGGGCTGAACGCGATTACGACGTACGCGTTCTGGAATGTGCATGAGCCGGCGCCGGGGGTGTACGACTTCAGCGGGCAGAACGATGTAGCGGAGTTCATCCGCGAGGCGCAGCAGGAGGGGCTGTGGGTGATCCTGCGGCCGGGGCCGTACGTGTGCGCGGAGTGGGAGTTCGGCGGATACCCGGCGTGGCTGCTGAAAGATCCGGCGACGGTGGTGCGCTCGAGCGACCTGAAGTACATGGAGCCGGCGACCAAGTGGATCAAGCGGCTGGGAATGGAACTCGCGCCGTTACAAATTGGCAACGGTGGACCGATTGTACTGGTGCAGGTGGAGAACGAGTACGGGTCGTTCGGCAACGACCACGCGTATATGGAGGCGAACCAGCAGGCGCTGGTGGATGCGGGCTTTACCAAGGCGCAGTTGTATACGGCGGACGGGCCGGGGGTGATTGCGAACGGGTCGCTGCCGGAACTGCCGGTGGGGATCAACTTCGATGGCAACAAGCCGGGGGAGGCGCAGCGGTCGTTTGCGACGCTCAAGACGGTGCGGCCGGATGGGGTGAAGTTTGCGAGCGAGTTCTGGGCGGGGTGGTTCGATCACTGGGGCGGGCCGCACGCGCATACGGACGCGGCGACGCAGGCGGCGAACCTGAAGTGGATCCTGGAGCAGGGATATTCCGTGAGCATCTATATGTTTCACGGCGGGACGAACTTCGGATGGATGAATGGGGCGAACTCGAGCGACGCGAAGCCGGCGATGTTCGAGCCCGATGTGACCAGCTACGACTACGACGCGGCGCTGGATGAGAGTGGGCGGCCGACGGCGAAGTATTTTGCGTTCCGCGACGTGATTGCGCAGGCGACGGGGGTGACGCCGCCGCCGGTGCCGGAGGTGGCAGCGCCGATCCGGATTGCGCCGTTCAAGCTGACGGAGGCGGTTCCGCTGTGGGACGCGCTGCCGAAGGCGATCGAGAGCGACCGGCCGCTGACGATGGAGGACGTGGGGCAGAACTACGGGTGGATTCTGTACCGGACCGGGATCGATACCAGCAAAGGGGATACGAGCGGCCTGATCGTCCACGATTATGCACAGGCGTGGATACAACCTGCCCCGATTCGCGGAGCCCAGTTGACCCCGATGGGGCCCGTTGCTACGACTGATCGTCGGCTCGGTCCCCCTGCATTCGGTCTCGCTGCAAACATGGGACCGCCCAATGGTGGTGCGCCAGAGATGGACCTGCTGGTGGAGAACATGGGACGCATCAATTACTCCCATCAATTGCGCACGGACCGCAAGGGCGTGGTTGGCGACAAGTTTTCCGGAAACTCGCCAACTCAGACGAAGTGGCGGACCTATCCGCTGCCGATGGATAACGTGGGGGCGCTGAAGTTCAAGAAAGCGGACTGCACGGGACCTTGCTTCTATCGCGCGACGTTCAACGTGGAGCAGGTGGGGGATACGTTTCTGGATACGAGCCAGTTGGGCAAGGGGGAGATGTGGGTGAATGGGCACGCGCTGGGGCGGTTCTGGAATATCGGGCCGCAGAAGACGCTGTATGTTCCGGGGCCTTGGCTGAAGCAGGGAATGAATGAGGTGGTGGTGTTCGATGTGGAGGGGAAGGTGGACGAGAGGTTGGAGGGAAAGGTGAAGGCGGAGTTGGGGCAGTAGGGAGGGCTTGGATAAAAAGCGAATCACAGAGAACACAGAGAAACGGAGAGAACACAGAGGGAGACGGAAAGGGGCCCAGGGATGGAGCTGGCGGAAAAAAGCATACCCCAGGGGCTAAAGCCCACTGCTTCCTGGTAAGGCTGAGAGGGCCAAGGCTGAAGCCTTGGCTTACCTAGAAGCAGAATCAAAAGGCTACCAATTAGAGTGATACATATGTAGTTACATATTCAAATATTTCGTAACAAAACAGATTACATGTAGTCGATGCCGTAGCGGACGGGGATCTGGGTGAAGGCGATGCGGGTGGGGGCGGAGTCGCGGGCGGGGAGCATGCCGGCGAAGTGCAGGGTGGTGTGGCCGTACTTGAGGTTGAGCTTGTCCATGGTGGAGGCGAGGGCCGTTCGATGATCTTCGTCGGTGAAGAGCGAGGCCTGGAGGTCGGACTCGGGGATGAGATTGTGCATGGTGATGCCGACGTAGAAGGGGCGGGCGAACTCGGGGCCTTCGGGGCGGCGGGCCCAGGAGGCGCGGAGGATTTCGAGCAGGCTGAGGGTGTCCTGGCAGGGGGCGAAACGGGCTTCCATGCCCCAGCCGGAGTGGGTGAGGCCGGAGAAGTGCTTCTTGGTCTTCTTCATGGCGGCGGCTTGCTCGCGAGTCAGCGCGTAGCGGATGGTGACGTGCAGGGCGGCGGTGTGGAAGTGCTCCATTCTCAAGCGCATAGCGGCTTTGTGGAGGAGCTTGTGGGCGACCGCCCAGGCGCCTTCGGGGGTGCGGTGCTCGGGGGCGAGGACGTGGGAGTGGCCGAGGGATTTCTGGATGCCGGAGTCGACGGGGGCGCCGTCGTCGCCGGTGTCTCCTCCGCGGAGCCAGTGGTAGAGGCGGTCGCCCCAGACGGAGTCCCAGAGGGCGTGCATGGCGGGACGATCCAAGGCGAGCAATTCTTGCATGGTGTTGATTCCATTGGCGTTGAGGCGGACCTCGGTGCGGGCGCCGACGCCGGGAAGGTCGCGGAGGGCCAAGTGGGCGATGGCGCGGGGGAGCTGCGAAGGGAGCAGGCCGATGAGCCCGTCGGGTTTCTGCATGTCGCTGGCGATCTTGGCGAGGTAGCGGTTGGGGGCCATGCCGATGGAGCAGCGCAGGGTCTCGCCGACGTCGTCGCGGATGGCCTGCTTGATTTTGAGGGCGATGGCGCGGGCGCGGGGCGGCTCGCACTCGCGGCCCATGAGCTGGCAGACCATCTCGTCGATGGAGGGGGTGTGGGCGACGGGGCAGCAGCGGTCTACAGCTTGCGCGATTTTGTGGGAATACTCAGCATAGACGCCGTGGTTGCCTTCGATGAGGACGATTTCGGGGCAGATGCGTTTGGCCTCGCCGACCTGGGTTCCGGTTTTGATGCCGAGGGCCTTGGCTTCGTAGCTGGCGGCGATGCAGCAGGTGGTGTCGGCGTGGGCGGGGACGACGGCGAGCGGGCGCAAGCGGAATTCGGGGTGGAGCTGCTGCTCGACCGAGGCGAAGAAGCTGTTGAGGTCGATGTGGAGGAAGGCGAAGCGGTCGGGTTGGGGGGCGGAGGGCATGGGGGTGGCGTGAACCCACATCTCAAAATCGAGATGTGGGGCACCCGCAGGGGTGGTGGATGGAATTATATTCGCTTTTTGTTTGCTGGAGGTAGAGGAAAAAGCGAATCACAGAGAGCACGGAGGAAGAGAGAGAGCGCAGAGAATGCAGGGGCAAAGGCAAGAGCAAATGCGGGGGTATCTCCACTCCCCGTTCGCTGCGCTCAGGGTCGGTCGAGATGACGCTTCCCAATTATCTGTTTGGGGGGAGATTATTTGTTTGGGGGCGATGATTTGCTTGGGGGCGCGGCGGCGCGGAAGGTGTAGAGTACATTGCCAATCATGTTGACTTGGAGTGCGTACAACGGCGGAGAGACGGGCGGGAAGCCGGGCTCGGAGAATGGCGTGATTGTGGACGATGAGGAGTATGGCGCGGGGGCGCGGATTACTCTGGAACGGGATGCGGAGGTTGCGCCGTTCGCGATTACGTGCGGGAGATATGGGTTGTTCTTTCACACGCGGTACTTTTCGCGGGAAGATGAGGCTCGCAGCGAGTACGCGGAGATGAAGGTGGAGTTGGCGCGCATGGTGGACTTGAGTGCGAGCGCAGAGGTGAGCGATGGCATGATGATGGAGGCGGCTGGGCGATTTGTGGAGCGGTTTCCGACGTAGGGGCGTGACCCCACGATAAACGAGCGGTGAGGCGCGCCCGTTGATCCCTTCGGCTACGCTCAGGGCAGGCTTCGGGCACCCGAAGTTGTGGGGCATCCGGGCGGGGGCAGCGGCAGGAATAGTGCACCCGGATTGGGGCGGGGTCGCATATAGTGGCTGCAAGCAGTGGGCCGGTATTTCCGGGGACAGAAGGGTTCGATGAGGGGCTTTAAGATCGCGATTAATATGGCAGGGGCCATTTCGGCGGGCGCGTACACGGCTGGGGTGCTGGATTTTATGACGGAGGCGCTGGACGCCTGGTACCGGGCGAAGGTGGAAGGGGCGGAGGTGCCGCGGCACGAGGTGGTGATTGAGGGGTTCTCGGGCGCGTCGGCGGGCGGGCTGTGCGCGGCGCTGTCGGCGTTGCTGTTGCAGGATGAGTTCGAGCACGTAGCGGACGCGACCAAGCGGGGGACGACGAATCGTTTCTACGAGAGCTGGGTGAACCGGACCGACATCCGCGAGCTGCTGACGACGCGGGATCTGGAGCGGCCGGGGCCGGTGGTGTCGCTGCTGGACTCGACGCTGCTGGATGAGCTTGCGGTGTATGGGTCGACGCGCGGGAAGAGGCCGGAGACGCCGCGGCCGTATGTTTCGCCGGATCTGACGGTGTTTCTTTCGCTGACGAATCTGCGCGGGGTGCTGTATTCGCTGAACGGGCTAGCGCCGGGGGGCGTGGAGGAGACGACTTCATTTTTCGGGGACCGGATCCGGTTCCAGACGGTGCGGGCGGATTCCGAGCGGCCGCTGGACAAGGCCGCGTATGCGGTGGACATGGTGAGCGCGCAGGGCGATTTCGGAATGCTGGGGAATGCGGCGATGGCGACGGGAGCGTTTCCGATGTTTCTGGCGCCGCGGGTGCTGATGCGGCGGCACTCGGACTACACGCCGCCGCTGTGGGAGACGCATGAGGCTGGGGCGAAGGACGATGCGGCGCCGATCGAGCCGTCGTTTCCGCCGGGGATGGCGGACCCGTTCGAGACGCTGAACGTGGATGGCGGCGTGACCAACAACGATCCGTACAACTATGCGCATGACTACCTGGCGGCGCTGGATCCGCCGAGGCCGGACCACCAACTGGAGCGCGATCCATGCAAGGCGGACCGGGCGGTGGTGAGCATTGCGCCCTTCCCCACCATGGCGAGTTACGCGGTGGACTACGACCCGCTCGAGCATTCAGGGGTGCTGCGGGTGATGGCGCGGCTGTTCCAGGCACTGGTGTCGCAGTCGCGATTTTACGGCGAGTCGCTGAGCCACCTGATGCGGGGGACGACCTTCTGCCACTTTATGGTGGCGCCCTCGGACCACGAGCTGGTGGAGGAGTTGAAGCATGAGGCGGTGCATCACAAGCCGATTCCGCAGGCGCTGCAGTGCGCGACGCTGGCTGCGTTTGGCGGGTTCTTCGAGCGCGGGTTCCGCGCGCACGACTACGAACTGGGCCGAAGGAACTGCCAGAAGTTTCTACTGGACCACTTCGTGTTTCCGGCAGAGAACGTGGTGATGAAAGAGGCGTTGGCGGGCATGGATGCGGAGGTGCGCGCGCGGGTGGTGGAGCAGTACCGGCGGGCGACGCCAAAGGGGCCGGACGGCGAGCCGATGGCGTATGCCGCGGAGGCGTGCGCGGCGTCCGAGCGGGTGTGGCTGCCGGTGGTTCCGCTGTGCACGCCGGAGCTGCGCGCGCCGATTGCTCCGGTCCCGCGCTACAAGATGAAGGCGGCCGACCTGAATGAGGTGGTGCGGCTGATTGCGGTGCGGTTCGAGGCGGTGGCGGCGCGGGCGGTGCGGTCGATGCACAGCCGCGGACTGCGGTGGTCGCTGCGTCCGGCGGTGTGGTTTGCCTCCAAGCTGGGGCGCGGGCCGCTGCGGCAAATGCTGGTGAAAGGGCTGGGGAGTTCGTATGAGGGTGGGGAGTAAGGGGGTTCGAGGTTCAAGGTTCGAGGTTCGAGGTGGGGTGCGAGGGGCGAGGAGACAAATGCGGGGGTCTCTCCACTGCGCCTGCGGCTGCGGTCGAGATGACGGCTTCTTGCGGGGGGCTCGCGAGGGCGGGTGATTTTGGTTACTGATCTTTCCAGCCGGTCTCCACCACTTTGCCGCAACTGGAGCAGCCGCCGCCCTCGTAGGCGCGCTTGTGTTGGGCGGCTTTTGCTGCAGCCTCGGTTGGCTTGACATCGCAGCCCGAAGCGCTGCCGGGCTTAAAGTTGTAGCCCTTCTGTGTCAGGTACGCCTGAAAGTGATCGAGAACCGTTTGGGATAAGACAGCAGGCCACATCCATGTTTTTCCTCCATCGGGGGAAACAGCCAGGGTCACCGGCGTTCGCGGTTGAGGACCGGGCTTGGCGCCGATTTCGAAAACGCTGGTGTAATAGATGTCGATGCCCGCACCGCCTCCGGTCGAGCAGGAGATAAAGAACGTTGGCGCATGGGCAGACGAGGTCTGTGGCGCTGCCTTCGCGTTGGTGGCGGCTACTTCGTCCGGCGTGTCCGTCCAGTCGATATGCGTGACCACGGTCTTGCTGGCGGCCCACTGGCTTTCCAGTTGAGACATGGTGAAGGCCTGCTGGGCCGCCGAGGCGCTGACTGGCTGGCAGTAGCCCCTTCCGTACTGGACCTTGCTGAGGTCGTAGGCGGCGGTCATGTATTCATTGAAATCCTGATTAATGTCGCTGGCGCCCGCACTGGTATGGATGATAGGCGTGACGTAGATGATGGGATGGGCGTCTTGCTGGCCCTGATAGCGACACAGGGTGTAGTACGGCTGTGGTTGGGCGTGCAGGGTTGGCGTGGAGGCGAGTGAGGCTGCAAGAAAGATGAAGAGGAACAGGGGCCCGGAGCTGATTCGGCGCATGGCTTTTGTCTCCGTGGGGCAATCGAGATTTGGCAGTGACTTCGGGGGGAGGGTCTTATCCTACGCCCATCTGCGCGCCCTTGTGTTGAGTGGGCGATGCGATGAAGACGCTTTGCATCGCCGGAATGTTTCGCGAGATTGCGGTGAGTTTAGTTTGACGAGGGAATTGGGGGCGACTAGGATGGCGACGGATTTAGGAGGCGGGAGATGAGTGAAGCGGAGACGACGCGGCGGGATTTTTTGATGATGGCGGGGATGGGTGCGGGGGCTACGCTGGTGCATCCCAGTGCGCTGTTTGCGGAGGTGGGGCATCTGGCGTTAATGCCGAAGACGATTCTCGTTCCTGCGTCAGGGCATGGCGCGATGATGTCGGCGGCGAAGATTCTGGCGAAGAAGTTGGGGCTGGATGATTCGGTGATCCAGACGTATGACGGCGCGCCGAAGGCAACGAAGGGTGCGATCGTGCTGGCGCTGGCGAAGGATGGGAAGCTGACAGCGGCGGAGATGCCGAAGGTGGATGGCTACACGGTGACGTATACCGGTGGCGCTGTGGGCGGGATCATGGTTTGGGGCGCGCGTCCGCGGAGTTTGTTGTATGCGGCGGGCGAGCCGCATCACTGGATGAAGGCGGGCGTTGCTCCATACCGGCGGAATCCGGAGTTTGCGCTGAGGAATACGACGTGGCACGCGGACTACCCGGTGGCGGAGCAGGCGGCGATCTTTGGAGCGAACTTCTTTGTGGCGAACCTGCCGGCGACGCCGGCGCTGCAGGCGCTGCCGGAGGTACACGGGGCGCTGAGCGGGGCGGACCAGAAGAGCCTGGCGGCGAGTGCGGCGGAGCACAAGGCGCGGAATGCGGCGACGGTGAAGGAGTTCCACGACGCGGATGTGGAGGTGTACGCGCTGCTGCCGTATGGGAACAACTTTGCGACGTGGTCGCCGGCGCTGTATGCGGCGGTCGAGAAGGCGTATCCGAGCGCGAAGGGCACGCCGATGGAGAATTCGCATGAGTCGGCGGCGCTGTGTCCGAGCGATCCGCTGACGTGGAAGGTGCTGGAAGCGTACGTGAAGGAGTGGGCGGAGCAGACTGGGGCGGATGGAATTTCCGCCACGTTCTGGGACAACTACAGTGCGTTCTGCCAGGATGAACGGTGCAAGGCGAACGGGCTGGATAAGTTTCCGAACGAGGTGTACGAGTTCCTGTCGCGGTACCACAAGCTGCTGACGGGGATGGGGGTGAAGCTGCACATGCGGACGTGGTCGTCGGGCTGCCCGCACTGGCTGGGAACGAACTATGTGCACGCGCCGGGGTATGGGCAGTTTGGGATGTCGCATCCGGAGCTTTGGGGGAGGGTGATCAAGGAGACGCCTGCGGACTTGATTATGCAGACAAAGATTTACCACTCGGACTGCGAGCCGAACGCGCGGTTTACGACGCTGCTGGGCAAATGCAAGCCTCATATCGAAATAGTGGAGTACCAGCAGTCGGCGCAGTTTATCGGGCGGCAGTACTTCCCTGCCTCGACCGTGAACTACACGGCGGCGACGATGAAGAAGGCTCTGGAACTGGTGGGCCCGAATGGGGGGGCGCAGATAAGTCCGGGCGGGCAGAGCCAGCCGCCGCAGTTCGATATCGTCGAGGACATTCTGAACAACGACTGCATCTACGCGTGGCGCGAGCTGACGTGGAACATCAACGTGGACCTGGCGACGATGTGGCACGAGTGGGCGGTGCAGAACTTCGGCGAGGCGGCGGCTCCGGCGATGGTGAAGTTCGTGCGGGCGAGCGAGGACGCGGCCACGTGGTGCTGGTGCCCGCTGGGCCATGGGTCTGCCACCAACGGAGACTTCGCAGGAACTATAGCCCGGCGCGAAGTGCTGCTCAGGTATACGAACCGGTATTACCTGCCGGAGTATGCGGCGTATTTGGAGCCAACCTTAGAGAATGTAACCAAAATGGAAAAGCAGAAGGCGGACTGCCTGGGCAAGCTGGATGAGATGGCGGCGGCGCTGGCCGAGGCGAAGCCGCATCTGACGGAGGCGCAGGTAGCGGAGGTGACGACGCGGCTGGATTGGTTCCGGCACTTCGCGATCTGCAATACGACTCTAGATGTGAGTTTGTGGCGGTTCCGCTACCTGCGGGCGCTGGCGGCGAAGCTGACCACCGATCCGAAGCAGATGAAGGAGCTCGCCGGCGCGTATGACCTGATTGAGGCGGAGCAGCCGAAGCTGTTCCAGTTCGACAAGGCGCTGAAGATCAGCATGTATAAAGTGACGATGGGCGAGCTGCAACGGCCGCCGAACCTGGGGAATCCACGGTCGCTGATGCATGAGATCTATACGCAGTCGCTGGCGTTCGTGCAGGAGAGCGTGGGGGTGGATTATGTGCCGAAGGAGTGGATCCGGGGGACGATCCCGAAGATGAATGTGCAGGCGACGCCGAGGGCGTAGGGGCGAGTGGTCAGTGGTCAGTAGTGCGAAAGCGAATCACAGAGGACACAGAGGAAGAGAGAGAACCCAGAGAGGGCAAAAAGGAAACCGGGAGGCCCCAGACAGGGTCTCCCGGTTTTTTGCGGAGGGGTCACAGACCTGGGAAGGTTGTGTGGCGCCTCACGATCGGAGTTTCAAAAAGCAGATTCCCTTCGGGAATGACAAACAAAGGGCAAGGACAGAAGCAGATTCCCTTCGGGAGTGACAAACAAAGCAGTTAGGGTCCCGGGGGGCCGTCGGGGGAGCAGCCGGCGACCATGGCGAAGTTGCCGGCGCCGAGGTTAAAGATGAGGCCGTTGAAGCGGACCGTGCTGCCGACGGCGATGGCCGGTGGCGCGGCGCCAGTCGCGGTGGCGACCGGTCCGGCGGTTGCGGACGAGGTGTAGACGGTGATGGTGGACGCTCCCGAGAGCGAGGTGAAGGCGGAGCCGCTGTTGAGGGTGAGGGTGTAGGCGGTGTAGCTGCCGCTGGTGGCGACCTTGGTGACGGTGCCGCCGATGGTTTGCGGAATCAGGTAGACGTTGGCGGCTACGGCGGAGGGGGGCGCAACGGTGGAGACGGAGGAGGCGATGACTCCGACGGACTGGCCGGCGACGAGGTTGGTGGGGCTGAACGACGGCGTGAACGGCAGGCCGGTGAGCGAGATGAACTGCGGCGTGATGGCGAAGACGGTGGAGGAGTTGGTGTCGACGGTGAAGATGGAGACGGCCGTGGCGCTGACCGGGATGGCCGGGCCGAGGCCCTGCATGATCACCATCTTGAAGCTGCCGGAGGCGACCGAGGTGACGGGGCCGCTGAGCAGGTTGATGGGCGGCTGGCCGGTGGCCGGCGGCGGCGCGAGCTGGATGCGAGTGGCGAGGTAGACTCCGCCGGTCTGGACTATGAAATCGACCTGGACCAGTTCGCCGGCGGTGAGCGAAGAGAGCGCGGTGAAGCCCTGCAGCACGGTGGAGCTGTTGGTGGTGACGGTGAAGTTAGCGCCGGAGCCGGGTTCGAGGGTCAGGCTGGTGCCGGAGACCGAGACGACGGTGGCCATCTGCTGCATGCCGGTGCCGTTCTGGCCCATGGGCGGCGCGGCGGTGGCGGGCGGTACGGGCTTCAGCGAGAAGGTGGGGGTGACCGTGACGGTGGTTCCGGAGATGGCGACCGACTGGCCGGCGAGCAGGTCGACCAGCAGCGAGGTGGAGGTGTTGTTGACGGTGAACCCGGGCGCCGGGAAGGTGAAGGTGAAGGAGGTGGTGGTCATGGTGGGCGTGACCGAGACCGCCTGGCCCGAACTATTAATGTAGGTGATCTGCGGGTTGGAGAAGGCGATGGTGGCGGTGGCGTACGTGTCCTCGGGGATGCTGGCGGTGACCAGCGGCGCCTGGATGCCGTTGAGATGGCAGATTTCGATGGTGGTGGGGGTGGAGAGGATGCTGGCCGTCTTGCCGGCGCTGTCGGTGAGCGTGATGGAGTTGAGGGTGAGGGTGAAGGCGGCGAGCTGGTCGGAGGGGGCGTCCGTGATGAGGACCGGGACGGTGGCGGTCTGCGCGTTGACGGTGGTGGTGTTGTTCGGCGAGACCGCGCTGGAACAACTGGAGAGGAGGCCGGCGGCAAGGGCGAGGCTTCCGGTAAGTCCTAGAAAACGGGTGATTCTGGAAGTGGGTGTGCTTACGTTCATGGTCGTTCTCCGTTGGGAGGAAGATGTGAACCTACTCGGCTGCAATAGACGGGTATACGCCGGGGCGGATTACGGGGCAAGGGATTTTTTGGTGGTTAGTGACTAGTGGTTAGTGGTTAGTGAGTGGTTAGAGGGGTGGCTAGTAGAGCGAATCACAGAGGGCACGGAGAAAACGGAGAGCACACAGAGGGTGAATCTCTGCTGGGCAGTTCTGGGGTATGCACTGTTTATGGTACATTGCACTAAATAAGGTACATGCGTTCGGCGGGGAGATGGAGTTATGAGTAAGAAGAGTATGGGTTCGGGTGTCGATGATTTTCTCAAGGAAGAGGGCATCTTCGAGGAGGCGCAGGCGCAGGCGGTGAAAGAGGTGGTTGCGTGGCAGCTTGCCGAGGCCATGAAGGAGAAAAAGATCTCGAAAAACCGGATGGCCACGCTGCTGAAGACGAGCCGCACGCAGGTTGACCGCCTGCTGAATGGCAAAGACGACATTACGCTGAAGAGCCTGCAGCGGGCGGCTGCCATGGTGGGGCGGCGGGTGAACATCGAGTTGGTGTAGCAGTGCAGCCTCTCAAAAACGAGTTCAGGCGGGGCGGGCGATGGGGAGGGTGAAGGTGAAGACGGAGCCGTGGCCGAGCTGGCTGGTGACGCCGATCGTTCCGCCGTGGGCGTTGACGATGGCCCGTGCGATGGCCAGCCCCATCCCCGTCCCAGACACGCGGTTGCGCTGCCCTTGCCCGCGGTAGAACTTGTCGAAGATCATGGATTGCTCGATGGCGTCGATGCCGGCGCCGCGGTCGGCGACCGAGATGGCTACGGCGTCGCCCTGGCGGTCGGCGGTGACATAAACAGGCTGGGCCAGGTCCGGAGGGACGGCGGGCGAGTACTTGACGGCGTTGCCGAGCAGGTTGGCGAGGACCTTGTGGATCCAGCCGGCGTCGGCGATGACCGAGGGCAGGCCGTGGGGAAGATTGACGCGGAAGTCGCGGTTGGGATTGGCGAGCCGGCACTCGTCGACGGCGGAGTTGACCAGGTCGGCGACGCTTTGGGGTTTGAGGTTGAGCTGGACCTTGCGGGCGTCGAGCTGGGCCATTTCGACGGCCTGCTCGATCAGGTGGTTGAGGCGGTCGGACTCCTCGTCGATGATGGTGAGCAGTTCTTTCCGCGCAGGCCCGTCGAGCGATCCGTGCTGGGAGAGCAGCGAACTGATGGAGGCCTTGATGGCGGTGAGCGGGGTGCGCAGCTCGTGGGTGACGGAGTCGAGCAGGGCGGTGCGGAGGCGCTCGGTCTCCTTGGCGGCCTCGGAGCGGGCAGAGTCTTCGAGGGCGTCGGCGCGCTCGATGGACATGGAGACGAGGCCGCTGAGGGCTTCCATGGTCTCGCGCGAGAGGGTGGTGGCTTCCAGCAGCAGGGCGCCCGAGGGGCGGACGCCGATGCGCAGGGGAATGGCGGTGGGCAGGCCGTCGGCGGGCGGGCGGAAGAGGGGAAGCATCATGGCCTCGCGGAGGTCGGCGACGATCTCGGCGCGGGTGCGGTCGGGGGTTTCGGTGGGGGGCGAGTCCGGGGAGGACCAGGGGATTTTGGGACTGGAGATGCGCTTGGGGTCGGAGAGATAGATGCGGTCGCCGTCGGCGATGTAGAGGGTGACGGCGGGGGAGTTGAAGGAGTTGGCGACGCTGGGGGGGATGAAGTTGAAGAGCTGGGAGACGTTCTCCGGCTGCAGCAACTGGCGGCCGAGGCGGTAGAGCATCTCGGACTCGCGGCGGCGGGCGTTGGCCTCCTCGGACTCCTCGCGGATGCGGGAGGCGAGATGGCTGGCGTAGATGGCGGTGCCGAGGAAGGCGAACAGAGCGACCCAGTTTTGGGTGTCGGCAATGGTGAGGGTGCCGACGGGGGGAAGGAAATAATAATTGAAGCAGAGGGTGGCGGCGATGGAGGCGCCGACGGCGTAGCGCAGACCCCAGTTGCCGGCGAGGCCGAGGACGAGCAGCAGGAAGGTCAGCGAGATGGTCGTGTGGCTGGCGCCGGGGAAATGCCGGTAGAGGGCTACAATACCGGCAAGCGCGAGAGCAATGGCGAGCCAGCGTGCGGTCTCGACGAAGCGCTTGGTGTACACAGAGGGAATTGTAACGGTGAATCGCGTCGGATTTACAGAACTTACGAATTCTTAACGGGTTGGGGTGGTCGGAGGGTAAGGTTGATGTTGCGGGACTCGCAACGTCCAAACTGATTAAGGTTCTAAACTCCAGGCAGCAAATGCATAAAGCCCACCTGGCAGTGGGCTTTATGCGAAACTCTCGATTGTTCGACCACAACACTGTCCGCGCTCTCGGACGGCCTAATAAGAGTGTATCATGGGGGCCGTCGTGCCAAACTTCAAGGAATTTCAGTTCAAAATCGAAGGCAAAGTTGGCGAAGAGGAACTTACTCCGCTGACTCTGCCCATGGCTCGTCTCGCGGAATACCTGACTGATCTCGCGGCGATCATGGGGCACAAAGAGAGCGTCCATTTCATTACCACGGGTGACGGAAGCGCACGGGCCATCATGTACGTTGACGAAGAAGAGGAAGCCCGCGTGACGAGTCAGATCCAAAATTCTGCACGAGGTGCGGGGCCGCGTCATGCTAACGAGGCATATAAGCGGTTAGATTCCCGGCTTCGGGAGGATAAGGCGGTAGCTGACATCGTCAATGCCTCTCAGAGTGCGCAGGTGATTGAGTTCCCGGGACGCAGGACCGATCTACCCCAAGCGTATGGGCCAATCCGTGAACGGGCATCTCTTGTCGGGGTGCTCAAGAGACTTGGCGGATTCGATGAATCCATCCCCGTGCATTTGCAACGTGCAGACGGAGCGATCTTCTATTGCGAAGCCGCGCCGGGACTCGCGAAGGAACTGCTTCCATTCTACGAAAAAACCGTTCGCGTACATGGGATGGCAACGTACTACCGCGAGAACGGACTGTGGAGACTGGACCGATTCAGGATTCAGTCTTATGACCCTGAGCCACTCGCAGGAGAGAATCTCTCTGACACGATTGAAAAACTGAAAGCGATACCGGGTAGCGAGTGGAATGAAATCGACGATCCGCTCGAAGAACTGCGCAGGTTACGGCACGGGGAGGACGCTCAACCGTGAAGCTTTGCGATTCATCCTATCTAATTGCGTTCCTGCATCCCAACCCTAATCCTCCGATGGACAGGCTTGAGAAGCCGGTGACGCAGTTTAGAGAACGCATCTCAACCCTGATTGAGGAATTGAGCGCGGCCAATGACGTTCTTGGCATTCCCGCGCCAGCACTGGCCGAAACCCTAGTGCGGTCTGGCCCAAATCGCGCTCAATACATGAAGATACTTGGCGATTCATGGAAGTTCCAGTTGGTTCCATTTGACGCCCGTGCCGCAATTGAGACCGCAGAACTTATTGCCGCAGTGAAGACCAAGAAAGACCCGTGGGACAAATGGGGCAAGGTAAAGTTCGACATTCAGATTGTTGCGACAGCCAAGGCAGAAGGTGTCTCGGTAATCTACTCCGACGACAAGGACATTGAAAACTACGCGAAACGGTTCAATATCCGTGTGATCCGAATATGCGACTTGCCATTACCTCCGCCACCGGAGGAACCAAAACCGATTGATAGCAGCCCGGTGGGAACGCAGATCGGAATGTTTCCGCCGCCCCCACCCGTAATTCCGTTCCCGGAGGTGAGGCCAGATGAAACAACCCCAGAAGCCCCGCCGCCAGTCTCGGCTGAGGCAGACCGGCCCACAAGGAAAGGGTAGGGTCGGAGCCGGATGAATCCTGAACAGCCGCGAACGAAGACTCCGGACGAGTGGCTTGCCGATGTAAGCGGGCAGCAGCGCGGGCGGTTCAAGGTGTTTCTGGGGTACGCGCCGGGGGTGGGCAAGACGTTCAGCATGCTGAGCGAGGCGATCCGGCGGAAGAGCCGCGGCGAAGACGTGGTGATCGGATTTGTGGAGACGCATGGGCGGGTGCGGACGGCCGAACTGGCGGCGCAACTGGAGCAGGTGCCGCGCAAGCAGATGGAGTACAAAGGCACGCTGTTTGAAGAGATGGACGTGGACGCCATCCTGGCGCGGAAGCCGGAAGTGGTGCTGATCGACGAACTGGCGCACACCAACATCGAAGGCAGCGAGCACACCAAGCGCTTCCAGGACGTGCTGCAGATCCTGGAGGCGGAGATCGACGTGCTGTCGACGCTGAATATTCAGCACGTGGAGAGCATTACGCCGCGGGTGCAGAGCCTGACCGGGATTACGGTGCGGGAGACGGTGCCGGACTGGGTGCTGGACCGGGCGGATGAGGTGGTGCTGAGCGACTTGACGCCAGAGGCGCTGGTGACGCGCATGAGCCGCGGCGATATCTACCCGGTGGAGCGGGCGGAACGGGCGCTGAGCAACTTCTTCCGGCGCGGGAACCTGATTGCGCTGCGCGAGATGGCGCTGCAGCGGGTGACAAAGGCAGTGGACCGCACGCTGGACGACTACGTGCAGCGGAAGAAGCTGAGCGGACACTGGCAGATCGCGGAACGGATTGCGGTGTGCATCAGCGCGAACCCGGAGTCACGCGACCTGATTGCGCGCGGGGCGAGGATGGCGGAGGCGATGAGCGGCGAGTTCTACGTGTTGTACGTGGAGGTGGACGCGGACATTCCGGAGACGCGGCGGCGATCGCTGGAGGGCAACATCCTGTTTGCGGAGAATGTGGGGGCGCGGGTGGTGCGGCTGCAGGGCCGGAGCGTGCCCACGGCCACGGCAGACTATATTTCGAAGAACCGGATTACGCAGGTGATCTTCGGGCGGAGCGCGGTGAAGGGGTGGAAGGCATATTTGTACTATCATGCGCTGGGACAGTTTATGCGCAATGCGCCGCACGTGGATGTTCACATTGTGACGCAGATAGCGAAGTAGGTTCGGGGTTCGAGGTTCGAGGTCGGGAACGAGGTTCAAGGTGAAGGGCTGGGGCCGCATCGCGCTTTTGGTACTGGCGGTGGTTGTTGTGGTTGTCTGCCTTCCGGCGAACCTGCGGCGCATACGACACCTGATGCTGCCTGCTACGCCTCCGTTCGACCTGACGATTAGCTTCCATCATCTGAATCCGTCGCCGAAAGGTGTTGGCGGCGATATCACCACTGATGGGACTATTCTGAAGATCCTGAGCCAACTGGATCTGCATGGCACCCCTGACGGCTCCAGCACGTTTATGGGATTTACCAACGTCTCTCCCACCGGCGAGGTCCGTGTAGTGATGCTGGCGGAGGGTCCGGTCCTCTCGGATACGCAGCTTCCGTTGCCCAGCAGCGGTTCGATTGTTTATTTGTTCAAGGATGGCGGCTGGAAGTCCTATCCTTCAATCAGCGATCCTGCGAAGCAAAGGATACGAGTGGTTCACGATCCGGGCTTGCCTGGTCGATTCAGTTTGGAAGTGACGGGGATCAGGTGGGATCAGAGCTACACTTACACACCGCCTGATCGGGTTGGAGAATAAGATGCAGATCCTGGTTGTGGATGACGAGCCGCAGATTACGCGGGTGTTGCGCACGTCGCTGCAGAGCAATGGGCACGAGGTAACGGTGGCGCATGACGGTTCGGAGGCGCTGACTCAGTTTCTGAAGGCGCAGCCGGAGCTGGTGATTACCGACCTGGCGATGCCGGGGATGAACGGGATCGAGCTGACGCGGGAGATCCGCGAGCGGTCGAAGGTGCCGGTGATCGTGCTGAGCGTGCGCGGCAACGACGCCTCCAAGGTCGAGGCGCTGGATGAGGGCGCGGACGACTATATTACGAAGCCGTTCAGCATTCAGGAGCTGCTGGCGCGGGTGCGAGTGCAGATGCGGCGGCTGGCGGCGGCCGGACCGGCGGAAGCGACCAGGATCGAGCTGGGCGACTTCCGCATCGATCTGGAACGGCACCAGGTGATGGTGCGCGACGCGGAGGTGCACCTGACGCCGAAGGAGTTCGACCTGATGGTGTACTTTGCGCGCAATGCGGACCGGGTGCTGACCCACAAGACCCTGCTGCGCGCGGTGTGGGGCGTGGCGGGGATAGACCAGCCGGAGTATCTGCGGGTGCTGGTGGCGCAGTTGCGCAAGAAGATCGAGCCGGATAGCGGGCGGGGCGAGCCACGCTATATTCTGAGCGAGCCGTGGGTGGGATACCGGCTGAGCCCGGGGGGCGATGAGGCGGTAAGGGCGGAGTAGGGCCAGGCGCCCGGCACCAGGTACCAGGCGCCAGGCGGTTGTGGACAGAGGTGTTAAACTCCTTAACAAAATCTTAACGTCCTTCCTACTGACTTTCTACAAGGGCGGCTGACAGACTAGGTCCAGTGATCCTGGCGCGCCTCTTCCTGGTGTGCGCGTTGGGACGCAAAGCAGCCTCAGGGCCGTGCTGGCAACGACCGCTGGCCCCGAGATTGCACTTGAGAGTTCTCAAGGAGAGTGCATGAGCGACATCGCGTTTTTTGCGGGTTCGATAGTGTTTTTCCTGGTTGCGGTGCTGTACGTGCACGGCTGCCAGTCACTGAAAGGCGGCGGCGGCCATGCTTGAAAACATTCTTCTACTGCTGTTGACGGCCGGCTTGCTGGTCTACCTGCTGTTTGCGCTGTTGCGTCCGGAGAAATTTTGATGACCACGAACGGCTGGTTGCAGATTGCGGTCTTCTTTGTGCTGGTGCTGCTCGCGGCGAAGCCGATGGGGCTGTACATGGCTCGGGTGTACGAGCGCAAGAAGACCTGGCTGGACCCGGTGCTGGTTCCGGTGGAGCGGCTGCTGTACAAGCTGACGGGCGTGGACGCGGACGCGGAGATGCGCTGGACGGAGTATGGCGTGGCCATGCTGATCTTCAGTTGCGCGACGCTGCTGCTGACGTATGCGCTGGAGCGGCTGCAGCATGCGATCCCGCTGTGGAACCCGCAGCACCTTGCGGCGGTGGAGCAATACCTGGCGTGGAACACGGCGGCTTCGTTTACCACCAACACGAACTGGCAGTCGTATGTGCCTGAGCAGACGATGAGCTATCTGACCCAGATGGCGGGGTTGGCGACGCACAACTTCTGGTCGGCGGCGACGGGCATGGCGCTGGCGATCGCGTTTATCCGCGGGATATCGCGGCGCGAGGCGAAGACGCTGGGGAACTTCTGGGTGGACCTGACGCGGGGGACGCTGTGGGTGCTGCTGCCGATCTGCCTGGTGTACTCGCTGGCGTTGGTGTCGCAGGGCGCGATCCAGAACTTCAAGCCGTACGACGCGGCGACGCTGGTGGAGAAGCAGAGTGTAACGGCAACCGGCACAGATGGAAAGCCTGTAACTACAGTAGTTACAACCCAGACGATTGCGCAGGGGCCGCTGGCCAGCCAGGAAGCGATCAAGATGCTGGGGACCAATGGCGGCGGGTTTATGAATGCGAACTCGGCGCACCCATTTGAGAACCCGACGCCGCTGACGAACCTGATGGAGATGTTCTCGATCTTCGTGATCCCCGCCGGGATGTGCGTGGTGCTGGGCAGGATGACCGGGTCGCCGGGGCACGGATGGGCGGTGTTCGCGGCGATGTCGATTTTGTGGTTTTGCGGCGTGCTGACGTGCTACTGGGCGGAGGCGCAGCCGAACCCGCTGCTGAAGGGCGTGGACCAGCATGTGGCGATGGCGGGGCCGGCGGTGTCTCCCGGTGGGAACATGGAAGGCAAGGAGGTGCGGTTCGGGATTGCGAACTCGGCGCTGTTTGCGACGGTGACGACAGACGCGAGCTGCGGCGCGGTGAACTCGATGCACGATTCGTTCATGCCGCTGGGCGGGATGATTCCGCTGGTGGACATCATGATGGGCGAGATTGTGTTCGGCGGCGTTGGGGCGGGCATGTACGGAATGCTGATCTTTGTCGTCGTAACGGTGTTTATCGCGGGGCTGATGGTGGGAAGGACGCCGGAGTACCTGGGCAAGAAGGTGGAGGCGTACGACGTGCAACTGTCGATGCTCTACCTGCTTATCTTTCCGCTGGTCATCCTGGGGTTCACGGCGGTGAGCGTGTTGCTGCCCGCTGGGCTGTCGAGTCTCTCAAACCATGGGCCGCATGGGCTGACGCAGATTCTGTATGCGTACACGTCGTCGGCGGGGAATAACGGGTCGGCGTTCGCGGGGTTGAATGCGAACACGCACTGGTACAACACGACGCTGGGAATCACCATGCTGGTGGGGCGCTTCATGATGATTGTTCCGATGCTGGCGGTGGCGGGCAACCTGGCGACCAAGAAGATCGCGCCGGCGAGTGTGGGCACGTTCCCGGTGAACAGCACGCTGTTTGCCCTGCTGCTGGTGGGCGTGATTCTGATTGTAGGCGCGCTGACGTTCTTCCCGGCTTTGAGCCTGGGGCCGATTTTGGAGCATTTGCTGCTGAGAGCGGGGACCAGTTTCTAGTTGTTAGTTGTGATGTTCGTGGCGAGGGGCAAATGGTATGCGGTGTTGAAGGAAGGCACCCCAGGGGCTAAAGCCCCCGGCGTATCGGAGCAGCCGGGAGGGCCAAGCCTGAAGGCTTGGCTTACCTAGAAGCAAGAGGGTAGGCCTGAAGGCTTGGCTTACCTAAAGGCAAAGGCAAGGAGGGTAGGCCTGAAGGCTTGGCTTGCCTAGAAGCAAATACGGAGATTCTGACTCTGCGAGTCAGAATGACGAGCGGGAAGTGGAGAGGCGAGCGAGGATGAGTGCAGCGCAGACGGGGACGGCGAAGAAGAAGAGCTTGTTCGATGGGGCGATTGTGCGCCGCGCGGCGGTGGATTCGCTGAAGAAGCTGAATCCGATGCTGATGATGAAGAACCCCGTGATGTTCGTGGTCGAGGTGGGCAGCGTGGTGACCACCGTGCTGCTGTTCAAGCGGGGCGGCGACTTCGGGTTCAACCTGCAAATCACGCTGTGGCTGTGGTTCACGGTGCTGTTTGCGAACTTCGCGGAGGCGATGGCGGAGGGACGCGGCAAGGCGCAGGCGGATGCGCTGCGGAAGGCGAAGAGCGAGACGACCGCGTACAAACTGAAGGCCGATGGCAGCATCGAAGAGGTGCCGAGCTCGCACCTGCGGGTGGGCGACAAGGTGCGCGTGGTTGCGATGCAGATGATTCCCGGCGACGGCGAGGTGATCGAGGGCGTGGCGTCGGTGGACGAGAGTGCGATTACGGGCGAGAGCGCGCCGGTGATTCGCGAGGCGGGCGGCGACCGCAGCGCGGTGACGGGCGGGACGCGGGTGCTGAGCGACGTGATCGTGGTGAAGATTACGGCGAACCCGGGCGAGACGTTTCTGGACCGCATGATCGCGCTGGTGGAAGGCGCGGAGCGGCAGAAGACGCCGAATGAGATTGCGCTGAATATCCTGCTGGCCGGGCTGACGATTATCTTTCTGCTGGCGGTGGTGACGCTGGAGCCGTTTGCGGTGTACTCGAATGCGCCGCAGACCGCGTTTGTGCTGATCTCGCTGCTGGTGTGCCTGATCCCGACGACCATCGGCGGGCTGCTGTCGGCGATCGGCATCGCGGGCATGGACCGGCTGGTGCAGCACAATGTGCTGGCGGTCTCTGGAAGAGCGGTTGAAGCCGCGGGCGACGTGAACACGCTGCTGCTGGACAAGACGGGAACGATTACGCTGGGCAACCGGCAGGCGTCGGAGTTCCTGGCCGCGGCGGGGGTGAGCAGCGAAGAGCTGGCGGACGCGGCGCAGTTGTCTTCCCTGCCGGACGAGACGCCGGAGGGGCGGTCGATCGTGGTGCTGGCGAAGGAGCAGTACGGGCTGCGGGGGCGCGAACTGGCGCACCTGAAGGTGGAGTACATCCCGTTCAGCGCGCTGACGCGGATGAGCGGCATCGACATGGAGGGCCGGAGCATTCGCAAGGGCGCGGCGGACGCGATCGACAAGTACCTGAAGCAGAACGGGTCGGGATCGGGGGTTGGCCTGCCGGATGAGGTGCGCCAGAAGGTGGACCAGGTGGCGCGCAGCGGAGGCACGCCGCTGGTGGTGGCGGAGAATGGGCGGGCGCTGGGCGTGATCCACCTGAAGGACATTGTGAAGGGCGGCATGCGGGAGCGCTTCGATCAACTGCGGGCGATGGGCATTAAAACCATAATGATTACTGGCGACAATCCGCTGACCGCGGCGGCGATTGCGCGCGAGGCGGGCGTGGACGACTTTCTGGCCGAGGCGAAACCGAAGGACAAGATGGACCTGATCCGGCGCGAACAGGCGCAGGGCAAGCTGGTGGCGATGACCGGCGACGGGACCAACGACGCGCCGGCGCTGGCCCAGGCCGACGTGGGCGTGGCGATGAACTCGGGCACGCAGGCGGCGAAGGAGGCGGGGAACATGGTCGACCTCGACTCCAACCCGACCAAGCTGATCGAGATTGTGGGCATTGGGAAGCAGTTGCTGATGACGCGCGGCGCGCTGACGACGTTCTCGATTGCGAACGACGTTGCGAAGTACTTCGCGATTATTCCGGCGATGTTTGCCGGGGTGTTTCCGGTGATGGCGGCGATCAACATCATGCACCTGCGGTCGCCGGAGTCGGCGATTCTGTCGGCGGTGATCTTCAACGCGCTGATTATTGTGGCGCTGATTCCGCTGGCGCTGCGCGGAGTTCGCTACACGCCGATGTCGGCGGCGGCGCTGCTGCGGCGGAATCTGTGGATCTATGGGCTGGGCGGGATTGTGGCGCCGTTTATCGGGATCAAGGCGATCGATATGTTGATTGCGGCGGTGCATCTGGTTTAGGTGCCGGGCGCCAGGCGCAAGGTACTAGGGGAAGAGGCGAGCGATGAAGAAGCATATTGTGACGTCGGTGCTGTACACGGTGATTACGGCGGTGGTGCTGGGGATCGGATATCCGCTGGCGGTGACGGGGCTGGCGCATGTGCTGTTTCCGAAGCAGGCGGATGGGAGCCTGATCTACGGCGCCGACGGCACGCTGGTGGGGTCGCGGCTGATCGGACAGGCGTTCGCCGGGCCGGGATACTTCTGGTCGCGGCCATCGGCAGCGGGGAATGGGTACGATGCGGGGAACTCGGGCGGGTCGAATTACGCGCCAACCAATGCAGCGCTGGCAACGCGGGTTGCGGCGACGGTGCAGACGCTGAACCCCAAGGGCACCAGCGCGCCGGTGCCGATCGACCTGGCGACGGCGTCGGGGTCGGGGCTGGACCCGGACATTTCGCCGGCGGCGGCGTACTACCAGGTGGCGCGGGTGGCGGCGGAGCGGCACATGAGCGAGGATGCGGTGCGGGCGCTGGTGACGGCGCACGTGACGCCGCGGCAGTTTGGGCTGCTGGGCGAGCCGCGGGTGAATGTGCTGGAGCTGAATCTGGATCTGGATAAGGCGGCGGGGAAGTAGCTGGGGGAGTCCAGTGGTGGGGCAACCGGCGCGTGGGCAAAGGCGTTTTTTGGAGACAGCTGCCAGCTACCAGCTATCAGCTATCAGCGAAGGCGTCTTTGGGAGGCGGGGCCTGTTTATTTGGTGACGGCGGGTTTGACGCGGGCGGAGTCAGGATGAGACATGAGACTGGTCTCGTTTACGGCTTCGAAGTCGCTGCCTTTGACTTTGATGAGCTTGTGGAGGTCGTCGTCGTTCCAGCGGGGGTCGGGCGCGCCCGAGAGGAACCATGCGCCTCCGTTGTCGGCCAGGAACATGCCGTAGCGTTTGAGAGCGGTGAGGATGACCTGATTCGTCTTGGAGAAGCCGGCGATATCGAAGTCGGCGCGCAGACGGAAGCGGACGCCCAGGGGCGGGTATCTGCGGTCATTGATGTTGGAGGCGTCGTGGCGGGCGGGCCAGATGTGACCGTTCAGAGTTTTGCGGGCGGTGAAACGGAGCGCGTGGCGAATCTCGCCGGAGGCGACTTCGTCGTAGCGAACGAGGCCGGGGAAGACGGGCAGGCCGGCGGCATCGGCTGAAGTTTCGCCGTTCGGGCGGAGCTTGTTACTGTTGAGGTCCATCTTGATGCCGGAGCCGGCCTTCCAGGAGGTGTCCGACAGGCGCTTGGTGGACCAGAGTTCCATGAGCATGCAGTGGTCCTTTTCGATGAGGAGGACGTGGCGATCGCTATCTTCGGGGGCGTTGGGGCCGCCTTCAATGTTGGGGTTGGGCGGGATGGGATAAGTGCCGGGATCGCTCTCGTCGGAGTAGTCGAACGTGACTTTGGAGGGCTTAACGTGCGAGTCGGTGAGGGTGAAGGGGATTCCATTGCCAGGGTCTGCGCCGAAGTCGGGGTGCAGGCCCACATCGGCGCCGATGCTGGCGATGTACGCCTTCGAAGGCGGATCGAGGGGGAGCTTGTCGATGGGGACGTTCCAGACATTGTCTGCGGGGAAGACGGGACAGCCTGCGATCTGCGGGCCGAAGGGGGTTGGGCCGGAGGAGGTTGAGGCCGGGGCCTGCTGGGCTGCGCCGGTGGAACTGCCGAGGATGAGGATGGCGGCGAGGACCAACAGGCGGTGGGCCGGGAGACCGGATGCTGCGAACCGATCGAGAAACATAGCTGCGCCTCTTTTCAAATTGGCTTGCATTCTACGCGCTGCGCGGCAAAACGAATTGGGTTCCGTGGCGACATTAAATTGTCGCCAGAGAGTGCCGGATGCGGTATTTTGGGGACTAAGCCGGTAAAGCTGCTTTTGTGGGTCGGGTGGCGGACTTAATCCGCGTAAGCGTCCTATTTTTTGTTGCACTTCGGGCAAATTTCTTTAGCGAATCCTCATTTCTGTCCTGTTACAAACAAACCATCCAGCAAACTGCAACCAGACTTCGGTAAGACTCGAAATTCGGACCGTAACATATGTTCCCCCAGGAGACATCGCATATGTCCAGGCAGTGGTGCATCCTCCGCTCTCTCGCAACCATTGTGTTCATGGTCTTCATGATTCTGCTGGTGGCCAGCGCGCGGGCGCAGCAGACCACGGGAGGCATTACCGGGGTGGTGACGGACTCGCAGGGCGGCATCCTGCCGGGCGCGAACCTGGAGGCGGTGGGCGATGAGACCGGGCTGAAGCGCAGCCAGGTTTCGGGCAACAACGGGTATTACGCGTTCGCCAACCTGCCGGCGGGCCATTACACGCTGACGGTGACGCACGAGGGGTTCGAGAAGCAGGTGCTTCCGTCGATCGCGGTGGAGGCGGGGCGCACGGCGACGCTGAATATGACCCTGACCATCGGGGCGGTGACCCAGTCGGTGACGGTGAACGCGGTCCCGCTGCTGAACGCGGTGGATACGACCAACGGGTACGTGCTGGACAAGGCGCAGATTGAGTCGATCCCGATGCCCACGGGTTCGCCGCTGGGGACGGCGATCCTGTCGCCAGGGGTGGACGCGGAGCTGTCGCCGGGGACGGGGGTGAATGCGGGGATGGGCAATCCGCCGATCTGGGCGAACGGGCAACGCGACACCAGCAACAGCTTCAGCCTGAACGGGGTGGACGGCAGCAGCCTGTTCAACGGCAAGAGCACCAGCGACGTGGGGTCGGCGCGGGTGATCAACTCGACGGGGGTTTCGACCAGCCTGGGCGGGGGCGGGGTGATTTCGTCGACGGCGTCGGTTTATCTTTCCATCGGCAACGCGATCCCGACGCCGGCGCCGGAGATGGTGGAAGAGGTGCGGGTGAACGCGTCGATGTACGACGCGCAGCAGGGGTCGACGTCGGGCGCGCACATCGACCTAAGCACCACGTCGGGGACGAACACGCTCCACGGCAGCCTGTACGGACGCCGGGGCACGAACTGGATCAATGCGGACCCGTTCTTCTTCAATAGCGACCCGGCGATGCCCGGGTACCTGAAGAACCCGGAGCTGCACCGGTACCTGCTGGGCGGCACGGTGGGCGGGCCGCTGATCAAGGACAAGCTGTTCGGGTTTGTGGCGTACCAGCACCTGCATGTATCGGACCAGGAGATCGGGGCCTCGTTTCTGGATGTGCCGGTGGGGTTGAGCGACACCAACCGGACGGCGTCGGGGCTGGCGGGCCTGGTGAACCCGCAGTTCGACAGCTCGAGCTTCCTGGGTTACGACCTGGCTGGGTCCGACATGAACCCGACGGCGTTGGCGCTGCTGAATATTCCTGCGCTGCCGGGCGAGCCTGGGAAATGGCTGGTCCCGAACGACACGGAGTCGGGTTTCCTCTCGCCGCAGCACGGATACGATGCGATCCTGCCGGGAACGGGGCGGTTCAAGGCGGACGTCGGGGTCGCCGACCTGGACTGGAACGCGACGACCAAGGACACGGTGGCGCTGAAGTACTACTACCAGCACGATCCAACGCTGGCGCCGTATGCGTTTTCGAGCGTGCCCGGATTTACCGAGCATCTGGACTCGGGCTCGCAGGTGGCAGCGATCAACAACACGTTTCAGATCAAGCCGAACCTGAGCACGACGGAGAACGTGGGCATTCTGCGGGAGAAGACCTGGGCGGACAACGAGCAGCCGTTTGGGCCGGCGAACGTTCCGGGCTGCGCGAACCCATGTTTCAACACGTTTGGGTCCAAGTACTTTCCCGGGGTGTCGATCTTCGACGTGTATGGCCAAGCGGCGGTGAACGCGGGTTTTCTGGCGACCAACAGCATTCTGAACATCGGGCCGAACGCGGAGGGTCAATCCAGCAATACGGGCGCGTTCCAGAACCGGCTGCAGCCGTCGGGCGACGCCATCTGGACGCTGGGCAAGCACACGGTGAGCTTTGGCGCGAGCTACGGCTATACGCAGTTGAACACGATCGACAAGCGCCCGGGAACCGGCTCGATCGCCACCAGCGACCTGAGCGCGTTCGCGCAGGGCTATGTGACGCCCGGCAGCAGCGCCAGCGGGTTCTACGTGACCGCGTTCCTGCAGGGCAACGCGAACCGCTACTACCGCGCGAACCAGGTGGGGAGCTATGTGCAGGACAAGTTCCAGGTGACGCCCACGCTGAGCCTGACGGCGGGGGTGCGGTATGACTGGGACGGCGGGCTGACGGAGAAGTACGGGCGCATCTTCAACTTCGATTTCAGCACTCCGTGCTCCACCAAGACCGCGTATTGCTACACGCCGAGCCCGAGCGAGACGCCGGGCAATATTCCGGTGACCAACGGACTGGTGATCGCGGGCAACAACAGCAACCCCACGGTGGGGGTCAGTCCGACGACGCTGACCGGGCGGCAGTGGGGGATTGCGCCGCGGGTGGGGGCGGCGTGGCAGCCGGAGATGTTCCACTCGAAGGTGGTGGTGCGGACGGGGTTCGGCATGTACTACGACCGGGGCGAGCTGTTCAGCTACTTCTCGCCGGGGTACGCGATCGGTACGGTGACGGGCGGGCCGTTCGGAGTAAACCAGTCGCTGCCGTTTGTGAACGACTCGAGCTGTCCGGTGGCGTTCCTCTATGAGGGCTTTCTCCCGACGTGCGGCGGAGGCGACCAGGGCAACACCCCCGCGGCGGCCGCGGAGGGCAACCTGGCGAACCCCTACGGCACGTCGCTGCTGGCGCCGCCGAGCAATCCGAAGTCATCCGACCTGAGCAACTATCTGCCCAACCTGGCCTCGATCAACCAAGGCGGGAAGCCGATCTCGCTGGGCGTGTACGACCGGGCGAACAAGCTGCCGTATACGTACAACTTCACGCTGGATGTGCAGTGGCAGCCGCGCAACGACCTGGCGATCGAGCTGGGTTACACGGGCAACCTGGGCCGGCACCAGGTGATTCCGGTGCCGTTCAACCAGCCGAACATTGCCAACGCCAGCCATCCGATCAACAGCGAGATTTACAGCTACGGCTACGTTGTGCAAAGCGTCAATCTGCCCAACGGCAAGCCCTACGACTTCGACTACGAGGGCGGCAACGTGGACCATCGCGTGCCGTATCTGGGCTATGCGGCGGAGTCCATCGACTACAAGGCCGCGGGCATCGACGCGTACCACGCGCTGACGGCGCACATCGACAAGCGCATGAGCCACGGGGTGCAGGTGAGCGCGTCCTACACCTACTCGCATGCGCTGGACGAGCAGAGCGGGCTGGGGCTGTTCTACAACGGCAACAACCCGCTGAACCTGCGCGACGGGTATGCGTCGGCGGACTTCGACCGGACGCACGTGCTGAACTTCAACTATGTGTTCCGCGCGCCGGACCTAGTCGCCAACAAACACAGCCTGGAGGGCTACGCGGCGGATGGCTGGTCGCTGGTGGGGCTGACGGTGCTGCAGAGCGGGCAGCCCTACAGCGTGATCGACTTCTCAGGCGCGATCGGCAGCATCTACTACAGCACGTCGGACGGCATCACCAACCCGATTGTGCCGCTGGCGCCGGGGTGCACGCCGAAGAACGCGCTGACCGGACACTCGGGAGCATTCGTTGGCGTGAACTCAAACTACACGGCGCTGAAGCTCTCGTGCTTCACGCTGCCGATCCTCTCGGCCGGCCCCAATGGCAGCTTCGGCGGTGCGATTCCGGCGAACGATCCGTTCGAGACGGGCTTTACCAGCCGGCAGAGAAACATCTTCCGGCAAGCGTTCCAGAAGCGGGCGGATGCGTCGCTGGTGAAGATGACGAACTTCAGCGACCGCTATGCGCTGAAGTACACCTTCGACGTGTACAACCTGACCAACACCACCAGCTTCGACGTTCCCGGCAACGAGGTAGCGCAGAACGCGCTGTATAGCCCTACGCCGGCGACCGGGACTCCGGTGCTGCCGGGGACTTGCAACGCGCAGGGTGTGGGGACGGTGAGCGGCAGCTTCTATAGCTGCCCGGTGAGCCTGGGGATCATCACCCACACGATCGGGAGCCCGCGGCAGGTGCAGATGTCGCTGAGCTTGACGTTCTAAGGGCAGTTGTTAGTTGTTAGTTGCTGGTTGCTAGTTGTTAGTTGAAGGGCAAATACGGAGAGATGATTATCAAGTTAGCTCAGGCATAGCGGTGAGCTGTTTATAGGTGATGGTGGATGTGGCGAGGCCTGCGCGGAGGAGTCGTGTGAGCAGATCTTGTTCCATGGATCT
>Ga0224555_1001149_pt1 | contig 38224 bp, 33 predicted proteins | sample 714S23034metaG_FD_180687 | JGI IMG/M metagenome (GOLD analysis project Ga0224555, IMG submission 180687) | Peat soil microbial communities from Stordalen Mire, Sweden - 717 S2 30-34 | ecosystem: Environmental > Terrestrial > Soil > Wetlands > Peat | place: Sweden: Norrbotten County, Stordalen... | reverse complement strand
AACCGAAGATCCATGGAACAAGATCTGCTCACACGACTCCTCCGCGCAGGCCTCGCCACATCCACCATCACCTATAAACAGCTCACCGCTATGCCTGAGCTAACTTGATAATCATCTACGGAGATTCCTTGTGATTTTAGCGCGGGCCTTCAGCCCGCAGGTGGTTTGGGCCAGTAGCCCTGGGGCGTTCCACCCCAGCCAGCAAGCTGGCCGGGGATCCCGGGTTGCCCCAGGCTACGATAGCACGCGCCTTCAGCGCGACCTTATCGGTCAATGACTTACCTCGGGATCATATGTCGATACAGCCTAGCAGGGGATGGCGAGGGCGGATTCGATGGTGTGGGCGACGCCGTCGGCGGAGTTGGGGGGGGCGATGGGCCAGCCGCGGGATGCGGCGAAGAGCTTGAGGTCCGGAGGGGCGTTCGCCATGAGGACGGCGGAGCCGGCGATCTCGAGCATGGAGACGTCGTTCCAGTTGTCGCCGATGGCGAGGATCTGCGCGGGGGCTATGCCATGCGTGGCGGCGAGCGAGAGGATGGCGGCGCCTTTGGAGCAGCCGGCGGGGAGGATGTCGAGGATGGAGAGGTCGCGGGCGGGGTATTCGGTGCGGTTGAGGGTGAGGAGGGGGGCGGGTTGGGTGGGAGCAGAAGAAAAATGCGGGGGTTCCTCCACTATGGCGGCTGCTTCACCCCAGCGAGCAAGCTCGCCGGGGACCCCTATTGCGCCGCCTGCGGTCGGAATGACGGAGTTTTGTGGGGCACCCGGAGTTGGGGACGGTGCGGTGGTGGCGGGGCCGTTCATGGTGCGGCCGGAGCGGCCGGAGGGATGGCCGGAGGCGGAGACGCCGGGGTGCTCGAGCAGGCGGGCCTCGGCGCGGGTCATGCGCTCGATGGTGCCGCAGAGCATGGCCTGGATGGGGGCGTCGGAGTTGGCGGCGTCGAGGGCGCGTTCGATGGGGATGACGTGGGCGATGTAGGGCTCGTTGTCGGCCATCCAGCGGCCAATGGATGCGGTGAGATTGTCGAGATGCTCGACCACGAGAGCGCCGCGGGTGTCGTCGCCGTCGGGGCCGACGCGGTCGAAGGTGAGGACGAGGGCGTTGCGGAACTCGTCGACGTGGCCGCAGAGCCAGAGGGCGGTGGCGTGGGGGAGGTGGGTGCGGGCGATGAGCTGGGAGGGGATGGGGTCCGCGGGGAAGCTGGCGGAGCTGGATGAACCGGAGCTGGAGGAACCAAGGGTGCGGGTGACGGTGCCGTTGGAGCTGACCAGAACGCTGGCGTGGTGGAGGCCGAGCGGGCGCAGGACGTGCATGGCGTAGGAGTGGCGGCGGCCGGTGGCGACGACGACCAGGATGCCGGCGGCCTGGGCGGCGAGGAGGGCGGCGAGGTTGCGGGGACTGACACGGCCGTCGTCGCCGAGCAGGGTGCCGTCCATGTCCAACGCAATGAGACGTGGGGCGATGCTGCGGATGGCGCCGGGTTGAGCGGTTGGGGGCAGGGTGCTTCCATTCTACAAGGCCGGGAAAGGCGGTTGGCCGGGGGAAGGTCGGCTCTCGCACTTTGTTCTGTGAGGCGCGTAAAGAATTCCCTATGCGCGGGACCCGGGGACAGGTTTCGCCTGATGGGGCGGTCACGGGTTGGAAACACACGTGGATACGCCGCGCTTGCGGGGGTTGGTTTGGCATTCGGCATGCTTCCATATAAGGCGTGAGGTGTTTATGCGATGCATCGTACATATTAGGAAATCGTTTGTTACTACAGGGATGCACTTCGCGTTGCGCCTGCTTCCTCTCTACTCCGCTGACAAATCTAACTCCGGAAGCGAGCGCAAGGTTGAGACCTTTACCAGCGAAGGGGAGCTCTCGCGACGATTGATCGGGATGGGGCTTCCGACGGTCTACCTGGGGCGGAGCTTTTCCAACCTGCGGGAGGGCCTCGATGCCATGTGGACGGACATTGAGATGGCACAGGCGGTGTTCGATGGATTTGGCAAGATCGAGGACCGGCCACCGCTCGCGGCGTAGGTGTGTGGCTCTCCTGGGTGGAATGTGGCGGGGCGGCGGGATGGACGGCGATCAGGGTGGGCGCGGGGTCAGCCCTTCAGCCTGCCTGCCTTCACCGAACCGCCGTCGGTGCGGTCTGTACGTGTCCTCTTCCTGTTGATCGTCCGCAATGCTTCGTCGATGGCGCGTGGCTTATATCCATGCTCGATTCCCGAGAATGACGCTTGGCTAATGCCCATGCTTTCTGCCACTTCCTGCTGCGTGAGCCGTTTGTCCAGTCTAAGCTCCCGCAGCATCTGTGCTTTCGTAGGCATCCGAATACCTCCCTGTCTAATAATACAAAGTGATGGTGAATGATGCAAATTGATCGTATTGTGCACCAAAAGTACCGCTTAAGTGCTGGGGAGCTGCTCGCGGATGCGGGTGCGGGAGCGGGTGGTGATGACGAGGGCGGCGGCGAGGATGAGGGCGCCGCCGAGGCGGGTGCTGGGGCCGAGGGTTTCGTGGAGGATCAGGACGCCGAGCAGGGAGCCGATGAGGGGTTCCATGTTGAGCAGGACGCCGGCCTGCGAGGCGGGCACCTGGGTCATACCCCAGTTCCAGAGCAGCGTGGTGGCGGCGGTGCAGAGGAAGCCGCTGGCGGCGAGGGCGAGCCAGGCGCGGAGGGAGACGTGGTGGACGGGGGGAAGGCCGTAGAGGAAGGGGACGCAGAGGCAGAGCATTGCGGTCCCGGCGGCGATGCCGTAGGCGCTGACGACGATGGCGGAGTGGCGCTCCATGAGGTGCTTGTTGAGCAGGACCCAGCCGAGGGCGATAACGAGGGATAGGACGACGAGGAGATCGCCGCTAAGGGTGGGCGAGTTGGAGCCGGCAGCATGGCGAGCCCCAAGCGCGATGAGGGCCGCGCCGATGGTGGAGATGGCGAGGGAGAACCAGCCGGTCGAGTCCATGCGCTCGCGGGCGAAGAGAGTGGCGCCGACGGCGAGGATGACGGGCATGGTTCCGACCATGAGCGAGGCGTGGGAGACGGTGGTGCGGTTGAGGCCGGAGAACTGGATGAGGAACTGAAGGGGGATTCCGAGGAAGGCGCAGACGAGGAGGGTGCGCCATTCGCCGCGGTTGAAGGTGGGGCGGTGGGTGAGGAGCAGCGGGATGAGGGCGAGCGCGGCGAAGAGGAAGCGGTAGAGCACCATGGCGCCGACGCCCATCTCGGCGAGGGCGATCTTGCCGAAGAAGAAGCCGCAGCCCCAGAGGGAGCTGGCAAGGGCGCAGGAGGCGAAGCCGAGGGTGCGGTTTCTTTGGGGAACGAACATCTCTGCTTCTATTCTCGCCCAAAGCGTCTGACCGCGCAGCGTGGCTCCGCGTAGTGGTGAGTTTGCGATATAGACGTATATATGTATAGAGGTATAATTGGATAAGAGTGAAAGAACAACTAAAGCCGGTGTTCTGGATGGGGTCGTCTCTGAAGGAGACACAATCTTTCCCAGAGCCGGTGCGCCGGGAGATCGGTCACGCGCTTTACGCAGCGCAACAGGGTGATACGGACCCATCTGCAAAGCCGCTGAAAGGATTTGGCGGCGCCGCGGTGATGGAAATTGTTGCCCCCTTTGACGGCAATACCTGGCGGGCGATTTATACGGTGCGCTTCCTTGACGTGGTGTATGTGCTGCATGCTTTTCAGAAGAAGTCAAAGTCGGGAATCGCCACGCCGACGGCGGAAATTGCGCTGATTCGCCAGCGGCTCGCGGCTGCGCAACAAGACTACGAAAGGAGGAAGAGCTGATATGGCTACAAAAAGAAGGGCATTGGCTGAGGTTGTGCGAGGCAGCGGGAATGTTTTTGCGGACCTGGGGCTTCCGAATCCGGAGCAGGAACTGATGAAGGCGCGGCTGACGCTCGAGATTGCGCGCATTATCAAGGACCGGGGCCTTACGCAATCCGAGGCCGCAAAGATACTCGGCGTACAACAGCCGCACGTGTCCGCGTTGGCGCGCAATCGGGCCGGCAACTTCTCGGTCGGCCGGCTGATGGAGTTTCTGACCGCGCTTGGCCAGGATGTTGAGATTGTGGTGAAGCCGACACGCAAGGAACAGGGCGCAATGTCCGTAGTCTTTGCGTAACCAACTCCTTGTCGTTGCTACCAGATGCGGCAGGAGTTGGCGGGGACCATGGGGACGGGTTGCTTGCAACTGAAGGCGGCGGCGAAGCCGGGCTGGTTGACGATGGTGCCGTTGGCGCGGATGGGGTCGGGCGAGTGGGGGTCCTGGAGGGCCTGCTCGCGGATGGCTTCGGGGCGCTCGTTGGAGCAGTAGTTCTGGGCGAAGGCGATGTAGAAGCGCTGCGGGCCGGTGAAGCCGTCGACCTTGGCGCTGACGTCGAGGCGGTCCTCTTTGGCGCGCTCGATATAGGCCATGAAGGCGAGCAGGAGGCCGCCGTTGTCGGCGGTGTTTTCGCCGAGGGTGAGCTTGCCGTTGACCTTGATGTCATCGACCGCGGTGAAGGAGCCGTATTCGTCGACAAGGCAATCGGTGCGGGCGGTGAAGTTCTTGAGGTCCGCGGGCGTCCACCAGTTCTCGAGGTCGCCGTTGGCGTCGAATTTGCGGCCTTCGTCGTCGAAGCCGTGGGTGAGTTCGTGGCCGATGATGGCGCCGATGTGGCCGTAGTTGACGGCGTCGTCCTGAGTGTGGTCGTAGAAGGGCGGCTGCAGGATTCCGGCAGGGAAGTTGATGTTGTTCATGCTGTCGTCGTAGTAGGCGTTGACGGTGGGCGGGGACATCTGCCACTCGCCTTTGTCGACGGGCTTGCCGATCTTGTTGAGCTGGCGATCGTTCTCGAAGGCGTTGGCGCGGAGTTCGTTGCCGAGCGGGTCGTCGGGCTTGACGATGAGTTTGGTGTAATCGCGCCACTTGTCGGGATAGCCGATTTTGTTGGCGATGGCGGCGAGTTTTTCCCGGGCGCGCGCCTTGGTTGCGGGCGACATCCAATCGATCTGGTCGAGGTCGCGGCCCATGGCGGCTTCGATGTCGTGGACCATTTCGAGCATTTTGGCCTTGCTGTCGCCGGCGAAGTACCGGTCGACGTAGACCTTGCCGAGGGCTTCGCCGAGCGCGCCGTCGACCGCGCTGGAGCAGCGCTTCCAGCGGGCGCGCTGCTCGGGCTGGCCATTGAGGATGCGGCCATAGAAGTCGAAGTTCTCGTCGTCGAGGGCCCTGGGCAAGTTGCGCGGGACGATGGTGAGCAACTGGTAGCGGAGATAGGCCTTGATGGTGGCGATGTCGGCGGTCTGGAGCTGCTTGATCATCGCGGGCCAGTAGTCGGGGGTGGAGTTGTCAATCTCGGCGACGCGGGGCGAGTGGATGGCGTCTTCGTAGGCGGCGAAGTTGAAGCCGGGCAGGGCGGCTTCCAGGGTGGCGGTGGGCTGCAGGTGATAGGTCTTCTCGGGCTCGCGCAGGTCGACGACGCCGAGCGAGGCCTGGGCCAGGGCGGTCTCCATGGTGAGGATGTTCTGCGCGTCCTTCCGGGCCTGCTCGGGCGTGCTGCCGGCTAGGGTGAGCATTTTGGCGACGTGGGCGACGTATTGTTCGCGGATCTTGATGTCCTTGTCGCCGGTGCGCAGGTAGTAGTCCTTCTCGGGCAGGCCGAGGCCGCCCTGCTCGATGAAGGCGATCTGCTTGGTGGCGTCCTTCAGGTCCTGCTGCTCGCCGTATCCGAAGAAGACGTTCACGTCGTTCTGCTGCAGTTCGCCGAGGAGGGCGCCAAGGCCGGCGCGACCGGCTGGGGTGAGAGCGTCGATTTTGTGGAGCAGAGGCTGGAGCGGGGCGAGGCCCTCGGACTGGACGAGGGAGGTGTCCATGCAGGCCTTGAAGTAGTCGCCGATCTTCTGCTCGTCGGGCGAGCGGGTGGCGCCGCCGGCCTCAGCCTTTTCCAGGATGGAGTTGAGTTCCTGGGTGTTGACGTTGTAGAGGACATAGAAGGGGTCGACGTTGGGCTGGTCCGCCGGGATGGGGTGGTTGGCGGAGAATTTGCCGCAGGCGAACTTGTACATATCGGTGCAGGGGTCGGCGGAGAGATCGATGGAGGAGAGGTCGAGTCCGGGGAGGGGCATCTCGGCCATGGGGGGTGCGGGAGCGGGCGCCGGCTGGGCCAGGCAGGAGGTGGAACCCGCGAGCGCGGCGGTTGCGACGATAGCGAGGACGCGGTGGGTGTGCCGGGGTGCGGTGGTTCGAGGTGTTTCGATCATGCTGAGTTCTCCGTGTGGGGAAGCATTTGGCGCCGGAAAGCGGGAACTGCGAGGGATGCTTCCGAAGTTGGCGGCGACACAGTCTCTTGTATCACTACGGAAGGCCAGATGGTTAGTTCCGGTGCGTGGCAGGGGTGCGGCGAGGCAGCGATTGGCGGCGCTCACGCGTCTGTGAAAGATTAGGTTCACAATACCAATGGAAGAAATGTTACAGCCATGAGGTTACGCGGTACAGCCCGAGCGGTCGAAGCGATGGTTGGGTTCGATGAGGGGAGGGGGTGGCGGCGCGCGGCAGCGGTGCTGGCAGCGTGGGCGGTGCTGTGGGCGGGCACGGCGACGGCGCGCGATCCGGAGGCGCCGCTGCGGATTCCGCTGGAACCGCTGGGGTACCAGGCGATAACGCCCGAGTTTCTGCTGGCGGGCGATTCGGAGCTGACCGTCGACTTTGTGGATAACGACCATCTGCTGGTCACGTTCGGGGTGCGGCGGTTGATGAAGCGCGAGGCAGATTCGCTGCCCAAGGACGATGACCAGACGATTGCGGCGTTGCTGGTGGAACTGCCGTCGGGCAAGGTGCTGGCGCGCACGGAGTGGCGGGTGCACGACCGCCTGCAATACCTGTGGAACCTGGGGCACGGGCGGTTTCTGCTGCGGGTGCGCGATCGGCTGACGGTGATTGCGCCGCTGGCGGCGGCGGACAAGAATGAGGCTTTCCAGGAGATTCCGCTGCTGCACATCGTCCGGCACATTGTGGCGATCCTGGTCTCGTCCGACAGCGACCTTTTGACGGTATACACCGTAAAGCGTACGGAGGGCGCTGCGGACAATGTGGAGGTTTCGTTGGATGGGCCCGCGGTGGATGCGGCGCCGGTGCAGGTGAATTTTTACCGGCTTACGCATACGAGCGAGGGAGCGGACGGCCTGCAGGTTACGTACGCGGGCGCGATCCGCACACGCGAGGCGTATTCGCTGCCGATGACGACGGGCGGGTTTCTGGATGTGCTGGATGGCGGCCGGGGGACCTGGCTGTTCAACTTCGACGAGCATGCGGGCAAGGTGAACGAGCTGCTGGCGTTGGCGACGTCGTGCTTTCCACATGCGACGTTTGTGGACCACAGCGAGTTTGTGGTGTTCGGATGCCGCGGCAGCGACGACAAGCAGGACCTTGCCGGTTTCAACTTGAAGGGCGAAGAGATGTGGCAGCAGAACTTCACGGACACGCATGTGAGCCCGACGTTCTCGTTCGCGCCGGCGGCGGGGCGGTTCGCGCTGGGGCGGACGGTGGTGAGCAACGCGATCGATTTCGATTCTCCCCTGCCGGCGAGCCTGGTGACCGCGCAGGAGGTCCGGGTGTACCAGAGCCACAACGGCCGGGAGGTGTTCAGGATCGACTTGACGCCGGTGGAGCGGGCAGGACAGAACTTCGCCTTGTCTCCCGATGGCATGCGGCTGGCGGTGATGCGCGAGACGCAGGTGCATCACGCGGCGACGAAAGACTACGGCGCATACACGCAGAAAGAGACTGGCGTGGAGGTGTATGCGCTGCCGCCGCCGACCAAGGAAGACGAGGCGGCGGTGAAGAGCGCTGAGGCACAGGCCCCGGCAGACACGGGAGCCAGAATCGACACGTCGATTGAGCGGGTGTCCGCGTCGGACGCGGCGGCGGCAGGCGGGGCGAGCAGCCCGGCGGGAGACTCCCCCGCAGCGGCGGCGGCAGCGGTAGATGCGACCCAGCAAAGCGCGCGTGGAGCAACCAATGGCGGGGCAACCAATGGCGACGGTGCGGCTGAGGGGGGGTCTGGGACGGGGGCGGCTACGGGTTCGGCTACGGGAGCTGGGAATGCGACGGGAACCGGGACTACGGTGGAGGGCGATGCCGAGCCGGAGGCACCGCGGAAGCCGCCGACGCTGTATGGGCCGGGCGAGAAGCCGGAGAAACCGCAGTAGCAGGGTGCGCGGGCACAAAAAGGCCAGCCGCAGGGATGCTGGGAGACCCGAGGCTGAAGCCTCGGGCTACCTTTTTGGTGTTCTTAGGCGGCTTTGGTGGGGCTGACGAGGGCCTTGACGCGGGCGTTGAGGCGCGCCTTGTAGCGGCTGGCGGTGTTCTTGTGCAGGACACCCTTCTGGACGCTCTTGTCGAGGATGGAGACGGTCTCGGAGTAGTTGGCGGCGATGGTCTTCTTGTCGCCGGCGGCGATGGCCTCGCGCAGGCCGCGGAGGCTGGAGCGGAGCTTGGTCTTGTTGGCGCGGTTGCCGGCGGTCTTGGATACGGTCTGACGTGCGCGCTTCAGCGAGGAGACATGATTTGCCATAGAATTCGGAACTCTTTTCCGGGCCCGGCCGCACCAGTGAGGCGGGCGGGAAGATGGGTGCAGGTGGAGGTGGACACACCGCATCCCTGCAACTATCTAGTGTATGGGAGCCGGGGGGCGGGGTCAACCGCAATGCGCTGGATTCGGCCGTCAATTCTCGGTGGGCTTTTCTTCGATGTGGTCGATGACGAGCATGGGGATGGGGCGTTTCTCCTTCTGCAGTTTGAGGCCGAGCTGCTTGTCGACGGCGTCGAAGAGAGAGATGGCGCCACCTGGGTCGGACGGGACGGTTGCGTCGGCGGATTGGGGAGATGCGGCACGGGCTTGCACGTCTCGCAGCGAGTTGAATCTCAGGACGAAGTCGTAGGCGCCCTCGATGTGGGTTGCGTCGAGTACGGGACTCTTGATATATCCCGACGCTGGGCTTTGGAGTTGTTGGGCGAACTGCCTCATAGTCGTGTTCTGGCAGGTGAGCACTTCAATCGAGGGGTCCTTTTCGTCTCCCCAAACGACTTGGCAAGAGGCTCGGTTGGCAGGGTCTGCCTTTTTCATCTTTGGATTTGTGGCGAGAAGCGTGTAGGAATCGAACGGCCGATCTTCCTGGTGGACGACGAGTTTGAAGCGGTCGGCGAGCAGCGAGCGCAGCATCTCTTTGATGTCGTCGACATCGATGTCGGGGGCAGCAGAGGTTGGAGGACCGTTTGGGGAAGCGCTGGCTGCGGCTTTGCCCATGACGTCGTAGAAGTCCTGGCTCAACCATTTGGGGCCATCTGCGATCATCGCTTTGTCGATGTCCCAGGCGAACGCGATGAGGGTTTCCGGGGAGCCATGCGTGACGTTGATGGTGCCCCCGTTGAGTCCTAAGCCGAAGTGCTTCTCGTTCGGCGCGGATGGCTTGATGACTGCAACTTCGAATGTCGCCGGTGGCGGGGGCGGCAGAAGCTTCGCCAGATCGGGTGAGTTGGCGCTGGGGGTCTCGCAGGCGCTGTCCACGATTACAGCGGGCAGTGGAGCGCTCTTCGGTGTCACCTTCAAACCGAGCTGCTTGAGTGCGTCGGAGAGGGTGATACCGCTATCGACGGTTTTGGGCGCCCGGAGACTCCAACTGATATCGAAGTCCCACGCTCCTTTCAGGCCAGTGGCGTCGACCACGGGTTTTGGCAGGTAATTGCCGGCCGTTTCGTGGAGGAACTGCGCAAAGTAGTCCATGGTCACCGCGTGGCAGGAGAAGGTGACGATCATGGTGTCGGCGGAGGCCGGAGTTTTCGGCTGCTGGTATTGGCAGCCTTGCTCGGAGGGGTCGGTGGAAGCTGCGGACGGCTTCAGTCTGGGAGTTCCGCCCACGGTCAAGGCAAAGGCGGGCAGTGGCCTGGTCTCGGAATGCACCACAAGTTGAAATCGGTCAGCCAGGAGGGCGCGGAGCATCAGCCTGAGTCCGTCGTCGGATGTGCTGCGGGAGGCTTTGGCGAGGATGTCGAAGTGGTCCAGTTCCAGCCATGCAGGGCCTCCCAGCACACTCAATGAGTCGACGTTGTAGGCGACGGCGATGAGATCGACCATCGTGGCGTCCCGGAGGGCCAAACGGTCGTGGGCCATGCTTGCCCGCATGTAGGGGCTGTCGCGATGGGGGCTGGGGTGAACGTCGGCTACCTCAAAGGTGGACGCGCCGGACTTTCTGACTTCTGGTTTGGGTGACTGCGCGATCGAAGGAAGCGAGAACAGAACGGCGAAGATAAGGTACGCGAACGGGATTGGTAGATTGCGTAAGCGAACAGCTTTCGACACGGGGAAAGAGCCCTCCCGGAACCGCGATCAGTCTATGCGCGGTTCAACAGGTTGTCGATTAATTCGGACGTTCGAGGTGCGATTATCGAGCCCGAGCCTCAGTTTTCAGTGGGCTGCTCTTCAATGTGGTCGATGACGAGCATGGGCATGGGAACTTCCTTTCTCTTCTCCAGCTTGATGCCGAGCTGTTTTTGCATCGCGTCGTAGAGGGACATGCCGCCGAGGGTGGGGTCGGTTGCGGAGGGGGTGCTGGCGTCTGTGCTGGCAGCGTCGCCGCTCGCGACTGGACGAGGCAAGGTCTTGGTGTCGTCGCCCTTCTTGCTGAAGCTGAGGGTGAAGTCGTAGGCGCCGTCGAGGCCGGTGGTATCGATGACCGGGGCGGGCACGTATCCCGGCGCGATGGTTTGAAGCTCAATGGCGAGCTGCGCCATGGTCATGTTCTGGCAGGAGACGAGGCGGTTGAGTAACGGGTTGTCGCGCCGTGGGTCTTTGCCGTCGAGGCCGACGCCATCTTGGCAGGAGGGATGATTGGTGGGATCGGCCTTCTTCATCTTTGGGCCTGCGGCGACCAGGGCGTAGACGTCGGCGGGCCGCGTTTCCAGGTGGGTGACCAGCTTGAAGCGGTCGGCGAGGAGCGAGTGCAGCATCTCGTTGACGTCGTCCATGTCGAGCTCCCGGGTCTGGCCCGGGATGGGGTTGGTGGCGGCGTCGACGGAAGCCTTGCCGACGATGTCCCAGTGCTGCTTATCGAGCCATGGCGGCTTGCCGTCGATCCTGCTGCCGCCGTTTTTGATGCTGAATGCGTGGAGCATGAGGGTTTGCAGGGTGCCGTACTGGATGTTCACGTTGTTCCCGTCGATATTGATGCGAAAATTCCTTTCGTCGGGACCGCTGGGGCGAATGACGGCAACGTCGAATTCGGCAGGCGGCGGGGGTGGGAGAAGCTTGTCCAGATTGGGATCGTTCGGAGTGGGCTTCTGGTTGGCGCTCTGGACGACGACGACGGGAAGAGGCGCGGGCTTCGATTCGAGCTTGAGGCCGAGTTGCTTGTCGACGGCGGCGAAGATGGTGACGCCATCCGCGTCCGGGCGAATCCGGTAGGTCCACTCGAGGTCGAAGTCCCAACCACCTTTGAGGCCGGTTCGATCGACGACGGGCCGGTTGAGGTAGGGCGAGGCTACGTTGTGGAGGAACTCCGCGAACGATTGCATGGTGAGGTTGTGGCAGGAAAACCGGATGTTCATTGCGTCGGCGGGTGAGGCGTTTTTGGGTGGGGGCTGATACTGGCAATCGCCAGGTTCGGCGGGTGCGGCTGCCGGCTTCAGTTTGGGGGTTTTGCCGGCGGAGAGAACGAACGCGGGGAGGGTCCGTGTACCGGGATGGGCGACCAGCGAGAACCGGTCGGCAAGGAGGGCGCGGACCATCAACTTGGCCGCATCGTCCGACGTGCCGGCGGGAGCCTTGGCCACGATATCGAAGCGATCGAAGGCCAGCCACGGGGGGCCTCCGAAGACGTCGGCTGGATCGACATCGTAGGTGCCTGCGATGAGGTCGATCATGGTGGCGTCGCGGAGGAAGTACCGGTCTCCGCCCTTCATGCCCCCACGTACGCCCGGATGGGGCCGGGAAGGGCTGGGGTGGATGTCGGCGATCTCAAAGGCGGGTGCGGCTGCTGGCGTCGCGCCGGATTGGGCGAAGAGCGGGACCCAAAGAAGGAAGGGAAAGGCAACGCCTGCGAGTGCTTGCCGTGTGGTCAGATTCATCGTTCGAACCGCCTTGGAGTGCGGGGGTGAATTCTCTTGGGAAACAGGCCGGGGTGAGGCTCAGTTGTATTAACGATACGTTGGACTGCCTGGTTTCGCGAGAGGCACTAATTTTCTGTGGGGATTTTGTCGGCGTGGTCGATGACGAGGGTTTCGGCGGGGACTTTTTGCGGCACGAGCTTGAGGCCGAGCTGCTCCTCGACGGCGGTGAAGAGGTCGGGGAGGTTGGAGTCGGGGTGGTTGGCTGTGGCGAATTTCAGTTTGAAATCGTATTTGCCAACGATGCCGGTCTTGTCGACGACCGGGCCTCCAGCGGGAATCGTAAGCATTGCGGCTAGCGACTGGATTGGTGCGTTCTGGTCTTGGATGCCGTCTGGAAGAATGTATCCGAATGGCTGCTCTCCTCCCTTGCTCGTTTGCAGCCTTGGCCCTCCTTTGGCGACGACCAAGGCATAGCCCGTGACCTCCTTCTGTCCTCGGTGGATAGTGAGATGAAAGCGTTGTTCCAGCAGATTCTGTAGCAGCGGTCGCATCTGTTCGAGGGTGAGGAGCGCGTTGCCGTCGACCTTTGCTTCGATGTCGTAGAGCTGCGAGTCGAGCCAGTTTGGGCCGCCCTGGATATACTCCCAGTCGTCCACGCCATAAGCAAGGCTAATGAGAAATTTGAGGGGCGTGTAATGCGCGTAGAAACGATTCGTCGGAAACTTGATCGACGATGTGAGTCCGATCCCTTTTTGCAGATCCTCGATGGAGTGGGGACTGGAATCGGCCATGTGGATGGAGACAGCTTCAAACTCAGGCTGCGGTGCAGGTGCTGATTGCGCTGCGGGAGCAGGCTGCGGCGCGGTCTGGCAGGGAGCGGGGATTACGACCAAAGCCAGTCCGAGAATCGTGATGAACCCAAGGGCGAAGCTACAACGGCGAGAGCTGGAATTGCGCGAGTTGCATGTCATCATCTGGGCGTAAATCCTTTTGACAGAGAGGGCTAATGTTACAGGTGAGACGCTGGCTTCGCGGATAAGTCGCTAATTCTCTGTGGGGATTTTGTCGGCGTGGTCGATGACGAGGAAGTCGACGGGGATTTTCTGGGGCTGGAGTTTGAGGCCGAGTTGTTCCTGGAGGGCGGTGAAGAAGTCGGGGAGGCTGGAGTTGGGGTCGTTGGCGGGGGCGTACGAGAGTGTGAAGTCGTAGATGCCGGTGAGGCCGGTCCTGTCGACCACGGGCTGGCCTGCGGGACGAGAGAGCACGCTGGCGAGGGCGCCGGTCGAATAGTTCCAACTATCGATGCGGTTCGGGAGGATTTGCCCCCAGGGCTTGCCGTCGCCCTTGGCCGGCTGGAGCTTTGGGCCGCCCTTTGCGATGACGAGTTCGAAGCCAGCGCTGAGCTTCGATTCATGGTGAACCTTGAGCCCGAAGCGCTGCGCGAGCAGGTTCTGAACCAGTGGCTTGATCTGGTCGTACGTGAGCATCTGGTCCCCTTCCACCCTGGCATCGATGCTGTAGTTGCTCGAGTCAAGCCACTCGGGACCTTCGACGTAGCGCTCATCGGCTCCGAAGGCGACGGCGATGATCAGCCTGAGGTTGACGTTGTGGGCGAAGAAGCGGTTCGTAGGAAACGGGCTAATTGGGGATGCGCCCGGTGGGATGATGGCTGGATGGGGATCGCCCATGCGGACGGAGGCGACTTCGAACTCGGGCGCGGGCGAGGGCGGTGTTTGGGCTGCGGCCTGGAAGCAGGACAGCGCCGCGGCGAGGATGGGAAGCAGGGTTTTCTTCATCGGGGGTGGATGGATAAGGCGGGGTCGACCTCGTGCTTCTTTTTGGGTTGGGGGCCGCGCGCGATGACGAATGGAATGCAGAGGACCATGGCGATGGGCGCGACGGCCAGCCAGGGAGAGGCTTGCCCCATGTGGGTCGAGGCGTAGGCGGGATTTCGCTGGACGGCGATGAAGTACAGCGCCACGCGCCAGCCGGCGATGACTTCGAAGGCGACGGTGCCGAGCAGGATGCACCAGGCGATTGCGCGGAGCGCGGGCGGGGGCGTCCACAGATTTCGGTTTCGTTCTGCTTCCATGCGGCGGGCGATGGGATGAAACGGACGCATCTTGGGCCTCCTTGCGATACGGGAAGTGTAGCAGCGGCAGCGGGTGAATTGGTGGGCGGGACGAACAATACCCCAGGGGCTAAAGCCCCTCCGCTTTACGGAGAGAGCGGAGGGCCAAGGAGACCTGAGGCTGAAGCCTCAGGCTACAGCCTTGGCTTACCTAGAAGCGCAGCTGGGCGAGGCGGCCAGTGCCGTTTGGGGTGCATCTTCTGGGGTATGTGAATCATCCAAGAATTGGCTTGACTGTGTGCAGGCGACGTTCTAGTCTGTGCGCAACTTCGGCAAATTATTGGCAACCTTCGCCAATCCGATTGCGGGCCCACAGACGATGTGCGGTGCTGCGCGGATTTCGTTTTTGTGCCGAAGATTCACAAGCAGAAGCAGATTCCCTGCGGGAATGACAAGCAGAAGCAGATTCCCTGCGGGAATGACAAGCGAAAGCAGATTCCCTGCGGGAATGACAAGCAAAAGCAGATTCCCTGCGGGAATGACAAGCAGAAGCTCCCCTATATCCAAAGACTCCCCTATATCCCTGGTGCAGCATCCAACCCTTGCATGTCCTGACGGAGGTCAGACGGCCGCTTGATAAAAAAATCCCTTGAGATCACGCCTGGTATTGAGCCCCTGTACGGGACCCGCGACGAGAACCTTCGGCTGATGGAAGACGGTCTTCAGGTGACGATCGATCTGCGTTCGGATGCCATCGAGATTACCGGCGGGATAGAAGATGTGGAGCAGGTGGAGCGCATCTTCGCCGACTACGAGAGCCTGCGCAAGAGTGGCGTGACGCTGCAGAACGGCGAACTGAAGGGGATGCTGCGGCTGGTGATCGCGGACCCTGAGGTGTCGCTGCGCTCGCTGGTGGACTCCGGCAAGCAGCGGTCGGCGGGGGTGAAGCGGATGGTGCAGCCGCGCAGCCCGAACCAGCGGAAGTACGTGGAGGCGATCGAGCAGGGCGACATGACCTTCGGGCTGGGACCGGCGGGTACGGGCAAGACGTACCTGGCGGTGGCGATGGCGGTGGCGGCGCTGATGGCGAAGCGGGTGAGCCGGATCATCCTGGTGCGGCCGGCGGTGGAAGCGGGTGAGCGGCTGGGATTTCTGCCGGGGAGCTTGCAGGAGAAAGTCGACCCGTACCTGCGGCCGCTGTACGACGCGCTGTACGATCTGCTGGACCAGGAGAAGGTGGACAAGCTGCTGGAGCGGAATGCGATTGAAGTGGCGCCGCTGGCGTTTATGCGCGGGCGCACGCTGTCGGATGCGTTCATCATCATGGACGAGGCGCAGAACACGACTACCGAGCAGATGAAGATGTTTGTGACGCGCATGGGGAACGGGTCGAAGGCGGTGATTACCGGGGACATGACGCAGATCGATCTGCCCAACCCGAAGAAGTCGGGGTTGTTTGAGGCGCTGCGCGTGCTGGAGGGCGTGGAGGGGATTGTGTTCTGCCACTTCGAAGAGGTGGACGTGGTGCGGCACAGCCTGGTGCAGCGGATTGTGCGGGCGTACGACAGCTACGGCCGGGCGCAGCAGATGCCGCTGGAGTTGGGCGACGCGGGAATCCCGACGGCGGGGATCGACGCGGGCGAGGTTGCGGAGGCGGCGCCGGTTTCGAAGCCACAGTAGGGCAGTGGTAAGTGGTAAGTGCGGAAGGGATTGTCAGGGAATGGCGTGGTATTTCTATCTGCTTGAATTCTTAGGCGGGATGTTTCTCGCCAATGGCATTCCGCATTTTGTACAGGGCGTCAGCGGCAATCCGTTTCCGACGCCGTTTTCGAAGCCGCCGGGAAGGGGTGACTCGTCTCCGCTGGTGAATGTGGTCTGGGGATTTGGGAATCTGGTTGCCGGAGCGCTGCTGTTGCACTCCTTTTGGCCGCGGGGCGATGCGGCGTGGGCCGGGTGGGTCGCGGTGGGACTGGGCGCGCTGCTTCTGGCGGTGCAGTCGTCTACACACTTCGGGAAGGTGCGGGCAGGGAAGCACTAGGATAGGCTGGGCCGAGGAAGGCAAGATCGTCGCCCGAAAGGTGCGAAAGGTCTCGGAACGGCCGGCGGGATGGCAGGTTCCTTCGGCGAGCTCAGGACCGGCTCTTCGACTCCGCCTCTCGCGATCCAACTGCGAGAGGCTCCGCTCAGGATGACGGGCTCTCTATAGGTGAGTTGGCGTAGAGTATGAGGCTGCTTCTAGTAGCATCGAAGAACGCATGATTACCCTGGAACTTCCGCGAAGCATGGCAGGCAAGGCGAGCCCTTGGCGGCGTGTGGGTCTGTCGGCTTCCGGGCTGGGACGATTTCTGCGCGCGGCGCAGCGGGCGGTGGGGCTGGAGGGGGACGTTTACGTGCTGCTGGCGGATGACGCGACGCTGCGGCGACTGAACCGGACGTTTCGCGGGAAGGACAAGGCGACGGATGTGCTGTCGTTTCCGGCGGGACCGACAACGGTCTTCTTCGGCGAGCCGAAAGGCCCGGGACTGGCGGGGGACCTGGCGATTTCGCTGGAGGCGGCGGCGCGGCAGGCAGAACGGTTCGGCAACTCGCTCGGGGACGAGGTGAGGGTGCTGCTGCTGCACGGAACGCTGCACCTGGCGGGCTTCGACCATGAGACGGACGCGGGCGAGATGGCCGCGCGCGAGACGGAGTTGCGGCGGAAGTTGGGGCTGCCGGCGGGGTTGATTGCGCGGGCGAGTGGCGCGGGCAAGGGCAAGGAAAGGAAAACCATTGGAAGAAAGGTGCGGACGGTTGGGGCCGGGTCGAATTCGTCGGGGTCCTTCGACTCCGGTGCTCACGGTAAGACTGTGAGCGCCTTCGCTCAGGATGACGGCAAAAGAAGCAAGGCGCGCGGGCGGGTGCGGGCATGAGCCTGGCCGACGGTTTGACGCTGGCGGTGTTGCTGGTGGTGCTGGCGCTGGCGGCGTACGTGGACCGCGTGTACAGCGAGATGGGCAAGTTCCTGGCGCGCGAGTACCAGGACAACATCGATGCATGGACGCGGGCGGTGGAGCCGCGGCTGCGGCTGGGAAGGGAGTCGATTGCGCTGTCGGCGTCGGTGCTGCGGCAGCTTGCGCTGGCGGCGATTGCGCTGATCGCGGGGCTGCGGCTGTATGTGCATGTGAAGGCGATGCCGGCGCTGCTGGCGCGGGCGCCGAGCCTGGAGGAGATTGCGTTCACGGCGTTTCTGCTGGTGCTGCTGATCCTGTTCTTCGACCGGCTGCTGCCGCAGTTGCTGTTTACGCGCACGCGCGGTTTGTGGATTGCGCATATTCGGCTGCTGCTGGAGGCGCTGTTCTACCTGATTCTGCCGGTGACGCTGACGCTGGGGCTGCTGCTTTCGATTGTGGCGCTGGGGGAGCCGGAGGACGCGGAAGAGGAAGAGCATCCGTCGGAGGCGATGGACGCGCTGCTGGAGGCGGGCGAAGAAGAGGGCATTCTGGAGGAGAGCGACCGCGAACTGGTGCGGTCGGCGGTGGAGTTTGGCGACAAGGTGGTGCGGGAGGTGATGACGCCGCGGCCGGAGATCTTTGCCGTGCCGGAGACGCTGACGCTGGAGGAGTTTCTGGCGCGGCTGAAGGAGAATGCGTTCTCGCGCGTGCCGGTGTTTGCGGGGACTCTGGACCACGTGACCGGGATCGCGTTTGCGCGCGACCTGTTGCAGGTGCTGGATACGGACGCGGCGCACAAGACGGTGGCGGAGCTGCAGCGGCCGACGGAGTTTGTGCCCGAGACCAAGAAGGTGGCCGAGCTGCTGAGGGAGATGCAGCGGGAGAAGCAGCACATGCGCATCGTGATCGACGAGTACGGCGGCGTGGCCGGGCTGGTGACGATCGAGGACCTGATTGAGGCGATCGTGGGCTCGATTGCGGACGAGCACGACGAGGCCGAAGCGCGGAACGAGGCGGTGCGCGAGGCGGAGGGCGTTTTTGTGGTGCCGGGGAGCTTCGAGATTTCGCGGCTGCGCGAGTTGTTTGCGGAACAGTTGGAGCGCGCGCCAGAGCAAGGCGAAGCTGCGGAAGGCGAGGCAGTGGGGGAACCGAACGGCGCGCCGCATTTTACGCTGCACCTGCCGCAGCACTATGAGGCCACGACGCTGGGCGGGCTGGTGTCGGAGATTGCGGGACACATTCCGTTGCCGGGCGAGGTGGTGGCGGAGGCTGGCCTGCGGCTGGAGGTGCTGGCGTCGACCGACCGCAAGGTGGAGCGGCTGCGGGTGGAGTTGGTGGAGACGGCGGAGTAAGGCAGCGAGTCAGCAAGGCAGCGAGTCAGCAAGTCAGCGAGACAGGACAACTGAACCAGCCGGCTGGAAGTTTCGCTAGTGGGCGACGACGGTGCACTTGCCTTTGCACTTGATGGCAAATGGGGTGGTGTCTACCTTCTTTTCGTTCGGGCGGATGTTGGTGAAGTACACGGTCCGCGTGTCGCCCGAGGGCTTGCCACCGGAGGCTTCGAAGAAGACTTGCTTCAGCGAGACATCGCGCACCGGGTCCAGCCAGATGGTGATGTGGCTGAAGTTGTTTTTGATGTTCTGGTCCATGGAGACCAGATCGAGCTTCTGGGTCTGGACGGTCTTGCCGCCCTCACTGATTGCTTCCGCGCCCTGGTCGGAGACGATCCAGGACTTGGCCAGATCGGTGCCGCTGCCGCCAAAGCCGAGGGTCATCAACGTTTCGGCCAGGGCCTGGTTCTTGCCGTTGGCGGAGAACTCGTCGATCTGGTTGGTACCGGGATTGAAGATTTGCAGCTTGCCATCCTTGAATTGCATTACCTGCGCGGGAGGCGCTCCGGGCGCCGCGTCGGGAGGCAGAAGCTTCATGCCCATCTGGGTGGAGCCGGCCTGGCGCAGGAAGTAGATCTGTCCGGTCTGGGTTTCGGTATCCTGCACAACCTTGGTGAAGAGCTCCTGGCGCAGGTCGGCCTGGGCGGAGGTGAACCTGGCGCTGGCCGCGTCCATCTGGTCGCGGATGGCTGGAGGCAGGCCGGAAGGCTTGGCTTGCGCGGCGTGGGCAGGTACGAGGCCGGAGCCGGCGAGGAGGGCTGCGGCGGCGATGGTTGCTGCCAGGCAGGCGGTTGGGGCGATGCCGCGCGGCCTTGAAATGGGAATCGGAATCGGAATCGGAAGGTGCATGGGAGAGACGCTCCGGCGGCTTCGGCGCGAACGGGAACGAAGCTGCTGAAATTGACGCAGGAACAGCGCGCGGGGCCGCATCAACGGATTACCCACGCGTTGTAGGCGACGACTTTCTTGCCGCTGGCGTCGTAGACGGGATCGGCGTGCTCATAGGTGACAGCGCCGGAGATGGGTTCGACGACGCGGAGGATGGCGTCGCGGCGTTCGTCCTCGGTCTGGCCGGGGTGCGGGCCGCCGGGCATGTCGGCGCGGATCTGGTAGATGAACTGGGCGTCGCCGTTGACCTGGCCAGCCTCCTTGACCAGCACCTCGGTGGATTGGAGGGCGACGGTTTCGACGGGGCGGTCTTTGAAGTCGATGAAGCGGGGCGAGAGGAACATGAAGAGGAGGATCAAGGTCACCATGATGTCGTAGTGAAAGCTGCCGCGCTCGTAGGTCCACCAGACGTAGCTTTTGAGAATGTTGCCCATGGGCTTAGATTAGTCCTTCCGTGGCTTGCCGCCGGTGTGGTGCTGGGGCGCGATGAGGGTTTCGCCGTTCATGTAGGGGACGAGGACTTCGGGGATGCGGACGGTGCCGTCGGGCTGCTGGTAGTTCTCGAGGATGGCGAGATAGGTGCGTCCGACGGCGAGGCCGCTGCCGTTGAGGGTGTGGACGAACTCGGATTTCTTCTGGCCGGCGGGGCGGTAGCGGATGTTGGCGCGGCGGGCCTGGAAGGCTTCGAAGTTGGAGCAAGAGCTGATCTCGCGGTAGAGCTGCTGGCCGGGGAGCCAGACTTCGAGGTCGTAGGTCTTGGCGGAGGCGAAGCCCATATCCGCGGTCGAGAGCAACATGCGGCGGTAGGGCAGGCCGAGAGCTTCGAGGACACGCTCGGCGTCGCGGGTTAGGCGCTCATGCTCGTCGTTGGAGCGGTCGGGATGGGTGAATTTGACGAGTTCGACCTTCTGGAACTGGTGCTGGCGGATCATGCCGCGGACGTCTTTTCCGTACGACCCCGCTTCAGACCGGAAGCAGGGCGTGTAGGCGCAGAAGCTGGTCGTGAGTTGGGACTCGTCGAGGACCTCGTCGCGGAAGAGATTGGTGACGGGGACCTCGGCAGTGGGGATGAGCCAGTGGTCATTATTCTTGTAGTCGCCCGGCCCAGGAATGAGCATATTAATTCGTTCAAACTCTTCAAGAATCCTTTCGGGGTGCTCCGTATCCGACGTAGACACGCTGGGGTCGAGGGTGAAGTCCTTCCGATTCACGCAATAGAACAGATCCTCTTCGAACTTGGGGAGCTGGCCGGTGCCGAAGAGGGACTTGGAGTTGACCATGTAGGGGGGCAGGACTTCGGTGTAGCCGTGCTGGCCGGTGTGGAGGTCGAGCATGAAGTTGGCGAGGGCGCGCTCGAGGCGGGCGCCTTGGCCGTAGTGGACGACGAAGCGGGAGCCGGAGATTTTGGCGGCGCGCTCGAAGTCGAGGATGCCGAGGCGCTCGCCGATCTCCCAGTGGGGGAGTGCGGTGAAGGGGAAGGTGGGCGGCGTGCCCCAGATTTTTTCGACGGTGTTGTCGTGCTCGGAGGTGCCGATGGGGACGGAGGGTTGGGGCAGGTTGGGGATGGATTGGAGGATGGCGCGGAGCTGGTCGTCGGCGGCCGACGCGGCGGCTTCGAGAATCTCGGTTTGGTATTTCTTCGCGGCGAGTTCTTGAGCAAGCTCGGTGGTGTCTTTACCCTCGCGCTTGAGTTTGCCGAATTCCGTTGATAGCGCGTTGCGGTGAGCCTTGAGCGTTTCAGCTTCAGTAATGGCTGTCCGGCGCTCTCGATCGAGGTATTCGAATTTGTCTAGAACAGAGGCTGCATCAGCACCACGGGTGCTGAGTCTTTCTTTTACGAGGGGCAGATTTGCCCGGACAAAGGAGAGGTCTAGCATTTGGGGACAATTTTACCGGAGAAGCAAGGGACAGATTCAGTTGGGCGTGATGTCGTTGGCCCAGTTCACGGTTACAAGGCCGCCTTTTAGCTTGCGGATTGCGGAGTCGCTGGTGACGAGCGTGGCATTTGCGGAGATGGCATGAGCGGCTATCAGGAGGTCGATGTCGCCTGCGGCCAATCCGAGCTTACGATTCTGCACGCGAAGGGAGGCGTAGGTTTTGGCAGCATCCGAGGTCCACGGGAGGATTGGCAGGTACGAAAGGATAAGTTCGAGCGAGTGGGCCAATCTGACGGCCCCCTTGCGGAGGGCAACACCGTAACGCAACTCGGCTTCTGTAATGGCGGAGATGCACAGGCGGTCGCCTGGCAAAATTGCATCCATCTGCGCCTCAAGTCTTCGGGAGCGCTTATGAAGGAGATACGAGACAGCGTTGGTATCGAGCATGTATAGCATCAGAATCCGCGCGGCTCCCGAGGGGGCTGTTGATTGCGCTCTTCCGGGCTGAGGAAGTCTTCAGGGATGTCAGCGGGATCGATCCGGGCGAGTATGTCTTTCCAACTCGGACGCGATGAGAGGATGACATCGCCGGTTTTCTCGTCGCGGCGAATGAAGACCTCTTTGCTGTTGAAGCGGAACTCGGCAGGAAGGCGCACTGCCTGACTTCGACCAGTCATAAACACCTTAGCTGTCTGCATCGGTCCACCTCGCTACGATGATATATACCATAGTATATACCAGCTTTTCCCGGCTCGAACTTTGTATGTCGTTACACTGGTAGGTATGCATGGCAAGCCGGATATGCGGGTGGTGTTGGCTGGGGTGGAACTGCGGTCGCCGGTGATTGCGGCCAGCGGGACGTTTGGCTATGGGGTGGAGTTCGAGGAGATTGTCTCGCTCGACCGGATTGGGGCGTTGGTCACCAAGGGGTTGTCGCGCGAGCCGATGGTGGGGAATGCCAGGCCGCGCATCATCGAGACGCCGGCGGGGATGATGAATGCCATCGGCTTGCAGAATGTCGGCGTGCGGGCGTTTGTGTTGGAGAAACTGCCGAAGCTGCGAAATATGAAGGGCACGGTGGTGATTGCCAATGTGTTTGGCTACACGATCGAGGATTGCGTCGAGGTGATCCAGGTGCTGAACGACGCCGAGGGCGTGGCGATGTACGAGCTGAACGCGAGTTGCCCGAATACGAGCCATGGGGGGATGGTATTTGGGACCGATCCGGATGCGCTGTATCGGCTGTCTCTGCGGTGCCGGGAGGCGGCGGAGGCCGCCGGCCGGCCGCTGATGGTGAAGCTGTCGCCGAACGTGACCGATATCAAGCTGATGGCGAAGGTTGTGGCCGACGCGGGGGTGCAGGCGATCTCGCTGGTGAATACGTTTGTGGCGCTGGCGATCGATGTGGAGACGCGGCGGGTGCGGATTGCGAACTTTACCGGGGGGTTGTCGGGGCCGGCGATCCGGCCGATTGCGGTGCGGATGGTGTACGAGGCGGCGCAGGCGGTGGGGATTCCGGTGGTGGGGATGGGCGGGATTGTGCGCGCGGAAGATGCAGTGGAGTTCATGCTGGCGGGGGCGACGGCGGTGGAGGTGGGTACGGCCAGCTTTGCCGATCCGAGGGCGGTGGAGACTATTGCGAACGGGTTGCGGCGGTGGTGCTCGGGGCACGAGGTGGCACGGGTGAGTGAGTTGACCGGGGCGATGGTGCGGTAGGGCGAGTGGTAAGTGGTCAGTGGTAAGTGGTAAGTGAGTGGGAAGTGCAGAGGCTTTTTGATTTGTCAGCTATCAGCTATCAGCTATCAGCTATCAGCTATGAGCCAACTGTCAACTGTCAGCTGTCAGCTATCAGCTATCAGCTATCAGCTATCAGCGTTCAGCTATGAGGCAGGAGCGGTTTGGCGTGGGGTTGGGGGCGAGGTTTCAACAGGGGGCCGGGGCGACGGCTTTAGAATTGGGACGTGAGCACAGAGACGATTTCGGAAACTATGGTTGAGAGTGTGGGCGGATTGAAAGCGGTCCAGCGGGCGCTGCTGTCGGTCACGGACAAGACCGGGCTGGTGGAGTTTGCGCGGGCGCTGGCGGGGCATGGGGTGGAGCTGGTTTCGACCGGCGGGACAGCGCGGGCGCTGCGCGAGGCGGGGCTGACGGTGCGCGACATCAGCGACCTGACCGGCTTTCCGGAGATGCTGGACGGGCGGGTGAAGACGCTGCATCCCAAGGTGCACGGCGGCATTCTGCATGTGCGTGGGAATGCGGAGCATGTGGCGGCGGTGGAAGCGCACGCGATCGAGCCGATCGACATGGTGGTGGTGAACCTGTACGCGTTTGAGAAGACGGCGGGCAAGCCGGGCGCGACGTTCAGCGACATCATCGAGAACATCGATATTGGGGGACCGACGCTGGTGCGCTCGGCGGCGAAGAACTTTGAGGACGTGGCGATTGTGACGTCGGTCGCGGATTACGCGGCGATTGCGGAAGAACTGGCGGCGAACGCCGGGGGCCTGGGGCGGGCGACGCGCTGGCGGCTGGCGCGGGCGGCCTTCGCGGTGACGGCGGCTTATGACGCGGGGATCGCGACGACGCTGGAGAGCATCGTGGAGCCGGTGCCGCAGGGCGTGCCGGCGATCTTCGACGACGACGCGATGCCCGAGGCGATCCGTGTGATCGCGGAGCGGAAGGCGGTGCTGCGGTATGGCGAAAACCCGCACCAGAAGGCCGCTTTGTATCTGGATGGGAGCGGGCGCGGGGTGGCGGCGGCGAAGCAGTTGCAGGGCAAGGAGCTGAGCTACAACAACATCGTCGACCTGGACGCGTGCTGGGAGCTGGTGGGCGAGTTCGATGCGGCGAAGGACGCGGCGGTGGCCATTATCAAGCACACCAACCCGTGCGGCGCGGCCACCGGAGCGAGCGTGGTGGAGGCTTACAAGCGGGCGCTGGAGGCCGATCCGGTTTCGGCGTTTGGAGGGGTGATCGGGACCAACCGCGAGGTGGACGGAGCGGCGGCGGAGGAGATTGCGAAGCTGTTCGTGGAGGCGATTGTGGCGCCCAAGTTTACGGCGGAAGCGGTGGCGCGGTTCGCGGCGAAGAAGAACCTGCGGCTGCTGGAGATCGCGCCGGGCCGGGCTGGATCGGGTGAGGGCGGTGCAGGCAAGCCGGTGCGGACGCTAAAGCAGGTCTCGGGCGGATTTCTGATGCAGGACGCCGACCGCTACCGCATGGTCGAGGCCGACCTGCATGTGGTTACCGAGCGGGCCCCGTCGGCGGAGGAGATGCGGGCGCTGAAGTTTGCGTGGAGCGTGTGCAAGCACGTGAAGTCGAACGCGATTGTGTATGCGCGCTTTGACGATGGCCACGGGCAGACGGTGGGCATTGGCGCCGGGCAGATGAGCCGGGTGGACGCGGCGCGGTTCGGCGCGATGAAGGCGGTGTTGCCGCTGGCCGGGACGGTGGCCGCGTCCGACGCCTTCTTCCCGTTTCCGGACGGGCTGGAGGCGGTGGCGGAGGCGGGCGCGACGGCGGCGATTCAGCCGGGAGGGTCGGTGCGCGACGCCGAGGTGATTGAAGCCGCGAACCGGCTGGGCGTGGCGATGGTGTTCACGGGGATACGGCATTTTCGCCATGGCTGAGGCGGGAGCGGGGCTGCTCCGGGTTGGGGAGAAAACGGCTATAATGATGGGATTGGGTGGTTCGCGGCGCGTGCGCAGCATCCAATGGAAGCGTTGCATCGTCTAAGTAGTGTTTGTGTCCTCGATCCCGCCGGATAGGAACCTTTGCCCCATGACCTTGCTCTTCCGCACTTCGCCGATTCGTCCCTTCCGGCTTATTGGCGTGGCCGCGCTGTTGCTGGCTACGCCCGTCCTGCTGGCTGGGGCGCAACAGAATGTTCCTCAGCCAGCGCCTCCGGTGCAGATCGTTCCTGTTCCTCCATCGAACAGTCCGGTACAGATGGACACGCCGATGTCGGTACCGATGGACACTCCGACGCCGAAGAAGCGGAATTCGAAGTCCCAGCCTGCCGATGCTTCGCAGCCCGCGACCGGCCAAAGCCAGTCGGACTCTGCCCGCTCCGCGGCCTACTACCACTATGGTCTGGCTCATCTGTATGAGGAGATGGCGGTGAACGCCGGCCGTCCGGACTACGCGAACCAGGCGGTGGAAGAGTACAAGTATGCGCTGGACGCCGATCCGAACTCGACGTTCCTGCAGGATGGGCTTGCCGACCTGTACTTCAAGATCGGGCGGATCAAGGATGCGGTGACCGCGGCGCAGGACCAGATCAAGCGAAATCCGAACGATGTGGCGGCGCATACGCTGCTGGGGCAGGTGTATCTGCGCTCGCTGAGCGATACGCAAGGCGGTCAGTCGGGCGAGTTGCTGAAGCTCGCGATCGGGGAATATGAGACGATTGCGCGGCTGAAGCCAAGCGATTTGGAGACCAAGCTGCTGCTGGGCCAGCTCTACGCGCTGAACCATGACAGCGCCAAGGCGGAGGCCGAGTTCAAGGACGCGCAGAAGCTCGACGCCGACTCCGAGGATGTGGTGCTGAATATGGCGCGGCTGTACAGCGAGAACGACAACCTGCAGCGCGCGGTGGACACACTGGAGGCAGTACCGCCCGGAGATCGAACGGCGCGCATCGAGTACTACCTGGGAGCCAGCTACGATCAGATGAAGAAGCCCAAGGAGGCGGTCGCGGCCTATCGCCGCTCCCTGGAACTGGATCCGGACAACCCGGATGCACAGCACGCCCTGGCCAGGGCGCTGCTGGCGGATGACCGGTTGGACGCGGCGCTTACGGAGTTCCAGGCGCTGGTTGCGGCGGACCCCACCGACGCCGATTCGCAGCTTCGCATCGCCGAGATTCAACGCCGCCAGGGCCACTACGAGGATGCGCTGGCGACGCTGGAGAAGGCCAAGCCGCAGGTCCAGGACCCGACTGAACTGAGCGCGGACGAAGCTCTGATCTACGATGCGCTGGGCAAGTTCGACCAGGCGACCGGACTCCTGACCGGACTGCTGGGCGCGTCGGCGCATCCCGACGGCAAATACTCAGACGGCGAGAAGCATAACCGCTGGTACTTCCTTAGCCGACTGGGCATTATCTACGGGGAAGAGAACAAGACGGCCGAAGCGGTAGCGGTGTACAAGCAGCTGGTTGACCTGGGCGGCGACTGCAACGGAAGTGCGGGCAATGACGCCCAGGCGGCCCATCCGTGCTACGCGCAGGACGGATACGATGGCGAGGTCGAGGCTTATCGCGAAGCGCACCAGTATAAGGAAGCAGCCAGCACTGCTGCCGATGCCGCGAAGGCGCTGCCGAAGAACCATGACATTCAGATGGTGTACGCGCAGCAGCTTTGCGACCTGGGGCAGGTGGATGAGGGGCTGGCGCTGGCCAAGGCGCAGCTGACCGGAACCCAGGCCGACCTGGATGTGCGGGAAAGACTGGGCGAGCTATACGTTCGGCTCAAGCGATTCAAGGAGGCGGGCGAGCAACTGGACAAGGCCGAGGCCCTGGCGACCAAGCCGGACGAGAAGCTGAACCTGTTGTATGTGCGTGGAGAGTATTTTGAGCGCCAGAAGATGTACGACCAGGCCGAGGCCCAGTTCCGCAAGGCGCTGGCGATCGACGCGCACAATCCAGGGGTGCTGAACTACCTGGGATACATGCTTGCGGACCAGGGCGAGAAACTGCCCGAGGCGCTGAAGATGGTCCAGGAGGCGGTGGACCTGGAGCCCCAGAGCTACGCGTACCTGGACTCGCTGGGCTGGGCCTATTTCAAGACCGGCCAGTATCCCGAGGCGGAAGAGAACCTGCGCAAGGCGATTGCACGCTCGAGCACCGATCCGACGGTACTGGACCATCTGGGCGAGGTATACGAGAAGACCGGCAACCTGAAGATGGCGGTGGCGCAGTGGGAGCGTTCGATGACGGAGTATGCGCACTCGCTGCCGGCGGATGCCGACCCCGAAGAGGTGCAGAAGGTCCAGCACAAGCTGGAGAACGCCCGGGTGAAGCTGGCCAAGCTGAGTGCGGCGGAAAAAGACGCGCATTAGCGGGCTTGCGTCTGGCGAGCGTGCGTATTCTCGGGACCTGCGCAGAAAGTCGCAGAATGCATATCCCCGGGGCTAAAGCCCATGTCATTTCTGCGCCGGTGATGCCGGGACTAAAGTCCCGGCCTATCTCAGAGGCGAGTATTTCAGCAGCCTCTGAAGTCCCGGCCTACCTCAGAGGCGAGTATTTCAGCAGCGTCTGAAGTCCCGGCTTATCTTGCGGCAGTTACACTTTAGGTGTGACCTTCAGCGGACGAGTGAATTCCGATCTGCGCCTCTGTGCCGTCTCCGCGGCTGCGGACGATGTGCTGGGGGCGCGGGTGTATACGGCGCCCGAGCGTCCCTCGCGGACGGCGTTTCAGCGCGACCGGGAGCGCATTGTGCAGGCCCGCGCCTTCCGTCGCCTGGCAGGCAAGACGCAGGTGTTCACCAGCCGCGGGTCGGACCACTTCCGCAGCCGGCTGACCCACACCATTGAAGTGATGCAGATTGCGCGCAGCGTTGCCGAGGCGCTGGGGCTGAACCAGGACCTGGCCGAGACGCTGGCGCTGGTCCACGACATCGGGCACCCGCCGTTCGGCCACGCCGGCGAACGCGCGCTGGATGAGTGCCTGAAGCGCCATGGGCTGCGCTTCGACCACAATCTGCACGCGCTGCGCATCGTCGAGCACTTTGAGCAGCGCTACGCGGCGCATCGCGGGCTGAACCTGACGCTGGGCGTGCGCGAGGGCATCATCAAGCACTCGCGCGACTACAGCGCCGACGAGTACCCGGAGCTGGCCGGCTACCTGCTGGAGCGGCGGCCTCCGCTGGAGGCGCAGATCATCGATCTGGCCGACGAGATTGCGTATCTCACCGCCGACCTCGACGACGGGGTCGAGTCGGGGCTGCTGGAGATCGACCATATCCGCGGCCAAGTCGACATCCTGGCCCACTGCTACGCGCAGGTGGAACGCGAGCATGCCAGCGTGGAAGCCAAGTTCCTCTTCAACGAGGCGCTGCAACTGATGCAGAACGTGCTGACCGACGACCTGATTGCGACGACCAAGAAGAATACGAGCGCAATCGGAGCGACCTCGCTCGACCAGGTGCGCGACCACCCCGCGCGGCTGGCCACGTTCTCCGCGCTGGCCGAGGCCCACCGCCTGCAGGAAAAGCGCTACCTCTACAACACGCTCTACACCTGCGATGTGCTGTCGCTTGAGCATGAGAAGGCGGAGCAGGTGGTGACCGAGCTGTTCGATTTCTGGATCAACGCGCCCCAGGAGTTGCCTTCCGGCTACGTGGAAGAGATTGAAACCGAAGGCCTGGCGCGCGTGGTAGCCGATTACATCGCGGGCATGACCGACAGCTTCATCCTGATGCAATACGCGCAGGTGAAGCGCACGGTGCGGCGCAAGTAGGAGTCCATTGGGTTGCTCCCGCGCATCCAAAGGAGAAGGCACAAGGAGCAACCCTATGAACGACGTAACAGTACGCTTGCTGGCAAAGCTGGCCATGCTTTTGGCGCTGCCGATCGTGGCCGGCGCGCAAACATCGCAGCAGGCTGGAACTCTCACGATCGCGGGGCAGACCGACCAGGCCGCATTGGTTCGCATTAACGGCAAGTCTTACGTGGATATCGAGTCGCTGGCCCGGATCACGCACGGGTCGGTCCGGTTCCAAGGGAGCCAGACCGTCCTGACCCTGCCCGCATCGGCGGGCACGGCGGCGGCGGCGGCCCTGCCGAGCCGGCCTCCGGACCTCTCCGCAGGCTTTCTGAACGCGGAGATCGAGGCGCTGACCCAGATTCGCGAGTGGCGGGCGGCGCTGGTCAACGCGATCCAGAACAACTATCCGGTCGCGGGAAACTGGGTGGACCCCTTGCACCGGTCGGCCGACGCCAAGCTACAGCTCGCGGTAGCCGCAGCCACAACCGGTCCGGACCAGAAGGCGGTGGAGTTGTTGAAAAATGAGTTCACCAATATGCAACAGATGAGCGATCAATTTCTGGCGATGCATGCCAAGGCGGCCAACATTGCTCCGGACTCGCTGGACAAGGATCCGCTCAACCAGAAGATTTTGGACTGCTCGCACGCTCTGGCTTCGATGGCAGCGACGAAGCAGTTTCAGGACGAGGTGTCGTGCCGTTGAGGGCGGGAAGAAGCGGCTGCGGGGCGACAGCACGAAGTGCACTGGAGAGGCGCAGCAGGAGGAAGAATTGGCGTCCCCAAAAGGATTCGAACCTATGTTGCCGCCGGGAACAGGCGGAGTCCTGGGCCGCTAGACGATAGGGACGCGGGAAACCGCGGGCGGGATGGCGGATGGGCCATTTTGCCCGGATTCAAACCAATTTTACAACAGAGGATCAGCCGCTAAGAGTGTTGGCTAGAGGGGGTGGGGTGGGTCAGTTTGAAGTAATCTGACCCCAGGGGCTGAAGCCCAGTGTGATTATGGGCGTTTACGGCACGGGTAAACCCGTGCCCTTAACGAAGCTGCCCTTTTCCGCAGCCTCTGGAGCCCTTTCAGAAATGAGCTGCTTACGGCACGGAGACCCAAGGCTGAAGCCTTGGGCTACCAGCCTTGGGCTACCAGCCTTGGGCTACCAGCCGTGCCCTTAACGAGGCGAAGCAAAATGACCCACTACCGGGTTGGCTGGATCGGCCGATTGCAGTATGGTCGGAAGGGACTTCGACTGATCGAGGAAATGAGTGCCCATGCGTATTGTTGACGTACGAGAGGTAACGCTGCCGATTGCATCCGCGATTGCGAATGCGTACATCGACTTCTCGAAGATGACCTGCTCGCTGGTTGCCGTGGTGACCGATGTGGTTCGCGATGGCAGGCCGGTGGTCGGGTACGGCTTCAACTCCAACGGCCGCTACGGGCAGGGCGGGCTGATCCGCGAGCGGTTCGCACCGCGGCTGCGCGAGGCGGATGCGGCGGCGCTGCTGAACGATGCTGGCGACAATCTGGACCCTGACCGCATCTGGCGCACGCTGATGAAGAACGAGAAGCCCGGCGGGCATGGGGAGCGCTCGGTGGCAGTGGGGACGATCGACATGGCGGTGTGGGACGCGGTGGCGAAGATCGCGGGCAAGCCGCTGTTTCTGCTGCTGGCAGAGAGGTACGGGCAGAAGGCTGACCCGCGCGTGTTCGTGTATGCGGCGGGCGGATATTACTATCCGGGCAAGAACCTCGATGCACTGCGGGCGGAGATGCGAAGCTATCTCGACCGCGGCTACACGGTGGTGAAGATGAAGATCGGCGGGGCGGAGCTGGGCGAGGACCGCAAGCGGATCGAGGCGGTGCTGGCGGAGATCGGCGGCGACGCGCAGCTCGCGGTGGACGCGAACGGGCGCTTCGACCTGGAGACCGCGATCGCTTATGCGAAGATGCTGCGCGAGTATCCGCTGTTCTGGTACGAGGAGGCGGGCGATCCGCTGGACTTTGCGCTGCAGGCCGCGCTGGCGGAGTTCTACCCCGCGGCGATGGCCACGGGCGAGAACCTGTTCAGCCACCAGGATGCGCGCAACCTGCTGCGCTACGGCGGCATGCGCGCGGACCGCGACTGGCTGCAGTTCGACTGCGCGCTCTCCTACGGGCTGTGCGAGTACCTGCGCACGCTGGAGGTGATTCGCGCGGCGGGGTGGTCGCCGCGACGCGCGATCCCGCACGGAGGACACCAGATGTCGCTGAACATCGCGGCGGGCCTCGGGCTGGGCGGCAACGAGAGCTATCCGGACCTGTTCCAGCCCTTCGGCGGATTTCCCGATGGCGTGCGCGTGGAGAGCGGCTATGTCACCATGCCGGAGCTGCCCGGCATCGGGTTCGAAGGCAAGGCAGACTTGATCAAAGCGATGCGGCAGCTCGCGGAGTAGCGCGGCAGTGCGGATTGAGCCCAACGTGGAAGACCTGAAAGAACTCGCGCGCAGCATTTTCGAGCAGGCCCTGGCCGATTGCAGCATTGAACGGGCCTTCGACCGAGTGATGCGTATTGACGGCGTGGGCAGGCGGCTGCTTTTGGGCGGCGAGGACGTTGTCGCTCTCGATCGCCTGAAGCGAGTGCGGGTGGTCGCGGTGGGCAAGGCGGGCGCGGCGATGCTGGGCGCGCTGCTGGCGCGGTTGCGGCTTGCGGCGGCGTGTGAGCTCAAGGGCGTGCTGATCGCAGGCGAGCGCCCACGCGATCTGCCGGCGAGCATCGAGTTTTTTCCCGGTGGACATCCGGTCCCGAACGAGGCATCGTTTGCGGGAGCTTCGGCGGCACTTGCGATGCTGCGCGCGCTGGGAGACGCCTCACCGGAAGATGCACTCTGCATCTTTTTGATCAGCGGCGGCGCGTCCGCCATGATGGAGCTTCCGCTGGACCCGGCGATCTCTTTGGAAGACACGGTCCGGTTCCACCAGGCGCTGGTGCACAGCGGCGCATCGATCGTCGAGATCAACTGCGTGCGCAAGCATTTCTCCGCGGTGAAGGGAGGGCGGCTCGCGGTCGCGGCGGGTAGAGCGCAGAAGATTTCGTTGCTGGTCTCCGATGTGCCGCCTGCGCATCTTGACGCGCTGGCTTCCGGGCCGACGATCGCCGATCCCACAACCATCGCCGAATGCCGCGAGATACTGGCGCGCTATGGATTGATGGGGCGGTTTCCGGAGGCGGTGCGCCGCTTCTTCGCGTCGCCGGAGCTGCCGGAATCGCCGAAGCCGGGCGAGTTGAGCTCGCGCAACTGGAAGCTGCTCGACAGCGAGGAGTTTGGTGAGCTGGCGCGCAGCCACGCGGCACGGCTCGGCTTCCACACGGCGATCGACAATACCTGCGACGACTGGAGCTATGACACGGCGGCCGGGTATCTTCTGGACCGGCTGCGCCAGCTTCGCCGCGAACATGCGCGGGTCTGCCTGATCTCGGCGGGAGAGGTAACGGTGCGAGTGCCCAGCTCTTTCGCGGAGAGCGGCGATCGCGTTTCCGATGCGGCTGGGCGAGCGCGGCATGTGGGAGGACGCAATCAGCACCTGGCGCTCTACCTGGCGACCCAACTGGTCCCCACCGACGGGCCCATGGCCGCGCTCTCCGTCGGCTCCGACGGCATCGACGGCAACAGCAACGCGGCAGGCGCGATCGTCGACGAACACACTCTGGATGGGGAGTATCCGGTTGCGGCGGAGCGAGGTTTCCGCCGGACCCAGCCGGTCTCACGCCGCGATAGCGCGCAACATGCACTGAAGGAGTTCGACTCCTTTACGTGGCTGAGCGGCATCGGCGCCACCGTGGTCACCGGCCCCACGGGCCACAACCTGCGCGACCTTCGGATACTGCTTTCAGGTTAGATTGCGGTAAATTCGAAGGTAATGGATCAGTTTGAGAATCCGACCTCAGGGGCTGAAGCCCTCTCGGCAAGTGAGTTGCTTACGGCACGGCTGAAGCCGTGCCCTTGAGCAGAACGGACTTTTTCAACAGTCTCTTAGAAGGTGAAGCTGGCCTGGAGCATGATGGTCCGCACCGCGTTCTGGGAGGCGAACGGGCCGCTCCCGATGGTGAGCGTGTGACCGAACTGCGGGTTGGTCAAGGTGCTTACCGGAATTCCGTAAGGGACCTCGTTGAATAAATTCTGGGCTTGCGCGCCGATGGTCAGGCTGTACTTGCGGTCTGAGCCGGAACCGAAACCACCGCCAGGACCTCCGAACCCGCCGCCACGACCACCACCGCCTCCGCCGCCGGGACGACCACCCATGCCACCCATGCTCATGCCACCAGGGCCACCGGGTCCAGTTGCCTGCGCGGCCGCGGCCGTCTTGGGGCCTATGCCGAAGGACCGCGACAGCCTCAGGTTGAACGATATGTTGGCCGGGCCGGTGCAGAAGTTGACCGGGACCTGGTTGTCGGTCCCGCCAGCGGCGTAAGGCGTTGCGTTGCTGAAGCTGCTGGCGTTGAAGCAGTTCGCATTGGCGGCGGTTATGCCATTGGCAGTGTTGAAGGACGGCCGGTCGCCGTACCCGAGGGTGACGGCGTCGGGAATTCCTGCGCTGACGTTATATGGTGAACCGGACTGCGCAAAGATCATGGGGCTGGCAGTGAATTTGTACGGCAGCGGGATGCTTCCGCCGAGCACCATCCGGTTGCGTGTCGCGAAGGCGGCGCGGCCGTAGTCCACCGAAGAGTTGAAGGGGTCGGTGATGCTGCCGATGTTGGAGTCTGCCCAATTCGCCGAGTAGAACCCGAAGATGGCGATGCCCTTGGGGGTGCGCACGTTGATGTTGGTGTTGATCTGGTTCTGGCGGAAGACGCCCTCGGACTGGTTGATGTTGTCGATCGTGGTGCTGCCGGTTCCGAGGGGAATACTGCGGGTCAGGAACTGGTGCTCGCCGCGCGCACTCATGTAAGTGACCGAGACGCTGGCATACTTTCCGATCTGTTGCTCGACAGATGCGGCCGACTGGATGATGTAAGCGCTGCGCAGATTGGGGTCGTTGAGCTGAGGGGTGACGGTTGCGGCAGTCTTGGCCACGGTGGTGCAGCCGCTGCTGTAGGGCAGCGTACCCGATGGGGTCGGCTGGCAAGAAACGGGGTTGCTATAGGTGTAACTCTGCGCATTCTGTCCGTTGTTCGCGATCTGGGACTCGATGCTGCCCAGGGAAAAACGGTTGTAGAAGACGCCGAAACCGCCGCGGAGAACAGTGATTGTCTTTCCGCTGGCTCGCGGAATGCCGTAGGCAAGGGATATGCGCGGGGCAAAGTCGTGGGCGCTATGGATCACATTCTGCGCTTCATATCGAAGACCGTAGCTGATGGTCAGATTCGACATCGCCTTCCAGTCGTCCTCGGCGTAGAGCCCCACGTCGGTCTCCCGCGCGCCGATGGTGTAGTTGGCGATGGATTTCAGCCCGAACTGGCTGACGATGCCGCACTGGTACGACGAAATCGGCGTTGAGTTCTTGCTGCCAGCGCAGATATCGCCGGCTGGATCGTTCGACTGCGGAGCGACAGAGGCGAAAACACAGTTCGTTGTTTGCGTAGAAGCTTGCCAGCCCGGTTTGCCGGTCATAGGAACACCAGGATCGGTACATGGATCCAGCAGCGCGGTGTAAGTGAACGAGCCGTTGAGCCCAGCGTTTGAGTAGTTCGACTCGCCCGACGTGCGCAGACGCCCGCCCAACCGGACGAAGTTCTTCACCAACTGGATGGAGGTGTAGTTCTGCGCCTCGATGTGGTCCCCGGTGCCGGTGCCGGTGCTGCCGCCGCCGACGTTGAAGTAGCCCTGTACGGAGATGGCCGGGGCGGTGTTGAGCGGGGTCGAGTTCGACGAGCTGTGCTCATACTCGAAGCGGGTCTCGTTGATGACCTTGCTGTTGATCAACTGCGTATCGCTGATCTGAATATCCTGGTCGGAGCTGGTGCTGTTGGAACCCGTGGTGAGCAACGCACTGGCGACCGTGGGATTGACGTTGCTGTTCGACGACTCATAGTCATAGCGCGCCGTCAGCGTATTCTTCGCGCCCAGCATCATGTCCACTCGCGGGCTAATGTCCGACCGTGTTGCCGGCGTAGCCTCCGCGCGCGCCGCGACGGGGAATGCATAGCTATTGCAATTGTCAGTCAGGTCTGCTGGCGCGCACAGCGCCGCCGAAGCCGGCGAAGTGCTGTAAATGGCCGCAGGATTGACGATGGTGTTGTTATCCATCATGCGGCGCGAGCCGGACAGGGTAAACGACATGCCACTCTTGATGGGCCCGGTCAAATTGCCCATGAAAAAGAGCGTGTGATAGTCCGGCTGGCCGGCCGACAGGAACGGCGTCGATGTATTGAAGACTTTATCCCCGAACATGGTCATGAAGCTGCCGTGGTAGGTGTCGGTGCCGGGCTTGGTGATGATTTCGATGCGCCCATATCCGAGCTGGTCATACTGGGCCGAGAAGGGGTTCTGGTTGATACGTATGGCAAGGATGGACGACTTCGGGGGCAGTTGACCGCCGGTGAAGCCATCGATGTAGATCTGGCCGCCGTTGGGGCCGGCCGAGGGGCCGGCAAGCGCCTGCAGTTCGGACTGGAGTTCGTCGGGATCGTCGGATAGAGCGTCCAGCGCCGCCCCGGTGATGACGGTGGAGCTGGCATTGCTGTCAGGATCCACGCTGAGCGAGACCGTGTCGGTGCTGACATTCACCTGCTGCAACTGCTCCTGCAGCGTCATCTTTACATCCAGGGCCAGGTTTGCGCCCGCCGAGATGCCGATCGCCTGCTTGGCATAGGCGGCGAAGTCCGGAGCGGTCACGGTGAGCGCATAGGTGCCAGCGGCCAGATTGCGGAAGGCGTAGGTCCCGTCGCTCTTGGAGACGGTCGACTGCGCCGTGCCGGAAGCCGACGTCAAGGCCACAGTCGCGCCCGGAATCAACGCGTCATCCGGGTCCACAACGGTGCCATGCAGCGTGGCGCCCGAGGCCGCCGGTGACGGCTGGGCCAGGGTGAGGAAGGGAACCGAAGCAAGGATAAAAAGCAGAGCAATCGCCGTACAAGTTCGAACCGACATCTTCACTCCTACCGATCAAGGCATTGCTTTTGGGCAAGCTCGCCCGAGTCTGAACAACCACCTTCAGGAGAAATCAACCCGTGGCGCCATGCGGTCATAATGGGTAACACTTTGTAACAAAGTGTTCCATCAACCGTGACCATTTGTTACATTTTTGCTGCGTTCGTCCCGGACGAGAAGGCATAGGCTCAAAAGAGCGAGATACCCGAGTGGAAGAAATCCTCCTCATTGACGACGATGTCGAGCTTTGCTCGATGCTGGCAGACTACCTCGGGCGGTATGGATTTCATGTTTCCGCCGTGCACCGAGGCGATACCGGACTGAAGGAAGCGCTGAAGCAGCAGTACGCGCTGATCCTGCTGGACGTGATGCTTCCAGGCCTCGATGGCCTTGAAGTGCTGAAGCGGATCCGGGCGGCCTCGTCGATCAACGTGCTTCTGCTGACTGCTCGCGGCGACGACGTCGACCGCATTGTGGGGTTGGAGATCGGTGCGGACGACTACCTGCCCAAGCCATTCAATCCGCGCGAGTTGCTGGCCAGAATACGGGCGATCCTGCGGCGCAGCTCGGGCAGCGAAGCCGCAAGCGAACCGACGTTGTTGCGGGTGGATGGGCTGGAGCTGGATACCGCGGCCAGGACGGTGACTCAGAATGGGCAAAGGGTCGAGCTGACCGACGTTGAGTTTGCATTGCTGGAATCGCTGCTGCACTCTCCCGGAAAAGTTGTCACTCGCGAAGAACTGGCGGAGAAAGCGCTGGGCCGCAAGTTCCACCCGTTCGATCGCAGCCTGGACATGCATATCAGCCGGCTGCGCAGAAAACTCAGCGGGAACGGCACGGAGGACGATCTGGTGAAGACGATTCGCGGAACGGGGTATCAGCTGGCGGTCCATAGCGGTCATTCGACCGCGAAGGATTAAGCGATGCGCGGCCTTTTTTTCAAAGTATTCATCATCCTGTGGATCGCGCAGAGCCTGATCTTCGTGATCTCAACCGCGCTGATTGTCCGGCATCATTTCGACAGCCCCGATGTTCTCTTCGACGCCCTGCATAGCAGTTTGCGCAACGAAGCCAGGGAGAGTGCATCCACGTTTGAATCGGGAGGCTGCGACGCGCTGCTGGCGTATGCCGGCGCACACAATCATGCGATTGCGCTTAGCGATGCGGCGGGAAATAGCCTGTGTGCCGCAGCCGGTGCGCAAAGTTCGATAGCGGGCGTCGACCCCAGGGGCATTGCAGGCAGGCAGGTGGGGAAACAATATGTTTGGAGCGTGCCGGTTGCCTCCAGCAGCGGGAAGCGATACATTTTTCTGCTGAGCAGGCCGCACACTCCGATCAAGGTGACCTGGGGCCAAAACCTGCTGTTCTTCGCATTTCCTCAATTGCCGGTAGCCATTGTTGTGGGTGGGATAACGACGTTTGTGCTGGTACTGCTGGTTACGCGTCCGGTGGTGAGGTTGAGAAAAGCGGCCCATGAGCTGGCGCAAGGCAACCTGGGCACGCGCGTGGCCGAGCCGGGCTCACAGGTGCGTGTCTTTGAGGGGGATGAAATTCAAGCGCTGATCCATGACTTCAACCATATGGCGGAGCGGTTGGAATCCCTGGTGAGCGCGCAAAAACTTCTGCTGAGGGACGTATCCCACGAACTGCGTTCGCCGCTGGCCCGCCTGAGCGTCGCGCTGGAACTGGCGCGCGAAGATGCAGATCCGGACATGGCGGCACATCTGGAACGCATCGAGCGGGAAACGAAGAACCTGAATCAACTGATCGGCCAGTTGCTGAGCCTGTCGTCGATGGAGGCGATCGAGAAGATCGCTAACTTCGAGCCTCTATCTCTCAACCAGCTGGTGGAAGAGATGATTCCCGATGCGACCTACGAGGCCCAGCGACGGCAAAGCTCGGTGGTGTTTTCAGCGAGCGATGCGTGTGCGATTCAGGGCAATCGACAACTGCTGCACCGGGCAATCGAGAATGTGATACGCAACGCGATTCAGTATACGGAAGCGGGTTCCGAGGTAGAGATTACGCTCGCGGTTGCGCAGGCGCAGGGGGGCCGGATGGCCGTACTCGATGTGAACGATCGCGGGCCCGGCATCCCGGAGGATGAGGTCGACTCGATTTTCCTGCCTTTTTACCGCGTCGATCATGCGCGCAGCCCGCACACGGGAGGCTCCGGTGTGGGACTCGCCATCGCAGAACGGGCGGTGAAACTGCATGGAGGGGATTTGCGCGCGTTCAACCGGGCCGGTAGCGGGGCGACGATCCGGATGCGGCTCCCGATCGCCGAGGGCAGATAACCAGTTAGAGCATTTTCCTTAATAGTGTAGACTCCAATTGGCGAGACTCTGCGGCGAGTGAATCGATGGCGAAGCCATATGGGGATGATCTGCGCCGAAAATTTCTGCTGGCCTACGATAGAGGCGAGGAA
>Ga0224555_1001145_pt1 | contig 38270 bp, 36 predicted proteins | sample 714S23034metaG_FD_180687 | JGI IMG/M metagenome (GOLD analysis project Ga0224555, IMG submission 180687) | Peat soil microbial communities from Stordalen Mire, Sweden - 717 S2 30-34 | ecosystem: Environmental > Terrestrial > Soil > Wetlands > Peat | place: Sweden: Norrbotten County, Stordalen... | reverse complement strand
AGCCGGCGGGACGCCGGCGCTACAGAGGACAAGAAATGGCGAAGGAAAAATTTGAACGGAATAAGCCGCACTGCAACGTAGGGACGATTGGTCATATTGACCATGGCAAGACGACGTTGACGGCGGCGATCACGAAGGTATTGCAGAAGCACAACCCGAAGATCGTGTTCCGGTCGTTCGATTCGATCGACAACGCTCCGGAAGAAAAGGCGCGCGGCATCACGATTGCCACGGCGCACGTCGAGTATGAGACGGCGAACCGGCACTACGCGCACGTCGATTGCCCCGGGCACGCGGATTACATCAAGAACATGATCACGGGCGCGGCGCAGATGGATGGCGCGATTCTAGTTGTTGCGGCGACCGATGGACCGATGCCGCAGACGCGCGAGCACGTGCTCCTGGCGCGGCAGGTGGGCGTTCCCTACATAGTGGTCGCGCTGAACAAGTGCGACGCGGTGGACGATCCGGAGTTACTCGACTTAGTCGAGCTCGAAGTGCGCGAGTTACTCAAGAGCTATCAGTTTCCGGGGGACGATGTGCCGGTGATTCGACTGTCGGCGCTGCTGGCGTTGAACGGGGACGAGAAGTGGGAGAAGCAGATTGACGCGTTGATGGAGGCGGTGGACAAGAGCGTGCCGCAGCCGGCGCGCGAGTTGGACAAGCCGTTCCTGATGCCGATCGAAGATATTTTTTCGATTCAGGGACGAGGCACGGTGGTGACGGGCCGGATCGAGCGCGGGAAAGTGAAAGTGGGCGAAGAAGCGGAGATAGTCGGGTTCCGCGAGACGCGCAAGACGGTAGTGACGGGCGTGGAGATGTTCAAGAAGCAGCTGGATGAAGGCATGGCGGGCGACAACGCTGGGTTGCTGCTGCGGGGCATCGGGAAAGAAGATGTGGAGCGCGGGATGGTTTTGGCGAAGCCGGGATCGATCACGCCGCACACGAAGTTCAAGGCGGAAGTTTACATTCTGACGAAAGAAGAAGGCGGGCGGCATACGCCGTTCTTCAAGGGATACAGACCGCAGTTTTATTTGCGGACGACGGACGTGACGGGGATTGCGGAGCTGCCGGCGGGGACGGAGATGGTGATGCCGGGCGACAACGTGAGCCTGGTGATCGAGCTGATCACGCCGGTGGCGATGGAAAAGGGATTGCGGTTCGCGATCCGCGAAGGCGGCCACACGGTGGGCGCGGGCACGATCGCGGAGATTATTACGTAACTGCAAGTCAGAAGTAAGAAGTCAGATTGCAGAAGTGAAAGCATCGAGAGCCGTTTGGTTTTGAGCTAGAAGCTAAGAGCTGGTTTAAGGGAGTGAGCAATGCCCCGAGAGATCATTACGTTGCAGTGCGGCGATTGCAAAGAGCGGAACTATTCGACGACCAAGAACCGCAAAACGACACCGGATCGTCTGGAGCTGAAAAAGTTCTGCAGCCGGTGCCGCAAGCACACGCCGCACAAAGAGGTTAAGTAAGGCGATTGAATCATTGAATCATTTTGTCATTGAATCATTTGGAAGACCGCGAAATGATTCAATGGCTCAATGACAAAATGAGTCAATAAGTCTAGGGGCGTAAGCTCAACGGTTAAACTGTCGGTCTCCAAAACCGAACTTGGGGGTTCGAATCCCTCCGCCCCTGCCAGAATTCAGGCCCGAGAGGGAGCAGTCGAGGAAAGCGGGAAGGTATGGCAACAGCAGTAGAACAGAACGCGATTGCAACCACGCTAAGGTCCTGGCCGGAGCGGATCAGGGCTTTCTACCACGACGTGCGCACGGAGATGAAGAAAGTCACGTCTCCCTCGCGCAAGGAAGTCCAGGGAACGACGACGGTGGTGATCATTACTGTGTTTCTGTTTGGGTTGTTTTTCTTCCTGACAGATCTGGCGATCAGCAATACCCTGGAGCGGATGCTGCATTATTTCTCGCGCCGTTAGGCGGCGAGCGAAAGAAGCGATTGAATGCCGGATACGGATACGAATAAAGAGAAGAACGAAAGCGCTGCCGCGGGCACTGGTCAAGACGGCCAGCAGGCGCCCCCTGCAGCGCCCGCGGAGGTAGTTCCGGGCGGCGAGCCCGCGCGCAATCCGAATATGAAGTGGTACATCATCCACGCCTATTCTGGATTCGAACGCAAGGTGCGGGAGTCGCTCGAATCGCGCGTGCAGGCTTTCGGGTTGCAGGACAAGATCGGCAAGGTGCTGATTCCGACCGAGTCCGTCACCGAAGTTCGTGGCGGCAAGAAGTACACTTCGGAGCGCATGTTCTATCCCGGCTACGTGCTGGTGGAGATGGACATGGACGATCACGTGTGGCACGTGGTGAAATCGACGCCGCGGGTGACCGGATTTGTGGGCACGGGACAGCAACCGACTCCGCTGTCGGAAGAGGAAGTCAATCACATCGTTTATAAAGTGGCCGACAGCCGGGAAAAGCCGAAGCTCAAGGTCAAATTCGAAAAAGGCGAGACGGTGCGCATCGGCGAGGGCCCGTTCGCAACCTTTACCGGTGTGGTCGACGACGTGAATGAAGATCGCGAGACTTTGAAAGTGATGGTCACGATTTTCGGGCGCTCGACTCCGGTGGAATTGGAATTTGGGCAGGTGGAAAAAGTGGCGTAGCGGCACGCCCAGCCCCTAAAGGGGCGGATGATCGAAGAACTTACGGCATCGCTAAAGCGATGCCCTGATACGAAACATGAGTTGCAAGGCGCTGAGCCGAAAATCCTAGACTCGGGGCTGGAGTTCAGACAGGAAAGGCATCATGGCGAAGAAAGTTACAGGTTCGGTAAAGTTGCAGATTGCGGCGGGCAAGGCCACGCCGGCGCCTCCGGTGGGACCGGCGCTCGGCCAGGCGCAAGTCAACATCATGGAGTTCTGCAAGCAGTTCAATGCCCGCACCGGGCAGAAAGAACTCGAAGGGTTGATTGTTCCGGTTGTGATTACGGTCTACAGCGACCGCACGTTCACGTTTATTACCAAGACGCCGCCGGCATCGATATTGCTGAAGCGCGCGGCCGGCATTGCCAAGGGATCGGGCGCGCCTAACAAAGATAAGGTCGGCAAGGTGACGCTGAAGCAGGTCGAGGACATTGCGAAGCAGAAGATGCCGGATCTGAACGCCGCGTCGGTCGATGCCGCCATCAAGAGCGTGCGCGGTACGGCGCGGTCGATGGGGATTGACGTCATTGGGTAATTGAGTAATTTGGTAATTGTGTAATTGAAGAGCTCCGAAGTTTTGGTTTTTCAAATTACCAAATTACCCGATTACAAAATTGCAAAATTTGTCGAAAACACCACGGCTCTTCGGAACAGCGAAGCGGCGGTGGGAGACTGAGGTGAAAATGAAGAAGTCAGGAAAGAACATCGAGAAGTCGCGGAAGGCAGTCGAGCCGCGGCCTTATACGCTGCAGGAAGCGGTTCCACTTCTGCAGAAGGTGAAATACGCGAAGTTCGACGAGACGGTCGAAGTGACGTTGCGGCTGGGCGTCGATCCGAAGCATGCCGACCAGATGGTGCGAGGCACGGTCGTGCTTCCTCACGGACTGGGCAAGTCGAAAAAAGTTCTGGTGATCGCGAGCGGTGAAAAGGTTCGCGAGGCCGAGGCGGCTGGAGCGGATTTCGTCGGCGGCGAAGACATGGTCGAGAAGATCACGAAAGAAAACTGGACCGACTTCGACGCACTGATTGCCACGCCCGACATGATGAAATCGGTCGGGCGTCTGGGCAAGGTTCTCGGGCCCAAGGGTCTGATGCCAAATCCAAAGACGGGTACGGTCACCATGGATGTTGCGCGCGCCGTGCAGGAAGTCAAAGCCGGCAAGGTCGAGTTCCGCACAGACAAGACGGCGCTGGTGCACGTACCGGTGGGGAAGATTTCATTCTCGCCCGACAAGCTGATCGAGAACGCGACAACTCTGATCTCGAGCGTGATCAAGGCCAAGCCTTCGGTCGCCAAGGGCAAGTACATTAAGGCCTGCTATCTGAGTTCGAGCATGGGGCCAGGGATCTCGCTGGACACGACTCCGATCGAGGTTGCGGCGAAGGCTTAGATCGTCGTTCGTCGATGGTCGTTAGTCATTCGGTGAGCCTGGAAGGCACCCGACGATCCGAACGACCGACGACAAGCGACCAACGACTTTTCTGAAAGGGTTTGAACATGGCGGTTACTCGAGCTAAGAAAATAGCGCAGGTTGAGAAACTCGGCGGCGAACTGAAGCACGCTTCGAGCATGATCGTGGCCACCTATTCCAAGCTGACGGTGACGCAGGACTTCGAATTGCGCAAGGCATTGCGTCCGACCGGGGCGAAGTATCGCGTGGTGAAGAACACCTTGGCCGAGCGCGCCGGCAAGGGCACCAAGGTCGAGGAAGCGCTGAAGAACCTTCAGGGAGTGACCTCGATCGCCTACACCGAAGGCGATCCGGTGGCGCTGGCGAAGGCGCTGGCGAAGTATGCGAAAGAGCATCCGGAATTCAGCTTCAAGGCTGGAGTGGTCGAAGGCCGCGTGATTACGGTCAAGGAGATCGAGTCGCTGGCGACCATGCCGTCGAAGGACGAGCTTTATTCGAAGCTGCTGTTCCTGTTGAACGCTCCGGCGCAGCGTCTGGTTACGGCGATGAATGCGGTCGGACGGAACCTGGCGGTGGTGGTGAGCCAGGGCGTGGAGCAGAAGAAGTTCAAAGAGGCGTGAGGAGCAGCTTCTGGCCGCTGGCTTCTGGCGAGCTCGATTTTGTTTGCTAGAAGCTAGTGGCAAGAAGCTAGCAGCCGATTCAAGTTTCTGAGCAGCGATGCTGCTCGAAAAAAGATTTAGCTGTCGTGAAGCTCGGGGTGGCGCGGTCTGAAATTCGGGCGTTGTCTGGCGCTGGAATTGAGGACCTGGTCGCACTGGAAACCTGGCCAAGCGATAGCGAAATCGCAAATCTTACATAAAGCGGAGAGATTCACATGGCGGATCTACAGCAGTTGGAAGAGTCAATTGTTAGCCTGTCGTTGCTGGAAGCGGCAGAGCTGGTCAAGAAACTGGAAACGCGTCTGGGCGTTTCGGCAGCGGCGGCGGCTCCGGTGATGGTTGCCGGCGGCGCAGCGGCTGGGGCGGCTGCTCCAGCAGAGGAAAAGACCGAGTTCACGGTCGTTCTGAAGGAAGTTGGAGCCAACAAGATCAATGTAATCAAGGCAGTACGCGAAGTTACGAGCCTCGGTCTGAAAGAGGCAAAAGACCTGGTGGACGGCGCTCCGAAGAGCATCAAAGAAGGTGTTTCGAAGGACGAAGCCGAGACCATCAGGAAGAAATTTACGGAAGCGGGCGCAACTGTCGAAGTCAAGTAACGCTGCGTCGGTGTTCGTCGTTCGCGGTTCGCAAGAGCGGATTCGGGCTTAAGCCGGAAGCGAGCGACGGAAGGCGAACAGCGGGTTTTGCGGGCGGGGCAGGCTCTTGGAGGGTCCCGCCTGCAATTATTTGACCGAACACTAGCTGAATCCTAGGGAGTGGTGTTAATATCTAATAAATAACCCGCTTATCCTGGCTTCACTGCGAGGCGACGGCGACCCGCATCCTCCAAATAGACCCAGGAAGCGGAACGGAACCGGGTCGCTGGAACAAAAGTATGGCAGCCGGTCCCGCGGGCGGCGGGACGGAACAGGCCTTTGAACTGGCGCGGAATTTTACAAGTTATTCAAGAGTAAGCGTCGCAAGCGGCGCCCGCGGACAAGTATGTCCTCGCGGGGGCCTGTGTCTTTTTTCTGCGTTCACCGCTCGTTAGCAGTCTCGTAGCAATATTGTGGCGCCACTTTTGCGCCCTCATTCCGCTTGTACCGCAGCCCCAGGCTGCCTGAAAGCAGGAGTTCCTGAGCATGACAAAGCACAATATACACCGCAGACGTTTCGATTTTTCCAAAATTCCAGCAACCATCCAGATCCCGAACCTGATCGAGGTTCAGAAGCGCTCCTATGACCGCTTCCTACAAATGGACAAACTGCCCAGCGAGCGCGAAGACGGCGGGCTGCAGGCAGTGTTTCAGTCGGTGTTTCCGATTACCGACTTCCGCAATGTTTCGCAGCTTGAGTTTGTGGACTTCGCGATTGGCAACTGGGAATGCAAGTGCGGACACCTGAAAGGGCTCCATCACTTGCGCACGACTTGTAAGACTTGCGGATCGACGGTGATCACGGACCCGTTTCATCCCGGCGAAGTTCTGTGCCACAAGTGCGGCACCTACAACGCGAATACTCCCGACTTCTGCAACAAGTGCGGCGATCCGGTTGGGTTGCAGCTCAAGTACGACGTGGCGGAATGCGAAGAGCGCGGCATGACCTACTCGGCGCCGCTCAAAGTCACGATGCGGCTCACCATCTGGGACAAGGATGAGGCGGGCAACCGTTCCATCCGCGACATCAAGGAGCAGGAAGTTTTCTTCGGCGACGTTCCGCTGATGACGCAGAACGGCACGTTCATCATCAATGGAACCGAGCGCGTCATCGTCAGCCAGTTGCACCGCTCTCCCGGAGTGTTCTTCGAGACGGCGGCCAACCGCACTTACTTCCTGGGAAAGATCATTCCCTACCGAGGTTCGTGGGTTGAGTTCGAATACGACCAGAAGAACGTTCTCTACGTGCGCATCGACCGCAAGCGCAAGTTCCTGGGTACGATTTTTCTGCGCGCGCTGGGCCTGCGTTCCGGCGAGGACATTCTCAAGACTTTCTATACCACCGACCGCCTGATTGTCCGCGACAAGAAGCTGTTCTGGACGCTGGATTCGGCGAGCGAAAAACCCACGAATCTTCTGGGCATGAAGCTGGCGCACAGCATCAAGTCGAAGTCGGGTGACGAAGTTGCGCACTCCGGCCGCAAGATTACCGCCGCGATTCTGAAGGAAATTCAGAAGGCGAAGATCGGCGAAATCGAAGTGGACACCACCGATCTCGAAGGCGCGTGGGCGGCCAGCGACATTGTCGACACCACGACCGGCGAAGTGCTGCTCGAAGCCAACTCCGAAATCACGGCCGACAAGGTGGCCAAGATTCTGGAATCGGGCGTGGTCGAACTGAGCGTGTTCTTCCCGGAGCGCGACGATGTGGGCACGGTGATCAGCCAGACCCTGCGGCGCGATTCGATCACGAGTCCCTCGGAAGCGCTGATCGAGATTTATCGCAAGCTGCGTCCGGGCGATCCGCCAACGCTGGACACGGCGACGGCGTTGTTCCAGGGCATGTTTTTCGATCCACGCAAGTATGACTTCTCGCGCGTGGGCCGGCTGAAGTTCAACATCAAGCTGTTCGAAAACCAGGAAGCGACTAGCCTCGAACAACGCACGCTTGATCCCACGGATTTTTACGCGACCATCAAGTACCTGCTCAAGCTGCGCAAAAATATTGGCGCGGTCGACGACATCGATCACCTGGGCAATCGCCGCGTGCGAGCCGTGGGCGAGTTGCTGGAAAACCAGTTCCGCATCGGCTTGGTCCGCATGGAACGTGCGATCAAGGAAAAAATGAGCGTGTACCAGGAAATGTCGACGGCCATGCCGCACGACCTGGTCAACGCTAAGCCAGTGATGGCCGCGATTCGGGAATTCTTCGGATCCTCGCAGCTGTCGCAGTTTATGGATCAGACGAACCCGCTGTCGGAAATCACGCACAAGCGGCGTCTGTCGGCCCTGGGGCCGGGCGGGTTGTCGCGCGAACGCGCGGGATTTGAAGTGCGCGACGTCCACCCGACGCACTACGGGCGCATCTGCCCGATTGAAACGCCGGAAGGTCCGAACATCGGACTGATCTCGTCGTTGAGCTGCTTTGCACGCATCAACGACTACGGCTTCATCGAGTCGCCGTACCGCAAGGTGAAGGGCGCGCGCGTGGTGGACTACGTCATCGTCGTGAATGCCGGCGACAGTAACTTCAAAGTCGGCGACTATGCCGAGAAAAGCGAGATGGAAAAGGTCAACGCCGATCTGAAGGAACGGCGCAAGAAGCCGGTCGAGGTCGAGCCGTTTTCGTTCTATCTTTCGGCGTGGGAAGAAGACCGTCACACGATTGCTCAGGCCAACATCGAACTGGACGAAAAGGGCCGCATCGCCGGCGAACTGGTCAACGCGCGCAAGGCGGGCAACTTCGTGCTGGTGAACCGCGACGAAGTGGACTACGTGGACGTCAGCCCGAAGCAGCTGGTTTCGGTGGCTGCCTCGCTGGTGCCCTTCCTCGAACACGACGACGCCAACCGCGCGCTGATGGGCGCAAACATGCAGCGTCAGTCAGTGCCACTGCTGCGGGCTCAGGCTCCGATTGTGGGGACGGGGATGGAAGGCGTTACCGCGCGCGATTCGGGCGCGGTGGTGCTGGCGCGCCGCAACGGAATCATCGACTCGGTCGACTCCGAACGCATCATCGTTCGGGTCGAGGGCGAGCATCATCCGATGCAGCTTTCGCGCGAAGTGGGCAGCGACATTTATCAGCTCACCAAGTTCAAGCGTTCGAACCAGAACACCTGCATCAACCAGAAGCCGATCGTGAAGAAAGGCCAGCGGGTGGTGAAGGGGCAAGTGATTGCGGACGGTCCGTGCACCGACTTTGGCGAGTTGGCGCTGGGACGCAACGTGCTGGTCGCGTTCATGCCATGGCGCGGCTACAACTTCGAAGACGCGATCCTGGTTTCGGAAAAGATGGTGAAAGAGGATTACTACACCTCGGTTCACATCGAAGAGTTCGAACTCGAAGCCCGCGACACGAAGCTTGGACCCGAGGAAGTGACGCGTGACATTCCGAACGTGAGTGAATCCACGCTGCGAAATCTGGACGAAGCGGGTGTGATCCGCATCGGCGCCGGTATCAAGCAGGGTGACATCATCGTCGGCAAAGTTACGCCGAAGGGTGAAACGCAGCTCACGCCGGAAGAGAAACTGCTGCGCGCGATCTTCGGCGAAAAAGCCGGCGACGTGCGCGACGCTTCGCTCTACTGCCCGCCGGGAATCGAAGGCATCGTGGTGGACGTGAAGATCTTCTCGCGCAAAGGCCAGGAAAAGGACGAGCGAGCCAAGGCGATTGAAGGCAACCAGATCGCGAAGCTCGAAAAGAACCTGTCGGACGAGATCCGGATTCTGACCGATGAGCGCCTGAAGCGCCTGGAAGGCCTGCTGGGCGGCAAGGAAGTGCAAGCCGATCTGCACGACGAGCGCACCAACAAGCGGTTGCTGACCAAGGACACGATTCTGGACCGCGACACGATCGAGCGCATCTCGACCCGCAACCTGAAACGGATCAAGTACGCCGACAAGGATCCGCGGGTGAACGAGCAGATCGACGAGATCGAGGAGATGACTTCGCGCCAGATCGACGTGCTCAAGAAGATCGTCAACGAAAAGAAAGAGAAGCTGACCAAGGGTGATGAACTGCCGCCGGGCGTGATCAAGCTGGTCAAGGTGTACATCGCCATGAAGCGCAAGCTGAGCGTCGGCGACAAGATGGCCGGACGCCACGGAAACAAGGGCGTAATCGCGCGCATTCTGCCGGAAGAGGACATGCCGTACCTCGAAGATGGAACGCCGGTCGAGATTGTCCTGAACCCGCTCGGCGTGCCCAGCCGTATGAACGTGGGGCAGATTCTTGAAACCCACCTCGGATGGGCGGGTCATGAACTGGGTCTGAAGATCGCGGAGTTGCTGAAGCAGAACACTCGCGCCGAAGCCATGCGCCGCGATCTCAAAGCTTTGTTCAAGGATACGGTGCTGGCCGACACCATCACCGATATGAGTGAAGACGAACTCGAAGCGGTGGCCCCGACCCTTAAAAATGGTGTGTTCATGGGATCGGCCGTATTCGACGGCGCCCGGGAGACGGAAATCAAGGCGTTGCTAACGAGCGCTGGACTGCCCACGTCGGGCAAGACCACGCTGCGCGATGGCATGACGGGCGAGAAGTTCGAGCTGCCGGTCACGGTGGGCTATATCTACATGTTGAAACTGTCGCACCTGGTGGACGACAAGATTCACGCGCGTTCCATCGGGCCGTACTCGCTGATCACGCAGCAACCGCTGGGTGGCAAGGCGCAGTTCGGAGGCCAGCGCTTCGGAGAAATGGAAGTGTGGGCGCTCGAAGCATATGGCGCGGCGTTCATTCTGCAGGAACTGCTGACCGCGAAATCGGACGATGTGTACGGACGCACCAAAATCTACGAGGCCATCGTCAAAGGCGAGGCCGCGATGGAGCCGGGCGTGCCCGAGTCGTTCAACGTGCTGATTCGCGAATTGCAGGCGCTTTGCCTGGATGTGGAATTGATCAAGGCCACGGAGAAGAAGCCGGTGGCTATAGCAGCGGATTAAGAGCAGTTCCCGGTTCTCAGTTCCCAGTTCTCAGTGGTGGAGAGCTGAGTAGAGCTTGGCGCCGGGAGATGCTCAAAAAGTTTTGTGCAATTGGCCTACGCGGCAACCGCTCTCAGCGCCGCGGATAAGGCAACGATCTCAAGCCGGGTTCTTACTGAGAACTGAGAACCGGGAACTGAGAACTGAAGTTTGAGGGCCGCCGGTGGGCGCGTGAGATCCACAGGAAAGCGGAGGAACATGTTTCGAGCGAGCCCGTTTGATATGGCAAATCCCGTGGCTGATTTCGATGCCATTCGCATCAGCCTGGCGTCCCCGGAAAAGATCCGGAGCTGGTCGCATGGGGAAGTGACCAAGCCGGAAACCATCAACTACCGCACTTTCAAGCCGGAGCGCGATGGCTTGTTCTGCGCGCGCATCTTCGGCCCGGTCACCGACTGGGAATGTCTCTGCGGCAAGTACAAGCGCATGAAGCATCGCGGAGTGATCTGCGACAAGTGCGGCGTGGAAGTCACGCTGTCAAAAGTCCGCCGCGAGCGCCTCGGGCACATTGAGCTGGCTTCGCCCTGTTCGCACGTGTGGTTCTTCAAGGGACTGCCCAGCCGCATCGGGCATCTGCTCGACATTTCTCTGCGCGATCTGGAAGCGATTCTGTACTTCGAGGCCTATGTGGTCGTCGATCCCGGCGACTCCCCGGTGAAAGAGCGCGAAGTCATCAAGGACGAGGCGAAGTATCGCGAACTCGACCAGCAATATCGTCCCGCCGGCTTCAAAGCCATGATGGGCGCGGAAGCGATCAAGGAACTTCTGAAACGCATTGAAGTCGATTCGCTGGCTGCCGAATTGCGCGAGAAGATGAAGAACGAAACCTCGCTGCAGAAGCGCCTGAAGTATGCCAAGCGGCTGAAAGTGGTCGAGGCCTTCCGCAAGAGCGGCAACAAGCCGCAATGGATGATCCTGGACGTGCTGCCGGTGATTCCACCGGAACTGCGTCCGCTGGTTCCTCTGGATGGCGGACGCTTCGCCACTTCCGATCTGAACGATCTTTACCGTCGCGTCATCAACCGCAACAACCGGTTGAAGAAGCTGATGGACCTGCACGCTCCCGAAGTCATCGTGCGCAACGAGAAGCGCATGCTGCAGGAAGCAGTCGACGCTCTGTTCGACAACGGACGCCGCGGGCGCGTTCTGCGTGGCGCCAACAATCGCCCGCTGAAGTCGCTCTCCGACACACTCAAAGGCAAGCAGGGACGCTTCCGCCAGAACCTGCTGGGCAAACGCGTGGACTACTCGGGACGTTCGGTCATTGTGGTCGGTCCCGAACTCAAGCTGCACCAGTGCGGATTGCCGAAGAAGATGGCGCTCGAATTGTTCAAGCCGTTCATCTACCACCGGCTGGAACAGACGGGAAATTGCACCACCATCAAGCAGGCGAAAGAAATGGTGGAGCAGCAGGATCCGATCGTCTGGGACATTCTGGAAGAGGTCATCAAGGACCATCCAGTCATGCTGAACCGCGCTCCCACGCTCCATCGCCTGGGCATCCAGGCTTTCGAGCCGGTGCTGGTGGAAGGCAAAGCGATCAAGATCCACCCGCTGGTCTGCACTGCGTTCAACGCCGACTTCGACGGTGACCAGATGGCGGTGCACATTCCGCTTTCGCCCGAGGCGCAGGTGGAAGCCAGCGTTCTGATGCTGTCTTCGCACAACATCCTTTCGCCGGCATCAGGCCAGCCCATTACCGTGCCCACACAGGACATGGTGCTTGGTCTCTACTATCTGACGAAAGCGAAACCGGGCGCGAAGGGTGAAGGCCGTTCTTTCGCCAATATTGACGAAGTCGTAATCGCGCTCGAAATGGGCGAGGTGGAAACGCTCACCCCGATTCGCCTGCGCTACACCGGCGAGGTCATCGACCTGACGCAGGCGTACGACGATCAGGACGTGAACCATACGGAGCCCGTACACGTTAAGCGCGAGTTCCTGAATACCACCGTCGGCCGCGCCATTTTGAACGATCATTTGCCCAAGGCAGTGCCTGGTGTCAACCTGGCTATGCCATACATCAATGGCCTGCTGAAGAAGAAGGGCATTGGCCAACTGGTCAATTACTGCTATCTGCGGTTCGGCCTGGAAGTCACGGTCAAGATGCTCGACGAGATCAAGTCGCTCGGGTTCAAGTATGCCACGCGCGCCGGCCTGTCGATCGGCATCGATGACATGGTCATCCCGGACAACAAGAAGATCCTGGTGAAAGATGCCGACAAACTGGTGATCGCGGTCCAGCAACAATACCTGGACGGCGCCATCACCAACGGCGAACGCTACAACAAGGTCATCGAAATCTGGTCGGCCATCACGGAAAAAGTTGCCGATGAAATGTTTGGCCAGATGCAGAGACGAGATAAAGAGGGCCAGCTCAATCCGATTTACGTCATGGCTGATTCCGGCGCCCGCGGATCGAAACAGCAGATTCGTCAGCTCTCGGGAATGCGCGGACTGATGGCGAAACCGACGGGCGAGATTATCGAGACGCCAATCACGGCCAACTTCCGTGAAGGGTTGACGGTGCTCGAATACTTCATCTCGACGCACGGTGCCCGCAAGGGTTTGGCCGATACGGCGTTGAAGACCGCCGACTCGGGTTACCTGACGCGCCGCCTGGTGGACGTCGCGCAGGACGTGATCATCAGCGAATACGACTGCGGCACCGTGGATGGAATTTTTGTTTCCGGCATCGTCGAAGCCGGCGAAATTATCGAGCCGCTGCGCGACCGCATCGTGGGCCGCGTGTCGCTCGAAAAAATCAAAGACTACGAAGGCCAGGTCGTCGTCGACATTAACCAGGAGATCACCGAAGATCTGGCGGGCGCGATTCAGGCTGCCGGTATCGAGCGGGTAAAGATTCGCTCGGTGCTCACCTGCGAGTCGAGGCGCGGCGTTTGCGTCATGTGCTACGGACGTAATCTGGCTTCCGGGCGCCTGGTCGAACTGGGCGAGGCTACCGGCGTGATCGCGGCTCAGTCCATTGGCGAACCTGGAACGCAGCTCACCATGCGTACCTTCCACATTGGAGGCACGGCGTCGCGAGTTTCGGAACAGTCACGCCTTGATGCGAAGAGCAACGGCATCGTGCGCTTCATCAATTTGCAGACCGTGAAGTCCAAGACCGGCGACCTGGTGGTGATGAATCGCCAGGGCTCGATCGCAATCGTGGATGAAAAGGGCCGCGAACGCGAGCGCTATGCGGTGGTGTATGGCGCCAAGGTCAAAGTCATCGAAGGCGGCCCGGTTCAACTTGGCCAGGCTCTGGTCGAGTGGGATCCGTACACGTTTGCGATCCTCACCGAAATTGGCGGCACGGCGCAGTTCAAGGACTTGCAGGAAGGCATCACGCTGCATGAAGAAGTCGATGAAGTAACCGGACTGTCGCGTCACGTGGTGGCGGATTCGCCCGACGAGAAGCGCCAGCCGGCCATCGTAATCAAGGGCAAGGCGAGCAAGCGATACCTGATGCCTTCGCGCGCTCACCTCATGGTGCAGGACGGAGACACGGTGTTTCCGGGCGACGTGCTGGCCAAGATCCCGCGCGAAACCACCAAGACCAAGGACATCACGGGCGGTCTGCCGCGGGTGGTGGAACTGTTCGAAGCCCGCAAGCCGCGCGAGACCGCCGTCATCAGCGAAATCGATGGCGTGGTGCGCTTCGGCGAAGTGGCCAAAGGACAACGCAAACTCTACGTGGCAGCCGATAACGGCACGGAGAAGGAATATTCCGTTCCGCGCGGCGTCCACATCAACGTGCAGGAAGGCGAGCGCGTCCGGGCAGGTGAACCGCTGATGGATGGGCCGCTCAACCCGCACGACATTCTGGCCGTGCTCGGCGAAAAGGAACTGCAGGCTTACCTGGTGAATGAAATCCAGGAAGTCTACCGGCTGCAGGGCGTGAACATTTCGGACAAGCACATCGAAGTGATCGTCCGCCAGATGATGCGCTGGGTGAAGGTTGAAGATGTGGGCGATACCCAGTTCCTGCTCGAACAGCAAGTGGACAAGTTCCGCTTCCACGAGGAGAACGAGCGGGCCATCGCGCAAGGCGGCAAGCCGGCCACCGGGCGTCCGTTGCTGCTCGGCATCACGAAGGCGTCGCTCTCCACCGATTCGTTTATCTCCGCTGCCTCCTTCCAGGAGACAACGCGCGTGCTGACCGAAGCTTCGATTCAGGGAGCGGTCGATCATCTGCGCGGCTTGAAGGAGAACGTGATCGTGGGCCGCTTGATTCCCGCCGGCACCGGCATGGAATATTACCGGAACGTGCGTCTCTCTCCGGAAATGGAAGAGGCCGCGAGCAAGGTGCAGGAGGAAGTCTCGCAAGCCTACGAAGATGCCGAGCGCGCGCTCGAACTCATGCGGCACGAAGGCGAGACCGAAGAACTCGCCGCGGAGTAAGACGGGACGAACCGAGGACAGGGGCGACGCGAGTCGCCCCTCATTTTCTTGGCGGCGTTTTCTGGAAGGGCGTTTTTTAAGCGACGTTCTTTGAATGATGCCCACTTGAATGACGTTTTCTTGAAACCGACGTTTTCTTGAAACCAATGTCTTTAGCACTGGAACCACAGCGCCTGACCGGGCAGCCTAAGGATCCGAACCCCACGCCGGAGCCGATTCCTGGTGGACTGGTGTTGGCCCCGGCTCTGGGGCGCTTCTGGCGGTTGTTCCGCCTGTCGATCTGGCGCGCCTTCGAGCACGATGCTTTCGGCACCGCCAAGGCTTCGGCCTACTCGGCCATCTTCACTTTTTTCCCGGCCTTACTGGTGCTGGGCTCGGTTCTCGCCGCCCTGAATCGTGGCAAAGTCTACGCTCGCGAGATCTCCTACGCCCTGGGCGCCATCTTGCCGGCGGGCAGCGCAGCCGCACTTTCCTTCCTGAAAGGCAGTACGGACCGGCCGGTTGGCCTGCTCATCTCCACTTCGCTGTTGACCGTGTGGAGCGCTTCCGGCGCCATCGTCTCCTGGATGGATGGTTTTCGCCGCGCCTATCAGCTTCCTAAGACCTGGGGGCTAGTCCAGGAGCGCGCGATTGCGATTTCGCTGGTTTTGATGGCGGGTATACCGATGACTTTCTCAACCATTCTGGTTGCATTCGGCAGCCGCATTGAAACGCGTATCCTGTTTCACCTCGGGCATGAGTTCGGACCTCTGATTCTGTTGGCGTGGGGCGCGATACGCTGGGCCATTGCGATCATGACCAGCATCGCGGTGATCCAGCTTATCTATCACAACGCGGTGCCTCGCACGCAACCCTGGCACAGCGTTTTGCCGGGCGCGGTTCTGGCAACCGCCATGTGGCTGATCTCCACCGCATTATTTGGATGGTATTTGCAGCACTATGTCGACTACAGCGTCATCTACGGTTCGCTCGGTGTGGGCATTGCCCTGCTGCTCTGGATGTACATCATCTCGCTGGTGGTGCTGATTGGCGCCGAATTCAACGCCATGCTTTTTCCCCGCTGTCTCACGAAAGTTCCGCCTCCGCAGGTAGAAACCGAAACTCGCTGAATGAGTAATGCGATGCCGCCGGCGATCACATTTTCCGATGACTCGCTCGACCCCGCAGTACGAGGATGGCTGCACACTCCACGTGCGCCCAATGGCGACGCGCTGATCCTCACTCACGGCGCGGGCTCGGATTGCACTGCCCCTCTGCTGGTGGCGCTCGGCGAAACTTTTGCCGGACACGGCTACGTGGTTCTGCGCTGCGATCTGCCCTTCCGCCAGGTGCGGCGAACCGGTCCACCGTTTCCGGGCAATGCGGAACGCGATCGCGCCGGCCTGCGCCATGCGGTCGCAGTCTTGCGCAAGAGTGTCGCGGGCCGAATCTTTCTCGGCGGCCACTCCTACGGTGGACGCCAAGCGACGATGTTTTGCGCTGCTGAACCAGAGTTAGTCAAACCAGAGTTAGTCAAAGCAGCGCCTGACAAATCAGAACTGGTCGCGGGCCTGCTGTTGCTCTCCTATCCCTTGCACCCGCCGCGCAAACCGGAGCAGCTCCGCATCCAACACCTGCCCAGTCTGCGGACTCCCAGCCTGTTCGTGCAGGGAACACGCGACCCCTTCGGAAGCGTGGAAGAGATCACGAACGCCTTGCAGCTAATCCCGGCCAAAACCGAATTAATGAAAGTGGAAGGCGCCGGTCACGATTTGGGTTTCAAAGGGAAGGCGAAGGCGGTGGAACTCCCGGCAAGCATCCTTGCCAAATTTCAGAGGATGTTTACCTAGACCGTGTGGCGCGGACACACAGGAGTGTCCGCCCTACACGTTGCCCCGGACTCCTGTCCGCGCGGTCGGCGTTTCGCTGCAAGCACGCGGACAAGAGTGTCCGCGCCACACGAGCGACCCCCTAATTCACCCAGCCCGATTTCGATCCGCCATTCGTTTTGTCGTCGTCGTCGGGGGGCACGTAGTTTCCGTGCTCGTCGAAGGTGACTTTGCGGTCGTGATCCTTCATGTAGACTTCGAATTTTCTAGCCGTGCGCCGCCGCTTCCAGCGGTAATAACCGTTCCGCACTCCGAAATAACGTTCGGACGCCGCGTAGCTGATGCCGCGAGAAGGCAGAAACTTCACCCACAGGAAGCCGAAGAGCAAGCCGCCGAGATGTGCAAAAACCGCGATTCCACCCGATGGCTCAAAGACCGCAACGATCGCGACGATAACCCAAATGCCGACCAGGTACTTGGCTTTGATCGAGAACGGCAGCGGAAACAGAAACATTTCCTGGTCGGCGTAAAGAATCCCAAAGGCCATCAGCAGTCCGAAGATTCCGCCCGACGCGCCCACCGTTCCGGTTCGCGGATCCATCCCCAGAAAGTGGGTATAGGAGACCGCAATGGTGACCAAGGCGGCGCCCACGACGCAGAACGTGTAGCACTCGATGAATCGTCGAGGCCCCCAGTCGCGCTCCAAATACGCGCCGATGAACCAGAGGGTGAGCATGTTGAAAAACACGTGGCCTAAGCCGGCATGCAGCAACGAGTAGGTGACTAGTTGCCACACTTTGCCGTGCATCACGTCTACGGGAATCAGTGCCAGCCACTCCCGCATCTCAAAGACAACGGACGGGGCGAACCTTCCCATCACCACCTGAAACAGGTAGATCCCCGTGCAAGTCAGAATGATGCGCTTCACCCATCCTGCGAAGGGGGGGAAACTGAACGAGATGGTTTGTCCGCGACTCATTTAAGTGCCAAGTTTCAAAGTTTCAGGGTTTCAAGGTTTCAAAGACAAAACCGAATGCCACTCGGTCTTAACTTTGAAACTTTGAAACCTTGAAACTCTGACCCTTGTCCTCATTTTTCTGGCTCCGGCACTACCGGCAAACTGCGATGTCCCGCCGCGTCTACTGCCCGCACCGCGAATATCTCATTATCCTTCGAAACGTTCAGGGTTGCACGCGTGCCGCTGCTGACCGTTTGGGCGTACTCCCAATCGGCCGCGTTCGTCGAGCGCCAGACCACCTCATAGGCGGCCGCGCCCGCCGAGGGTTCCCACGTCAAAGTCGTGTCGTTTTCAAGGTTCTTGGTCAGCATTTTCACGCCTGCCGGCGGGGCTGGAGCCGATGCCAGCGAGGCCAGGGTCGCCGCGTTCAGACGCGCCACGTGCGCCACATAGTCGAAGTCCACAAATTTCGGCAGGTCTCCATATTCGATGCCGTTGTCGTTGTCCTTACGAACGTTCTGATGCTGATGGTTGAAATCTTCGCGGAATTCGGTGAACCGCACGGCGGCGAAGCCTTGCTGATTGAAAGAGTAGTGGTCGCCTCCGCGCAGGAAGCGGTCCAGCCGGAAGATCAGAAGCGGCTTCACTCCGGCATGGTACGAGCGCCCGACGTCGGCGATGTAGCGGGCAAGTTCGCGCGAAGTCGAGTCACTCTCTCCGCCGAGCATTCGAATTCGCTTGATTTCAGCCTCGCTCGCCGCCGCCGGCAACCCTTCGGAAAACACGCGCACCACGCTCGCATCCTGTTCCGGACCGAGGTTGCCTCCTACAATGTCGTTGTTCAAAACAGCTTCGAGCTTCCATGCCTGCTGCTTGGCCATCTGGGCGAAGTGCTTGCTGCCGTTCAGGCCCTGCTCTTCTCCCGCGACCGTCAGAAAAATGATAGTGGCTGGGAACTTTGCCGGGAATTTGGCGGTGCTCGAAGCCTTGCTCAAAACGCGGGCACACTCCAGGCTCACCGCCGTGCCGCTGCCATCGTCGTTCGCTCCCGGCGCCGGGTCGGTCCCGTTAAAAGTATCGCTGTTGCGCGAGTCGTAATGGCCGGTCACCAGCACGATGCGATTCGCCTGCTGCGGGTCGGCTCCGCGCAGCACCGCATAAACATTGGTGATTTCCGTCGGTTTTGGGATACGCTCGCCAGGCTGCTCGGTGAAAGTGTCAGTTTTCACCTCCAGACAGCCACCGCAGTCTTTCGAATAGCGCTCAAACTCCGCTTTGATCCACTCCCGCGCCGCGCCGATTCCCTTGCCCGCTTTGATGGATTCCTCGTCCTGCGCGGAAATCGTGGACCGGTTCTGGAAGCTGACCAGCTTCTCGATCGTCTGCCGGATGTGGTCCGCTGAAACTTGTTGGATGGCTTCGGCAATGTGCGAATCGGTGTGCGGGTCGGACGCCAGGCGCGGCGCCGGACCACGTTCCTGCGACATTTCCTGCGCCACGCACAAAGGAGCGCAGAACGCCAGCACCAGGGCAACCAACACGGCTGCCGCAAGGCTTGTGGAGAGATAACCAAAACTGGAAGACTCGGCGATTTCAGAATTTTCTTGATAAGCCACTTGACCTTTTCCTCCCGAAGAAACTAAATATAACAGGGTACCCCGAACGTGGAGGAAAACATGGTGTACTGTCCTGAATGCGAGACGGATCTCGACATCGATGAAGATGAGGTCGATGAGGGCGCGGTCGTCTCCTGCCCGGAGTGCGGCACGGACTTCGAGGTGGTTACAGTGAATCCCATTGAACTGAAGATCGTTGGCGAAGACGAGGTCGACGAAGATGAGGACGAAGAAGCCGCCGACGAAGAAGATGAGGACGAGGATTCCTGAAGAATTCTCCGCATATCCGCACGTTCCGGCGCTCTGTGGCGATGGCTGCGACAGTCTTGTTCCTGGCGTGTCTGCTTGCCTCGGTGGGCGCGCAGGGTAACAACCGCGCAAAGCCGAAGCCTTACGCGCTAATCTTCGGAACGGTTTGGGACCCTGACGGGCACCCGCTCTACGCGGTCAAGGTGAAGATCCGGCGGACCGACGAGAAAAAGGCCCGCTGGGAGCTCTATTCCAATCACACCGGCGAGTTCGCCCAGCGGCTGCCCGTCGGCAAGGCCGACTATATCGTTTGGGCGGACGTAAAGGGCTACAAGCTGGCCTCGGGCAAACAGTTGAAGCCTGGTCCCGAGGTAACGGTGCATATCGACGACGACGAGCGTTCCGACATCGGTCTTCATTTAGACTGGTAGTGGCCGCCACGTGGTTGGACAATCGCGGCAATGGGATGCTCATGAAGAAAGCAGTTTTTGGGATTGCGATTGCGGCTTCGCTGGTGGTCATGTTGTCGGCATCGGTCTTCTCGACATTGGTCATGGCCGCTCCGGTGCCGCAGTTTGGCCGCTCTTCGAAGGAAGATAAGACCCGCCTGCTCACCGGCAAGGTGCTGGACAGCGGCGAAAACCCTTTGGCGAATGCGGTTGTCTATCTGACCAACACTCACACCCGCTCCGTGAAAACCTATATCGTTGGGCCGGACGGCGCCTACCGTTTTCCGGCGCTTCAGCCCAGCATCGATTACGAAGTATATGCGCAGTACAACAACCGCAAGAGCGGCACCAAAACGGTCAGCCAATTTGACGATCGCTCGCAGGTTTACATCAGTTTGAAAATCAACACCAAATAAGGCCGCTCGCTGCGGGTGGCCACGCGCTGCCTGCTTCACTCCACCACATTACTGACAGCTGGAGCAGGGCTGCCGCGTCCACCCGGGCGTAACTTGTCTGTGACCGATCCTTCCGCTACATTCGAGCTGTTTCACGCGAAAACGTCATGCCGGTTCTTACCGCCGCAGCGATCGTTCTGCTGGTTATGGGTGCCGCGATCTACGCGGTCATCGTGTACAACGGACTGGTGCGCCTGCAGAACGAGATCGGCCGTGCCTGGGCCAATATCGACGTTTTGCTCAAGCAACGCCACGACGAGGTTCCCAACCTGGTGGCATGCGTCAAGGGCTACATGGACCACGAGCGGCAGACGCTGGAGGCGGTGACGCAGGCGCGCGCGGCTTCGATCAACGCGTCCAGTATTCCGCAGAAAGCTCAGGCAGACGCGCTGCTGACGAGCGCTCTGAGATCTTTTTTTGTGGTGGCGGAGCGGTATCCGCAGCTCAAGGCCGACCAGAATTTTCTGGCGCTGCAGAGTCGCATCTCCGAACTGGAGGAGCGAATCGCCGACCGGCGCGAGTTTTTCAACGACGACGTCAACACCTACAACACGCGTATCGCACAGCTCCCCGAAGTCTTCCTGGCGTGGCTGATGAAACTGCAGCCGCGGCAGATGTTCCGGGTGAACGAGCAGGAGCGCCAGCAAGTGGAAGTGAAACCCTTACTGGCTCGGGGACAAGGCACGTCATAGTTAGTGAGCTGGGTTAGTCAGCTGGGTTAGTCAGCTGGCCACTCAGAGAATCGAGCGCACAACACCGCCATCGGCTCTGAGGGCAGCGCCGTTCGTGGCCGAGGAGAGTGGACTGCAGAGGAACACCACCAAGGCTGCCACTTCGTCCGGACGCGCGAAGCGCTGTAACAAGGAACTGGGGCGCACGCCGCGAAAGAACTCCGTCTCGAATTCCGCCTTTGTCTTGTGCGAAGCTGCCGCCAGACGATCGACAAATACATTCACGCCTTCGGAAGCGGTCGGCCCAGCCAGCACGGTATTCACGGTAACGCCCGTACCCGCGGTGGTTTCCGCCAAGCCGCGGGAAATCGCAAGCTGCGCAGTTTTCGTCATGCCATACTGAATCATCTCGGCCGGAATCTGCACCGCGGATTCACTCGAAATAAAGACGATGCGTCCCCAGTTCCGCTTCTTCATGCCGGGTAGATATTCCCGGCACAAGCGAACACCGCTCATGACGTTTACTTCAAAAAAACGAATCCAGTCTTCGTCAGGAATTTGCTCAAACGGCTTGGGCTCGAAAATGCCAAGATTGTTGACGAGAATATCGACATCGTGGAGTCGTTCAACAGCGGCACGGACTCCGTCGGCGTTGCCAAGATTGGCGGCGAGACCTTCGACCTTGGCCTGCGGATGAGAGGCTAGAATCGACTTAATCGCTTGCTCGACCCGCTCTTCCGTCCGCCCGTTAACAATGACGTCTACGCCTTCCCGAGCCAGGGCTTCCGCGATCGCGTATCCGATTCCCGCCGTTGATCCCGTGACCAGCGCGCGCTTTCCATCCAGTTCCAAGTTCATGCTGGGTTGGATGAAACCGCCTTCCATCTGGACTCTAACGACCAAGAAAAAAGCCACCGCTTTGCAGTGGCCTTAAATACCCAGACGTGCGTGCGCAGAAGCTAGTTGCTGTCTCCGCCGGCCCGTTTCCACGAGATCAAGTCGCCGATCGTGGTGCTGGTTGAGGACGAGGATGCCGGGTGCTTGTAGGACTCGACTTCCTGACGCGATGCTTCTTCACCGACCGCCTTTATGCTCAGGCCGACTTTCTTCTCTTCCTGATTCATCTTGATGATCTTGAACTCGAACTCGCCGCCGGGTTCCAGATGCATCGGCTGTCCGTTCGCATCAACAGCTTCTGAGTTGTGACACAGACCTTCGATGCCTTCGGCAATCTCGACAAATGCGCCGAAGTTCGCCACGCGCAAGACCTTGCCATGCACGATGTCGCCGACGCGATGCTGGGCGAAGAACGAATCCCAAACGTCGGGCTGCATCTGCTTTACGCCGAGTGAAAGGCGGCGCTTGTCCGGTTCAATGGCCAGGATGACGGCCTTGACCTTGTCGCCCTTCTTCAATACCTCGGATGGATGCTTCACACGGGTGGTCCAGCTCAGGTTGCTGACATGCACCAGGCCGTCGATTCCGTCTTCGATTTCAATGAAGGCGCCAAACTCGGTCAGATTGCGCACCCGTCCTTCGACCGTCGCTCCCACGGGATATTTGTCGTGCAACGTATCCCAGGGGTTGGACGCGAGTTGCCGCATGCCCAGCGAAATCCGGCGCTCGGTCGGGTTCACGCTGAGGACCACGCAATCCACTTCGTCGTTTACGTTAACCAGCTTCGAAGGATGCTTCATCCGTTTCGACCACGTCATTTCGCTCACGTGCACCAGTCCTTCGATGCCCTGCTCGAGTTCCACAAAGGCGCCGTAATCGGTGACGCTGATTACGCGTCCGTGGACGTGCGCGCCCACGGGATAGCGGTGCTCCGCATCCAGCCACGGATCAGGCGTGAGCTGTTTGAAGCCGAGCGAAACGCGCTGCTTGTCTTTGTCGTACTTCAGCACCTTCACCTGAATCTGGTCGCCGACGTTGACCAGGTCGCGCGGGTGCGTCAGCCGTCCCCATGACATGTCGGTGATGTGCAGCAGCCCGTCAATTCCGCCCATATCCACAAACGCACCATACTCGGTCAGGTTCTTGACGATCCCGGTGAGGACGCTGCCTTCTTCCAGGTGCTCCAGGGTTTTGCCGCGCTTTTGGTTCTGCTCTTCTTCCAGAAGCTGCTTGCGCGAGACCACGATGTTGCCACGCTTCTTGTTGAGCTTGATGATGGCGACTTCCATCGTCTGGCCCTTCATGCCATCCAGATTCCGGATTGGACGCAGGTCCACCTGCGAGCCCGGCAGGAAGGCGCGCGCGCCATGAATGTCGATGGTCAGGCCGCCCTTGATGCGTTCCACGACGATGCCCTTGATGGGCTTCTTTTCGTTATAAGCGCGCTCGATCTCGTCCCATGACCGCAGCCGCTGCGCCTTCAGGTGGGAGAGATTGACGTAGCCTTCTTCGGTTTCGCCCTTCTCGCGCATCACGTCGATCTCGTCGCCGGGCTGGAATCTGGGCTTGCCCTCGTGATCGAGAATTTCCGCAATCGGCGCCATGCCTTCGGACTTCGCCCCGATATCGACGACGACGTGGGTCGCGGTCAGTTTCACCACGGTGCCCTTGATTACGTGATCGTCGCTAACCGCTTCCTCGGTTTGGTTCTCGAAGTTGTGCAGGGCGGCGGCGAAATCATCGCTGGCAGCCGCAGCAGTCTCGGGGGCGGAAATTTCCGGGGTGACATTCTGAGGAGTGAAATTCTGAGGAGCGTTATTTCCCGGAGCGTCGCTGGCAGCTGCGGCAAGATCGGGGACGGAAACTTCGTGAGTGTCAGTCTGAGGAGCGTTATTTTCCGGAGCGTCGGGCTGAGGAGCGTCAGGGGCGGACGTTAGTTCCGCGGGCGAGGGTTGTGCGTGCTCGGGAGCGTCTATTACGGCCGGGCCGCCGGTGTGGGTATCGTGTGCAGGTGTCATGGTTTCAAGACTGGATTCAAGGTTGCGGGCGGTGCTGTCGTCGAACAAGTTCATAGCCTCTGTATCGCGCGCGTTTGTACGCAACTCGTGCGGGACGTGGTGTAGCGGACTGCTGGCGTGGTCATTAGGTTGCGTTGAGGCCGACCTGGCGGACGACCCTGGGACAATTCCAGCTGGTTCGAAACCGCGTCCAATAGGGACTCTTCGACTATAACAACCGCTTTGGAACAGTGTCAAACGCGATTCCGGCCAATGGTCCAAGAATTTACAGACTTGTCACAGTGGCGGTGGGCTACGAGCTTCGAGTTACGAGCTTCGAGCGAACCGCTGCCCCGTGGTTCTTGGCTCGTAGCTCGCAGCTCGGAGCGTATTTCTGCTACCCTCCCCCCATGGATTATCTCTGGACTCCGTGGCGTTACGCCTATGTCACCGGCGCCGACCAGAAGCCGGGCTGCATCTTCTGCAATGCCCCCAAAGAAAGCGACCAACAGGCCCGCATCGTCCACCGGGGCGCGCATTGCTACGTCATACTCAATACCTATCCATACACCAATGGGCATGTCATGGTGGTGCCCTACGCGCACCTGGACGAGTTGCACAATCTCCCCGCCGATGCCGCCCACGAGATGATGGTTCTGACCCAGCGGATGGAGGTGGTCTTACGTGCGCTCTATCGGCCCGATGGCATCAATCTCGGCATGAATATCGGAAAGGCCGCGGGCGCCGGCGTGGCGGGGCACATCCACATGCACATTCTGCCGCGCTGGATCGCGGACGCCAATTTCGTCAGTGTCATCGGCGAAACCAGAGTGCTGCCCGAGGCGCTGGACGTGACCTGGGAACGGATCAGGAAGGAATTTGTAATTGGGAATTTGTAATTGGCAATTTAAGAACAGAAACGCCGGGCCTTTCGAATCACCAATTACAAATCACAAACTACAAATTTCTCCTCACTTCATCTCCCTTCCAAGGAACTCCTCCGTTGCGCAATACGCCCGTATCCAACTTTTCCACAGCAAGAATCCGTGAACCTCCTGAGGATTGGAAGCTAGGCCCTGACTTCCGCATGTGCCTTGGCCCGCCGCTCGGCGTACAACGGAAACTCTTCCGCCATCCCCAGCACCTGCTTGCGGATTTTCGCCAGCACCGCGGCGTCGGTCCGGTGATCGAGCGCCTCGGCGATCCAGTGCGAAATCTGCCGCATCTCCGCTTCTTTCATGCCACGCGTAGTTACTGCTGGAGTGCCAATGCGAATGCCGCTCGGCTTCATCGGAGGATTCGTATCGAACGGAATCGCATTCTTATTGACCGTAATGCCGGCCTCACCTAGAGCCTTCTCCGCCTCGCTGCCCAGCATGCCCTTCGCGAACACGTCGACCAGCATGAGGTGCGTGTCCGTTCCACCGGAGACGATGCGATAGCCATCAGCCGCCAGCGTCGCGGCCATCACGTTGGCATTGGCCACGATCTGCCGCGCGTAGTCGCGGAAGCTCGGTTGCGATGCCTCGAGGAAGCACACCGCCTTGGCGGCAATAATGTGCACCAGCGGCCCTCCCTGCATTCCGGGGAAGACCGTCTTATCGATTTCCTTCGCGAATTCCTGCTTGCTCAGGATCATGCCCGAGCGCGGCCCGCGCAGCGTTTTGTGCGTGGTCGAAGTCACGATGTGCGCGTGCGGCACGGGCGATGGATGCGCTCCTCCCGCCACCAGGCCCGCGAAGTGCGCCATATCGACCAGATAGAGCGCGCCAACTTTGTCCGCAATCTGACGCATGCGGGCGAAGTCGATGATCCGCGGATAAGCGCTGCCGCCGCCAATAATCAGCTTCGGGCGCTCCGCCGTGGCGATCTTTTCCAGGTCGTCGTAATCAATCGTCTCCGTTTCCCTAGTCACGCCGTAGGGAACTATTTTGTAAGTCTTGCCGGAGAAATTCAGAGGATGTCCATGCGTGAGGTGTCCGCCGTGAGCGAGATTCAAACCTAGAATCGTGTCGCCGGGCTGGAGCACGGCCGCATAGGCGGCTTGATTGGCCTGCGATCCCGAGTGCGGCTGCACGTTGGCATGTTCCGCGCCAAAGAGCTTCTTGACCCGCTCGCGCGCCAGATTTTCGACCACGTCGGTAAACTCGCATCCGCCGTAATAGCGCTTGCCGGGATAGCCTTCCGCATACTTATTGGTGAATACGGAACCGGCGGCTTCAAGCACAGCCTCGCTGACGAAGTTTTCCGAAGCGATCAGCTCCAGCCCTTCATGCTGGCGGCGAACTTCGTTGTCGATGGCGTTCGAAATCTCGGGATCAACTTCATAGAGCGGGCGGGACATCGCGGAATTTTTCATGGTTAGATACCGGAAGCTATTTTACTGCGATGCGGACACTCCTGTCCGCGAAAGGCTGCGAGCGAGTCGACTAAGAGTTCATTAAACGACGGGCTTGATGTGCTGACGGATCCAGTCGAGGATTTGGGCAAAGCGAAATTCGTGCCGGTCCATTGAGCCGTATATGAATGAATATCCATCCGGGCCTTCGACCTCGATATAGAAGCCATTGCGCCGCAAGAAGACATCGGCGGCGGTGAAAGCGACGCGCTTATTGCCGTCTAGGAATCCGTGGTTGTTGCCGAGCGACTCCATCAATGCTGCCGCTTCTTCTTCGATGGAGTTGTAATAGCCGGTTTGCGGACGAAAAACGGCGGCCTCGACCGCGCCCTTATCGCGAACGCCATGCATACCGCCGAATAGCTCGATCAATCGGTGCTGCATCCGGTAGACTTCCGCCACCGTGAGATAGTCCGCCATTTGGTTTTTTACTTTGCGAGACGCTGCAACAGGTCACGGTTGCGAGCAACCGACTGCTCGAAGGCGTCCATCACTTCCGGTCGGACCAGATGCTGGGACGGAACCACATTGTGCAGGTAGAACCTAAGCGCCTCTTCGAGAACATGCCGCTTCGTTTGCCCATTACGTTCGGCAACGGCAACAAACTCATCGTAGAGCTGGGCATCGATCTCGGGGGTGAACTTCTTGGTCGTCGTGGCTGGCATGATCCCTGCCTTCCAGTTCGACTCCATCTTACCTCTTAATCATGATAAATCAAGATTAATCTTTATTTTACCATGTCATTGTAAATACAAGCATTAATGGATGCCAGGCCCTCTGGTGTCAGCATTCCTCCCTAAGGGGATGGACTGCGGTCGTGGCTTGCAGCAAGATGGCCGACGGCGACGTGCTCAGGCCTCTGGGACGCCGGGTTCGCAGAGGCTGGATCCTTCCAGCCCGAGGCGACGGCGAATCGTTTAAATCCGTTCTGCTACCATGACTTGCGCCTGCACGAGGCGGTTGCGAAGAACATGGCTCATCTCTCGCCGACGACAGTTTTCGACGTTCAAACTCTGGCCGCTTACGCCATCTTCCTGGCGAGCTATCTGGTCTTTGCGCTGGGAAAATTTCCCGGACTCAAAATTGACCGTGCGGGCGCGGCAATTATCGGCGCTGTGGGCATGGTGGCGTTCCGAATCGTGCAGCCGGCCGACGCGCTCCGTTTCATCGATTTCCCCACGCTGGTGCTGTTGTTCTCGATGATGCTGATCGTCGGCAATCTTCATCTGGTGGGATTTTTCGAGTGGAATGCGGAGATGGTGCTGCGGCGGCTGAAGCCGTCGCGACTGTTGCCTGCGGTAGTTTTTACGTCGGGAGTGCTTTCCGCATTTTTTGTGAACGATATTGTCTGCCTGGTGATGGTGCCGTTTGTGCTGAGCATCACGCGCCGGCTGCGGCTGGAACCCTTGCCGTATCTGTTGGCGGTGGCGACGGCATCGAATATTGGCAGCGTGGCGAGTATCACGGGGAATCCGCAGAACATGCTGATCGGGTCTTTTTCCCACATCTCTTATCGTGACTTCCTCCTGCATCTTGGGCCGGTGGCGGTGGTGGGGTTGTTCCTGGATTGGATGGTGCTGCACTGGATGCTGGTGCGGAAGGTGAAGCACGCGGAACTGGTGAACGACGGGATTCCACTGCCACCACTCGATCTTTCGCGGCTGACGAAACCAGCGATTGTGGTAACCGCAGTTCTGATCGGGTTTTTTGCAGGTGTGCCGCCAGCGATGGCAGCGGCTTTAGGTGCGGCGGTGCTGCTGATTACCCGCACGCTCGAGCCGCGAAAGATGTACGAGGAAGTGGACTGGGGTCTTCTGGTGTTTTTTGTCGGGCTGTTCTTGATTGTGGGTGGAGCGCAAAATGCCGGAATTGTCGGGAGGTTTCTGGGGATCGCAGAGCATTGGAATCTCCACAATCTGGGAGTCTTCACGGTTGCGGTGTCGTTGCTGAGCAATCTGGTGAGCAATGTACCAGCAGTAATGCTCTTGAAGTCGCTGGCACCGAGCTTTGCGAATCCGCATACGGCGTGGCTGGTGCTGGCGATGGCTTCGACGCTGGCGGGAAATCTGACGATCACGGGAAGCGTGGCGAACATTATTGTGGTCGAGAGCGCCAAGCCAGACGTGAAGATCAGGTTCTGGGACTATTTCCGCGTCGGGCTGCCGATTACCGTGATGACGTTGATTGTGGGATGGGCGTGGCTGGAGTGGGTTCAATAGAATCGTCGATTTTTCCGGCAAGGGCTGCGAACAAAAAGGAGGTTCCTGATTAAGCGCGTGCGCGAGCCTGACGCCTCCATTGAGACCAAAACATCCCCTTCGCGGCGAACGCTGCTTGGCCTCGATTGGCTCAATTTCCTCCTGGCCGACGTGCAGACGGGGGTGGGGCCGTTCCTCGCGATTTACCTCGCCGGCTACAAGTGGGACGAAGAGCGGGTCGGGCTCGCGCTTACGGTCGGCGGGATCGCAGGAATTCTCACGCAGACCCCGGCTGGCGCGCTCGTTGACTTCCTCCGATCGAAGCGAGCGCTGGTCGGAGTGGCCGTGGCCGCGCTGGCAGCGGGAGCATTGCTGATCGCTCTCTGTCCGTCGTTCTGGCCCGTCATGGGCGCTCAGGTCTTGATTGGCGGCACGTCCAGCGTTTTCCTCCCAGCCATCTGCGCGATGTCGCTCGGGATCGTCGGACGCGCCGCATTCGACACCCGCCAAGGGCGCAATCAGACGTTCAACTCGGCCGGGAACGTGATTGCCGCCGTGTCCATGGGCGTCCTCGGCTACCTCGTTTCCAACCGGAGCATTTTTTTCTTCGTCGCGGCGTGCGCGGTCCCGACGATTCTCGTCCTGCTTCTGATCAGACCCGGCGAGATTGACTACGAACTCGCCCGGGGCGCGACTGACGGCGAGAAAGGCGCCAAAGTGGAAAGCGTCGAGGTGCTCTTCTGGGAGCGCCCACTCGTCCTCTTCCTCGGATGCGCCGTAATGTTCCATTTTGCGAACGCCGCGATGCTGCCGCTGCTTGGCGAGATGCTGGCCAAGGGTCATGGCCGAAGCTCGATGATGTTCATGTCGGCTTGCGTGGTAACGACCCAGTTCGTCATCACGCTGATCGCGTCCTGGTCGGGACGGACGGCTGGAACGTGGGGTCGAAAGCCACTTCTGCTGATCGCGTTCGGCGTGCTTCCGATTCGTGGCGTTCTTTACACCCTCACATCCAATACCGCATTGCTTGTGGCTATCCAAGTCATGGACGGCGTCGGGGCGGGGATCTTCGGGGTTGTGTCCGTGCTCGTGATCGCCGATCTGACGCGCGGTACCGGCCGATTCAACCTCACGCTGGGAGCCATCACCACGGCGGTCGGTATCGGCGCGGCTCTGAGCCAGGTCATCGCCGGTAGTATCGTTCACCACGTGGGCTTTCGCGCTGGCTTCCTGTTCCTCGCGGGGGTGGCGGCGACAGCGTTCGCTATTCTCTATTTCTTCATGCCCGAGACGCGCAATATACGGTTGGCAAAAGAGTGACAGGTACAGCGCCGACCATCGGCGCCATCGCGGTCGCAGTCTTCCTGATGATCACACCCCAAAGCAAGAACACTTTCTAGCCTTAGATATTCGCATGTTCGCACGCTTGCTTGATTGTTCCGCCTGAGGTGAGCGGTGTTGAACAGACGCGCCCGATCGCGGCCTGATAACTTTGGGCTGCGTGGTTCTCAAGGTTATGACCCGTAGCGAGTCGCATTGTCGCTCCCGGAGGCGCTATGACATTCACATTCAAGACCCTGTTGTGTTTCGTTGCAAGCGCGGCGATTCTTCTTGGCACATCCAGCTCGATCGCAGGCAAACGCCCGGCTCCGCCAGTTCGGTCCGTGGGGCCTACAGAGCTTGCAATGCAGGTTCTACTCGATCGAGCCGACTTCTCGCCGGGTGAGATCGACGGGAAGGGCGGTAGGAACAGCCGCGAGGCCATGGCGGCGTTCAAGGCGGCGCGCGGGCTTGGTCTTGGTCCAGGCGCGCGGGGCCGCAAGGCGCTGCTCCAGGCGCTCGGCGCGGGTGCGGTTAAACCGATCGTGCCCTATACGATCACCACGGAAGACGCAGCGGGGCCGTTTGTCGAGACGATTCCGGAAGACGCGACGGAGCAGTCGAAACTGCCGGGCCTTTACTACACGTCGGTGCTGGAAGAGCTCGGCGAGAAATTCCACTCGGCGCCGGCCCTGCTCAAGCGCCTGAATCCGCGCGCCCGTTTCACTGCGGGAGAGCAGATCCGTGTCCCCAATGTGCTGGGCGCCGAAGAAGCGGCGCCGGCCGCTGCGCCAGCCACGGGCCAGAACAGCAAGCGTGCGCCGGCCCAGGCTGGGAACAAGGTGGTTGTCTCGAAGAAGGCATCGGTTCTGATGGTGTATGACGGAGAAGGCCAGGTCATCTTTTACGCCCCGGTGACGAGCGGCAGTGAGCACGACCCGCTGCCCCCGGGGGATTGGGTGGTCACTTCGGTGGTGCGAAATCCAACTTACAACTACAACCCCGACTTATTCTGGGACGCCGATCAAGCAGATGCGAAGGTGAAGATCGCAGCGGGTCCGAACAATCCGGTGGGTGTTGTCTGGATTGGGGTCAACGTACCGCACTACGGGATACACGGCACGCCTGAACCGGGGGAGATCGGCCATTCCCAGTCTCACGGGTGCGTGCGGATGACAAACTGGGACGCCACCAGGGTCGCCGCCCTGGTCAAGGCTGGGACGCCAGTCGTGTTCGAGGAATGAGCAGCGAAGCACCGGGCGCTCAGGGATCGCCGATCGCGGCGGCCGTCTTAGATGGGTTTCTCGCCGGCGCGATTGCTATTTCCCGCGCTTCACCGCGTCTACCAGGACAGGATACGGGTTAAGGGCCTTCCCCTGCCACCACAGCTTTTCCGGCCCCAGCTCGTGGATTTCAAAATGCAAGTGCGGCGCGCGCGCATCCGCATCTCCCGTCGAGCCCACAAAAGCGATGACGTCCCCACGCTCGACCCGCATTCCCTCCTGCAACCCCTTCGCGTAGCTGTCCAAGTGCGCGTAGTAATAGCAGTACACTCCCGCTTCATCGAACTCGTAGATCGTGTTGCCGCCCGGTTTGCTGAGGAACAGTTTGCGGATGGTTCCGGATACGACCGCGTGTACGGGTGTTCCTCTCGGCTCCATGATGTCGATTGCCTCATGCCGATGCCCGTTGTGAACTTCTTCGAAACTATCCCGCAGATCCTTGAGGGCGAGTCCGCTGATGGGCGGAGTCAGCTCGAGAATGGAAGAGGTCGCGCCGGCAGCCAGAAACACTGCGAAAAACACGGCGATGCAAACGCGTTGCTTCAAATCTATTCCTCCTCGAAACCCGGCGGATTAAACTCGACCCATCCAGTATCCAGCTCTTCGGCTGGTATGGGCAATCGCCACGACCTGAATGTGTGCAGACGGGAGTTGCCGGTAAATCACGATAAAAGGGAATTGCCTGAGCAAAAACCTGCGTGTGGAATTCGGGCCGGCTCCAGGTACCAGTCAAACGCCGCGTCATATTCGGCAGAGGCTTCCTCGTGAAACTCCACCGAATCAGCGGGCATCGGGCAACTTTGCCAAATTGCGCATGCGGACTTCCGACCATGGAGTGGTCTTTGCCTGGCCAGAGTCCAGATCCGCGAGACGTTTTCCGATCTCCGCTTCCCAAGCCCGTTGAACGCCCTCGTCGACCTTGCCCCCGAGGTTGGAAATCAGGGAATCCGCCAACGCTTCCTGTTCCTCAACCGAGAGCGACAATGCCTGCTCTAACAACTTGCAAACTTCCGTTGTCATCTGCGCCATGGTCACCCCGTTAGGCCTATAGTAACGCAGAGTGAAGCACGAGAAGCGCCGGCCATGGCCATTCTTCATAAAATGTCATAAAATGAAGGTATGGCCATGAGTTCCTTGAACATTTCTCTTCCCGAAGCTCTCAAGGAGTACATTGAGGGGCAAGTCAAGTCCGGCGACTGGAGCACGCCGAGCGAGTACATCCGGGAACTGGTCCGCCAGGACAAAGAGCGCCGGTTACGGGGCCTCGAGCAAGACCTTCTCGCGGGATTGAAAGGCGCGAAGATCGAAATTCCAGTGGCCGAGATCCGTAAGAAGGGGCTAGTCGCGGCCCTGCGCGATAGGGCGCGGCGCAAGTGAGCCTCGCGCCGGTGCGCCTTAGCGAGGCTGCCTCTGCCGATATCGTCGAGCAGGCCGACTGGTACGAAGAAAAATCGGACTCGAAGCTTGCCCAGCGATGGAGCGAGTCGGTCACGTCAGCCGTCCTGCGAATCATGAGGAATCCACGCTCGGGCACGCCTTGCCGATTTGGCCCCACGGAACTGCGCAATATCCGGCGCATGTCGATCTCAGGTTTCCCGAAACACCTGGTGTTTTACAGGGTTGAGGACCGCGAGGTGCTTATCCTGCGGGTACTGCATGGGGCGCGCGACCTGGAAAGCCTCTTCTAACCGCGAAGCGTCCACACGCGCTCTTCAATCGAACGCCGTCCGTAGAAAACTTACCAACTGCCAGCCATCCATGTATTTGTATGGCGTTTCGCCCATGGTGTAATGCCCGCAGGGGAGCACTACTACCTTGTGATCGAGGTTGTGCTTCTCGAATTCCTCGACCACCTGCTCGGAAAATTCCGGCAGAAAGGTCATGTCGTACCTGGCGTAGATAATGAGCGAGCGGCGCGGCCAGCGGGAAAACTTGTCGAAGTACACCATCGGACTGACGGCGCGCCAGACGTGCCGCAGATCCTCCAGATTGATGGCCGTTTCGAGGCCCTCGCGGATGTGGCGCGTGGACTGCCCGTGCCAGACCACATCGGCAAAATAAGTCGAGGCGTGATTGAAGGCTGCGACCTGGATTCGCGGATCGTGCGCGGTAGCGATAAAGGCATAGCACGATCCGAGGCTGGTGCCGACGATGCCGAGGCGGTTGTAACCCTGCGCTTCCAGCCAATCGAGACAACAGCGCACATCGATCACGCCCTGGCGCACGGAATCGAGCGTGCGGCCAATGTTGGCGGAAACGGCATAGTCGGCGCGGTCGATCTCCGCTGGACGGCGAATGTCGTGATAGGGCATGGACAGCCGCAACACCGCAATCCCCATCCAGTTCAGCACGCGGCAGAGGCTGGTGTAGGAAATCGCATCGGAATTCCAGTGCGGCAAGAGGACCACGGCGCGGCGTCCGCGAGCCGGGAACCAGCGCGCGTTCACCAGATCGTTTTCGGGGAAAGGCGTTCGGACCGGCGAGGTGAAGCGCAGAAACTCGGCATGAGTGCCGCGAACTTTTTCTTCGAAGCGCGGGTCGGGCACCTCGCGGGTGCTGAAGACCTGAACTTCGCGGCGCTCCAGGCGGAAATCCGTGGGCTTCCGGTAAGAGTAAAAATCGTCGCTTGCTTGAATGATGCGGTCGTTGAAGCGCGAGAAATATTCCAGCAGATCGCGCGCGCCCGGGCTGGCGGGACCGCCATTGCGGCCGGGCCAGTTCCGTGTCCAATCCAGCCCCCAGTCCAGCGGACGGACCACGCGGTTATTGTCCACCGACGTGAGCCGGGTCTCCCAGTCGTACATCCATTGAGCGTAGCGCGAGAGCATGAGTGTAAAACATTTATAGCAAACCCGCTGGCTAAAGACGTGTGATCCAACAGCCAACGGCATTGGAGGCTGCCTGGAACGCGAATGCAGCCGCGCGAAAGGAAGGGCCGGACTAGGAAGGATGGTGAGGCTGGCGACCTTCGAGCCTTTCGACCCGCTTGTCCAGTTCGAGCGAGCTCTTCAGACCTTCCAGTCGAGTCATGATTTCCTGGTGGCGAGCCTCGGCATTCGCCTTGACCTCCTGATAGCGAGCCTCGGCAATCTTATCCGCAGCATCCATTCGGGCAGTTAAGGCGCGCAGTTCTGGCGCCAAGAAGTCCTGAAGAACTTTTCGGACGTCCTCGACAACGCTCATGGCTCAGATATTGTACACCGAAACGCCACCAATTTAAGGCGGACACCTAAGAGTTGCTGTACACTCGCGGCACCCTCTGCGAAAGGCCGCAGAGAATTTCGTAGGGCACGCTTTCGCAGAGACGGGCCAGTTCTACCGCGTCCACGCTCTTGCCGCTGCTTTCGCCGGTTCCTCTTCCGATCAAGACGACTTCATCTCCTACCGCGACGCCGCGAATGTGGCTGACGTCGACAATGGTCAGGTCCATCGAGACGCGTCCCACCACCGGCGCGTACTCGCCGCCTACGATCACTCGCGCGCGATTTGAAAGCAGCCGCGGATAACCGTCTGCATAACCGACGGGCAGCACCGCGATGCGGCTCCGCGTTTTGGTCACGAAGGTGCCCATGTAGCCGACGGCTTGTCCGGCTGCAACTTCCTTCACCGTCAGCACTCGCGTCTTCCACGAAAGCACAGGACGCAGCGGCAGTTCTGCCACCGCCGCCGGCTCGCCGGCGCGCGTGAAGGCGAGGGAATATCCGTAGAGCGCGATTCCCGGACGCACCATGGTCTTCCACGTGTCGGGCCGCGCGGTCATGGCGGCGGAATTTCCCATGTGAACCAGCGCAGGCTGGAGTCCGTAATTGCGCAAGACTGCGAGTCCCTCTTCAAAACACTTCATCTGGCGCACGGCGTTTTCGGAGTCGAGCACTTCCGCCGACGCAAAGTGCGTGCCCACTCCTTCCAGACTCAGGTAGTTACACGTGGATAACATCTCGCACAAATGCGGCAGCGCTTCCTGCGATGCTCCAAGACGGTTCATGCCCGTATCGAGCTTCAGATGAACGGGGAGAACGCTCTGCCGTTTGCGCGCGGCTCGTTCGAGCGTCTCAATGTGCCATGGTTCCCAGATGGTGGGAGTGAGATTCTGGGCGACGATTCCATCTTCCTCGCCCTTCCAGATTCCGGTCATCAGCAGGATGCGGGCCCTGGCGCCAGCGCCGCGCAGCGCCAGGCCTTCCGCGGCATCGGTCACTCCCAGCCACTCGGCGCCCTCGGATTCGAGAGCGCGCGCGCACTCCACCGCGCCGTGGCCGTAACCATCGGCTTTGACCACGGCACAAATGGTGACGCCTTCGCCGACGTGCTTCTCGACCGCGTGAAAATTTTCTCCGAGCGCGCCCAGAGAAACTTCCGCCCAAGTCCGGCCATCGAGAATCAGCGAGCGACGATCGGGCAGTTGCGACAAATCGGGGCGAGGCGCGTTCACACAGCCGATTATAGCGAGCGCAGGCACCAACGTCGTTCGCTGTTCGTCGTTCGCTGTTCGCTTGTCCTTTGCTCATCGCCGGTCTTAGCGAAAAACGAACAGCGAACGACGCGCATCCGCTAATTGGCCGACAACACGAAGTTCACCGTGATTTCCGTCTCCACTTCGATGGGCTCGTTGTTTAACAGGTAAGGGCGATAGCGCCATTGCCGGACCGCATCAATCGCGGCGGGGGCGAGCATCGGGTGCCCGCGGACCACGACCAGATTCTCGATCGTGCCTGCCTTGCTGATGATCGCCCGCAACTCGACCGTGCCCTGAACGCGCGCCTGGCGGGCGAGTGTCGGATAGCTCGGCTGCACCTTGTGAAGGAGATTGGCCTCCGCCAAATGCGATACGAGCAAGGGCTTGACCACGGCAGGACGCGCCGGAATCACGGCGGGGATACCGTCTCCGATGCTATGCGGAACGCCATCGCCTGGTCCGCGACCCGGTCCCGTACCGATGGATGAGAAATCTGGCGCGGCCGGGACAGAGTCGCTGTCGTCGCTGGCTGCTATGTGGCGAGCGATCCATCGCGGCGCGATGGTCTCTCCCGGACGCGGGTTGCTGACCGCAACGGCCGTGTGATGCCCGCGCGCAGGCTGCTCGGGTGCCACTGGCGTGAACTCCGCGGGCGCGGTGAGCTGCAGCCAACGCACCTGAGGCGGCCGCTCAATCCAGATCAACGAGATGGCGAGCAGCAAGCTCAGGGCAAAGGCTTGCATGGTGAAGGATGCGAGCGTAGTCCATCCGCGACGGGCGGACTGATCCCAGGTGCTTTCGAGTGTGCTGAACATATTTCCAGACATATTTCCAGACATTGTTCCCGACATTGTGTGTCCTCCGGAACGGGCCCCGTTATCCCTACAGACACCTGCGGTGGGCGATTTGATCCTGCGCGATGAGGGAAAGCGAAAACAATCAGGTTGGTTACCGGGACGTGGCCACGCGATGAGTCATACAGTGGAGCGACGGGCATCGCGCCCGTCCAGCCGGGCGGGGACGCCCGGCTCTCCACTGGAGAGCTTGCGAACAAAAAAGAAGACCGCGTCTGCACGCGGTCTTAGGAGATAGCGTCTTGAGAAATAAATTGGAACTGAAACTACCCGAGCGGTGTCGCTACTGTTTCGGTGGAGTGCTCGGAGCGGGTTTCGGGGCTGACGGTCTTACGGGCTTTTGAGCCGTGCTACCCGCAGGGGGCGCCGGCACGCCGGATTGAGTGTTGTAGGCTTCCACGATTGGTTGCGTGATGTCCACGGCCGGCCCGTACCAGATCACCGGACCACGCGGCCACTGTTGAGAGGTATCCAGGATCATGCCGTAGCCGTTTTCGCTGGAGTACTTCACGATGAGTGGAGCCATCTTGGTGAGAATTTTATTTCCGATCTCGCCCTGCTGGTTCTGGAAATCTTCCTGCGCATCCTGGGTAGAGCGATCGAAACTCTTCTGCTTCGCCTCGATCTGCTTCACCAGCTTGTCGCGCGATTCGTCATTCAATTTATCCTGCTGGGCATTGAGCTGCTTCTTGAGGCTATCGATTTCGTCGGCCTTGCTCTTTAGCTCATTCTGCTTGGGTTCAAACTTCTTGGCGAGCTCGTCGAACTCTTTGCGCCCTTCGTTGGAGGAGAAGATCGCCTGTTCGATGTTGATGGTGCCGACCTTGGTGCCCGTAGCCTTGGCAGCCAACGCCGCAGCCGCGGAGGGAGAGTCAGGTGGGTTGGCAGCTGCAGCCGCGGGAGCGCCGGCAGCCGGGTTGGCTTGGGCCAGAGTGCAGAGGGAGAGGCCGAACAACACGGCCAGGGTGACGCACGCAAACTTCTTAATCCCAAACTTCTTAATCATTTGGATCCTTTTGAACTCCTTCGAATTTTTAGGAATGCGGGAAGCTTCCAGCTCGCTGGGCTCAACGAAACTGATCGCAACCCAAGCCTATCAGTCATATACCTGAAGCATGACCTGAAACCTGAACCGGCGCAACGGGCGCGCAAGACGCGTACGACGCCCGGCTCTCTTCACGCATAATGCAAGCGTGGTGATCAGGGTATGGACGTTCTGAATTATACGGAGCGTACCAGAACAGCGTCAAACGGACAGCGCTGTGGGCAGTGGTCGGTGGTCAGTGGCCAGTGGTCAGTTATTAGTGGCATGAGCAGCTTTCTGCATGCTCTCCATCAGCTCTGTCCAGGTCCAATCCGTGGACCAGAACTTGGCCACCTTACCGTCTGGAGCAATCAACACGATGCTCATGTTGTGGGAGATCTGGTTGTCTTCTTGCTCGTACCTAAGGCCGAAGGCCTGGGTAAGGCGGCGTAAATCGGTGGGATTCGTGGAAGCGAAATCCCAATGAGAAAATCCGCTCGCGTCACCGTCCAAATAGGCCAGACCGTACTTGCGCAACACTGCGGGGGTGTCGTATTTCGGGTCGAAGCTGATGGTCAGCAGGTGCGTTTTGCTGTAGTCGCCGGGGTTCTTCTTGAGTTCATTGTGAATGCGCGCAAATTGGCTGCTCAGGCGCGGACAAAAGTCGGGCATGGGACAGCGGGTGTAGATGAACGTCACCAGCAACGCCTTCCCGGCAAAGTCTGAAAGATGGATGGTTCGGCCGTCCTGGTTGATGAGAGCGATGTGTTGTTAGCAAGTTAAAATGTCCGGTTTTTGTAGCAAGTGAAATGTCCGGTTTCGTTAGTCTCCCGTAGCCGCCGCCGAGGCGGTGGAAAAGTGGGAATCCCGCGCACTTTG
>Ga0224555_1001143_pt1 | contig 38299 bp, 31 predicted proteins | sample 714S23034metaG_FD_180687 | JGI IMG/M metagenome (GOLD analysis project Ga0224555, IMG submission 180687) | Peat soil microbial communities from Stordalen Mire, Sweden - 717 S2 30-34 | ecosystem: Environmental > Terrestrial > Soil > Wetlands > Peat | place: Sweden: Norrbotten County, Stordalen... | reverse complement strand
TCCCTGGGGCTCCAGCAACAAGACTCTGGAGCAGCCCGACCGCCTCATCATCGACCTCGATCCGGACCCGGATCTGCCGTGGAAACGGGTTGTCGAGAGCGCCATCGAAGTCCGCGAGCTGATGAAGCACCTCGGTCTCGAGAGCTTCGTCAAATCGACAGGCGGCAAGGGCATCCATGTGGTCGCGCCGATTGAACCAAAACGCGAATGGCCGGAGATCAAAGAATTCACGCACCATTTCGTGCTGATGATGGAACGCTCCAACTCCGGACTCTACCTGACGAAGATGACGAAGTCGGCGCGCACGGGACGAATCTTCCTCGACTATCTGCGCAACGAACGCGGAGCCACGGCCGTCGCGCCCTGGTCACCGCGCGCTCGCGCCGGCGTGCGCGTGGCTGTGCCGCTCACCTGGGCCGAGCTGGAGCGCACCGATCCAAAGCAATTTGCCGTCGCGAATTTCGATGCATGGAAGGCGCGGCTGAAACGCGATCCCTGGCTGAAGATGAATCAGGTCCGGCAGAAGATCAGCGATCGCGCAATGGCTGCTGTGGCCGAGATGGCCGGCCAGAAATCATAGCCGTCGCAGAGCCATGCGCGCTGCGTGGTATCCGCACATGCCGTGTACTCCGCCGCCCGGTGGTGTCGACGATGAGCACAGATAGAGATTGCGCGTTCCGGTGTAGTAGTTCCCAAGCGCAGGCCGGAAGAAGAACTGACGCATCGACAGCTCGCCGCCACCAATGTCGCCCCCGACCAGGTTGGCGTCCATCGCTTCCAGCTGGGCTGGAGACCACGTGCGCCGCGCGAGCACACAATCTTTGAAACCCGGCGCAAACCGCTCGACCTGCGCCTCGATGCGGTTTGTCATATCCTCAGTCGATCCATGCGGGAGATGGCAGTACATCCAGGCAACATGCTTGCCTTCGGGCGCACGCGTGGGATCGAAGAGCGACGGCTGCGCGACCAGCACAAAAGGCTTCTCTGCGACCGCGCCATGCCTTGCGGCAAATTCCGAGCGCGCAATTTCCTCCAGGGTTCCCCCCAGGTGCACCGTGATCGCCCGGTAGCACTCGCGCGCGGTCCACGGGATTGGCGCCGACAGCGCGTAATCGATCTTGAAAACGCCCGGACCGTAACGGAATTCCTGCAAAGCCTTGCGATAAGTCTTTTGCAGCCGCTCACCGGCGATCATTAGTAACTGTCGCGGTGTCAAATCGCAGAGTACGGGTCCATTCTCCGGATCCGTCTCGTCCAGCGATGCAATGCGGTGGCTGGTTTGAACTCGGCCATTCAGCTTTTCCAGGTATCCGATCAGCGCATTCGTAATCGCCTGCGAACCGCCGCGGGGGACAGGCCATCCCACCACGTGCGCAGCGGCGCCCAGCACCAGACCCACGGCCGGACTCAGCGGCTCGTCGAAGCTGAGGGTTGAGTGCGCGGCCAGCCCTGCGAACAAGGCGCGTGCCCGTTGGCCGCGAAAGGTTCGCCGGGCGAGCGCGTTCGCCGGCTGCATCGCCTTGCGCGCGAAGCTCGCCATCAGCAGCGGCCGCCGCGGAATGCGCGTGGGCGGGCCCATGGCGTCGACGATAAAGTCCAGCCATTGCGTGGCGATCGGCTCCATCAGCTCGCGCCACGCGACGCCGTCTTCCCCCAACTGCGCTTCCTGATCGCGAAGGCTGTGTTCCAGCGTGACCGCCGTGCCGTCGTCGAGCGGGTGCGCGAGCGGCGAAGTTCCGTGCACCCATTGCAGCCCGAATTCGGCTAGCGGGAGAGACGAAAAAAATGGTGACCCGGCGCCCATGGGATGCACAGCCGAGCCGAAGTCGTGCCTGAACCCCGGCTCCGTCAGCTCCATGGTGCGCGCAGCGCCGCCCGGGATGGGCTCCGCCTCGTACACCTCAACCGGCAGGCCCGCGCGCGCCATGACTACAGCGGCTGCCAGGCCATTGGGACCCGATCCGACGACGCAGACCCTCTTCATGCTCGCCTCCGGGTGTGTGCCGCCTCGCTGTTGCGTCGCCACCAGCGCGTCACCTGCTGCCGCCTTCGCGCCGCCGGCGTTCCCGCATGCGCGCCTGCACGTAATAGACGAGATAGACTACCACTGCAAGATTGATGACCAGCAGGCTTCCGCGGATCCACGTAGCGCGGCGCACAATCTCAAAAAACTCCCAGGGTAAAAACGAAGCGGTCAGGATCAGCGTCACATATTCCGCCCATGCCTGCTCCAGCACCAGGCCGGTTCCCTCAATCAGATCCAGCGACGCGACAGCAAAGATGGCGGCGCTGATCTGCTTCAGCCGGTGCGGATCGATCAACGCGACCTTGTCCATGATCAGGTTCACAAAACGCCCTTCAGGATTGAAGCGCATCGCCAGAATGAAATGCTCCGCCACCTGCATGAGGTCCTTGTGCAGCAGGCGGATGGCGCCAAGTCCGAGCAGGATAAACAACACTCCCTGCAGCAGCTTGAACAGGCCAATAGCGACGATACCGCGGTCGCGGCGCGAGCGCTTACCTGAGGCTCGAAGCTGGATGGAGGAGGTCGTCATAGCGCAAAATTGCGGCGCCCTCTTCGCATCTTTTCACACCACGAGGAGCGCACGCCAACGAAGCCTCTACATCTAATGCGCCACAAGCCGGGGTAGTCCTCGCCTGAGCCAGGGGGCCAGTTTCTCCAGCGCCGCTTCGATACTCACGCCGTGGCGCGCACGCAGCTGATCCACCTTGCCGTGCTCGATGAAGCGGTCCGGCCAGCCGATGCGAACCACCGGCGTTTCAACGCCCATCTCGCTCAGCGCCTCCATGACCGCGCTGCCAAAACCGCCCATCAGTACGTGATCCTCAAAGGTCACGACTGCCGTCGCGTTCCGTGCGCAGCGCGCGATCAGCTCCCGATCCAGCGGCTTGATGAATCGCGGATTGATCACCGCCGCCGAATACCCCTGCTGTTCCAGCCGCGCAGCGAGTTCCCTGGCCATCGGCAGCATTGGGCCCAAACCCAGAATGGCAAAATCGTCGCCGCTCTGAACGAGCTCCCCTTTGCCGAGCGGCAGGGCTTGTGGATGCTGTTTCAGCTTCGCGCCTGGGCCGGTTCCACGCGGATAGCGAATTGCACTCGGCCCATCGTGCAGCATCCCCGTATACATCATGTCGGCGAGTTCGTCTTCATCGGTCGGCGCCATCTGCACAATATTCGGCACGCCGCGCAAGTACGAGATATCGAACAACCCGTGATGCGTTGGACCATCGTCGCCGCTCAGCCCGGCGCGATCCATGCAGAACATCACCGGCAGATTCTGCAGGCAAACGTCGTGGACAATCGGATCGAAGGCCCGCTGCAGGAAGGTCGAGTAGATCGCGCAAACCGGCCTGAATCCCCTGGTCGCCATGCCCGCGGCGAAGATCACCGCATGCTCCTCGGCGATGCCGACATCGAAGTACCTCTTCGGATGATGCGGGCGGAAGAGATCGAGCGCGGTACCGTTGGGCATCGCCGCTGTGACGGCGACAATCTTGTCGTTCTCGTTCGCGAGGCGAACCAGGGTCTCCGCGAAGATCTCCGAGTAGGTCCGCTGGCCGCTGGACTCGGTCTTGCCCGTCTCCGGATCGTAGGGTCCCAGCCCATGAAACTTCTTCTGCTTGTCCAGCGCCGGCTGAAATCCGCGGCCCTTCTGCGTAATCGCATGCAGGATCACCGGGCGCTCCTGCTGCTTCAGGAAGCGGAAGGTCTCGATCAGCAGGCCAAGATTGTGCCCGTCCACGGGACCGTAATAGGTCAGCCCAAATTCTTCGAACAGAACCGATGGCCACAGCATTCCCTTCGCGGCTTCCTCGGCGCGCTTGACCACATTGACCGCACTCTTGCCTCCAATACGCGCCAGCAGACGGCCGGCACTCTCGTGCAGCTGGCTCACGCGTTGATTCGTAACAATCTTGTGCAGGTATTTCGCGATCGCGCCAACGTTGCGATCGATGGACCACTCATTGTCGTTCAGCACCACGATCAGCCGCTTTGTCTGGTCCGCGATGTTGTTCAGGGCTTCGAACGAAATACCGTTGGTAAACGCCGCGTCGCCCGCGAGCGCAATCACGTGTTCTTTTCCGCCAGCCAGATCGCGCGCGACCGCCATGCCCAGGGCCGCCGACAGCGCTGTGCCCGCGTGGCCTGCACCGTAGCAGTCGTGCTCGCTTTCCGTACGCAGCATGAAGCCGTTCAGACCGCCTGGCTGGCGCATGGTTTCCATGCGGTCGCAGCGGCCGGTGAGCATCTTGTGCACGTACGCCTGGTGGCTGACGTCGAAAACGAATTTGTCCTGCGGCGTCTCAAAGACGGTGTGGAGCGCAAGCGTCAATTCCACCACGCCAAGATTTGGCCCGAGATGTCCGCCGGTTTTCGATAGCGTGACGATCAGCCGCTCGCGAATCTCCTGCGCCAGAGATTCCAGCTGCGGTAGAGATAATTTCTTCAGGTCGGCGGGGGAGTGAAGACTGTCGAGTAGGTCGCCCATGGGGTTCCAGAGGGGTCCGCCCGGAAACACGAGAGGAGCGCGGACGATTGTCCCGGAATCAAAAAAGACCCATAGCCGGAATCCGCGGGTTGCGCACTTGCACAGCGGGACGGCAGTCAGGGCCTTCTGGTCCGGAACATCCTCTGAAGAGCGAGTATACCGGGTTTGTCAGGCGCGCGTCTTTCGGCCTGCCACGCCAAATCGCGCAACGCTGGGACTCAGGCCGCCGCTTAGTTAATCTCTCGCTTCCAGCGGAGAATGGCCTCGGACATCTCGTCCGCGCGTCGCTCCCAGCCCGCGGCGCTCTCCAGCATCTCGTCCTGCAATACGGGGTCCGCGACCTCCGCAGCGGCCGCGCGCACCCGACGCGCCAGCTCCCGCAACGCCGTGGCCGTCTCGTCGAGCTTGCGGATCAGCTCAATGGGCGTGCCGTCCATCACGAGCCTTCAGCTTCCGACTTCCGGCTGCCCGGTTTGTCCTCGGCCGAAAACAGGAACCGCAGCATAGGCCGCACGCGCTCCGCCCAGGAGGCCTCATCGTGCGTTCCGCCAGCGACCGTTTCAAAGTGCAGATCCACCTCATCGCGCCAGCCTTGTTTTCGCAGCCGCGCGTGCAGCGTGTCCGCGTCGGTGAGCGTGCGGCGGCCTTCCTGGTCGCCTGCATCGAGCCAGATCCTCGGTCTGGGGTGCAGTCCGGGCGCAACGTCGTTCAGATAAGCGAGGATATAGCGGTGATTCCACCAGACTGACGGCGAAAGCACCGCCAGCCGGCCGAAAATCTCCGGGTGCGCGAGCCCCATCCAGAACGACACAAGACCTCCGAGCGACGAGCCGCCGATTCCGGTGTGGTCCGGTCCCGGATGCAGCCGATACCGCGCGTGCAGGAAGGGCAGCAGCTCGCGCGTGACCAGCAGCGCGTACTTGCCGGCCTCGCCACCGCCCAGCTTCATGTCGCGCGTCGGCGTGTATTCGGCAAGGCGGCGCTCGCCGGCATTCGCCACTCCCACAATAATCAGCGGCTCCACTTCCCCAGCGGCAATGGCGTCGTCGGCGCTTTCCGCAACGCGCCAGGTTCTTCCGGGAACGAACGACGTCGCGGGATCGAAGAGGTTCTGGCCGTCCTGCAAAATCAGCAGTGGATAGCGGCGCTCGGAGTCCTGCTCATATGTGGGCGGTACGTAGACGCTGATTTCGCGGTCGCCCGGCAGGAAGCGGCTCGTGAATCCGGGATGTTTGTACACCCGAGGATGGGGCGGCCCGCTCGGCGGCTGGACGGGTTGCGCCGGAGTCGGTGTCAGGCTCTGCGTCTGCGGCTCCAACGGGTTCGGGTCTCTCCTGGTGTGGTCGTGGCGCGTGGGCGGAATCTCCCGCGCTGTTGAGTTCCGATGCTTTACGATACCGTAACGGCTGCGTGAACCTGGAATGAATCGCGAATATCACAAGTGGTGGTCGTGGCGTCTGGATCGCGACATGGAGTTGCTCGTCTTCGGCCACGGTGGCGTTCCGATCGTCGTCTTCCCTTCCTCGCAGGGCCGCTTCTTCGAGTATGAGGACCGCGGGCTGGTCGCGGCTGTCGCGCACAAGATCGACGCGGGGCAGATTCAGCTGTTCTGCGTCGATTCAGTCGACGCGGAGAGCTGGTACAACCGCAATGTGCCGCCGCGCTGGCGGATCGCACGCCACGTGCAGTACGAGAACTACGTGATGGACGAGGTGTTGCCGCTGATCCGGCTCAGAAACCTCGACCCGCATCTTGTCGCGCTCGGCGCCAGCTTCGGCGGCTATCACGCGGTGAACATTGCGATGCGTCATCCGGATCGCTTTACTGGATTCCTCTCGATGAGCGGGGCCTTTGACCCGAGCAACTTCCTCGGCGGCTACTACGACCAGGATGTCTACTTCAACCTGCCGCCACACTACCTGGCGAACCTCAGCGATCGCTGGTATCTGGACCGCTACAGTCGCGGGACCTACATTCTGGGCACCGGCTGGGACGACCACTGCCTGGGGCAGAACGAGAACCTGTCGCGGATCATGGGCGCGAAAAGCATTCCTCACCACCTGTACATCTGGGACGCGTACAATGCGCACGACTGGCCGACCTGGGCTCGGATGATGAACGAGTATCTGTAGGACAGGGCACCGGGCACCGGGCACAGCCCCCTCCCCCTGGCTAGCGATGCGGGCTCCTCGCTGAAAGCAAAGAGGTTGCGACCTATTGACAAGCTTGACAACATGCTGCTCTCCCGCATATCGGGACAAATCTGAGGGCACGGCTTGCGCGGTGCCGGATATCGAGACGGGGCGACCCACTTTCTCACCTCCTTCCTTTAGCAGATTCCAGCAGCCCGGCCGCCGGACCCGCGACGAAGGTCGTGGACCAACTTCCGGGCATGAAAAAGCCCTGCTCGCGCGAAGGCTCGCAGGGCTACACTTCTCCATTTCCAGAATGGCGGATCGAAAAACAGAAGGCAAGGGAAAAGAGCCGGAGTGGGAGTACGAAAGTAAGGGTGCTCAATCGCGCGGCGGAAGGTGTCAGGCGTTTGAGATAGAGTCAGCGTTTCTCCCCAAGCCCGCTCCGACAGCTGATCATCGCAGGGGCGAGGACCCCAACGCGGTCTGTCCCTCAGATTGCTCTTTGCGAGCCGTGTCGGCCAATTGTTTTGGCACATAGCGATCGACGGCTCTTCGTGCAGCCTCGTCATCGAAATAGATAAGCGGTAAAGCAATGGTGATGGCCGCATCCGCCGGCGCCTTACGACAGGCATCAATAATCAGTGAAATTGAATTTTTGTCCTGGATATAGGCCAGTCCCTGTGCCACCTCACCCTGCACGAGGAAGTTTGGTGAAAGGAGAGCCTTCCGGAGAGGTGAAGCCTGCCGAAACCTCCGCTTCGTTCTATCGCTTCAGCGTTGACGCGAAGGCCGGCGACACGGTCCGGCTGCAGGTGGGCGAGGCACACACCGAAGCGATCCGCTACCAGATCGCGGACATGCAGGACAGCATGCTCGAGTTCATCGTCAACAATCCGAACCCGAAGCCGTGGCACCAGGTGCTGGCGCCGGTGCTGGCCGCGCGGACGAAGGTCCACGACCTGGACACGCAGATTGACGCAAATCAAAAAGAGACGGACCGGCTGTCCGCGGACCAGAAGCGGCTGCACGACAACCTGGCTGGGCTGAAGGACAGCGCCGAAGAGCGGGCGCTGGCGCGGCGGTATGCGGGGGAGATGAATAGCGACGAGGATCAGCTGGACACACTCAAGAAGCAGCGCGTGGATCTCGATCAGCAGCGCAAGACGGCGGCGCAGGCGCTGAACGACGCGATCCGGCAGCTGGACGTGGACCAGGATGTGTGAAGAGAGGGAGGTTACAGGTGACAGGTTGCAGGTCAATTTGCCCCTGATTCGGAGGCCGTGACCTGTAACCCGTAACCTGTTCCCCCGTATCTACGGCGCTTCGATCAGCTCCATCTTGCCGTCCTTCATGCGGTGCAGCACGCAGAGCACGCCGTCGGTATTGCGGAAGACGAAGACGTCGCGGTCGCGAAACTCCGCTTCCTTGACCGCTTCTTCTATGGTCATGGGGCGCAGGGCCACTGAATCGAGCGAGCGCACGATGTGCGGCTCAGAGATGGGCCGGGTTGCCGGGAAGGTATGCACCGTCACCGGCACGACCGTCTTCGAGGGGCGCTTGCCGTTGGCCGCCGCGACTGGCGCGCCGTTCTCCGGCTCAGCGTTCTCCGCCCTGGTGCGACTGGCTCTGCGCGCGCGTACCGGCAAAACCTCGTTGGGCAGCTTCTCCTCCTTGGGCTGGCGCTTGATGGTGTTCTGCCGCTTGCGGAAACGGACGGCCTGGGTCTCGGCACGGTCCAGCGCCTCGCGCAGGGCCTGCTCCATATTGTTCGACTCGGCAAAGCCGACGATCTTGCCGGCCCGCATCTTCACCGCTACGTCGGCGGTCTTGCGATATTTCTCCGAGGTCAGCACGATGTGGGCGCCGACCACTTTGGGCAACAGCTTCGCGATGCGCTCGATCCCTTCGTCGCCCAGACGGCGGAGCGAAGGGGTAACGGTGACCTGCCTTCCTGTGTACTCGGCCTGCATGGAAAACTCCTGTCTCAAGGGGAGATGCCGCAGCGGCCTCTAGCTGCGGATACGACGCTGATGGGTACTGGGAATGCGCAGATCTTCGCGGTATTTTGCCACGGTGCGCCGCGTTACGTCGATGCCCTGCCCCTGCAGCAGGATGGCGATCTGATCGTCGGTGAGCGGTTTGCGAGGATCCTCGTCCTCGATCAGCTTCTTCACCTTGCGCTTGAGCAGCATCAGCGGCGTCGCGGCGCCCTCCGGCCCGTTCACCCCTTCGGAGAAGAAGAAGCGCAGCTCGAAGACGCCCTGAGTCGTGTGCACGTATTTGCTGGACACGGCGCGGCTGACGGTGGACGGGTGCACTCCGATCTCCTCAGCCACTTCCTTGATCATCATGGGTTTGAGGGCGTCGACGCCCTTCTCCAGAAACTCGGTCTGGCGGCGCACGATCGATTCACATGTCCGCAGGATGGTGTTCTTCCTCTGCTCGATGTTGCGCATCAGTTGCAGCGCGGAGCGGTAGCGCTCTTTCACGTAATCTTTGACGTCCTTGCCGGTGTCGCCCTGGGTGAGCAGGCGGCGGTAGCCCTGGTTGAGGCGCAGGGTGGGCAGGTCTTCTTCGTTCATGGCGACGACCCAGTCTTCGCCGCGCTTGACGAAGGCAACGTCGGGCTCGATGAGCCGGGCTTCGCTGCGGTTGTAGCGCTGGCCGGGCCGGGGGTCGAGGGTGCGGATGAAGTCGATGGCGTGCTGCGTTTCTTCGACGGTCTTGCCCAGCACTTTGGACAACTCGCGCGGGTCACGCTTCTGCAGCAGAAGCATGTGGGTGTCGATAATCTGCCGCGCCATCTCGAAAACTTCGAGGCGCCTTGCGTCTTCCGATACCGCTGGCTCGGCGCCCCTGGTTCCGTTGCCGTTCGTGGCGGCATGGGGCGGCACTTGCGCCGGATAGCTGGCGCCGGCGATGACTGGGCTGCCGTTGGCGACGGGTTCCGTCGGGGGATGAGCCTCGGCCGGCGCCGATGCAGCAACGGCGGCGGTTCCGTTCGAGGTCGCCGCGTGGCCGTTGACTTTGTGGCGGCGGTGCGTGCGCGCGAAGATAAGATCGAATTCTTTCTTCTGCGCCTCCACCTGCACCAGCAGGCATTCGCGCAGATCGCGGGTGCCTATGCCGACGGGGTCGAGCATCCGCACCACTTCCAGTGCCGTGGCCAGGTGGCCCCTTGCCCGGTCGGCCATCGCCGGGGGAAGTTCGGCAACGCGCTCGTAGAGGTTTTTGCTGTGGTCGGGTGTATCCGGTTCCATCTGCTCACGCAGATATCCGGCCAGCAACTCGTCGTCGGTCGCCGTGAGGTAGCCGTCCTCGTTCAGGTTGCCGATGACGTATTCGGCCGCTTCGCGCACGGCGGGCGAGAGGCTCAGCGCCCCGAGCTGCCAGAAGAGGTGGTCGGTCAGGGTGCCGGGCGCGGAGAGGAAATTTTCGATCGAGGGCTTCTCGATCTCCTCATAGTTGTTGGGCGAGCGGAAGCCGGGGTCGAGGTAATCCTGGAAGTAGGACCCGAAGTCGATCTCGTCGAAGGGGTCTTTCTCTTTGGCTTCGGCCTCGGTGGCGGGCGGCGTCTCGACCGGGCGGTCGCGGTCCTCTTCCGCGCGGGAGACGTCGTCGAGGAGGGGGACGTTCTCGTCCATTTCCTCCAGAACGGGGTTTTCGGCGATCTCGGCCTGGATCATCTCCTTCAGCTCGAGCTTGTTCAGCGCCAGGACGCTGACCATTTGCATCAGTCCCGGCGTCAGAATCTGGCGCTGCGCGACCTTAAGACTGAGTCTTGGCTGAAGAAGAACCATAATCCTCTACAAAAAGGGCCCGATGCCCCGAGTTTACATCCGTGCGCCTGGGGCGCGCAGCAATTCTGTTGCCGTTACCGTATCCCACTGGTTCCTTAGGTAATTAGCGAACCACAAGGGTTACCCCAGGCTAAAGCCTTCTCCCAGATAGACGCGCCGCACCTCGGGGTCGTTTCCGAGCTGATCGGGCGTGCCGTGCCGGAAGATGCGCCCCTCGTTGATGATGTAGGCGCGATCGGTTACGGAGAGCGTCTCGCGCACATTATGGTCCGTAATGAGCACGCCGATGCCGCTGGCCTTGAGGTCGAAGATGATTTCCTGGAGGTCGAGGACCGCAATGGGATCGATTCCCGAAAAGGGCTCGTCCAGCAGGATGAAAGTCGGCTGGATGCAGAGGCAGCGGGCGATCTCCACCCGGCGCCGCTCGCCGCCGGATAGCGCATAGCCGCGCGTCTTGCGGATGTGCCCCAGATTCAGCTGCTCGATCAGCTTTTCCGCGCGCGCCCGGCGCATCTCGGGGGCGATCGGCTGCACTTCCAGGACCGCCAGAATGTTCTCTTCCACGGTGAGCTTGCGGAAGACCGACGGCTCCTGGGGCAGGTAACCGATGCCATATTGGCGCGCCCGGATATACATGGGCGTGTTGGTAATGACTTCGTCATCGAGCAGGATGCGCCCGCCGTCGGGCTGCACCAGGCCCACGATCATATAGAAGGTTGTCGTTTTGCCGGCGCCGTTGGGACCGAGCAGGCCGACCACTTCGCCCTCGGTCACATGCACGCTGACCCCGTGCACCACCTGCCGCCCTTTGTAGGACTTGTTGATCTCGTCGGTGGACAGCTTGCGCATGAATCTTTGACCAGATTACAGGCGAGACAGCACAGCGTGCAAAGAACCCGACGAGATTCCTATTTCCTCGCGTGCGTCTCGGTGACCGCGCTCGATTTTCCTCCGCTCACTTCGACCTTGTCATCCTGGCTGGAGAAGATGAGCGCCTCGCCGGTGGTGGTTCCGTGTACGCGATCCCATAGCTGCGGCGGGGCGGTTTCGGTTCCGCTGAGCACGTATTTGCCGTCGTCGGCTGTGTAGATCAGCTTCTCGCCATTGCCCCTGCGCCCTGGTTGCGCGAAAACGACGTGCCCCGTGGCGACCATATGGTCGAGCTGCGAGCTTTGCTTCGCAGCGGATTTTGCCGTTCCCTGGTTTGCGATGTTCTCTGCAGGCTTCTGTTCGGGCTTCGCACTGACCGGCGACGGCTTCAGATACAGCACGGCGTCGTCCGCGTGAATCGACTCATCGCCCTGCGAGGCTGTCACCGATCCACGAAAATCGCCCTGGCGGGTTTTGTCGGAGTAGACCAGCGTCTGGCTGAGTACGCGTACGACACTGGCCTGCTGCTGCTGCCCCCCGAGCGTGGTGGTGAAGTTCGCATTCACCACCGGCGCGCTCCCGGTGTTCTCGCCCCAGGCCTTCAGCTGATTCTGATCGCGGTCGACTTCGATCACGGGCGCCAGCAGCGAATCGGGATCCTGCCACATCCGTGCCGGATTCCGCTGAGTCCCATAGAAGAAGTCCTGGTTCTTCGCATGCTCCATCGTCGCGCGGTCGGCGATCACGTGTACCGGACCGCTGCCGCCCATCGTCGGCGGCGCCTTTCGATCCGACCCTTCTCCGCTTGTTGTCGCCTGCGTGTATGTGGCCTTCACATGACCGCTGGCTGCGGCGTTCTGGGTGTCGCGGCGATAGTCGATCTGATCCGCCGCCACCTGCATCATGGCGCCGTCGCTGATCCGCGGGCTGCCGGTCAGGTGAAGCACCTGATCGGACGCGTGATACTCCGCGTGCTGCCCCCATCCGGTGAGCGTGTCGGGCTGGGTCGTCGCCCCGGGCTTCTTCGCCGGCGTTTCAGTCAGCACAACGTTGCCATCCTGGATGGCTGTCTCCAGCGTGGTCTCCGGATGCGGCTCCGGGTTCTTCGCCCCGGCCCTCGAAACCGTTGTCTTGGCGGGCGTCTGCTTCGCCGGCGCCGGCTCCTGCACGAAGCTCGCATGCAGAACATCGCCCTTCGTCGTGTCGTGCGAGCCGTCCGTTGCCGACTGCACGATTTCGGTGTTGCCCGTGCCGTCCAAATGCTCGAGCGCGTTCCCCGCGCCCAGCGTGGCCACCAGCCGATCGCCGCTGATGCGCGTGGTCTGCTCCGGCCCCTTCGAGGGTATCTGCCGAGAGGTGACCACGGGACTGCCTTCCGCGATCGCCTTCCGCGCCTCGACACTGCGGCCGCCCGGCGCCGGACCAAAGTCCACGTTCACCTTCTGCGCCTGCACCTGTTTCTGCGCGCGTCCCCGGGGATCCTTCGCAAGGCCGCTGGTGTCTTCGTCGAACTTTACGTTCTCGCGGAACTCACCGTGCCGCAACTGCGCCTGCGCGTGCCCACCCGCGTTCGCGACAGCAAAGAGCAACGTTCCATTGCCCGACGATCCGCGCATCGATTCGTTGTCCCGCACGGATGCGAACTGCACGCCACCTCCGAGATCGGCCTGCGTGGGCTGGCTCCTCGCGTCCAGTAAAATGTGTGCAGTCTCCGCATTCACCGTCGCGCCGTTGTCGTTCTTCATCCGCACGTGGCCCTTCGCATCGATCGTCTCCGCCGTTCCATCCCGGCGGAAATCTACCGTCGCCTGATCGGCGCTCGCGTCCTCAGTCTGATAATTCAGCTTCGCGTTCACCAGCAGAGCCTGATTGGAGGCGCGCAGCAGCGTTGCATGCGCCGCATCCACCACTCCTGCCTTTCCGTTGCTGCTGGTGGTGATATGTACCTGACTGTCGAGCACCACCACGCCGGTCTTCGAGTTGTAGTCCGCACCCACCGCGGTCCCGGCGCCGCGCGGCAGCTCAAACTCCACTTTCTGCTGCGTCGACGCCTCACCGGTCTTCTGCAGAAAGGTCAGGCCATGGGTTTTTACGCGGATCGTGTCGGCGTTTGTGTCGCTGCCGTCGCCGCTCCCCGGTGAAGCCTTGCCCGTTCCCTGCAGCTCGATCTCCACTTCGCCCTGGCTTACAATCACGCCGTTCGTCTGGTCATAATCGAAATTGCTGCCGGCGATGCGATCCTTGCGTCCCGATCCCGGCGGCCCGTAAAGCGCGATGTCCACATCGTGCAGCAGCACGTGGCCGGACCTCAGCTGCACCTGTTTCGCCGCCTTGAGCGTGAACAGCGTGTGTCCCTGAGTGGATTGCGAAAAGGTGATGGTGTTCGCAGTTTGCTGGATGTCGATCCCGAGGCGGCCGGGCAGGTCCTTTTCGATGTGCCGGAAGCGATTGCGCCCATAGATGACGAAGCCGGCGACCACCGCCAGCAGCAGGGCCGCCGTTCCCACGATCCATCGGCGCAGCCCCCGAGTCGTGACACGCATACCAGCCTTATCTTCTCACTCCGTTCGGGGCTCGCCTATCCGGAGCACGATCTTGCCGATGTGCCCGCTCGATTCCATGCGGCGGTGGGCTTCCGCGACCTCTTCCAGAGGATAGACGCGATCGACGATGGGTTGGATTCGGCCCGACTCGAGCAGCGGACCCAGGTGCTCCTCCACTCCGTCGCGCAGCTTTATCTTCTCGGCTACGGGTCGGGAGCGCAGGGTTGAGCCGGTCACGACGAGCCGCTTCCCTATGAGTTTGCGCAGGTCCAGCGTCACTTCCGCGCCGCCGCCGAAGGCGATATGAATCAGGCGCCCGTCCCGCCGCAGCAAGTCGATGTGCTTTGGGAAATAATCGCCGCCGATCATGTCGAGGATGACGTCGACGCCCGCATCCGGAGGGGCGCCGGCCCACTCCCGCGTGCCCGCGACCCAGTCCTCCTCGCGATAGTTCAGGGCGCGCTCGCAGCCCAGTTCGCGCAGGAACCGGCATTTGTCCTCAGAGCCGGCGGTCGAAGCTACATGAGCGCCAAAAGCCAGGGCCGCCTGGATCGCCATGGTGCCGACGCCGCTGGTGCCGCCCTGCATGAGGAAATGCTCGCCTTCGAACAGCCTTCGCGGGTCAAACAGGTTCGCCCACACCGTCATCGCGGCCTCGGGCAGCGAGGCGGCGTTAGTGAAGGCGGTCGCTGGATCTTTCGCGAACACCGCCGGAATCGGCAAACAGCATCCGCCGTGCGCCACGCAATACTCGGCGTAGCCGCCGCCGGGCACCAGCGCGCAAACGGCATCGCCGATCTTCCATCGCGGATCGGCCTCTGGCCCGCGCTCGACAATCGTGCCCGCCACTTCAAGCCCCAGAATTTCAGACGCGCCCGGCGGCGGCGGATAATTCCCCTGCCGCTGATGAATGTCCGCACGGTTGATACCCGCAGCGGCCACCTGGATCAGAACCGCGCCCGTGCCTGGACGCGGCTTCTCGGTCTCTGCAATGCGCAGCACCTCCGGCCCGCCAAATCCGTCCAACGCGACAGTTTTCATATCCTCAGATTAGACGCTGAAAAAGCAGCGGCGAAGTCTCGTGCCTTCGCCGCCCTCAAAGGGAAAACAGATCAGCTTCCGGCTTCCTGCTTCCTGCTTCCTCACTCGGCCCGCAACGTCTCCGCCGGATCGATGCGCGCGATGCGCAGCGCGGGCAGCAGACTGGCCACGGCCGCGATCGCGACCAGCAGCAGCGGCACGGTGATCAGGGTTACGGGATCCCAGGTCTTCACGCCGTAGATCGCGCTCTTCATCACGCGCAGCACGAAGAACGAGCAGACGAGTCCCGCAACGACGCCGCCGAGGGCCGCTGCAATCCCTGAGGAGGCCATATGCCGCATCGCCTGCGCGAGCGTCGAGCCCAGCGCGATGCGAATTCCGATCTCGCGCGTACGCTGCACCACCAGGTTCGACACGAGGGCATAAATGCCCACCGTCGAAAGCAGCAGAGCGAGCGCGGCCAGGCTACCCAGCAGCGCGACTTCGATGCGCTGCATTTGTAACTGTTTGTTGAGCAAATCCTGCATGGAGTAGAAGCCGGAGAAGGGCAGCCCGGGATCGACGGCGGCGAGCGCCTGCTGCATCTGTCCGGTCAATCCAGCGATGGGCCCGCGCGTGCGCACAATCCACGAAGGCTGCGCCCACATATGGACCATGGTCAGCAGCCTGGGCGAGGTCTGCGTATACGGGACGTAGAAGATGGGGTCGACGCCGACCGGCTCGGCCCGCCGCACGTTGGACTGGTCCAGCACATCGGAAACCACGCCGACGATGGTGTAAGCCGTCTTCCCGGCCTGGATGTGCCGTCCCAAAGGGTTCGCATCGCCGAAGAAGTGCTTTCCGAACGCAGTATTCACGATTGCGACCGGCTCTGAGGTCGCCGTATCGCCGTCGGTGAAGGCACGGCCCGACAGCAAGGGGATGCGCAGTGCAGCGAAATACTGCGGCGTGATGTAGCTGAAGCTGCTGCTATCGCCTTTGCCGGCCAACTTTCCGTCCGGGATTTCAACATAGTCGTTGATGAAGGTCTCGTAGGGCGCACTCAGAGAGACCGCGGCATTCTGGACGCCCGGAATCTGCCGCATTGCGCTGACGCTCTTCGAGAGCAGCAAGTCGAACGCGGCCGGATCGTGATAGCGCGCATCGTCCAGCGAGACCTTGGCCGCGATCACGTTGTGCGGGTCGAACCCTGGCGGAATCGATTCCAGATGCACGAGCGTGCGGATGAGCAGCCCTGCGCCAGCCAGCAGCACAACCGTCAGCGCGACTTCCGCGCCAATCAGCCCTTTGCGAATCAGGCTCGAACCACCGGCAACGGAACGCGTTCCCGTCGCAATCGAGCTGCGCAGATCGACGCGGCGTGTCTCGAGCGCCGGCAACGCGCCGAAGAGCAGGCTGGTGAGCAGCGTCGCGGCCACCGTGAACGCCAGGACGCGACCATCCAGGGTGAAGCCGCCGATCGGAATCATGTCATCCGGCAACAGCTGCTTCATGGCAGGAAACAGCGCCAACGCGAGGCCCAGGCCAACGGCACCTCCGGCGAGCGCCAGCACCAGGTTTTCGATCCAGAGCTGGCGCAGGATGCGGACCCGCGTTGCGCCCAGCGCCAGCCGCGTCGCCATCTCCGGCGTGCGCCGGTGGATTCTGGCCAGCATCAGACCGGCAAGGTTCGCGCAGGCGATCAGCAGAATGAACCCCACTGCCGCCATCAGAGCCTGCGTCTGCTGGCGCATCGAACTGCCGGCGTAAAAGTGCAGCGGGCTGGGGTAATACCACACGCGTTGCTTCGCAAGGTTGGTGTTATTCGCCGGCGGCAGATGTGCCAACTGCGTGCGCACCTGGTCCCATGTCGCGCCCGGCTTCAGCCGCATCAGGATCAGGCAGTTGTTCCCCGCGCACACGCCGTTGCGGTCCGACGGCATCAGCGGCGTCCACACATCGGCGGGATTCGGCATCTGCGCGCCCTGCGGCAGCACGCCAACAACTGTATAGGGCGCGCCGCGCAGCAGGATCGACTTGCCCAGAATCGATGGGTCCTCGTGAAACGTGGTTCGCCACAGTCCGTAGCTCAACACCGCCGCTTTGCCCGTGCCCGGACGATCCTCGTCCTCGGTAAATCCGCGCCCCAGTACCGGCTGGATGCCGAGCACCTCAAAGTAGTGCGCTGAAACCGTCGCGTTGTGCACGTAGCGCGCGGCGCCACCCTGGGCTGCACCCGCTTCGAGATTCACGCCCTCGGTGTTGCCGAAGGGCTGCCCGCCCGCAGCCGCAATCACGGAGGGAACGCCTTCCTGGACTGCTTTCCAGGTGAACAGGTCGGCCGAATCGTCGTCGTCGAAGTTCGCCGGATTATTTTTCGACTCGCGGTGCGTGATCAGCGCGGCCACGCGATCCGGCTGCGGATAAGGCAGCCGGCGCAGCAGGAATCCATCGAGCAGGCTGAAGACCGCGGTGTTGACGCCGATGGCCAGCGCCAGCGTGACCACCACGGCCGCCGCGAATCCCGGACTGCGATGCAACTGCCGCAAAGCGAAACGAAGGTCTTCGATCATGCACCCTCCTTACGAACGAGGCCCGTGTCCCGGTTCCATGCTGACTTCCTGCTGCCTGCTCCCGGCGCCTGCTCTACTCGGTTCTCAGCGCCTCCATCGGATCCACCGCGGTCGCGCGTTGCGCGGGCAGAGCCGAAGCCAGCGCGACCATCAGCGCGGTCAGCAGCAAAGCCATCGTCAGGACCGCCGGATCCCACGTGCTGACCCCATAGAGCTGACTGGTGAACAGGCGCGCCAGCGCCACGGTACAGGGCAACGCAACCAGCGCTGCTGCTCCTGCGATCCATGCCATCTCGCGGACGACGAGAGCGACCAGCGTGCTGCGCGGGGCGCCCAGCGCCAGCCGCACGCCGATCTCCCGGGTCCTGCTTTGTGTGGAGTAGGCCAGCACTCCGTACAGCCCGACAGCGGCCAGAATCGCCGCCAGCACTGCGAAGCTCGCAGCCAGAATCGCCAGCGCCCGCTCGTTCGAGGCGCTGATGTCAACAATCTGCTGCATTGTTTCCAGATCGACGACGACCAGGGTGGCATCCAGGTTGCGGATGGACTGCCGAATCGCCGGTTCCACAACGGTCGGCTCATGTGCCGTCCGCACATACAAGTCGAGGCCCGTGGGATGGGCGTTCTGCAACCAGGGCCGGTAGACGGCAGGCCCCATTTTGGTGCGCAAGTCTGAGTGCCGCACATCGCCCACCACGCCTACAATCGTCGTGTCCGGCTTATCTTCGTCGCCAATCATGCGCCCCAGCGCGTCCTGGGCCGACCCAAAGAATTGCTTCGCGAAGGCCAGATTCACCACTGCCACTTTCGGAGCCGTCTTCGCATCGGCAAGAGTAAATTCGCGGCCCGCTAGCAGCGCCTGCCGCAGCGTCGCAAAATATCCCGGCGTAATCCACGGCGACTCGAAATCGGTGTTCTCTCCCTCGACCGGTTTGTGGCCCTGCACCATGAATCCATCGATCTCGTTGTCTCCCTCGAGCTCCGGATCGGTGGTCCCGGCCGCCATCTCCACTCCAGGAATCCGGCGCAGCCCGTCGACCGCCGAAGCGACAATCTCCGGCACTCGCGATTCCCCGTATCCCGAGCGGGACGGATCCAGGGCAAAGGTCAACAGGTGGGTCGTATCGAAGCCCACCGGCTGGTCGCGCAGGTTGGTCAGTGTGCGCACAAACAAGCCCGCTCCGCCCAGCAGCAGAACGCTCAGTGCGATCTGCACACCCACCGCTGCCTTGCGGAATCGCTGCGACGTTCTTGATGCCGTCCCGGTACTTTGCCGCAGGGCGCCGGCCAGATCGGGACGCACAAAGTGCAGGGCGGGCGCAATCGAGAACAACAGGCTCACCACAAATCCCAGCGCCAGCGCGAAGAACAGCACGCGCGCATCCACGCTGCCCGAATACGGTTCGCTGCCCGGATCGGCGTGTGTCATCAGCCGGACCAGCGCCATCGCCAGCACCGGCGCCAGCCCCAACCCCGCCAGCGCTCCCACGGCGCCCAGCAGACCGCCTTCGAGCAGCAGCTGGCGTACGATGCGGCTGCTCTTCGCACCCAGCGCATAGCGCATGGACATCTCCCGCACCCGCGCTGCCGACCGCAGCAGCAGCAGCGTCGCCACATTGAGCGTGCACATGGCAATCAGCAAGCCAGCCATGCTCAGCAGGATCACCAGCGGCGTCGAGAGGTCGCTGCGGCTTGGTGAAAAGCCACGCGAATCGTCCTTCACCAGCAACTTCGATTTCTCCACAAATCCCTGCGTAAACCTCGGCGACGCGGATTTATAGAGCTTCAATTCGTCGCTGCGCAGCGAGTGCCACAACGGCGCCAGTCCCACCTGAGCCTGAGCCGCGGTCATTCCGGGCTTGAGTCGCGCTACCACCGTGAGCCATACCGACTGATGGTTGTCGAGGTCGTGCATCTTCGCTCGCCACGGCATCACTACGTCGTCCATGGTCACCGGCACAAACACCGCGGGACGATACCCGCCAATCGCGGTCTGAAAATGCTCCGGCGCCACTCCGACAATGGTGAAGCCGTGACCATTCAGCAGCACTGTTTGCCCGATTACATCGCGCGAACCCGCAAAATGTGTGCGCCAATAGTCATAGCTCAGCACAACAACCGGATTCGCGTCCTTCGCAGTTTCATCGCCGGGGTTGAGCAATCTTCCCACCGCCGGCTTCAGCCCCAGCATCTGAAAGTAGTTCCCGCTGACCACTTCGGCATGCTTGCTCTCGGCCTGATTGTGCCAGGAGATGCCGACACTCGTGCGCATCGCCGCCAGCACGCCGCTGAATACCTGATTGCGATCGCGCAGGTCCCGGTACATCGGATACGAAAAGTAGTTGCCGATGTCGCCGCCAAAGCTGCTCATCGACCCGGAGAAGCTGCCGTGCCACTCCAGCCGCACCAGTTCCTGCGGTCGCTCCACCGGCAGCATGCGCAGCAGCACCTGGTCGAACATGGTGAAGATGGCCGTCGTTGCTCCAATGCCGAGCGCCAGTGTCACCACCGCGGTCACGGCAAATCCCGGCGACTTTCTCAGTTGCCGCCACGCATATTTCAGATCGCTGAACATGTCTTCCTCGATTCCCTTTTGTCTACTCTGTCCTGAGCGCCTTCACCGGATCCAAACTCGCCGCGCGCAATGCTGGAATCAATCCCGCCAGCACGCCCACCAACAGCAATGCCAGAGCCGCCAAAGCGAGCGATGAGAAGATACCGCCGCCGAAGTCTGTGAACATCTTCCGCAGAATTGCCGACGCTGCTGCCGACAGCACTGCCCCGATCGCGAGCCCGATCGCCACCAGCAGCAGCGCGTGACCCAGGATCAGCTGCACCACATCGATGCGCTGCGCGCCCAGCGCCATGCGCACCCCCACTTCGCCGGTGCGCTGCGCCGTCACGTAGCTGATCAGCCCGTAGATTCCGACCACCGCCAGCAGCAGCGCAAGGCCACCGAACACTGCGAGCATGCGCACAATCAGCCGCCGCCCGGCGAGCGAATCGGAACCCAACGTCTCCACCGGAACCAGGGTTGAGACCGCCTGGGAGGAATCCACGGCGGCCACGGCGCGCTGCAGCACCGGCGCCAGCCGATTGGGATCGCCGTTGGTGCGTACCAGGAAGTCCGCTCTCGGGCCATCGCCCTGCGCAATGGGGTAGTAGCGCATGCCGTCGCTGGTGTCCTGCTCAAGCGAGCTGAGCCGCACCGTCGCTACAACGCCGACGATTGTCGCGGGATTCGTTCTGTCGCTGCACTGAAACGAGATGTGCTGACCGACAGGATTCTGCCCCGGCCAGTATTTCCTTGCAAGACGCTGATCGATCACCACCACCCGCTGGCTGCTCGCCACGTCGCCCAGCTCGATCCACCGGCCGGCGAGCAGAGGAATCTGCATCACCTTCAGATAGTCAGGGGTCGCGAGTGTCAGCTGGCTGTGCGGGCCCGGATCGTTGGGCGCCGCCGGGCGCCCGATAATCCCGAACGAGCACGAGCCGCCGTCATCCGGATCGAAGGGCAGCGGCTCGACCGCTGCGGCGGCCAGCACGCCCGGCTGCGCGGCCAGATTGCTGACGACGCTCCCCACGAATGTGGCTTGCCGCGCTTGATTTTTCTCCAAATCCTGCCCGGAGAAGGGCACCATCGCTGCCATCACGCCGTGGGGATTGAATCCCGGATCCACACTCTGCAATTTTTCGAGACTGGTCAGGAACAGGCCTGTCCCGGCCAGCAGAAAGAAGGCCGCTGCCACCTCGGCGATGACGAAAGCGCTGCGCATGCGTTGCTTCTCTGCAGAGGCCGTGCCGCCCCGGCCGCCCTCATGCAGGGCGAGCCGGCCGCGCGACCGCAGCAGGCTGATCGCCGGCCCAAGGCCCGCGATCACCGCCGCCAGGATTGCTACCAGTGCCGTGAATCCGAGCACAGTCGGATCGGTGTGCACCACAAATCCCCGCGCCAGATCATGCGGCACCAGGTGCAGCAGCAGGGTTCCAATCATCGGCCCAGCGAGCATGCCGGCGATGGCCGCCACCGCGGCCAGCAGCAGCGTCTCCACCAGCATCTGCCGCACCATGCGGGAGGCGCTCGCTCCCAGTGCGGTGCGGATCGCAAATTCCCGGCTGCGCGCCGAAGCCCGCGCCAACAGCAACCCGGCCACATTCGCGGCGGCAATCAGCAGCACCAGCGCCACCACTCCGCACAATATGTAGAGCGGCGTACGGAGCGGACCGGCCGCGACTTCGGTCAATGGCGACGCATACAGGCTCCAGCCCGAACTTTTCGCGAAAGCGGTGCCGCGCTCGCTGGTATGCAACATCCCCCACACGGTCGTCGCCCAGGATGCGCTGAATCTCTGCATCGCGACGCCTTCCCGCAATCGCGCCGCTGCATAATACATTTCGTCAAAAGTGTGATCGGGCACGAACGCCGAAGGCGGCAGCGCAATCGGAACCCAGACCTCAGCCTTGCGCGGCCACGCGAAGTCGCTGCGCATCACGCCCAGGATGCGGTATGGCTTCTGGTCGAGCAGCAGAGTCTGCCCAACCACATCCTGGCGGCCGCCGAAAACGCGCTGCCACATGCCATAACTCAGCACCACCACCGGCGCTGCGTTGGGCTGGTCTTCCTCGGCCGTAAAGGTCCGCCCCAGGATCGGCCGCGCACCGTAAACATCGAACCAGCGCGACGAGACCTGCGCCGCCGGAATATTCTCCGCCCGGCCGTCGCGCACGATGTTGAAGCTGGACCCGTGCTCGATGGCCGCCGCTTCCACCTGATCGCTCATCGACGCCGCCTTCGCATACGTCGGCACCGACACGTTGGGCAGGTCGAGCGTGAACTGCGCATACCGCGTGTGCAGCACGGCGATCCGTTCGGGATGATCGACGCCGGCTGGATGCCGCAGCACCGCGTTCACCACGCTGAAAATGGCGGTGTTCGCGCCAATCCCGAGGGCCAGGGTCACGATCGCGGTGATCGTGAAGGCGGGCGACTTGAGCATCTGCCGCAAGGCAAAGCGAAGGTCGGTCAGCATGCGTCTCTTTTCCGGAGCCCGGAGGAGTTGGGGCGTACAAAGGGGCTGTGCTCCAAGCGGCAGTTACGCTGCCAACTGAGCGCGCGCAAATGATCTGAAAACAGGCGGGTTACTGCTGCAGGGGGAAACTGGTCTGTCCGCTATCGCGATCCGCTGTTCGGAAATGGACGATCGGAAGCCAATGGCCCGTCGCCCACATTCGCCCGATGGGTCTTCAGGGCCGAAAGGCGTCCGCCCCGCGCGGCCAGCGCCTACTTTTTGCCCTTGCGCAGATCGTCCATCAGGATGATCGCCTCGGCAATCTCGCGCAGCGGCTTGCGTTTTTGCCGGCTCTGCTTCTGCAGCATCAGGTAGGCGGATTCTTCGTCGATGCCCAGCTCGCGCTGCAGCAGGCCCTTGGCGCGCTCCATCACCTTGCGCGTTTCCAGCTGCTCGGCCAGCTGCGACTTCTCATACTCCATGCGCGCCAGCTCCAGCTCGGCGCCCACCAGATAGCCGATCATCGTGACCAGCTTAATCTCGCGCTTCGAGTGGTGGTGCGACTCGCGGTGCTGCATATTAATGGCGCCGACCAGCTTGCCCCGGCACAGGATGGGCACAGCAAGGAACGCCTCAAAGCGGTCCTCCGGCAGCGCGGGAAAACGCGCGAACCGTGGATCGGCCCAGGCTTTGGCCGGCAGCGCGACGGTTTGCTTTTGCTCAGCCACCCAGCCCGTCACGCCCTGTCCCATATCAATCTGCATCCGGTCCACCACGTCCTCGTGCGGATTTTTCGAGGCGCGCAGCACCAGCTTGTCTTTCTCCAGAACGTAGATGAAGCAGGAATCGCAGCGCACCGCCGCCGTCACCATGTCGAGCACCCGCTGCAGCACTTCATGGAACGGGTCGGCCGCCGCCATCCGGCTGCCGATATCGTGCAGCAGATCGATGTCGCTGGTTTCTTCCAGCGTGCGCACCGGTTCGTCCAAGTTCTTTCCCTCCTGACCGAGACTGCCGCGCGCCGACTCCAGGGTCTGCGATGCTTCGCGTGAGATTCAAGACGGGCTAACAACCTTATAGTGGCACAAGATCGAGCCGAGCGCGGTCCTTGTGGCCGCCGCGGCCCGGTTGTCGCTCGGTGACTCCTACTTTCCGCGCACTTTGTGCCACAACCGCGACACCACATTCCCCGAGGCCGGTTTGGCCGCCGAGGGCTTTGCGACGGGCGCCGGCTTTGTTCCGCTTTGCGAAACCTGCGAACCGCCGGGCTGGCCAGCCGGCTGCTCCGGTCCCGTGGAACGCGGTTTCGCCTCGCTCGCCGGCGCAGCGCCCGGTGTCGAATGCGCTTGTGCCGAGCCGCTTGCCGGCGCCGGAATTGCCACCGACGGCTCGGCGGCTTCCCCCTTCGCGCTCTCACCGGCTCCTGCGGGCGGCGACTTTCCGTTCGCCGGAACCGGCGGCGCATCGACCGTCAGATACTGCACGATCAGCGAAATTCTCCGGTTCGAAGGATCCAGCGGATCCGTCGGCACCCGCAGTTTCTGATCCGCATAGCCGCGCACCTGCGACACCTGGTTCGAGCGCAGCCCCGAATCCTGCATCACGCGACGCGCCGCGTTGGCGCGGTCCGTCGACAGATCCCAGTTGCCGTACCCGTCCTTCGACGCGTACGGCGCGGCATCGGTGTGCCCTTCAATCGAGAGCCGGTTCGGCAGATCGCCCAGTTGCCCGGCCAGCAACTCCAGCAGCTCGCGTCCATTGGCGTTCAGGGTGGCGCTGCCTGAGTTGAAAAACGTCCCGTCCTTCGTCTCCAGCAACTCGATGCGCAGCCCCTCCGGCGTGATCGTGATCTGAATCTGGTTTTGCAGCGCCTTCAGGTCGTTCATCTGCCGGATCGCTTCCTCAATCTTCTTCTTCAGCTCCGGAATGTTGTCTTTGGTCAGCGCCAGATTCTCATTCGATCCGGACTGGTCGGTGCCAGTCATGGTTGACTTGCCCCGCGGATCGTTGAAGTATCCGGCCACCGCCTGGCGCACCTTCTCGCTGGTGTTCATCAGCCACAAAACGATGAACAACGACATCATCGCCGTCACGAAGTCGGCATAGGCCACCTTCCACGCGCCCCCGTGGTGACCGCCGTGACCGCTCTTCTTTTTGATGACGATGACCGGTCTGCCCGCCATACTCTCCTCTTACGCGGCCGCGTCGTTTGCCGCGGCTGCCGCGGGCTGGTTCCGGTACGACTCTTCCACTTCCGCAAACGAAGGCCGCACGTGCGCCGGAATCGCTCTGCGCCCCATTTCGATGGCCACCACCGGTGGCTGTCCGCGGATGAATGCCAGAATGAGCACGCGCAGCACGTACAGGTAAGCGTGTTCCTCCGCCGTCGCCTTGGCCATGTTCTGGGCCACCGGCCCCACCAGCCCGTAGCACAGCAGAATCCCCAGGAACGTCCCCACCAGCGCCGCAGCCACCTTGTGACCGATCTCCTCGGCCGGCCCGCCCAGCGCACCCATCGTGATCACCACCCCCAGCACCGCCGCCACAATCCCCAGCCCGGGCAGCGAATCGGCCATCGTGGACAGCGCCGCCACCGGTTCTTCTTCGCCCTGGTGCTGCACCTCCATGTCGAGGTCCATCATCTGGTCCATATCAAACGCATCCACGCCGCCTGTGATCACCATGCGCATCGTGTCGCAGACGAAATCCCGCAGATGGTGGTTGTTCACAAACTCCGGATAGGCCTGGAAGATCGGGCTCTCGCCCGGCTTCTCCACATCGCTCTCGATGGTCAGCATGCCGCCCCGCCGCGCCTTCTGCAGCAGCTCGTACATCATGCGCAGCGTCGAGAGATACCGGTCCTTCCCAAACTTCGACGACCCGAAGATGGCCATGGCGCCGCCGGCAATCTTCTTCAGAATGCGCACCGGGTTGGCGATCAGCAGCGTCCCCAACCCCGCCCCGCCGATGATCAGCAATTCGGCCGGCTGCACCAGCACGCCCAAATGCCCGTGCTCCATCAGATAGCCGGCCACCACTGCCCCAAACACAATCACAATGCCGATGATTGCAAACATGCCTGTCTGAGGATCCTCCCCGTCCACACGGCCCCATGCGCCTGCCGCACGCTCAGTCCCGGCGCCGCCCGCTGCGAACTTTCCACTCCCCTCATCGGCGAATTTCCCCCGGCCAACAGCCATGCTGTTGTGTTGAAAACTCTTGCCGCCAAACTCAACCCCCGGCCCCGCGCCGTGGCGCGCACCGCGACGCCGCCGATTCAATTCGCGCCCCCGCCGCCTTCCCCGACTGTCCTGATCCGGACACCTCCTCACCGTTCCGGACACTCCATTCGTTCCACGGCGACCCAGGCGTCTGTGGAACCAATACTTTCCCGCCACCGTATCTGGAATCCAGCGTGCTTCTCTCATTCGATTCCCCGGCTGTACCCAACCACAGCCCTGCCAGGAGCTTTTCGTGCTGCGTGACCTGAAGATCGCCGTTCGCCATCTCTCCAAATCGCCCGGTTTCTCGCTCACCGCCGTCCTCATGCTGGCCCTCGGCATCGGCGCCACCACCGCCATCTTCTCCATCGTCGAAGGTGTGCTCCTGCGCCCCCTCCCCTTCCCGCACCCGGAGCAGCTCGTCGTCCTCTCCGACACCATCCAGGGTGCGCAGATCGGCGGCAATGACGAAGCCGGCGTCACCGGTCCTGACATCCTCAACTACACGCGCGACACGCACAGCTTTGCCGCACTGGGCGGCTACACGCAGCCTGCCTACGAGCTTTCCGGCATCGGCGACCCCGCCCAGGTTAACGCCGCCCGCATGACGCCCGGCGTCTTCACCGCCCTTGGCGTGGAGCCCCTTGCTGGGCCGCGTCTACACCGCCGACGAGGATGCGCAGCGCCAGCAGGTCGCCGTTCTCAGCTACGCCACCTGGCAGAGCCGCTTCCACGGCGACGCGAGCATCCTCGGCCAGAAGATCCTCCTCGACCGCAAGCCGTACGTCGTGATCGGCATCATGCCGCGCAATTTCGAATTTCCTCTCGTCCCCGGCCATCTCAACCGCAGCGAGCTGTGGATTCCGATGAGCCTGCGCCCTGAAGAGCTCAATGGCGGCGCGCAGGCCAACTGGAGCTACAGCATGGTCGGCCGCCTCAAGCCCGGCATCACCCGGGAACGGGCTCGCGAAGACGCCAATCGCGTGGCTCAGCAGATGATGCGCAACTACCCCGCCTTCATGGCCAGCCTGCGCATCAGCCCGGTCGTCCACGGTCTGCACGACGACACCATCGCGCAGGCCCGTCCCCTCATCCGCACTCTCTTCCTCGCCGTCGCCGTCGTGCTGCTCATCGCCTGCGCCAACCTGGCCGGACTTCTTCTCGTCCGCGCCATCCGCCGCCGCCGCGAAATTGCGGTCCGGCTCGCGCTCGGTTCCAGCGCACGCACGCTCCTCCGCCAGGCGCTGCTCGAGAGCCTCGTCCTCAGCGTGAGCGGCGGCGTCCTCGGCCTCGTCCTCGCCGCCATCGTGCTCAAACTTGGCAGCAGCCTTCTGCCGGAGACGCTGCCCCTGATCGGCAGCATCGGCCTCGACTGGATGGTCGCCGCCTTCGCGCTCGCGCTGGCCATCGTTACCGGCGTGCTCTGCGGAGTCGCGCCTGCTTTCGCCGCAATTCGCACCAGCGTGAACGAGACGCTGAAGGAAGGCGGCCGCACCGGCACCTCCGGCGCGGGTCATGCGCGCCTGCGCTCCGGCCTCGTGATCGCGGAAATCGCCGTCGCCCTCGTTCTGCTCGCCGCCTCCGGCCTTCTGCTGCGCAGCTTTGAGAAGATGCGCGAAGCCGACCTGGGCTATCGCCCCGATCACACCGTCGTCGCCGCCTACAGCCTGCCGCGCAAGCAATATGGGACGCAGTCCGCGGTCGACCAGTTCAATCAGGAACTGCTCCGCCGCGTCCAGAGCATCCCCGGCGTCACCAGCGACGGCCTTACTTCGTTCCTGCCTGCCAACGGAAACCAGGGCAACTCCGCCTTCGTGGCCGAGGGCTACGCTCCGGCAAAACCGGGCGCCATCGATCTCGCCACTCCGATTCAGATTCAGGGCGACATGTTCCGTGCCATGGGCATTCGGCTGCTCCGCGGCCGCCTGCTCACTGAAGCTGACAACGACCCGAAGGCGCAGCTGGTCGTGGTGGTGAACGAGGAATTCGCCCGGCAGTCCTGGCCGGGGCAGAACCCCATCGGCAAGCGGATGCGGATCGGCACGCCGGAGATGCAGACCCCGTGGGCCACCGTTGTCGGCGAGGTCTCCAGCATGAAGGAAGGCTCTCCCGATGCCGATGCACGCCAGCAGTACTACACCACCATCGACCAGGCGGAGACCTTCTATGGCTCGCTCGGCAACCCTGCGACCGATCTCAACGGCAACGGCGGTTACATTGTCCTGCGCACTTCGCTGCCGCCGGAAACGGTCGAGAACCAGCTGCGGGCCGCGGTCCGCTCTCTCGATCCGCAATTGCCGCTGACACAGTTACAAACTATGGAGCACGCCATCAGCGACTCCGAAGCGCCGCGCCGCTTCAACACCGTGCTCATCTCCTCCTTCGCTGCGGCGGCCCTGCTGCTGGCCATCCTCGGCATTTACAGCCTCATCGCGTTTACGGTGGCCATGCGCGCCCAGGAGATGGCCATCCGCATGGCGCTCGGATCGCAGCGCTCCGGCATCGTCAGCCTCATCCTGTTCTCCGGCCTCAAACTCGCCGCCGCCGGATGCATCATCGGGCTGGTGGGCGCCTTCTTCGCTTCGCGCCTGCTGAAGACTTTTGTCTTCGGCGTCAGCACCTTCGATCCTGTGGTTCTGGTCCTTGCCGCCGTCGTGGTTCTGATGCTGGCTGTGGCTGCCTCGCTGCTGCCGGCCCGCCGTGCTGCAGCCATCAACCCCATGCAGGCTCTGCGCGCGGAATAACGCCGAACCCGATGCGGCGGACTCTACCGCGCGTCGAGCCGACGTACAACCCTGAATCAACCTGCAGGCCCTAACGCCGCAGGCCCCGCACAGCAGGATCTCTGCACTAAACTCTCTCCATGGCGCTCGAATTCACCACGTCGTACATTGAAGACTCTCTCGCACTCTTCGCCTGGTATAAGAAGCTCGCCGAACGCGCCATCCATCAGGTTTCCGACCAGCAACTCGCCGCCACGCTCGATCACGAAGGCAATTCCATCGCAACCATCGTGAAGCACATGGCCGGGAACATGCGCTCGCGCTGGACCGACTTCCTCACCACCGATGGCGAGAAGTCCGACCGCAATCGCGACAGCGAATTCGAAGAGCCACCGGCGACGCGCGCCGATCTGCTCAGCGTGTGGGAAGCCGGCTGGTCCTGCCTCTTCTCCGCGCTCCAGCCGCTCACCGATGCCGACCTGACCCGCACCGTGACCATCCGTGGCGAAAGGCACTCCGTGATGCAGGCCATCAACCGCCAGCTCGCCCACTATCCGCATCACGTCGGCCAGATTGTTCTGCTGGCGAAGCATTTCGCCGGCGACCGCTGGCAGACCCTCAGCGTTCCCCGCAAAGGCTCCGCGGAATTCAACCGCAAAGTCGCGGCCGGGGAAGCGAGCCAAAGGTAGCCATGATCGCTCGCCCATGGCGCGAAGCGCGGACCGCTGGACGCGCAGTCCCCCGCGACCTGCGCTTCGGCCTGCGCATGCTCCGCCGCAACCCAGGCTTCACGCTCGTTGCGATTCTCACGCTCGCGCTCACCATCGGAGCCAACATCGCCATCTTTTCCGTCACCAGCGCCATGCTGCTGCGCCCCTTTCCCTACCGCCAGCCGCAACAGCTCGCGAGCCTTCAGCCCGTGAGCGCCATCCAGTCGGCCGACGACCTTATGGATGAAGGCCGCGCGCAGCCGCGCCTTACCATGGTGCTGCTCGCCGCTTTCTCCATCACCGCGCTGACGCTTGCCGCCATCGGCCTCGCCGCCGGTCTGCTGCTCACGCGCCTGATGTCGAGCGTGCTGCTCGCCGCTTTCTCCATCACCGCGCTGACGCTTGCCGCCATCGGCCTCGCCGCCGGTCTGCTGCTCACGCGCCTGATGTCGAGCGTGCTCTACCAAACCAGTGCGTACGACCTCGGCACCTTCGCACTCGCACCCGTCGTGTTTCTTCTGATTGCGTGGCTCGCCAGTTGGCTGCCCGCTCGCCGCGCGACGCGCGTGGATCCCATCGACACCTTGAAGGCGAGCTGATGACCAATTAGTACTATCTGGTTTGTTACTTCGGCACCATACAATCTCGTTAACAGATCCCCAACCAGGGCGAAGTTGCCGAATATGCCCGCCGAAGCTTACCCAGCTACGCAGCTAGTCGAACCCGCCGAGCCGCGGCAGCCCAGGCAGCTTTCCTTACCCATTTCTTCCCGGATGGTCTTCGCCGCCTCCGCACTCATCCTTGTCGCTCTTCCCTTCGTGGCAGGATCGCTGGGTATCGCCATTGCCCTTGCAGCATGGATTCTGGCCGGCGCCAGCCTGCTCGTCGCAGTTCTTCTCCCCCACCCGCGCGCGTTCCGCGAAGCTTCTGCCCGCGCCGGCAGCGAGCATGCACGCTTCCTGGCCGCGGCGGAGAACAGCCTCGACGACTTCTACATCTTCGACGGCGTGCCCGACCCCACCGGCGCCATCGTCGACTTTCGCTTCCGCTACATCAATCCCAACGCCGAGCGGCGCCTCGGTATCCCGCGCGAAAGCCTTTGCGGCAAGATCCTCACCGAAGTGCGTCCCTTCATGATCCGCTCCGGCCTCATCGAGCAATATCGAGAAGTCGTCCGCACCGGCGTTCCCTACGTCTGTGAGGTCTTTATCGATGACGACATGATCCAGGGCACGTGGCTCAACGTCCAGGTCGTCCGGCTCGACAACGGCATCGCCATTACCAGCCGCGACGTCACCGAGCATCGCCGCCGCTCCGACCACATCCACTACCTCGCCCACCACGACCATCTCACCGGCCTTGCCAATCGCACCCTGCTGCACCAGCGTCTCCGCCAGGCCGTCGCGCGCGCCGAAGAACAGGGTCAGACTGTCGCGGTCTTCGTCCTCGACATCGACAATTTCAAGCAGATCAACGACTCGCTCGGCCACGCCGACGGAGATGTCCTGCTCGCCACCGTCGGCCAGCGCGTGCTCGCGTCGGTGCGAGAGTCCGATACCGTCGCTCGCCTCGGGGGCGATGAGTTCGTCATCGTCATGCCCGACTTCCGCTCCCTGGACGACGTCGAGCGCTATGGCCAGCAGATCATCCGCAGCGCCGCTCAGCCCGTCAGCGTCGACGGACGCGACCACAGGATCACAGTCAGCGTTGGCGTCGCCATCTACCCCGAAGCCGGCCTCGATGCCGAGGACCTTCTCCGCAGCGCCGATGCCGCCATGTACTCGGTGAAAGACTCGGGCCGCAACAGCCTCCGCATCTTTACAGAGAGCATGATCGACAGCCGCCGCACGCTGGTCTGAGCGCTGAAATCACCGTTTCCGCTCAACGGAATCCGGCTCTTGTCCCCCGCCAGGACTCGAAGACGTCAGGGCCCACCGACATCTACGGATTGCCACGAAAAGGGCCGAAACTCGGCGAGGCGTGCAAAGTCGCGTGGATTCGCGGTCAGTATGGTGATTCCCAACCGGCCAGCGCTGATGGCCAGCAGCGCATCATTCGTCAGTCGGCCTCTGCCAATGTTCTCGTATCCGTATATCTGTGCCAGCCGCGCCAGCACTTTTCCTGCCAGGGTCCAATCGCTCAGGCTGGGGACCAGGACACGTTTCGCCCGCTCGAAATCGCGCTCGAGTTTTTCAAGAATCGCGTGATCCCTGGGCAGCGCCCCGGCATACAACTCTTCGAGGACTACAGAACTGATCCACAGTGGAGAGTCCCCGGTCCAGCGCCTGAACAGCAGACCGGCATTGCCGGCACGCCGCAAAGCTCCGATATAAACAGACGTGTCAAACAGGACAGGCGCCATCGCATCTCCGCAGACAGGTCAGCCGGCGCTGCTGGTAGTGCCGTAGACGTCGCGGATGGCGATGCCGCTGCCGGCGAAGCGCTCATGCGACGCGGCCGCGAGCCGGTTGCGCGCATGCTCATCCAGGACCAGGTCCAGCGCGCGATCGATCGCCTCCGTCTCCGTCGAGGCGCGTAGCACCTTCCGGACGCGGCTGATTTTTCCCGCGTCCAGGCGAAAGTGCTTATGCGCGATGCGGCTCTTGGCGGTGGCCATGACGCACCTCCACGTTCAGCTTAGCACCGGTGTTCATCAAGCGTGCAATTGTGAACACCGGCGCTCCGCCCCTCACAACTCGTCGATCGCCTTGGCCGCCGCGTCGATCGCCGCGGTGATTTTTTTGATCTGCTCCGCCGTCACGTTCCCGCGGAACACCCGCGCCATCACCGCGCCGCGCAGGTTCATGAAGGCCTTCATGATCTCCGGCGACCGGCCGCGCTCGAACCCGCCGCGCGCCTCCTCCAGCCGGGCGAACAGCTCCTCGAGCCTCTGCTTGTTCTCCTCGAGAAACGCGATCCCCGCCGGCGTCACCGTATAAACCTTCTTGCTGTCTGCCGACGTCGATACCGACGCCAGACCCTCTTCTTCGAGCAACGTCAGCGTTGGATAGATCACACCCGCGCTCGGCGTGTATCCGCCGGCCAGCCGCTCCTCCATCTTCTTCATCAGCTGATAGCCGTAGCTGGGCTCCTCGGAGAGCAGCTTCAGGATCACGAGCTTCAGGTCGCCGGCATCGAACAGCCGTCCGCCGCCGAACCCGCGCTCCCAGCGACCCCGCCCGAGCCCGCCGAATCCGTGCCGGCCGCGGCCTTCGAAGCCACGCTCGCCCTCGCTTGCAAACCCGCCTTCAAACCACGCCTGGGGTCCCGCATGCTGATGCCGTCCGCAGTGGCCCTTTCGTTCGCTCCGATCTTCTTTTCTTTCAAACATTTGTTGGTACATAGAGATTTCCTTTCTGATCACAATGTATCGTACGATATATCTTATGTCAACTCCAAAAATATATCGCTGGAGGACTTCGTGATAGACGCACGTCCCCTTACAAGACCCGTGGGTTCTCGCACCAGGAGTGTCAGGGTGAAACAGGAAAGCGGTGGACTAACCGCGCTCGGCGGGCACGAAGTCGGTCACGTTGCGGTTGTAAACGCCGACCAGCGAGTTCCAGCGGACGTAGAGCAACTCTTCGAGCATCTTGATGCCGTCGCGCAGGTAGCTCATGCGGGACCGCTCGTCGTGGCCCCAGGTGACCGGGACTTCGCGAATGCGGTAGCCGCGTTTGAGCGCGATGAAGAGGATCTCCGGATCGAAGCCCCAGCGCTCGATGCGCTGCAACTGGAAGATGGTCTGCGCGGCAGAGCGGCGGAAGGCTTTGAAGCCGCACTGCGTATCCGCGAAGGGCAGGCGCATGATCATGCGCGTGACCACGTTAAAGCAGCGGCCGAAAAACTGGCGGTAAAGCGGCTGGTGGATGGTTTGGCGGCTGACTTCCAGCCAGCGCGATCCAATGGCCACGTCGGCGCCGTCGCGGATGGCGTCGAACAGCCGTTCGGCCTCGGGCATGGGCGAGGAGAGGTCGGCGTCGGTGAACATGACGATGTTGCCGCTGCCGTGAAGGATTCCGTTGCGGACGCTGTAGCCCTTGCCGCGGTTCGCGCCGTTGTGGAGCAGGCGCACACGCGGGTCCTTCACAACGAAGGAATCGACGATGGCTGCGGTGTTATCCCTAGAGCCGTCGTTCACCACCAGCACTTCGGCGTTCCAGCCCTTCTCATCGAGGGTATGCAGAACTTCAGTGAGCGCGCGACCGATGCGAGCACTCTCGTTGTAAGCCGGAATCACGATGGTGTACTGAGGGTTCACTGGAGGCTCAACCGTTTTAGCGTTCTGCACTGCTGTGTATTCGACAGTTTTCGACCAACAGCGGTCGCAAAATTCAACCTGGCTGTCAACGGAATGTCTCACACATGATACGCGCCTTCGTTTGCTGCAGCCAGAGGCATTCCCGCTACGCGGGATGCTGACGGTGCTACACTTCCCCTTATGGATGAGCCACTTACGCCCGCCGGCGGCGCTCCGCCGCAGTCTCCTTCTGGTTACGTGCCGCCATCGCCGGGTTATACGGCCGGTTATGGGGCGCCTTTCGGGGCCGCGTCGGGCGGCTCTGCGCCTCCGCCGAAACGCCGCCGTGTCTGGCTGTGGGTGACGATCGGGGGCGTGCTCGCACTGGGTTTTCTGGTCTTCTGCTCGGTGGTGCTGTGGTCGGTGGCGCGCGCCCTGGGCGGCGAAAACGACGGGCTCTCGGGGCTGGGCAGCGACAACATCGGGGTGATCGACGTCGACGGCGAGATTCTGTCGGCGGACACGCTGGTGGATCAGCTGCGGAAGTTCGATCAGGACGATGACGTTAAGGCCATCGTTCTTCACATCGATTCGCCCGGCGGAGGCGCCGCCGCGTCGCAGGAGATCTACCACGAGGTCCTGAAAATCCGCAACGAGAAGAAAAAGCCGGTGGTGGCGTCGATTGAGAGCGTGGGGGCGAGCGGTGCGTACTACATCGCGTCGGCGGCGAACACGATTTACGCGAACGATGCGAGTGTGGTGGGGTCGATCGGCGTGATCATGGAGTGGACCAATTACGGCGACCTGCTGAGCTGGGCGAAGCTGAAGCCGGAGGTGATCCACGCCGGTGCGCTGAAGGATGCGGGAGATCCGACGCACGCGATATCGCCGGAAGAGCGCGTGTACTTTCAGGGGCTGGTGGACAACATGTACGGGCAGTTCATTGCCGACGTGGCGAAGGGCCGGAATCTGCCGCCGGAATCGATCAAAGGGCTGGCGACCGGGCAGGTGTGGACGGGCGAGCAGGCGCTGCCGCTGCATTTAATCGACAAGCAGGGCGGGTTTCGCGATGCGCTGCTGGCGACGGCAAAGCAGGTGGGGATTTCCGGCGAGCCGAGCGTGGTGAAGCCCTCGGTCCATCACCGGAGCGTATGGGATTTGATCGACAGCACGGACGATCTGATCCACCAGCCGCAGCAGATGCTGGAGCGGCGGCCGGGGTTCTACTTCCTGTGGCGCTAGGCCCGGAGTTGCAGGTTACAGGTTACGGGTTACATGGAGCGGGACGGCCCGGCGGACCGGGCAGGCGGAAGCCACGGAGGGAGATTTCCCGAAAAATCCTGCAAGTTATTGACTTTGCAAGCGAAGAGAATGCATCTACTATGGTGAACAGAGGGCCAACCCAAATCGGAGCCAACCCCACCATGACGAAAGCCGATCTTGTCGAGGAAGTGACGAAGCTGGGAGACCTGACGCGCCGCGACAGTGAAACCATTGTCGAAACCATTTTCGATTCGGTGATCGGGGCGCTGCGCTCCGGAGACAAGATCGAGATTCGCGGCTTCGGCAGCTTTCGCATCCGGCAGAGGAAGCCGCGCATCGGGCGGAATCCCAAGACCGGAACCAAGGTGGAAGTGCCGGCGAAGAAGGTTCCGTACTTCAAGCCGAGCAAGGAGCTGCGCGACCTGGTGAACCCTGGCGGCAAGACGGAAGCAGCTGCCCCGGCTTCGGACGCAGGCACGCCCGCGTAGAGGGCCCGGCGAGAAACGACTCGCATTTCCCACTCGCAGTTTTGCTCGCTCTTCCGCTCGCCCTTCTGCTCGCTCACTTATAGATCAATCTAATTTGCAGTTTCGTCGCCGGGCAGGCGACCGGCACTTCTGCGCTGTGAAACGATGGCGCGGAGAAGGCGACGCGCGGATTGTTCGAAAAGCCGAAGCCTTCTTTGGGGATGCCGAAGAAATTCCGGTCCAGCTTCATGTTGGAGTTTTCATCGTGGATAACGACCGCAGCATAGCGTCCGGACGGGACGTGGAAGCTGAGTTGCGCCTGGCGGTCATCGATGGCGACGCCTCCGTGCACGACGGTCTTCGCGACGTTCTCGGGCCAACCCGCAGGAGAGGCAAAGACCAGGCCGCCGGCGGTTCCGGTGTTGTCGCGGAATCCCGTGACATGCAGGTTGAGAGTGCAGAGAGGCTGGCCATGTGCGGGTGCCGAGTAAACGCCTCGCGGATCACGCGGGGTGGCGAACAGAAATGCGGAGAGAAGCAGCAGAGCGGCGATACGGAAGATCACAAAGTGTTGGACGTGGTTTGCTGTCGCAGGATAACCCGGAATTGTTTTTCGATTGTCAATTGTTGGAGCAGGAAGCTGGTGGCGGTTAGCGGGCAAGCTGCGGAGCTACAATCCGTGCGAGGAAAGTTTCGCATGAGATTTGTTGTGGTACGTGTGGCGGTGGAGCTGGTGGTTGGTGTTGGACTGGTGGCTGCGACGGTCGCTGTGCTGGCGCAGAACCCAGCGAACGGCTCGCAGACACCACAGGCTCCCGACTGGGCCCAGCCTGGCTCGGCGACACACCAGCAGGTGGCTCCGCCGCCGGACTTTCATCGGCCGGCGACAACGTTCAACACGCCCATTGGAATTTTTGACGGCCAGTCGGATGTGGGAAGCGCGCTCGTCCCCGGGAGCGCGAGCTACGACGAAGCAACCTGTGCGTACACGATCCACTCGGCCGGTTACAACGTCTGGTACACGCGCGACGAGTTCCGCTATCTGTGGAAGAAGATGAGCGGCGATGTTTCGCTGGCCGGCGACATCGCGTTTCCGGATCCGAAGGGCTATGGCGATCGCAAAGCCGTTCTCGTCATCCGCCAGAGCCTCGACGACGACGCAAAGGAAGTGGTGGTGGCGCTGCATGGGGCGGGAATGATCCAGCTCGCCACACGGCCGAAGAAAGACGTGCGCGTGAAGGACATGGAGTTTCGCATCGGCGGACGGGGGCGGCCGGGCGGCGCGTCGCCGGACAGTTTAGTCACGGTGAACGCGCAGCGCATCGGTGTGGAGAAACGCGGCGATCAGTTTTCGCTGTGGGTGAGTCTCGAGGGCGAGCCGATGCACCAGTTCGGGCCGCCGATCGAACTGCATCTCGATGCGCCATTCTATGTGGGAATCGGGTTCTGCTCCCATTTGCCGACCACCGTGGACACAGCGGTGCTCTCGAAGGTGGTGCTCGAAAACACGGCCGGCGACGTGAAATAAGCGAGCGCCGAGCCCATTCGTCTTTCGACGGTGCCCGCTCTAGTGCGTCTCCGCTGCTGCTTTGGTATCGCCACCGGATGCGGGCGCCGGCCCTGGCGCAAGGTTGCGGTAGTTCATCAGCGTGTTGAACATCATGCGGTACTCGCCGAGATTCTGCCAGCGCCAGATGGGATTGGTCGTGAACATCACCACTTCGCCTTTGCCATCCGGGACAATGGCGAGCGCGGCGCGGCCCTTGATGTCGTCCGCGCCGTTGAACAGGCCGCTGAGCACGGATTTTTCGCCGCCGGGGTAGCGCATCAGCACGTCGTTCTTGTCCATCTCTTCCGACATGCGGAGCAGCGGGCCGTTAGCGTAGCGCACCGGCACCGTCTTCTGCGCGTAGCCGTAGAAGATAGGGTTGTCGGGGCGAAGAATGTCGGCTTCGACGATCGGGCCAGGCGCGTAGAGCTTGGCGCTCGGGTTGCTGGTGTCGATCGTTGGCGTGAGGCCGAAGTCCGGCGGGAATGCGCTGGAAGCGCCGAGAGTCACGAGCGTGCCGCCGGCTTCGACAAACTTCTGGAACTCCGCGACGCCTTCGCCGCCCATGCCGCCGGTGATGTCGGGCGAGGAGCCGTAGTCGCCGAGGAATTTGAAGCGGTCGGATTTTTCGTAGGCCTGAGGCTTGTCGGATTTCGGAATGTCGAAGACCAACTCTTTGGCGGATCGCGCCTGCGTCGGGATGAGAATGAGGTCGTAGCCCTTCGCGAGATTGCCCTGGAGAACGCGCTCCTTAAAGATGAGATCGTAGGGGATTTTGTACTGGTCGAAGGTGTAGCGGACCCAACCGACATCCTGCGTGCCGCCCCAGGTGCTGAAGATAGCAAGACGCGGAAGTGCCGATGCGTGCGTTGCGACCTTCGGGGCGGCGGCGAGGGCGATGACATCAAGCCCGAGCGGCTCCGCGAGAGGCTTCAGGGTCGACGCGGCGCTCGCCGGGACGAGGAACGTACCGGCGGGGAATGTTGTGCCGCCGGCGGTGAAGGATTTTTCCGCGATCTGGACGGCGACATCTTTGAGGCCATAGCGCAGCGTGACGAGGTTGGGCGATCCGTGATCGGGCACGGCATAGACGGCGGCTGCGGGCAGGTCCTTCAGTGTGCCTTCGGGTGTGAAGTGATCCACCGGATCGATGGCCACATCCTGCACGGCCTTGTCCGTGGTGGGCTTGATGTCGGTGTGGGTCATCAGGCCCATGGTCCACGCGCTGTCGTCGTAGGTGTGGAGATCGGGATCGGGATCGATTTGCTTGCCGAGCAGCGTTTTCGCAAGCGGGCCGTAGGGCTGGTTGGTTTTGACAATGAAGGAGCCCACCGGATAATCGCCGTCGCTCAGTTTGACGGCGGCTTTCGCGCGACCCACCTCAATGCCCTGCATGCGCAGGATGTGAATTACAAACGCGACGCGGGTGAGGTCCTCCTGATTCGAGGGAATGACGAAACCGTAGGGCGCTTCTTTCGTGCCGGCGGCGAGAGCGTCACGGGTCTTGACATAGAAGTCCTGCAGGATGACCTGCGGAAACGCGGCGACAAACTGGAGCGAGGAGAGGACTCCGGTTTCGGCGAAGTTGGTGTTGTCGCGCATCGACCAGAGGACGGTTTTGTAGGGCGGATTGGGGCGATACCACTGGCGTTTGGTCAT
>Ga0224555_1001142_pt1 | contig 38306 bp, 35 predicted proteins | sample 714S23034metaG_FD_180687 | JGI IMG/M metagenome (GOLD analysis project Ga0224555, IMG submission 180687) | Peat soil microbial communities from Stordalen Mire, Sweden - 717 S2 30-34 | ecosystem: Environmental > Terrestrial > Soil > Wetlands > Peat | place: Sweden: Norrbotten County, Stordalen... | reverse complement strand
TCCCGGAGATCGGACTGAAACTCACACCCTCCAAAGGCCCGATAGAAACCCTCGTGATCGACCACGCCGAGCAGCCATCGCCAAACTGATCCGAATCGCCGCAATCCCTCTCGCGCTCAGTGCGCCATCGCCGGAGCCGGCGTCCCATCCGACCATTTGCCAACCCATACCATCAAAATTGTCGCCCGCTCCTCCGGGTCATTCGACGCCATCACCGGGGAGCCCGGCAGATCCGCTCCCCAGCTTTTCCCCGCGTCGCCCGCAACAAAAAACATCAGGTGTGGATGCCAGTTCTTGGCGTCGTCGCCCAGGTACTGCTGCTTCGACAGCATGTAGCACATCGCTCCCGGCTCCAGCGCAGGCAATTCCGCCCTGCCCAGCGCCGATGCGGTCGCCGCCACGATCTCTGCCTTCGATTTTCCTTCGAGCACCAGCTTGGTCTTCATCAGGTAGATGGGCACAAAAGTCCTCGCGGCTGCCGGATTAAAGCAAATGGGGCCGCGAATCTTGGGATTCCAGAACCCCGCGTCATCGGTTCCGGAGCCCCATGATCGCTCCACCACGCAGAGAAAACCATTCGTGCCTTTCGCCGCGGTCGTGTATCCGTTCCGTCCCAGCACCATCACCTCGGCTCCGTCCGAAATCGATGCAGGTGCGGCACTGCGAGCCAGCGCGATTTCAGAATTCTCGTCGGCCATCAAATACTCATTCACAGGAGCCATGGCCGGATACGCAGCCTTCTCTGCCTGCGCTTGTGCCTGCCAGGTTGCGCCTTGCAGGCCAACCAGAACAAGAATTGCAACACCGATGACCTTCACATGGTTCTTCCGCATCAGCCCCTCCAGTAGTCGCATATTTTATGCAGTTTTGGGAACACCCCGCGCGCAGCCGCCTGCCCTGCGCGTAGCCGTTTGCCTATAGTAGACCAGAAAGAAAAAAATCGCCCAACCGTATTCACGCCCATCAACCATGCAGCGGCGACAGCAAGCTGGAACTTCGTGATTCACTGGAACCGGGCGATTTCGCTCGCATTCCTCCCTGGATACATTCGAGCCTTACTGGTAAAATAGACATATGATCGCGCCTGTCGGCAACAAGACGGTTTCCTCAAGGAAGTTTGTATTGGGAGGCAAGAGCTTTGCCGCCATCTCGGCAGTGGAGGGATTGAAGCTCCGGCCCGCGAGCGAGGAACGCTTGGAGCAATCTGTGTGTCTTTCGCAGACTGAGCGTCGCGCGGAAACGATCCGTGCGTTCGCTGGTTCGCCCAAGCGCGGATGAGCTTGGAGGGCAACGACGCCTTTGATGATCCGTACGCCTATCCCGGCACGGCCATCCTCAAGAATATTCTGGACATTCGAGACCAGGACACGCTCGAAGCCTTTGAAGTGGAAATCTCTACGCTGCGCGCGGAAGAGTCCCTGCCAGAGGGCAAGTTCGATTCGGCCCACTATTGCAGCGTGCACCACCACTTCTTTCAGGACGTCTACGATTGGGCTGGGCGATACCGCACCGTGAGAACGTCTAGGCAGCCTGCGGAAAAACCCAATATGGGCGGGGTATTTAGAAGTTTTGTAACAGGGCACGACTTCAGTCGGGCCGCAAATGCCTCAAAATAAAGGACGGGCTTTAGCCCCTGCTAAATGCTCCTCGGGCATTTCACTCCAAGTTGAGCCTTTTTCCGCAACGTCGAAGGGCGGCAGTGCCTTCTGCTATCCGGAGAATATTCCGGCGCAATGAATCGGCGCCCCTGAGCTACACTGTTGCCACAGATACCCTGCGTCAGCAAAGCACGTGAAAGGCGATGTGCACCATGCAAAGAGCACTCCGTAACTTCATTATGTTTTCAGCTTTCGTCGGCGCTGTTTCCCTCAGCGCGCAAACCGCCGACGACGTTGTGGCCAGGCACGTGGCCGCCGTCGGCGGCAAGGACGTGATCAGCCAGGTGAAGTCGATCTCCATGGACACCACAACCCACATAGCGGACAGCGACATGCCGGGCACGCTGGTGACCCTTGACGGTGTGGCCTACCGCTCGGAATTGGACTTCAACGGCGCCAAGATGGTGCAGTGCTACACCGCCAAGGGCGGATGGATCGTGAATCCCATGGCGGGCATTACCGATCCCACGCCCATGCCCGACGATGAGTTCCAGGCGGGCAAGAGCGCGATTTACGTGGGCGGCGGATTGCACGACTACGCAGCCAATGGCAACAAGCTTCAGTTGCTGGGCAAAGACGCCAACACCTACACCGTCAAACTGACCACGAAAGACAACACAGAATCGACCTATGTATTCGACGCCGCCACGTACCTGGTCAAATCCACTTCCCGCAAGGGCAAGTTCCAGGATCAGGACGTGACCATAACGACGAGCCTCTCCGACTACCGGAAGACGGATATAGGCCTTGTGGTTCCCTATGCCATCAGCATCGATTTTGGCGACCAATTCTCGCTGAGCATCACCGTCAACAAGGTCGAGGTGAACAAGCCCGTCGATCCGGCGATCTGCGACCTGCCGAAAACCAGCCAACCGCCGGACCAACACAAGCCCTCACCGAATTAGGTTTGGAGCGGATAACCGCCAATCCGGAACCAATCGTTGCCTTCCGCCCACAGCCCATACCGCTCGCCGGGAGAGTCCCCTTTGTTTCCCCAAAACAGCCTGCGGAAAAACTCAATAGGTGCGGGGTATTTAGAAGTTTTGTAACAGGGCCCGACTTCAGTCGGGCCGCAAATGCCCCCAAAATAAAGGATGGGCTTTAGCCCCTGCCGGTCTCTCCTTACCGAAGCAGCTGCCTCATGCGCTTTTTCCGCAGCCTATAAAGCCCCCGCCGTCCGCCCGCCCTCCGGGAGCCAGACCCATGACTGCGCATTCATCAAGCACCCGTCACCCCCCGCGTATCCTGAAGTGTTCCACCCTTCACTGGAGGCTCCATGACCCCCACCGGCCGCACCATCACCACGCTCTCCAGCCGCGAAGTCTACCGCAACCACTGGATGCGCCTCCGCGAAGACCGCATTCTCCGCTCCAACGGCACTGAAGGCGTCTACGGCGTAGTCGAGAAACACCCCGCGGCCATTATCCTGCCCCTCGACAACGGCCGCGTCTGGCTCGTCGAGCAGTTCCGCTACACCATCGAGCAGCGCGCCCTCGAGCTCCCCCAGGGCGGCTGGGAGATGGAGATCGAGCATCCCGAAGAGCTGGCCCGCGGCGAGCTTCGCGAAGAAACCGGCCTCGACGCCGCCCAGATGACCCTCCTCGGCGCCCTCTGGATCGCCTACGGCTTCACGCGCCAAAAGCAGTATGTCTTTCTCGCCACCGGCCTCACCCAGCTTGAGAAAGACCCCGACGCCGAAGAGCACGACCTGACCCTGCATTCGGTAACCGTGGAGGAGTTCGAGCGCATGATGCTCGACGGCACCATCCGCGACGGCTGCACCCTTTCAGCCTGGGGACTCTACCTCATCTGGAAAGCGCGCCAGGGGTGAGGCGCAACGGTTACCCGTTCCTCCATTGGCAGGTTACGACAACGACCGCAGTTTTACCTCAACTTTAGCTTCGTAGCACAAATCCCGAAAGGCTCTTGCTTCAAAGAGGCTTTTCGCACCGGCGTCCGCCATGATTTTCGCCAACCGGCGGGAGACGTTCTTGTAGGTTTCCGTCATCTCAGGCACTGTAGGCTGATTCCGCTGGCGCACAAACGCGTTGCAGAGCTCGCGCATGACGCCGGCTACCTAACCACCATGAATCAGGGGATCGATTTCGTTCAGATCGCTCAGAGACTTCTGCACCCTGTAGGCTTTCGCTTCAAAGACGAACTTAGTGTGCTTTGCCGGATTGAGCTCTTCCCATGCCACAGCCTAGCCAACTTCAAAGGGCATATTGAATCGGGGAGTAGCAAATGGCGGGGTTCGATCAAGACCAACTCTGGAAAGGTCATGAATCGAGTAGCGACAGCCCTGAATCTTCGAAAGAATTTTGCCCAGTCTTCCTGCTCCGCCGGGTAATCCCAACGCCGCGCGCGGCTCCAAGCCAAGATGGACGAGACCTACAATATACGCGAGGTAAAGAGAGCGGAACCCTTGATCGTAGGGAATATTCAGGAATACGGCGTTTGGGTTGAAGCTACCGGCCTTTGGCCGCACCACTGCTCCTTCAAATGCCGACGGCGATCTATTTCATGGCCCGTTGATCGGTTACAGCCCCGTACTACCCGACCATATGGCCTGTGTGGACAAAAACTAAGGCTTGCGCCACTTGTCCCGGCTACCACGAGTCGTATCGCGCACGCGTTCAACGAGCGGTGTCCGGTTCGGGTTTAGCTCCCGTGCTCTCTCGATAGCTTCTCTCTGCGTAGGCAATACATCGCTGGCTCTTTCAGAATCAAGCCTTCTGACTGCATAGTCCCCTTGAGGACGCCGCTCTACGAAAACTGGATTGAGAGACCTTTGCCTGGCCTTGCTCAGGCCCACGCTTCTCCCGAACTCTTCCAGAGAAGGAATAGGGGGCGTGATTTTCACTGAATTTGCCATGCTTTCCCCATTTTACCCCAATTCTTGAGAGTTGAAGGCTTTCTTGTCCTATCCCCGCTCTTCCATCGGCACATACGGCGAAGGATAAGCCGGCCCAATGTACTCCGCCCTCGGCCTGATCAGCCGGTTGTCGTCCAGTTGCTCGATCACGTGCGCCGCCCACCCGGCAATCCGGCTCACCGCAAATATCGGCGTGTAGAGGTCGATGTCGACGCCCAGCGTGGCGTAAGTCGAAGCTGAATAAAAATCCACGTTGGCGTTCAGCTTCTTGTCCGCGTTGATATAGAGCTCGATCGCCCGCGACATCTCAAACCATTTCGGCTGCCCCGAATCCTTGCCCAGTTGCTCGCTCATCCGCCGCAGGTGCGTGGCCCTCGGATCCTCCGTCTTGTATACCCGGTGCCCGAAGCCGGAGATCTTCTGCTTGGCCGCCAGCATGTTCCTCACGTACTCCACAGGATCGGCGCCTTCCTTGTCGATCTTCAGCAGCAGCCGCATCACCCCTTCATTCGCGCCCCCGTGCAGCGGCCCCTTCAGCGCCCCGATCGCCCCGGTTATGGCGGAGTGAATGTCGGAAAGCGTCGCCGCAATCACCCGCGCGGCAAAGGTCGAAGCGTTCAGCTCGTGGTCGGCATGAAGGACAAGGGCGAGATCGAGAGTCCTGGTTGCCGTCTCCGATGGCTTTTCGCCGTTCAGCATCCATAAAAAATTCCCGGCATGAGACAGCGACCTGTCCGGCGGAACAATCTCCTTGCCCTTGCGCAGCCGGTCGTAAATGGCCACGATCATGGCGATCTGCGCGGTCAGGTTGTAAGCCTTGCGCACGTTCGCGTCATGCGAATTGTCTGGCTCGTCCGCGTCGTAGAAGCTCAGCGCCGACACCGTAGTGCGCAGCACCTCCATCGGCGTCGCCGCCGTCGGAAACGCGCGCATCATGTCGATCACCCGCTGATCGAGCGTCCTGGCCAGCGTCAGTTGCGCCGTAAACTCCCGCAGCGCCAGCTCGTTGGGCAAAAATCCGTTCCACAGCAGAAACGTCGTCTCCTCGAAGGTCGAGTGCTCGGCCAGTTCGTGAATGTCGATTCCCCGGTAGGACAGCACGCCCGCATCCCCGTCGATCCAGCAAATCCCGGAGTTGGCGGCGACAATTCCTTCCAGACCCTTCCCAACCACAGCGGTCGACATAGCCTTCGAATCTCCCTCTTTATTGAAGACGGTTATTGTGTTCCCAAAGATGCCCAGGCCTGAATTCTCCCGCCCGGCGCAAAAAAATGCAGTAAAGATGTTTATAAACGAGCCGTTCACCGCTTGTCACGGTCAGCGGTACGCCGCAGTGTCCTAATTTGGCGTTGCTTTCGTCCAGCCGGGCACTTGCCTTGTAACAGGGCACGACTTTAGTCGTGCCGCTATAGCCCGCAAAATGTGCGTGGGCTTTAGCCCCTGAGGGAACCTTCAACGCAATTTCGGACACCCCCGCCCCACCCGCCCCACCCAATTTCCCCGCACAACCCCGCCCCACTCTTATATCCTGTAGTTTCCCCGGAGGCGTTCGACACTGGTTCTCCGGAGTTTGAAGCGCGAAGCCCTCACTTCGCAAAAATTATGGGAGGTTCCTGAAATGTATAGAATTTCCTCCCAGATTGGCGTCTAACCCGGCAGGGTACGCCGTTAATCCAGCGCGATTCACCCCGTGGATCGCCATGGAACGAAAGGCATGCAATGAGCGAATTCGAAGAAAATCCTAAAACAACTGAAGACGTTCCCAGATCACACTCCGGCGCGCTGCTGGCCGTTTTGGCCGTAGCCCTTTTAGCTGCCGTCGGCGGTCTCATCTGGTGCTCCACGCTGGGCAGCCGCCTCACCGCGCAACAGGCCGAACTGGCCGACGCCAAGCAGGAAAACGTGAAACTGGCTGCGGAACTGCGCGAGACCGACGCCCGCCTGCGTGTAGCCACTGACGAGCTCGGCAAGTCGCTCGGCCTCACCCAGAAACAGCTCGACGCCCGCGCCCAGGAGATCATCCGCCACGAGCAGGAAGACAACCAGCGCCTGCAAAGCGCGCAGCAGCAGACCGCCCAGCAGGTAAGCGCCGTCTCCAACGAGGTTTCAAACGTAAAGACCGACGTGGGCGGCGTCAAAACCGACGTAGCCAAGACCCAAAGCGATCTGGCCGGCGCCATCACCCAGTTGCAATCCATCAAAGGCGACCTGAGCGACCACAGCAGCCTCATCGCCCGCAATCACGACGAGCTCGAAGTCCTCAAGCACAGGGGCGACCGCAATTACTATGAATTCACTCTCACCAAGGGCCAAAAGAAGCCCGTCGGCACCGTCAGCCTCGTGCTGAAAAAGGTTGACCCGAAGAACAACAAGTTCACTCTCGATATCTACGCCGACGACAAAAAATATGACAAGAAGGACCGCAACGTCAACGAGCCCTTGCAGTTTTATGCCGGCAAGGATCCGGCTCTGTTTGAGATTGTGGTGAACACCATCGGCTCGAAGACCCAGATCACCGGCTACCTCTCCTCGCCCAAGAACGCGCCCGTTCCGCCTACTGGTCAATAACCGGAATGTGGGGCGCGATCGAAAGATTCGGCTGGTAGTGGAACGAAAAAGTGTAATTCAGGTCTTTGCGCGCGTCCCACTGCTGCTTCGTCAGGCGGAAAGCTGAAACCACCGTCCCTTCCACTGTCTGCCCGGCCTCGATGGTCGTCTGCAGTTGCAGCGCCTTGCCGTGCGGCACCGTCAGACCCGGATACGCCAGAAACATCCGGTCGTAATCGGTCGCCGTGGCCGCGTAGCTCGAGTGAATCCCGTCGGCCAGCGTTGCGTTGGTCATCATGTTGGTCAAAAACAGCGGCCCTTTGCTCTGGTTGTGCAGCCGCACCTCGGTAAACACCAGCACCTGGTCAAACACTTCCTTGGCCATCGGCGCGCCATTGGCATCCAGCCCCGAGGTCTCCACGTGCAGCGGGTGCGCCCACACCGCGACAATCTCCCCCGTCGACTTCGTCGGAGTCTGATTCAACCCCACGTAGAGCCCCATCGCGATGGTGACCGCTACGCCCGCTATCAGCGACGTAATGATCAAATGGCTGGTGCCCTTGGTGAACTCCTCGCCCCGCGCGGCTTCGTCCAGCTCGTCCGTCGTTCCCTGGTGAAGAAGACTCATAGCGCCTTATTCTAGCCCGGAATGAGAAGAATGAGCCATGAATTTCGCTCCTGGCGCCCGGTAATTCTTAACCCCTTTACGCATTTCGTGAGCTCTACATGCAAAAAGCCGCCGCACCTATATGCGACGGCTTCTGGGCCTACGGCACGCCGTAGGTGAGTTAAACCAACCGTATGTCCAGTCGCACTGTATGTCAACACGTCTGTGCGCTACGGCCGCGCCCTCAGCCCACCCAGAAACTCCTCCGGCCCCCGCGTGTTCAGCACATCCTCGGCCGTCAACCACGCCCGCTTCAACTGGCGCACCCCGTATCCCATCTTCCCCAAATTGCGCGAGTCGTGGGAGTCCGAATTGATCACGATCCTGCATCCCAGTTCCTTGGCCAGCCGCAGGTCGCGGTCGCACAAGTCGAGCCGTTCCGGCGCGGCATTGTGCTCCATCGCCACGCCCAGCTCCGCCCCCCGCCGCAGCACCGCTCCCATGTCCAGCGCGAAGGGCTCGCGGCGCAGCAGCAGCCGTCCCGTCGGATGGCCCAGGATTCGCACATACGGATTCTCGATCGCCCTCAGCACCCGCGCCGTCATCTCCTCGCGGCTCTGCTCAAATCGCGTGTGCACGCTGGCGATCACCACTTCCATCTGCGCCAGCACCTCGTCGTCCAGATCCAGTGCGCCATCGGCCAGAATGTCCACCTCGATGCCGGCGAACACCCGAATCCGCCCCTCCATCGCCCGGTCCACCTCGCGGATGCGCTTGATCTGCTCGAGCGCCCGCTTCTCATCCAGCCCGTTCGTCATCGCCAGATTTTTCGAGTGGTCGGTGATGGCGATGTACCGGTAGCCGCACGCATGCGCCGCCTCCGCCATCTCCTCAATCGAGTTGCGCCCGTCGCTCGCCGTGGTGTGCATGTGCGCATCGCCGCGCAGATCGCCCTTCTCAATAATCCGGGGCAGCTCGTGGCGCGCCGCCGCCTCTATCTCGCCCAGGTTCTCGCGCATCTCCGGCGCCATCCAATCCATCCCCAGCGCCGCGTAAATCTCTTCCTCCGTCGCCGCCGCAACCACCGATTCGTCGTCCAGCCTCGCCAGCGCCCACTCGCTCAGCGTGTAGCCCATCTTCAGCGCCCGCTGCCGCAGTGAAACGTTGTGCGCCTTCGATCCGGTGAAATACTGCAGCGCCGCGCCGTAGCTGGTCGCGGGCAGCAATCGCACGTCCACCTGCAATCCCTGCTGCACGTGAAAGCTCACCTTGTTCTCGCCCTTGGCGATCATGTCCTGAATACCGGCGTAAGCAGCCACATATTCGACCGCCGCAGTCGTCTGCCCCGGCGCGCACGCCGGGGCCCCCGGCAAGCCCGCTTTTGGCTTGTTGGGGTGGAATGCCGGTCCAGTGGCCAGCAGGTCAAGGTCGCCCACCGTCTCGCGCCCGCGCCGTAACGACCCCGCCGGCGTCACCCGCTCAATTCCCGGAAACTCGAGCAGGTACTTCTGAATCCGCTGCGCCTCTTCCTCCGCCACATCGATCCGGAACCGTCCCACCGAGCGCCGGTAGTCCTCTATCCCCTTGCGCAGCTTTTCAATCTGCTTTGTGCCCATCCGCGGCAGCCCGCTCAGCCGCCCGGCTTCAATCGCCTCCGCAAGCTGATCCACGCTCGCAATCTTGGCCGCATCCCATAAGAGCGCCACCGTCTTCGGACCCATGCCCGGCAGCTTCAGCAACTCCAGCAGGCTCGACCCGTATCGCGCCAGCAACTCCTCGCGCAGCGGCAGCGTCCCGGTCTCGGCAATCGCCTGCAGGTTGGCCGCCATCCCCTTCCCGATGCCGGGAATCTCCAGCAACCGCGCCGTATCCGCCGCCGCAGCCATCAGGTCCACGGTGGTTTGCTCCGCCGCCTCCGCCGCTCGCCGGTAACTGCGGATGCGAAAGCTGTCTCCGCCGTCGATCTCCAGCAGATCGGCGGTCTCCTCCAGCAGCCGGGCCATCCTAGCGTTGTCCATCCCTGGGAACCCCCAACCGCAGTATCCGACATTCCCAGCTCAAATGGCCACCAGGCAGGTGCCCCACTCATCACAGCGTTGGGAGCTGTGCCCCGTTCATCGCAGCTTTACCGCGATGAGCGGGTCTTGGGACAAGGTCGCAGTTGGGCTACGATATCGAGTCGGAGTGGATGGCAACAATTCGGCAGGCCGCCCACTCATCACAGCGTTGGGAACTGTGCCCCGCTCATCGCGGCTTTACCGCGATGAGCGGGTCTTGGGACAAGGTCGCAGTTGGGCTACGATATCGAGTCGGAGTGGATGGCAACAATTCGGCAGGCCGCCCACTCATCACAGCGTTGGGAACTGTGCCCCGCTCATCGCGGCTTTACCGCGATGAGCGGGTCTTGGGACAAGGTCGGCAGGCCGCGTGACCCGGAATCACTCAGCCGCGGCAGGCTGCCAAAGCTCCACGCGATTTCCTTCCAGATCGGTGATCCAGCCAAACTTTCCGAAGTCATAGCTCTCGCGTTTTTCGTCGACCGTGACACCTTCGTCTATCAAACGGTCCAGCACGCCGTCCAGGTCGTCCACCTGGAGATTGATCATTGCTTTCTGCGCCGGAGGGAAGTAGTCATTGTCCTGCTTGAAGAGGGCGAAGACGATTTGGGGGTGTTGCGTCGGGGGAGCAAACGCGTATGCCCCCTCGGCCTTCACCAGGCCGAGATGCTGCTCGTACCATTGATAAAGAGCTTTTGGATCGTTCGCTCGCAAAAATATACCGCCAAAGCCAGTGATTGAAGCCATGTAACCTCCTGATGAGAATCGTTTGCGAATGAGAACTGTGTGAAAGTTCAGCATGCCGAATGCCGGTGCCTGCGCCCCGGGCCTTTTTGACTTATGGGTTCATGATAGCGGCAGCGCCGGCGGGCACGACCGGGGCTTTGCGGCGCAGCACGGCAGCGGAGATGAGAGTAATGATAAGCCCCACGGGCAGCGGCTCCATGAAGGTGTAGGCCATGTTGACCAGGGGGTTCTGGTAGAGCTGCTGAGAGCGCTCGATGACAGCCACCTGCGCGGCGGTGGTGGCGGGGTCAAGTCCCAGGGACTGGACCTTGTGAATCTGCGCTGCCCAGTAGCTGTCCATGAAGTGGGGCATGAATCTGAAGTAGAGCACCTCCCACGTGGCGACGTAGCAGACGGTGGTGATAAGGGCGATCAGAATGCCGCAAGTGAACCCGCGGCCGAACGAGATTTGCCCGCCCAGGGTGTTGTCGCGGTAACTGCGGATGCCGAAGTAGATCAGCAGGAACGACGCCACCATCATGGTGTAGCCGAGAACCATGCTGTGCCCGGAGCCGATCTTGTTGGCGACCAGAAGCGACCCGTCCATAAGGACGGAGATCATGACGCCGGCGATGAGGCCGAAGGTGAGGACTGTTTTCTTCATGCGAGGCTCCTGTTGCGAGTGAGGATCGAGTGACGATGGAGTCAAGATGCAGTGTAACGGGGCCGGATGTCGTCATCCTTTCGGATGATTTTGCGGCGCGGAGCCGAAAATCATTCTATTGCGCGACACCAAATGCTACGGCCGTCTCCAGCCTGGTTGTAGCGCGGCCTCCAGCCCCTCTGAAGCGCCGGTCTCCAGACCGTTTGTACCGCCGCTCTCCAGCCCGTCTGTAGCGCCGGTCTCCTGACCGGCTGTACTGAGGGTCTCCCGACCCTCAGAAAAACCACTATTCCTACGGAATAAGGCCAAATTCCTTGCCCAGTTGCACCGCCTGCGTTCTGCGTTTTGCGCCCAGCTTGTCAAAGGCGCGGGCACAGTGTGTCTTGACGGTGTTTTCTGAAACGAAAAGCTGCGTCGCGATCTCGCGATTGCTGAGGCCGCGGGCGACCAGGGCGAGAATCTCGAGCTCGCGCGCCGTGATGCCGAGCGTCTGCTGCTGGGCCGTATTGGAAGCGAAGGGTTCCGGGGCCGGGGCTTCCGCGGGCACAAGCGCTTCCCTCACCACCACCGTTTCCCGGATTGTTTCGCGCCTGCGCGTGATGCGCAGCCCCAGCCAGATCCCGAACGTCGCGAAGAGAATGGCGACGAGCGCGCCGTAGAGCTCGACGGAGTGCTCGATCACGACGAAGCGGTATTCGGTGTATTGGAGGGTGGCGATGAGGAGGCCGCCGACCAGACCGAAGATGAGGACGTGCCGTTTCATGATGGGGTTGTGAAGCAGTATAACGGAGACGCCGCGCAAACGGGGTTCTGCGAAGCGTTCGATGAGGTTCCGGGCGCGTTGTCGCCAATCCGCAGCTGCTTTCCAGCCAACCAACCGGCGTTGCCAACCCGCGAGGAGATGAAACCGCGCCGCCGCATTTCTCCCGCTAACTCGCCAACTTGCGAATCCCGCGCAGCGGGGGCCAACTCGCTGTCTTTGTTTCAATCGCTCCACTCGGATTGTTCAACGCACTTCCCAACTGGAACCATGTTTCTTATTAGTCTCCCACCGGCGTTGCCGACCCACGGGGAATGAAACTGTGCCCCATCCATCGGACGTCTCTGTTTTTGTCCGATGGGTGGGTCCGCATGTACCTGGGGGCCCATACTCGTTTCTCAAAAACTTACGAACTTGTTTTTTGGGGTCTCCCACCGGCGCTGCCGACCCGCGAGGAGATGAAACTGCGCCGCCGCATTTCTCCCGCTAACTCGCCAACTTGCGAACCCCGCGGAGCGGGGGCCAACTCGCTGTCTTTGTTTCAATCGCTCCACTCGGATCGTTCAACGCACTGCCCAACTGGAACCATGTTTCTTATCAGCCAACCAGGCCTTCACGGCTCTCTATCGCTGTGTTATAAACGTTCACGAGTGAATGCGCAGAACGAGAGAGGTTGGCCGTCGATATGGTCAGAGTCTTCCGGGTGCTTGCTTCTTTGCTGGTCGTACATTCGTCCATCCTGCTGGCCGCGGACTGTAGTGGTCTGAAGGATCTGAGACTCGCGGATACGACCATCACCGTGGCTGAAACGGTGACAGGCGAGTTGACGCTTGCCGGCGTTCAAGCCCCGCTGCATGACTTGCCTGCGTTCTGCCGCGTAGCCGGTGTGCTGCGCCCTACCAGCGACTCTGAGATCCAATTCGAAGTGTGGATGCCGGAGCAGGGTTGGAACGGCCGCTATCTCGGCGTCGGCAATGGAGGATTTGCGGGCGCCATCGGCTACGCGGGATTTCCGGGATTTCTGAAGCACGGATTTGTGGTGTCCGGATCGGATGCCGGCCATGAGACAGACGCGAGCGACGCCAGTTGGGCATACCAGCACCCGGAAAAGGTGAAGGACTTTGGCTGGCGAGCTGTGCACCTGACCGCGGTGCGTACCCGCCAGATCGCGCTGGCTTACTACGGCAAGCCCGTGCAGAAGGCTTACTTCGATTCCTGCTCCGACGGCGGCCGCGAGGCGCTGATGGAGGCACAGCGTTTTCCCGAGGATTACGACGGCATTCTTGCCGGCGCGCCGGCGAATGCGTGGTCGACGATGGTGGCCGCCGGGGTCGCCGGAACGCAAAGTCTGATCGCCGATCCGCGCAGCTATATCTCCGACAAGAAGCTGCCGGCTATTCAGAAGGCAGCGCTCGATGCGTGCGATGCGCTCGACGGAGTGAAAGACGGCATCATCGCCAATCCAGCGCAATGCCACTTCGATCCCGCGGTGCTGCTGTGCAAGGCAGCAGATCAACTGGATTGCCTTACCCGCCCTCAGGTCGATGCCTTGAAAAAGCTCTACGAGGGAGCCAACGACAGCCACGGCAAGCTCATCTTTCCCGGTTTTACGCCCGGCGACGAGACGGGCTGGAAGGCGTGGATTGTGGGTGAGGGTCCAGGCGGAGGAGCGTTTTCGCAGTATGTGCAAAATGACTTTCGGTACATCGTGACCGGCGATCCCAAGTGGAATGTTCTAACCGCGGATATTGACGATGCGGTGCGTCAGTCACGAGCCAGGACTGCGGCCGATCTGGATGCGACGAATCCTGATTTGACCCCATTCGCCGGCAGAGGAGGGAAGTTGATCCTCTATCACGGGTGGAACGATCCGGCGATCTCGCCATGGAATACGATCGCGTACTACGAGGACGTGCAACAGACCATGGGCAAAGAAAAGGCAGACTCGTTCGCGCGTCTCTACATGATTCCCGGAATGGAGCACTGCGCCGGTGGGCCAGGGCCAAGCGCATTTGGACAGTTTGGCATGGGCGCCGCAAAAGGACCGTCAAATGGGCTCTTCGATTCACTTGAGGACTGGGTCGAGAAAGGCTCGCCCGACGACGGCGTGGTCGCGACAAAATATGCGCCCGGCGCGGACGGCGCAATGATGGCTGTGATGACCAGGCCGCTTTGTGCCTATCCTGCCGTGGCCAAGTACAAGGGCTCAGGCGATTCAAACGACGCCGCGAATTTCTCGTGCGAAAAGCCCTGACTTTGGGATGCGCATGATACGGAAGTCCCGCAACCGGACACTGTGCTCTTTTGAAATCAGCTGAAGAGGTCAGCCCCAGGCTCGGGTCGTATCGTCGCCAATCCGCCAGCTACTTTCCAGCCAACCAACCCCTCTGCACTTCGATCGCCTCAATCCGCGCACCCCCACCCGCACGGCCCTTTTCCGGCATGCGCAGAACACAAATTGTGACAATTGGGGAGATTTCAGGCGCAACCCTTCCCGTACCGCCGGGCGGCGGTCTTGCGGGTACGCCCGGGTCTTACGCTGCCTAAGCCGCGTTGTGAGCCGTGTCCCTGAAGCGGATCACTGCGTCCGCCTGGGGACCCTTCTGGCCCTCAACGATATCGAACTCGACCTCGTCGCCTTCTTTGAGCGTTTTGTATCCGTCCAGCTGAATCGCTGAGTAATGAACGAATACATCCGGCCCGTCTTCGCGTCCGATGAATCCGTAGCCCTTGGCGTTGTTAAACCACTTGACCTTTCCCTTGAACTGAGCCACAGTTTCCTGCCTTTCTTTGGTTCCTTGCGGGGATTCCTGTGAGCGCGGGGGGGAAATCTCACAGGATTGATCATTAAGACGTCAAAAGCTGAAAAAAGGTTGATCCGTCTCCTCGGGAACAATTCCCACAAAGTGAAACAGGCCAGCCCAGAAGGCTGACCCGTAATCACTTACCCTCGCAAAATAATTCTTGGAATCGATAAAAACAAGGTTCGGCCTGCAAGAAATACCGCCGGTCGCGCGCCCTCCCTATTTCTTTCTGCCCAAACCCTTCAGCCACGCATAGAGCAGCACGCTTGAGAGCGTCTTTCCGTCCGGAATCGCTCCCTTTTCAATCATTCGCAGCACCTCCGAGAGCTTCACCAGCCGCATCTCGATCCGCTCGTCCGCCTCCGGCCGCGCCTCGCCCGCCACCAGCCCCTCGGCCAGAAAAACCTTCATCGCCTCGCCCAGAAATCCGGGGCTGGCGAAGTACTCCACCAGCGGCTTCCATTTTTTCGCGCTGTAGCCCGTCTCCTCGGCCAGCTCCCGCTTGGCGCCTGCGAGCGGTTCCTCGCCGGGCTCGATCTTGCCCGCCGGAAGCTCCCACAAAAACTGCTTGGCCGCGTGGCGATACTGCCGCTCCATCACGATCCACGGATTCTTCTTGCTCTTCGAGTTGTCCAGCGCCAGGATCACCACGCTGCCGTTGTGGCGAATCACGTCCCGCTCGTTGGTGAATCCGCCCGGCTCAATCAGCTTGTCGTGCAGCACCTTGAACTGCGAGCACTGAAAAACCACCTTCGAACTGATCAGTTGCGCCGTCGCCCCTCCGGCTTTCACTCCGGACTTCTTGGCAGCCTTGCCGGCCTTCGCCTTCTTGTCCTTGCCGCCCTTCGCCTTCTTGTCCTTGCCGGCCTTCGCCTTCTTGCCCTTGCCGTCTTTAGTATTCGCTGGATTCGCCGCTGCGCTCGCTTGCCCAGCCTTCGCTGCCTTCACCTCTGCGGCCTTTTCCTTCTCTTTTTTCGCCATCTCTGCCTCGATTCGTGAGAGCGCGCCATCACGCTCAATCCAAATCGAGTATACCCATAAGACGCGCTCCGCCGTTTTCCTGAGCCGCACTTCTGCATCGAATGACTTCGGCGTGGCATCCTTATCTGGAGCCCAAATCCGTTTCCGCAACCGCAATCAACCTTCCTCCAGAGGCACCAGATGCACCAAATGCACCAAATGCAAATGAATCGCGAGTGAACGAGTTGCCAACCGCAGACTGTTATCCCGTGACCCTGGCGCCTGGCCTGACCCGGCTCTTCGTGGACTTCTGCGCCAACAGCCCTGCCGCCCAGCCTTTCTACGCCTCGGCGCTGGCAAACCAGCACTGGCAGCAGCGCCCGCACCTCCCCGCGCACTGGCCCCAGCTTGTCCGCCTGCTGGCCGCGCAAAATCCCTCCCCCGCCGCCGCGCCTGCTCTCGCCGCGCTCGCCCAGGGCGCCGGTACTGTCGTCACCGGCCAGCAGGTCGCCCTCTTCGGCGGACCGCTCTTTACCCCCTTCAAAGCCGCCACCGCCGTGGCCCGCGCCCTCGAGGCCTCAGCCGCCGGCCATCCCCACGCCGCCATCTTCTGGCTGGCCGGCGAAGACCACGACTTTCCCGAAATCAACCACGTCACCTTCCCCGCCGGCCGCCAACTCGTAAAACTGGTCTACTCCGTTGCTCCCGCCACTCCACAACCCGTCGGCGGCGTCCTGCTCGACCACTCCATCACCCCGCTCGTCGAACGCGCCTCTGAGCTGCTGGGATTCTCCGACGCCGTCGAAGCTCTGGCCGCCGCCTACCAGCCCGGCCGCACCTTGGCCCAGGCCTTCGCCGGTTTCTACCAGAAAGTCTTTGCCGCCCAGGGCCTGCTCATTCTCGATGCCGGCAGCCGCGAATTCCATCGCCTCGGCGCGCCCGTCCTCCGCGCCGCCATCGAACGCGCCGACGAGCTCCACGCCGCGCTCCTCGAACGCAACCGCGCCCTCGAAGCGGCCTCCTATCACGCCCAGGTAGCCGTCACTCCGCAGTCCAGCCTGCTCTTCCTCATCGACCAGAAATCCGGCGCGCGCCTCGCCCTCAAGCGCATCCCGCCCACAACTGCCGAACCGGCCGGCCTCTGGCAGGCCGGCCGCGATACCTGCTCCACCGCCGACCTCCTCGCCATCCTCGACGTCCAGCCGGAACGCATCTCGCCCTCCGCGCTCCTTCGTCCCGTCTTTCAGGATTTCCTGCTCTCCACCTCGGCCGTCATCGCCGGCCCTGCCGAAATCGCCTACTTCGCCCAGTCCGCGGTCCTCTACGAGCGCATCCTCGGCCGCCAGACCCCCGCCGCGCCCCGCCTGTCAGCCACCCTCATCGAGCCCTCCATCGGCGAACTGCTCCGCAAGCACGAGCTCACCCTCGATCGCGTCTTCGCTGAAGATACCGGCTCGCTCGCCAAGCTCCTGGCCGCCCGCTCCATGCCCGTCAAGACCAAGCAAAAGCTGGCCAACGCAGGAAATGCCCTCGACGCCGAGCTCGACACGCTCCTCGTCTGGATGCAATCCCAGGACGAAGGTCTGGGCCGCTCCGCCTACACCGCAGCCAGCAAAATGCGCTACCAGATGAACCGCCTGCGCTCCCTCGCCGCCAACTTCCAGCTCCAGCGCGAAGCCTCGCTCACCCGCCACGCTGAGGCCATCTCCCAATCGCTCTTCCCCGGCGGCGTCATGCAGGAGCGCGTCCACGGCGCAGCGTATTACTTCGCCCGCTACGGCCTCCAGTTAGCCGAGACCCTCACCGCCCAAGCCGCAAACCCCTGTCCCGGCCACACCGCCCTCTGGCTGTGAGAAGCAGAGATCAGAGATCAGAGATCAGGGATCAGCTTTCTGGGATCCTCGATACAGCGATCAACGTCCTCTCGTTCCCTCGGTCCCTTGTTCCCTGCCTCTCGTATAATCGTCACGAACCAAGTCGAGGCCCATCATGAGACAGTTCTTCGCGTTCCTCGCCGCAACTTTGTTGGTCTGCACCGCCCTCGCGCAGTCACCCACCTGCGCCACCCCCGGCGTCAACAACCCCTTCCTCGGCATCCAGACCATCCGCCTCTGGGCCGGCCCCGCGCCCCAGGCCAAGGGCGATACCTGCGACGACATCCCCACCCTCACCATCTTCGATCCCTACCCCGGATCGGCCACCGGCTCGGCCGTCATCGTCTTTCCCGGCGGCGGCTACACCCGCCTCTCCGGCAACCTCGAAGGCACCCAGATAGCCGCCTGGTTCGCCGCCCACGGCTTTCGCGCCTTCGTCCTCAGCTACCGGCTCACCTCGAACGGCTACGTCCTTCCGGTCCCGTTGCTTGACGCCCGCCGCGCCATCCAGACCGTCCGCGCCCGCGCCGCCGACTACCACATCTCTCCCAACCGCATCGTCGTCATCGGCTTCTCCGCCGGCGGCCACCTCGCCGCGCTCACCGGAACCCAGTCCCTCCCCGGCAGCCCCGACGCCGAAGACGCCATCGACCGCGTCTCCAGCCGGCCCGATTACCTCGTCCTCGGCTACCCCTGGATCGGCGCCATCTCCTCTGACACCTCGCACCTCAACTACTGCAAGATGTTCAACCTAATGGACCAGTGCCAGGCACTCGCCGCCGCATACTCACCTGACCTATTCGTCACCAAAGACACGCCGCCCACCTTCATCTACCACACCTTCAATGACCAGACCGTCCCCGTCGAGCAGTCCCTCCGCTTCTACGACGCGCTGGTCAAGGCCGGCGTGCCCTCCGAGCTCCACATCTTCGCCGATGGCCGCCACGGCACCGGCCTCGGTAAAGGCGATCCCGCCCTCGGCGAGTGGCCCAACCTGCTCGAGAACTGGCTCCGCGCCAACGGCCTCCTGACCGCACAAAAACCCGCCACCCCCGACAAGCCGTAGCAGAAGATTGAGCAGCGGGTCAGTTTGAAGGGGGGCTTCAGTGCCTGCGTGAGAACCCGTTCCGGCGCCAACTTGCCAACTCGCCATGCCCGCGAAGCGGGCGCTAACTTGCCGCCTTTGACTAAAAACTGGCTTTTCTCAAGCCCCGAAAGAACGATCTCATACACTCTCTTCAGTCCCTTAGGGCCAGCTCCTTCAAACTGATCCACCACCGAAGATCTCAGCCGCCACCCTCCCCGCGTGCTAGGCTGTTTGAATTACCCATGTCACCTGTCCGCATTCCGCGCCCATCGCTCTCGCGGAATCGGCTCAAAGTGCGGATCAAGTCCATCGCCAATCCGGCCTCGATCCCGATTACCTGGAGGTTTTCTCGCATGAACATTTTTAAGAGGCTTGCCGTCTGCCTGCTCGCCGTCCTGCTTCCCTGCTGCCTCATTCCCGCCGCGCCCGCGCAGGAAACGCCCGCTCCCGCAACGCCGGCCACTCCACCGGCAGCCGACCAGCATAAAGACGCTGAGAAGGATTTGCCCATCCCGCCCGAAAAGCCCGTCTCCACCCAGCACGAGCTCACCCTGGCCGGCAAGTCCCTCAAGTACACAGCTACCGCCGGCACCCTCATCATCCGCGACGAAAACGACAAGCCCTACGGCAGCATCTTTTACGTGGCCTACACGCTCGACGGCGCAGAGGCCCAGTCGCGGCCCATCAGCTTTCTCTACAACGGCGGTCCCGGCGCAGCCTCGCTGTGGCTGCACATGGGCTCCTTTTCCCCCGTCCGCATCATGACCGACAGCCCCAACCCCACCGCCGGTCCGCCCTTCAAGCTGGTTCCCAACCAGTATTCCCTGCTCGACAAAACCGACCTCGTCTTCATCGATGCGCCGCTCACCGGCTACTCGCGCGCCGTCGCCAAGGCAACCGCCAAGGACTTCACCGGCGTCGATCAGGACCTGCACGCCTTCGACCGCTTCATCCTCCGCTACATCACCGTCAATCAGCGCTGGAACTCGCCCAAGTTCCTCATCGGCGAATCCTACGGCACCACCCGCTCCGCCGCGCTCGCCGACATGCTCGGCAATGACGGCGTGCAACTGAACGGCGTCGTGCTCATCTCGTCGATTTTGAATTACAACATCCGCGCCGGCGGCTACGACCTGCTCTACATCGGAAACCTGCCCAGCTACGCCGCCGCTGCCTGGTACTTCGAAAAGATTCCCAACAAGCCCGCGGACCTGGCCGCCTGGGTGCAACAGGCTCGCGAATTCGCGTCAGGCCCCTACGCGCACGCCCTCTTTCAGGGCCACAATCTTCCCCTCGCGGAACGCGATTCGGTGGCCCAGCAGGTGAGCCACTTCACCGGCCTCAGTGTGGATTACGTCAAGGAAGCCGACCTGCGCATCTCGCCCTCGAGATTCCGCAAGGAAGTGCTGCGCGACGACCGCCGCACCCTGGGCCGCTATGACATGCGTTTTGAAGGAGTCGACATCGACTCCGCCGGCGAAACGCCTGCCTACGACGCCTCCGACACCGGCATTTCCGGCGCTTTTGTCGCCGCCTTCCACGACTACCTCTCGCGGGAACTGAAGTATGAGAGCACCGACACCTACCGGCCCAACGCCTATGACATCGTGCAATGGGACTGGAAACACAAAGCCACCAGCGCCGCTCCCGGCATGGGGCCCGGCGGTGAGCAGGCCCAGCCCTGGGTCGCCGCCGACCTGGCCAGCGCCATCCGCAAGAATCCCCACCTCAAGGTCTTTTCCGCCAATGGCTACTTCGATCTCGCCACGCCTTTTTTCATCACCGAGTACGACGTCTCCCACATGAACCTCGACCCGTTCCTCCGCGGCAACATCCAGTTCGGCTACTACCCCTCGGGTCACATGATTTATCTGAATGTCGACGCGCTCCACCTGTTGCGGGACGACCTCGAAACCTTCATCACCAACGCGCAAAAATAGGCGCGGGAACACGGGGCGGCAATAGGCGCGGGAACATGGGGCGACCGACTATACAGGCTGCGGAAAAACTCAATATGGGCGGGGTATTGAGAAGTTTTGTAACAAGGGCACGGCTTTAGCCGGGCCGAAAGATGCAATAAAACAAGGGGTTTTAACCCCTGCGGGATTTGATACAAATCCGTTGGGCCGTTTTTGAAACACGCTCTGGCAAAGTGAACAGGCTTCAGGCGTTACCGTGCCCTACACAACGGCTCAAGGATGTTTGGCGCGGCATTCAAACAACTGGCGGAAGTTCAGCAATGAGTTCTGGTGAGAATGCTTGACCTGCCGTGTGAGGTTCATACCAAACCTCGAGCTTCGGCTTAAGATGGTAGATCTCCAAACGGTCATCAAAGATCTCAATCTCAAGATCGCCCCGTGCCGTCGATTCCCAGTCCAGGATGATTGTGCTCCAGTAGCCTCTAGAAACTCCCGGAATGGCATATCGACCCCGAACGAGCACCAGGAAATCGCGCACATTTTCGATCGTGCTTACATCGAATGGCTCCGAACTTCCAGCAATGATCTTGTCGATCTTGGTCTCAACGTTTTCCCACTCATTTGCCATTGCCAGCTTCTGCCGATCCTCCGATGGGAAAATAGCCCAAAATTAAGAAGCGGGCAGCCAACTCGAGGAGTGGAAGGACTTCCTCAAACCGACTGCCCGCTGGACCCTGGACCGGGTCTAGGTGGTATTGTTAGTTTAGGCTTGTTTTCAACAAATGCAAGCCCTTTTTGGAACAAAAAGTCCCATTCGTGACAGCAGTCACATGGGCTGGGACGAAAAGCCCTATCCGCGTTGACTTCGGGGTTTCGCCCTGATACAAAAAAGTGTTCAACACTTTGTAAAACTTATCTGAAAGCCGGAGCGAAACCCCTCAAATCATGTCTCAGATCTTCCAACAAGTCGGGGCCCTTATGGTCGGAGCCATCCCGACCGCACTGCTCTTCATCGTGTTGGTCCTGGCTTACCAGTTCCTGATCCAGCAGCCGCTTTCAGAGACCCTGAGAAAGCGCCGTGACCTGACCGAGGGCGCCATGGAAGAGGCGCGCAAGGCCATCGCCCAGGCCGAGGCCCGCACCGCGGAGTATGCCGCCAAACTGCGCCAGGCTCGCGCCGACGTCTACAAGCTCCGCGAACAGCGCGTGAAACAGTGGAACGCTGAACGCGAAGCACAGCTCGAAACCGCCCGCAAAGCCGCATCGGCCAGGGTCAGCCAGGCCCGGGCCGAGCTTGATGCGGAAGCCGCATCCGCCCGCCGGACCATTCAGGCCTCCGTCGGCGATCTGGCCGGTCAGGCCGTCCGCGCCGTGCTGCCCGCGGCTGCCGGGAGTTCCCGTTGAAACATTCCGATCTGCAACCCCGCTTCTCCACTCGAATTCTCTCCAGCCGGATTTTCCGGCTCGCCGCTCTCGCTTCGCTGGCCGCCGCCCTGTTTGCCGGTCTGGCCGTCTCGCCTTCCCGTGCCACAGCCCAGCAATCGGCGCCCGCGGCCCCATCGGCGCCGACAGACCAGTCAGCGCCCGCGGCCCAGTCTCAATCCTCGGCAAGCCAGCCCGCCAGCGCCGCCCCCACCCAGGAAGAGCAGGAGCACGGCTTCCTCGTCAATGGCCCCATCGTCAAGTGGACTGCGAAAACCACCGGGCTTTCGATCGATACAACGGTCAACATCTACCTGATTTTTAACTTCGCCATCATCGTCTTCGCCATCGTCATTCCCCTGGTCAAAATCGTTCCCCGCATGTTGCGCAAGCGCTCCGAATCCCTCAACCAGAACCTTCAGACGGCTCGCGAAGCCACGGCGGACGCCAACACCCGCCTGGGCGCAATCGAAGCCAGGCTGGCCGGGCTCGATGCGGAGGTTCAACGGTTCCGCGCCCAGGTGGAAGTGGAAAGCCTCGAAGACGAAAAACGCATCAAGGCAGCCCTCGAAGAAGAATCGGCGCGCATCGTCGCCGCGGCCGGGCAGGAGATTGGCTCCGCCGCCGCTCAGGCCCGCCGCGCCCTCCGCCAATTCGCCGCCGGCCTCGCCATCGAGCAGGCTGAGAAGCAGTTGCAGCTCACTCCGGAGACCGATCGCGCCCTCATCGCCGAGTTCATCTCCGATGTCTCCGGATCCAAAGGAGGAGCAAACTAGATGGCCGCCTTTGTTGCCCGTTACGCCCGAGCTTTTGCCGATGTGGTCGCCTCCGCCAAGTTGGACACGGCTGCCATCGACGGTGGACTCACTGACTTTCTCTTGACCTGGAACGGCAGTCCGCAGCTGCGTGAGTTCTTCGTCAATCCGGCCGTTCCCGCCCTCCAAAAGATTGCGTTTCTCGATAAGTTGAATGCCAGGCTCGGCCTCCTCAAGGAACTCCGCAACCTGCTCGCCGTGCTCATTGACAATGACCGCATCGGTTCCGTGGACGAAGTGGCGGCGGCCTATCGCCGAATCCTGCAGCAGCAGTCGGGAATTCGCCCCGCGGAGATTGTCACCGCCCGCGAGTTGGGCGCGGAAGAGCGCGATGCGCTGGTAGCCGAGGTGGCCAAACTAGCCGGCGCCAAAATCGACCCGAGCTTCAAGCTCGATAAGTCCATTCTCGGCGGCACAGTCGTCCGCATCGGCAGCACCGTCTACGACGGCTCAGTCCGCGGCCGCCTCGACCGCTTGAAGGAAGCATTAACGGCCGGCTGAAGCCGGCAGCGGTCAGGTTTCAGGTTTCAGTGGTGCAGTTGTGGAAGTGAAGTGCAAAATGGAAGGCAAAGCACCGGCAAAGTCATTTAGGGACCTGATTGTTTGGCAGAGGTCAATTCAGTTGGCAACTACGATTTATCAGCTTAGTCGAGGATTTCCAAAAGACGAGATCTATGGCTTGGCCAGCCAGATTCGACGTTCGGCAGTTTCAGTGCCCAGCAACATCGCAGAAGGGCAGGGAAGGTTAAGCACAGGCGAGTTCCGGCAATTCCTGGGTGTTGCGCGCGGCTCGAATTTCGAGCTGCAAACTCAACTTGAAATTGCTCGTACGCTGAAATTAGGAGATTCCAAACTGATTGACGAAGCGGAAGGTCTATCGCACGAAGTTGGCAAGATGATTCACGCGATCCTGGAAAAGACCAATCATTAAATGGCATTCGCTGGTCACTGACCACTGGTCACTGACCACTGATCACTAGAATTGGTTTCTGAACAAATTTAGGGATGAAATGGGGGAGGCAGGAGATCGGCAAGAGCATGTGGGCGTAGAACTGACCACTGATCACTGATCACTGTTCACTGGAAAATGGCTCAGATCAAGGCAGACGAAATAACCGAACTCCTTCGCGAGCAGATCGCGAACTACGACTCCAAGGTCCAGGTCGACGAAGTCGGGACCATCACCTCGCTCGGCGATGGCATCGCCCGCCTCCACGGCCTCGACAAGGTCATGGCCGGCGAGCTGCTCAGCTTTCCGCACGGCATCGCCGGCCTCGCGCTGAGCCTCGAAGAGGATTCCGTCGGCGCTGTCATTCTCGGCGAATACACCGAGCTCAGCGAGGGCAACGAAGTCAAGCGCACCGGAACCATCCTCAGCGTGCCGGTCGGCGAAGGCATGATCGGCCGCGTGGTCAACGCGCTTGGGGCGCCCATTGACGACAAGGGCCCCATCGCTTCCACCCAGTCGCTGCCCATCGAGCGCCTGGCCCCCGGCATCATCGACCGCCAGCCCGTCCGCGAGCCCATGGCCACCGGCCTCAAGGCCATCGACGCCATGATCCCCATCGGCCGCGGCCAGCGCGAGCTGATCATTGGAGACCGGCAAACCGGCAAAACCGCCGTGCTGCTCGACACCATCATCAACAACGCCAAAAACGACCTGATCTGCATCTACTGCGCCATCGGACAGAAGCGCTCCTCGATCGCTCAGGTCGTGCAGACGCTCACCGAAGCCGGCGCCATGGGCCACACCGTCATCGTCGCCGCCTCGGCCTCCGAGCCCGCTCCCATGCTTTACATCGCGCCTTACGCGGCCACCGCCATCGGCGAGTTCTTCCGCGACTCCGGCCGCCACGCCCTGGTCATGTACGACGATCTCTCCAAGCACGCCATGGCCTACCGCGAAATTTCGCTCCTGCTCCGCCGCCCGCCCGGCCGCGAAGCTTATCCCGGCGACGTCTTCTATCTCCACTCCCGCCTCCTCGAGCGCTCCTCCAAGATGAGCAAAGAGAAAGGCGGCGGCTCGCTCACCGCGCTCCCCGTCATCGAGACCCAGGCCGGCGACGTCTCCGCCTACATCCCCACCAACGTCATCTCCATCACCGACGGCCAGATCTTTCTCGAAACAGATTTGTTCAACTCCGGCGTTCGTCCGGCGGTAAACGTGGGCCTTTCCGTTTCGCGCGTCGGTTTCTCGGCGGCCATCAAAGCCACCAAGCAGGTGGGCGCAACCCTCAAGCTCGATCTGGCCCAGTACCGCGAACTGGCCGCCTTCGCCCAGTTCGGTTCCGACCTCGACCCGCTCACCCAGAAGCAGCTCAACCGCGGCAGCCGTTTGACGGAACTGCTCAAGCAGCCGCAGTTCCAGCCGCTCACCTGGCAGCAGCAGGTCGTCATCCTCTTCGCCGGCACGCAGGGCTACCTGGACGATTTCCAGGTCTCCGACATTCACGCCTTCGAGATCGGCCTCTACAAGTATTTTGAAGCGGCGCAGACCGCGCTGATGGACGATTTAACCAAGAAAAAGGCCATCGACGACGACCTCCGCGCCAAGCTGCACGCCGCCCTGAAAGAATACTCAGCCAACTTCAAGTCGGAGCTGGCCGCGAAGGAACCGGCCGCCGCGCCAACCGCCCCAGCTGCAGGCACCAAGGAAACCACTCCAGCTGCAAGCACGAAAAACTGATCACTGACCACTGATCACTGAGCACTGACTATGGCTAACGTCCTCGATCTCCGTCGCCGCATCCGCAGCGTGAAAAACACGCGCCAGATCACCAAGGCCATGAAAATGGTCTCGGCCGCCAAGCTCCGCCGCGCGCAGGAGCGGGCGCTGGCCGCCCGGCCCTACGCCAAAATGATCACCAGCGTCCTCGAATCGCTCACCCGCCGCATCGAAATCTTCGATCCCGCCACCGGCAACCTGCGCCATCCGCTCTTTGCCACCCGCGAAGAAAAACGGGTGCTGCTGGTCATCATCAGCGGCGACAAGGGCTTTGCCGGCGCGTTCAACGCCAACATCCTCAAGACGGCCTTCCAGTTCATCACCGGCAACCCCGGCAAGCAGATCGACATCGAGGCCGTGGGCCGCAAGTGCCGCGACCAGGTGCGCCGCCATTTTCCCGCGGCCGTCTACCACGAGCAGATCGACGATTATGGGCAAACCCTCCAGGTGAGAGACCGCAAGGCGCGCGTCGAGGTCACCGGCGACCATCCCGGAATGCTCCTGAAGCTCGAACAGAGCCGCGTCTTCGATCTGGCCCACAGCATCATCAACCGCTACGTGCACGAGGAAATCGACGCCGTCTACCTCGTCTACAACGAGTTCAAGTCGGTCATCGCGCAGCGCCTGGTGGTCGAGCGCCTGCTGCCGCTCTTGAAAATCGGCATACCGCAGATTACCGGCGCCGAGGAGCCCACCTCCGCGGAGCGCGAACGCGCCGCCGAGGCCGCTCTCAGCGCGGGCATTGAGATCGACCCGGTCGATACCTCCGAAGCCGAAGAGGAAGCAAAAAAATTCGGCACCGCCAACGTCGACTACATCTACGAGCAGCCCGCCGAGGAGCTTTTCAACGGGCTCGTTCCGCAATACATTTTTTCCATGCTCTACCACGCCATGACCGAGTCGGTAGCCGCCGAGCACGCGGCCCGCATGACAGCCATGGATTCGGCAACCAACAACGCCTCCGACATGATCGACTCGCTCACGCTGCACATGAATCGCGTGCGCCAGGCGGCCATCACCAAGGAGATCATCGAAATCGTAAGCGGAGCGGCAGCCTCATAGCGCCGTCCTCCCGAGCACCACCGGCCGTCAGAGTAGCGCCGGCCTCCAGAGTAGCGCCGGTCGTCAGAGTAGCGCCGGCATTCAAAGTAGCGCCGGTCGTCAGACCGGGGTCCCCGGCGAGCGATTTTTGCTCGCTGGGGTGGTAGACCGGGGTCCCCGGCGAGCGATTTTTGCTCGCTGGGGTGGTAGACCGGCTGTCGTGCGGGACTCCAGTCCCGCACACCCGGAGGGAGCAGGGGCCTTTAGGCCCCTGAATGAAGCAAGAAAGTTCTGCCGGGCTTTAGCCCCGGGAATACGCAGGCGGGCGTTGAAAGGGCACGGCCCGGGCGGTCGCCGGACAAGCTCCCGGAGGGAGCGCAAGAGGTTAGCCCAGGACAAGCGAAGCGCAGTCCTGGGGCAGGAACCTGATAAGACTCCCTAGCCCCGTAGGGGCGACAGAAGTCAGGTTTTGAAAGGGCACGACTTCAACCGTGCCGGAACGATTGAGTTTTGTAACAGGGCACGACTTCAGTCGTGCCGAAGACAGGCAAAAATGAACGGGGCTTTAGCCCCTGAGGAAACAAAGAACGTGGAGCAAAGCCTTTCGAGAATTTGAAATGAACATCCGCGGACTTTTGCAGACCGAGATATGGAGCAAAAGAACTTCGTGGAAGATTTGTTTGGGTTTCGCGGGATTGGCTGTATTGGGAATCAGCGGCTGGTATGCAGCCGAGCGGTTTTGGATTAGGCAGTCAATACTCAGCGAATCCCGAGCAGTATTGACGAGAATTGATCAGCTCCAAGATTCGTACTTGCTCAATGATGAAGATTTCGATGCAAAGGTCAAGCGAGCGGAGAAAGAAATTGACGTTGCTGAAAAGAAAGCGTGGACGGATCGAGAAATCGGCGTGACGTTTCAACTATCAAGGTATCTCCACTTCCTTCAGCTTGAGCGCATGCAAGCCCGCAAGGACAAAGGGCTGGGCCTAAGTCAGACACGGCGAGATAAGATGCACTCGTCCGAAGCGCAACTGAGACAGGAATTGCACAAAGAATTGGACTAGCAAAAGTTCCTAACTTCAAGAAGGCAGAAAATGGCAGAAAACATCGGCAAAGTAATCAAGGTCTCCGGCCCCGCCGTAGACGTGCAATTCGAAGAAGCGACCATGCCGCCCATCTATCAGGCGCTCCGCGTCGTCAGCGACGGCTTCACCGTCCCCACGCCCATCAACGTCATCCTCGAGGTCCAGCAGCACCTCGGCGAGGGCCGCGTCCGCACCGTGGCCATGGAAGCCACCGACGGCATGGTCCGCGGCATGAACGCCATCGACCTCGGCGGACCCATCCGCGTGCCCGTGGGCAAGGAGACGCTGGGCCGCATCCTCAACGTCATCGGCGAGCCGGTCGACGAGCTCGGCCCCATCGGCGAAAAGTCGCGCATGCCCATCCATCGCCCCGCTCCGCTCTTCGACGAGCAGACCACCCACGAAGAGATGTTCGAGACCGGCATCAAGGTCATCGATCTCATCCAGCCCTTCCTCAAAGGCGGCAAGATCGGCCTCTTCGGCGGCGCAGGCGTCGGCAAAACCGTCGTCATCATGGAACTTATCAACAACGTCGCCAAAAACCATGGCGGCTTCTCCGTCTTCGCCGGCGTGGGCGAGCGCACCCGCGAGGGCAACGATCTGTGGCTTGAAATGACCGAGTCCGGCGTCATCAAGCCCGGCGACTGGGCCAACTCCAAGTGCGCCCTGGTCTACGGCCAGATGACCGAGCCGCCCGGAGCCCGTCTGCGCGTGGCCTTGAGCGCGCTCACCGTCGCCGAGTACTTCCGCGACGTCGAGGGCTCCGACACGCTGCTCTTCATCGACAACATCTTCCGCTTCACCCAGGCCGGCTCCGAGGTTTCCACGCTGCTCGGCCGCATGCCGTCGGCCGTCGGCTACCAGCCCAACCTGGCCACTGAAATGGGCGAGCTGCAGGAGCGTATCACCTCCACCAGCAAAGGCTCGGTCACCAGCGTTCAGGCCGTCTACGTGCCCGCCGACGACCTCACCGATCCCGCTCCGGCCACCACCTTCGCTCACCTCGACGCCACCACTGTGCTCAGCCGCCCGCTTTCCGAACTCGGCATCTACCCGGCCGTCGATCCGCTCGCCTCCACCTCGCGCATTCTATCCGCGCGCATCGTGGGCGATGAGCATTACAACGTGGCCCAGGGCGTAAAGAAAATCCTGCAGCGCTACAAGGATCTCCAGGACATCATCGCCATTCTCGGCATCGACGAGCTCTCTGAAGATGACAAGCTCACCGTCGCCCGCGCCCGCAAGGTCCAGAAATTCCTCTCGCAGCCCTTCCATGTGGCCGAGCAGTTCACCGGCATCCCCGGCGCGTACGTCAAAATCGCCGACACCGTGCGCAGCTTCAAGGAGATCATCGAGGGCAAGTACGACGACATCCCCGAGCAGGCCTTCTACATGAAAGGCGCCATAGAAGAAGTGCTCGAAACCGCCGAGAAGCTGAAGGCGACGGCGTAAGAAACAGGGTTCAGGGATCAGGTTTCAGGGATCAGAAAAGCGCTCGGCGCGGGAAGTTTTTTTGACTGACCCCTGACCCCTGAAACCTGACCCCTCAAAAATCCTGAAAGGATTTTCCATGTCCGACGAATCCAGCCAACTCCGCGTCCGCCTCGTCACCCCCGAGCGCACCCTCTTTGACCACCCGGCGACCGCCGTCGAGCTGCCTTCGAAGTCGGGCCATTTCGAGGTGCTCTACGGCCACGCGCCGCTCATGGCCGAGCTCGGCGCTGGCGATGTCACCGTCCACACCGGCGTCGGAATCGAATCGAACTCGCCCGACAGCGCCCGCTACAACGTCAGTTGGGGATTCGTCGAGGTCCTCGGCGACCGCGTCACCATCCTCGCCTCCGACGCCCTCAAGCCCGAAGAAATCGACGTGCCCCGCGCCCAGCAGCAACTCGACCGCGGCCACAAGATGTGGAACGAAGCCGGCGAAAGCGAAGACGCCTACACCGACGCCCTGAGAGTCATCTCCGAAGCCGAAGCCAAAATCGCCTCCGCCTCAGAAAAACACTAGTACCGTGACCGAATGATTGTGGTATCGCAGGAAGGTAGCGCCGTGTATGACTGGAATGTAGCGCTGTGATCATGACCGGAATGTAGCGCCGGCCTCCTGGCCGGCTGTAGTGCGGGCGTCCCCGCCCGCGCTGGTCCAACGGTAATTGTCAAATCACACGAGCTAGACCCTCGAACGCCAATCCACCATCCCGAAGTCCTGTAGAAACACAAGCTGCAAATGTGCTACGCTATACGTGTATAGCAAGGAGCGGCCATGCTTGCCATCAGGCTTCCTGAAGCCATCGAAAAGCGCCTTGACCGGCTGGCGAAGCGCACCGGGCGAACAAAAACTTATTACGCGCGCGAAGCCATCCTCAGGCACCTCGAAGATCTCGAAGACATCCATCTCGCCGAAAAACGTCTGGAAGATCTCCGCGCCGGCCGCAGCCACACCGTTCCCCTCGAGGCCGTAATGAGGAAGCATGGGAACCTGGAAGATTGAGCTGGACAGAGCTGCCGAACGCGATCTCGACAAACTCGATCCTCAAGTCACCCGGCGCATCGAACGATTTCTCCACGAGCGTGTGGCCACACTGGACAATCCGCGCCTCATCGGCGAAGCGCTGCACGGTTCAAAGCTCGGTGAATTCTGGAAATATCGCGTTGGCGATTACCGCATCATTGCGAAGATCGAAGACAACATTCTGCGTGTGCTGGTGATAAGCATCGGCCACCGGCGCGAAGTCTACGAGCGCTGATCCCTGAACCCTGAAACCTGACCCCTAGCCCTTCACCCGCTTCACCACCAGCGCCAAACTATTCCCCCCCTGCTCAAACGTCCCGTCGATCGTACCCAGGTCCGCGCTGATCGTGCCCGTAAACGTCACTCCAATCCCCTTCAGCGTAATGTTCAGCGCGCTGCCGCTGCGGGTCACCGAAGAGGCAGTCAGCCACACCGGGTTTTGATCCGGACTCTGCATCTGCGCCGTCAGCCCGTCCTGCGTGTTCACGATCTTGAAAAGTATGTGCAGCTCCGTTGAGCCGGCATCGATCGCACCCATCCATGTGCCGTCGATATCGGACGGCGGCGCAGGCTTCGCCGCAACCGCCGCAGCCGCGGCCGGCGCGCGTTTCAAATCCAGCTCCAGCGGCTGGCCCTGCGACCATGTCCCGTCAATCTCGCTGCCATCCTTGTTCACCGTGCCCTCATACGTACCATGCACCGCATCCACGGTCATGCTCAGTTTCGAATCCTTGAGCGTAATCGTGGTCACCGGGATGCCGTTCGCGCCCTGGTCCACGCTGTCCATCGTGGCCGTCAGGCTGCCGTCCTTGGCCGCGACAATATGTATCACCAGGCGAAGCTGGTTGCCCTCTGCGCTCAGCGCTCCCTGCCAATCCCCGGCTATGGATGCTTGCGCGCGGCCGAGCGGCGTCAGCGCCGCCAGCAACATCAAAGTAAGAATTTGAAAAATGCGGATTTTCATCGCTCTCCTCGTGCGCTGGAGAGCCTTTCACTGCATCTCCGCGCCGTTGCGGTTGCGTGTGCTCGCCGTAGCGGTTGCGTGTTTCAGACAAACATACAGAATGAAGCCTCGTTTTTCTCCGTTGAATACGCCTACGCGGGCGCAGCAGGATAAGTTCCCCTCCCGCGACGCCTGAAAACTCCATCCGCGGCTTCCCGTGCGCGGCCTCACACATCGCCGTTATTCGTCCCACCTGAAGCTCAGTCTCATCGAATACCCAAATAGCTCCACGGTCAAGCCCACGTGCCGTTCATGCCGGCGATTGCTCAGGTCGCTGCTAAAGGTGACATGCGCCCATCCTGCCCGCGCCGGGTTGTCCATTCTGTCGCAATAGCCTCTGAAAGAGGTTTGCCCAACGCCAAGCGGAGAAAGAGCTCCCGCCAGCAGAATTAACGCGAGTATTCTTGCAATTCGGTTTTTCATTTCTCTCCTTGCCCGCCTGCGAGTTCGTCCACAAGTTCTCCGCGCCGTTCCAGTTGTTTGTAATAGACGAGCGAATAGGCCACGGGCGCGAGCCCGCCAACTATCAGAGCGATCACCGCCCAGAGATACAGGCCAGTGACCGAGAGCGCCAGCCCGAGCAACCCGGTCCCCACCCATACCTTGGCCGCAAAACGATGCGTGCGATTCCAGACGCGCTCGCTGGCCAGCGTCCACGGCGTCCGGACGCCGAGATAGAAGTTTCGGCGCAGCTTCCCCATCACATTGCCGAAGGCCACGATAAAGAGACAGATGCCGCAGAGAAGCGCCCGTCCCATATTGATCGCGCGGCCGCTATCTGCCCACAGCATCGCGGCATAGATATAGGTCATCATGCCGAAGAGCAACAGCATCACCAGATGGTAGGTTGGCCAGAAGCTGTCGATCTCGAAACGCTTGGGCGAAATCAGCGGGAAAAGCCAGGTCATCAGCATCACCGAGGCCATGAAGCCGGGACCCATCAAATAGAGCGCCCACTTGGGTCCGTACGTGTCGGGCTGCATGTGCAGGTTCCAGTGAAATGGAACCTGGGCCGGAAGTTGGGGATACAGCACCACCGTGATAACCAGCGCCGCCGCTATCAACAGAATCTCGAAGAAGAATATCTTGCGCGTCATGCTTGTTTCGCTCCTTTCCGTTTGCCGCCGTTCACCAGGTCCATCGTCCACGCCATCAGCTCCTCCACCACCGTGGTGTTCAGCCCGTACCAGATCTGCTGGCCCTCGCGGCGGCTGGTAATCAACTCCGCCTCCTTCAACACCGCAAAATGATGCGACATCGAGGGCTTGGTCATGTCGAATCGCTCCGCCAGCGCTCCCGCCGTCATCTCCCCCTGCCGAAGCAGGGCCAGAATCTCCCGCCGTGTCGGATCGGCCAGCGCTTTGAATGCTTCGTTGCTGCTCATAACGTTATTAGGTCATCTCCTAATTAGATGATTGTCTAAATATATCCCCGCCCCATTTTCCTGTCAACAGAAAAATTCAATCCCCAGTCGCCACTGCCACTGACCACTCTTCGCTATTCCCTATTCCCTATTCCCTATTCCCTAACCCCTCCCCCTTGCCGACCGTGCATCCCGCCCGATAAAGTTTGAACCACGCGGCAATTCTCATCGCAGCACCACCCTTACGCCGCAAGCGGTTCCGATTCACTACCAGCAAGAGGATCCCGTATGTCTTCCGTCCCAGTCTCCGCCGCCGCCAATCAGGACATCGACTCGACTCTGCGCGAAAATCGCGTCTTTCCCCCCCCGCCCGAATTCGCCGCCAAGGCCCTCATCGGCTCGCTCGCCGAATACGAATCCCTCTACAAGCAGTCCATCGACGATCCCGAAAAATTCTGGGCCGGCGTGGCCGCCGATCTCCACTGGTTCAAGCCCTGGGACAAGGTCCTCGATTGGAACCTTCCCCACGCCAAGTGGTTCGTCGGCGGCAAGCTCAACCTGAGCTACAACTGTGTCGACCGCCATGCCCTCGGCGAACGCGCCCAGAAAACCGCCATCATCTGGGAAGGCGAGCCCGGCGAGATTCGCCGCCTCACCTACGCCGAGCTGCACGCCGAGGTGCAAAAATTCGCCAACGCCCTCAAGACCCTCGGCATTCAAAAAGGCGACCGCGTCGCCGTCTACATGGGCATGACGCCCGAGCTGGCCATTGCCCTGCTCGCCTGCGCGCGCATCGGCGCAGTCCACAACGTCATCTTTGGCGGATTCGCCGCCAACGCCATCGCCGACCGCGTCAACGACTCCACCTGCGTCGCCATCCTCACCCAGGATTCGAGCTTCCGCCGCGGCAACGAGATTCCGCTCAAGCGCACCGTCGACGAAGCCCTCGCCGCATGCCCCACCGTCAAGCACGTGGTCGTCTATCGCCGCACCGGCTCGCCCGTCAAAATGGTCGACGGCCGCGACCACTGGTGGCACGATCTCATCGCCAGGGCCGCGCCCATCTGCCCCGCCGAGCCGCTCGATTCCGAAGACCCGCTCTACATCCTCTACACCTCCGGCACCACCGGCAAACCCAAGGGCCTCGTCCACACCACCGGCGGCTACGCCGTGCAAACCTACATCACCGCCAAATACGTCTTCGACCTGCGCGACAGCGACGTCTACTGGTGCACGGCAGACATCGGCTGGGTCACCGGCCACTCCTACGTCGTCTACGGCCCGCTGCAAAACGGCGCAACCGTTCTCATGTACGAGGGCGCGCCCAACTTCCCTGACTTCTCCCGCTTCTGGAAGATCATCGACGACCACCAGGTCACCATCTTCTACACCGCGCCTACCGCCATCCGCGCCTTCATCAAGTGGGGCGACCAGTACGTCGAAAAATTCAAGCTCGATTCGCTCCGCCTGCTCGGCACCGTCGGCGAGCCCATCAACCCTGAAGCGTGGATGTGGTACCGCGACAAGATCGGCCACAACCGCTGCCCCATCGTCGATACCTGGTGGCAGACTGAAACCGGCGCAATCCTCATCGCGCCCATCCCCGGCGCGGTGCCCACCAAGCCCGGCTCCGCCACGCGTCCCTTCTTCGGCATTCAGCCTGAAGTCGTCACCAAGGAGGGCGAACCCGTCCCCGCCGGTCACGGCGGCCTGCTCGTCATCCGCAAGCCCTGGCCCTCCATGGCCCGCACCGTCTACGGCGACCCCGAGCGCTACCAAAAAACTTATTGGAGTGACGTTCCCGGCTGCTACTTCACCGGCGACGGCGCGCGCCAGGACGCCGATGGCTACTTCTGGCTCATGGGCCGCGTCGACGATGTCATCAACGTCTCGGGCCACCGTCTCGGCACCATGGAAGTCGAGTCCGCCCTCGTGGCCCACCCCAAGGTCGCCGAAGCCGCCGTCGTCGGCCGTCCCGACGCGCTCAAGGGCCAGGCCATCGCCGCCTTTGTCTCCCTCGAGAGCGGCAACGAGCCCAACGAAGCCCTCAAAGACGAGCTCCGCAAGTGGGTCTCGAAAGAGATCGGCTCTCTCGCCCGCCCGGACGATATCAGGTTCACTGAAGCCCTGCCCAAAACCCGCAGCGGCAAAATCATGCGCCGCCTCCTGCGCGAGCTAGCCACCCACGGCGAAATCAAGGGCGACACCACCACCCTCGAAGACTTCACCGTAATCGCCAAACTCCGCGAAGCCGAAGAAGGCTAGAACTGGTTGCATAAATCGGGTTTTGAAAGGGCACGGCTTCACAGGCTGCGGAAAAACTCAATATGGGCGGGGTATTTAGAAGTTTTGTAACAGGGCACGACTTCAGTCGTGCCGCAAAAAGGCACGTAAAACCTGGGGCTTCACAGGCCGCAGGACAAGCTCCCGGAGGGAGCGCACGAGGTCAGCTCAAGACAAGCTCCCGCAGGGAGCGCAAGAGGTTAGCCCAGGACAAGCGGAGCGCAGTCCTGGGAGAGGATCTCAACAAGAATCCCTAGCCCCGTAGGGGCGACAGAACTCGGGTGTTTTGAAAGGGCACGAGTTTACTCGTGCCGAAAAATGCGCCCAATGAAAGCGGAGGGAGCAGGGGCATTTATGCCCCTGAATCGCGGCCCTGATTTGTCGTCGGGCTTTAGCCCCGTCTCCCATCCCGTAGGGATGAGCGAAAATAGCCCCGGATGAAGTCGGCCGCGAAGCGTGAGCGAGCGGAAGACGCAATCCGGGGAATCCGCCATCGCGAATCCCGCCGCCCCGTAGGGTCGGCGCGAATCAAAACCCGCACTCGATCAACACGGAGGCATCTCGTGAATTCATGCCCCCTGAATCGCCGCCTCAGATTCTTATAAAGGAGAGCGCCCATGTCCGCGTCGAATAAAGAAGTCGTCCAGGCGTTTATCGAAGATGTCATCAACCAGGGCCGGCTTGAGCGGGCCAACGACCTGGTGAAAGAAGATTTCGTAGAACTCGATCCGCTTCCGGGACAGGAACAGGGTAGAGAAGGCCTCAAGGCAGTCATCCATGCTCTCCGCTCGGCGTTCCCCGACATGCGCTGGGTTGTCAGGGAAATGGTGGCCGAGGGGGAAAAGGTCGTCACCCGCTTTGTATTTACCGGCACTCATCGCGGCACGTTCCTCGGGATTCCCGCCACAGGCAGCAGCGTCGAGGTCAAAGGCGTGGTCATCGACCGCCTCGAGGACGACAAAATGGCAGACAGCCGCATTCTGATGGACACCATGGGCCTGATGCAGCAGCTCGGTGTGATTCCCGCCTCCCCACCGGCGGCTTAGCGGGGCCCAATTTGCCGGCTCGCACTCAACCCACCCCAACGGGCAAGGAACTCTCGCCGGATACACCGGATCGCGTGAGACTGAGGCGCGATGGGCGGAGAACCTGCATTTGGCAACAATCGATAGACTCAGAAAATTCAATCGGGGATGGTCCGTTTGTGCGATGATAAGCCGGGTCTCGGCTAACCTTTCCCCACAACCTGAATGATTGATGCAACGACGGATCGTTCGCTCATCGGCGCAGCAATGGACTTCGTGCAACTCAATCTCATCCGCGTATCAACCTGGCTCCAGGAGGTGCATCCGAATGACGCTACAAGGAAATTGGGAGTGTTGCAACAAATGCCAGGGGCTTTTCTACTTAGGCGGCGGCGTCAGCCCTTGTCCGGCAGGCGGAATCCATACATGCGCGCAATTCACGGGATGGGCGATCGATCCGACCGGGTCCGCCGTCACATGGAAACGGTGTGGCCAGTGCCAGGGCCTGTTTCAGGCCGGCGTTAGCTCCGGAGTGTGTCCAACGCATGCCGTCGCCGCAGATTCCGAGTATTTTCTGCTCGTCAATACCCCGGCCGAACTGAATTTCCCAGTGGCGCCGGCCTCACCCGCATGGATGTGGTGCGGCCAGTGCCAAAATCTATTCCTGGCTTCCGCGAGCGCCAGTGTTTGCGCAGCGGGAGGCGCCCATGTAGCCACCGAAGACTATAGCTACGTTCTGCAAACTTCCGCGGTAGCCGGCCAAACTTCAGAACCCGGTTGGAGCCAGTGCAATAAATGCCAGTCGTTGTTTTATGCCGCGGGCGGCGGGGGAGTTTGTCCGGCGGGTAGCTCCCACGAAGCAACCGGGCCCAACTTCTTTATTTCGCAATCGGCAAACGCAGGCCAGGCTGGCTGGAAATGGTGTTATCAGTGTCAGTGTCTGTTTTACGGAGCCAATACGCTCGGTGTCTGCCCTCATCCCGGAAGCCACACCGCGGCTGACAACATCGATTATGTTCTTCCGGTCCCGGTCCCGCCTGGTTCCGGATGGGGCCTGAACTGCAATAGGTGCCAAGGCCTCTTTTTCGTCGGCGCGGAGACTGCGCAACCACCCTCTCTCAGGTTTGGGGTCTGTCCCTCAAGGGCCGGATCTACAAAGAACCAGCCCACGCTTCATGATGGTACGGGCAGCCCTAAGTTTGGAGTGTGGTGGATCGGCAGCAGTTTTAACTACTATTTGAGCAACAACTGCACAAGCCTGGAGGGCGTGTCGGTGACAATTGTAGTTACCGAAGACCTGGTTCTCTCAACCAATTCACAAAGTCCGGGCTACTCGTTCCAGTTGAACTGCAATTCGCTGGGGCAGTCGGCGAATGCCTGGCAGCAATTCATAATATGGATACAAAACAACGTTCTTCAGGCTTCCGACCAAAGTTGGGATCAAGCGGGAAATAACGTGTTTGCCGGCCCCGGCCCCGTCACCTTCGGGCCCAATCTGCCGAACAATATACTTCCAACGAATTTTGAACTCACAATCAGCATCGAGTATTCGTCTGCAACTCCCCCACTCCCGAACGGTGCGAACTTTACGGTAAAAGACAACCATGGCAAGACATGGCCCTCCGCGTCGATACCCTATTCAAGCCTCGAACAAACGGTGACTGGCGGCATTCCAGCGTCATCCGACTCAGCACCGATTGCCGCCTTCCAGCTGGACCTTGTTGGGGTCAACACCTTGAATGCGCAATTTGCGTCAGGTGCTTGCACGGTAACGTACCAGGCTTCCAGCGCTCTCACGCCATCGCTGCAGAAGCCTGGGTGCGCCGAAGGTTCCGGAACGGCAGAAACTTCCAATGTTGCGTATAGCGTAATGGCGGGCGGCGGGAACGGGTTGACCCAGAATTTCATCGTCCCAAATCCGGTCGCTCCGTCGCCGCCGGGGCCGCCTCAGATTCCGAGTCCGCCCTTGCCTCCTGCTCCCAAATATTGTGTCGAGCCGGTGCAACAACTCCAGCAGATACTGGCTTCGGGTCAATCCCTGAGCGAAGTCTCGCGTGCTAAATGGTCCGTTGCGCTGCTCGACTGCATGAACAACGGAACCATCAGCGCGAGTACGTATGCTCAGGCGCTTTCCGTTCTTGTCCTGATACCGAGTGCCGGGCCCGACCTGCCGATGCAGTGAGACTCGTAACGAATGGGGATGGAATGCAGTCGCTTGCTGGCGGGTGGCCCTGATCCCTCGCTCCTTTTCTAAACCACAACGAGGGTGCCCCCCGGTCCCTCGCACTTGGGGACCGGGGATGGAAGCGCCCGAACCTTACGCCAGAAGATTCCTAACGAAAAGTCGGTTTATGGCAAGTGGCATGCCCCGGGGAACCTAAACGCCCGCTCAGAACCGCGCCTCAGCACCCTCAGCACGCCCTCATTCCGCGGCTCAAGCCGGCCAGCACGCACCCGCCCGCCGCAACCTCGCTCCCACGTCCGACACCCG
>Ga0224555_1001141_pt1 | contig 38330 bp, 28 predicted proteins | sample 714S23034metaG_FD_180687 | JGI IMG/M metagenome (GOLD analysis project Ga0224555, IMG submission 180687) | Peat soil microbial communities from Stordalen Mire, Sweden - 717 S2 30-34 | ecosystem: Environmental > Terrestrial > Soil > Wetlands > Peat | place: Sweden: Norrbotten County, Stordalen... | reverse complement strand
CCGAGGCCGCGCTGATCTCGGAACAAGGCCTGCCGAATCGCCCATGGTTCAAGCACACCATCTACGCTCCCGGCGAATATACGGGCTACGCGGCGGTGGTGATTCCCGGCGTCAACGAGGCTGTGGCGGCCAAAGATCAGCAGCGGGCAGCGCAGCAGTTGACGGTGCTGACCCAGGCGCTTACCCGGGCGGCGCAAACGCTGGAGGGGGCGCAGTAGGCCTGGATTGCCTGGCCCGGCACCGCCTGCACCTTTCGGCTGTTGACCGCACCTTGTTTGGCTCGTATCGTTAAGGTTGACTATGAAAACTTCCCCTAACAGCGTGCGCATCGGAATTGCGGTTGCCATTATCGTAGGCACCATTGGCTGGCTGGCCTGGTCCGGCTACGGAGCCAACAAGAGCTACTACGTCACCATCCCCGAGTTGGGCAGCATGGGCGACAAGGCCTACCACAGCCAGTTGCGCGTGGAGGGCTTTGTCCAGCCCGGCTCGATAGACCAGAACGGCACTCATATGACCTTTGTTTTGAACGAGTTTGAGAGCCACTCGCCCAAGGCTGCCAGCGGCCGCCTGCTCACGGTCAACTACAAGGGCGCCGAGCCGCCACCGGACACCTTCAAGGACGATGCTCAGGCTCTGGCCGAGGGCTCTTATGGCCGCGACGGGGTCTTCCACGCGACCGTCCTTCAGGCCAAGTGCGCCAGCAAGTACGCGCCGGCGACGCCGAATGGTCAACAGCCGGGAATGCAGCCAGCCACGAAGCCTGCGGCCACGCCGAATAACAGTCCCCGCGCCGCGGTTCAGGCCCCCGCTGCAGCCAACTCGCCCGCAGCCCCAACTGCAACAAACTGAGGCGCATGAACGCTCCCGCTTCCGAGGCCGCCAGCTCCACCGCCTGCGCGCGGCTCGATCAAGTCTCCAAGCTCTTTGGCGCTTTCGCGGCGCTGCGCCAGGTCTCGGTGGAGTTTGAGCCGGGACGCTGCTATGTCCTGCTGGGCGAAAACGGCGCGGGCAAGTCAACGCTGCTACGCATTCTTGCCGGCCTGCTGCGGCCCAGCTTCGGCAAGGTCCGGGTCTTCGGCTCAACCAAAACAGGCGGCGTTGAACCTCATGATGCCCGCGAACGCATCGGTTACATGAGCCACGCGCCCATGCTCTATGACGAGCTGACCGCCCAAGAAAACCTGCGCTATTTTGCCAGCCTCTATGCGGGCCGCGCCTGCCTTGAGCCAGCCGAAGCATTGCGCCAGGTGGGTCTGGACCCGGAGTTGACGCGCACCCTGGGCCAGTATTCGCAGGGGATGAGGCAGCGGACCTCGCTGGCCCGCGTGCTGCTCTCCGTGCCTGAATTGCTCCTGCTCGACGAGCCTTTTTCCAACATGGATGTAGAGAGCGCCCGCCAGATGGTCGAGTTGCTGGCAGGATTCCGCCAGGGCAACCGGACGATTGTGTTGACGACGCACCAGCGCGAGCTGGCTGCTCCTATCGCCGACTGGGTGCTGACGCTGCACGCGGGGCGCGTGGCGTCGCTGGAACCGGGAAGGCCGACGCTATGAAGACCAACGGAGCGCGCTTTCTGGAAACTCTCGACATTCGCTTCGAACTTCAGGAGTACGAGGTCGATGCCGAGGATTTGTCCGCGATTGCCGTCGCCAAAAAGATTGGGATGCCGCCTGAGCAGGTCTTCAAAACGCTGCTGACGACAGGTGGACCAGACTCTTACGTCTTTGCCGTCATCCCCGGCGACGCAGAACTGGACTTCAAAAAACTGGCCCGCGCCGCAGGGCTGCGCAAGGCGGAGATGGCGCCGCTCAAAGACGTGCAACCGCTCACCGGATACGTTCGCGGCGGCGTGACTGTCTTCGGGGCAAAAAAATCTTACCCGGTTTTCGTTGATGAGACGGCGACTCTCTTCGAGCGGATCAGCGTCTCGGCCGGCGCGCGGGGCACGCAGCTCGTCCTCGCGCCTGACGATTATTTGAGAGCTGCCCAGGCCCAAACCGTGGACCTGACGAAATCAGCCGGAACAAAATCCGCCGCATGGGAGGGTCACGCCTGATGCCTCGCGCCCTGTGGACCCATCTGGCGAAAGAACTGCGCATCGAGTGGCGCTCGCTGGACGCCATCGTCTCCATGCTCTTTTTCTCTGGGCTGGTGGTGGTGCTATTTTCGATTGCGTTTGACCCGCGCGGGGCATTTTCCCAGCAGATTGCCGGCGGCGTTCTGTGCGTGGCCACCATGTTCGCCTCGGTGAGCGCGCTCAACCAAGCCTGGGCGCGCGAGATCCGCCACCAGGTTCTGGACGCGCAGCGCATGGTTCCCGCTCCCGGTGCGGAGCTGTTTCTGGCCAAGGTGCTGGCGAATTTTCTCTTCGTCACCATCGTCCAGGTGCTGCTCGCCCCGGTTTTTATCGTTTTCTATAACCTGCATATCGCGGGTCAGGGCTGGCTGCTGGCGCTGGTTCTGCCGCTGGGCACATGGGCGCTGGTGGGCAACGGCGTCTTCTTTGCCGCGCTCTCGATCCGCAGCCGCAACCGCGAATTGCTGCTTTCGCTGATTCTCTTTCCTATCTTCATTCCGGCTCTGCTGGCCATGGTGCAGGCTACGACCGCCATCCTCACCGGCGAAAGCGACCCCACGCTCTGGATCAAGCTGCTGCTGGGCTACGACATCATCTTCACCACGGTGAGTTTGCTGCTTTTTGACGTGGTTTTCCACGCCGAGTAGGGCGGATAAAGCCCCGCAGCGCACCCTCTTACCGACCGCTGTTTTCGCTCACGGGAGACCCTGCTGACCGCTGTGACTGGTATCACTCGACAGTGTCAAATGCGGGTGATAACCTTCGGATGACCGTTTTTCCGGGAAGTTTTCGTCGCGTTTTTTCCTGGACCGTTCGTGGTAAACCACCAAAACTTCAGCTTGGGAGGATTTGTGACTGCACAGTATTGGGTGTATTTCTTTATGGCCGTGAGCGCGCTCTCGCTCGTTGTGGCCTTCTTCTTTGCGCGTCAGCTCATCGGTTCGGACACGGGAACTCCGGAGATGCAGAAGATCGCCGGAGCCATCAAGGAAGGCGCCGAGGCATTCCTGAAGCGCCAATACAAGGCCGTTGCGGTCGTCCTGGGCCTGCTGCTTCCCACATTCGCCTACGGGCAGACGGAACACGCGGGCGGAGGCGAAGCCAACCTGGTGCTGCCGGATTTGTCGTCGGTGCATTTCTTCGGCATGACGGGGCATAACCTTTTGTCGCTCGGATTGGCATTCTGCGCCCTCGGCCTGTTATTCGGCCTGGCGATCTTTGTGCAGTTGAAGAACCTGCCGGTTCACAGTTCGATGCGCGAAATGTCCGAGCTGATCTACGAAACCTGCAAAACCTATCTGGTGACGCAGGGCAAGTTCATTATGGTGCTCTGGGCTTTCATCGCGGTCATCATCTCGCTGTACTTCGGCTGGCTGGCGCCGGTGGGAAATGTTGCGGTGACCCTGCCCATCATCCTGTTGTTCAGCCTGGTCGGCATCGCGGGCAGCTACGGGGTGGCGTGGTTCGGAATTCGCGTCAACACCTTTGCCAACTCCCGCGTGGCATTCGCTGGATTGAAGGGCAAGCCATATCCGCTGTTTGCGATTCCGCTGAAGGCCGGCATGAGCGTCGGCATGATGCTGATCTCGGTCGAGTTGCTCATCATGCTCTTCATCCTCTTGTTCATTCCGCGTGGATATGCGGGTCCCTGCTTCATCGGCTTCGCCATTGGCGAATCGCTGGGCGCCGCGGCTCTGCGTATTGCCGGCGGCATCTTCACCAAGATCGCCGATATCGGCTCCGATCTGATGAAGATTGTTTTCAAGATCAAAGAAGACGATGCCCGCAACCCGGGCGTCATCGCCGACTGCACGGGCGACAACGCGGGCGACTCGGTTGGCCCCAGCGCCGACGGCTTCGAGACCTACGGCGTCACCGGCGTGGCCCTGATCACCTTCATCTTGCTGGCCGTCAAGAGTCCCGACACGCAAGCACAACTGCTGGTATGGATCTTCGTGATGCGCGTGGCCATGCTGATCTCCAGTTCGGCCGCCTACTTCCTCAATGGCATCATTGCCAAGGCGAAGTACAGGAACTCCGACGAGATGGACTTCGAAGCGCCCTTGACCTCGCTGGTCTGGATCACCTCCATCGTTTCCATCATCCTTACCTACATCGTCACCTACCTCATGATCCCCACCCTCGGTGACGGTTCGCTCTGGTGGAAGCTGGCTTCCATCATCTCCTGCGGAACCCTGGCGGGCGCGGTCATCCCCGAATTGGTCAAGGTTTTCACTTCAACCAACTCGGCCCACGTGCAGGAAGTCGTTACATCGGCGAAGGAAGGCGGAGCTTCCCTGGGCATTTTGTCGGGACTCGTGGCCGGCAATATGTCGGCCTACTGGCTGGGACTTAGCATGGTCGCGCTCATGGGAATGGGCTATTTCTTCAGTCAAGGCCCGGCCATGGATGCCATGATGCTGGCTCCAGCGGTCTTTGCCTTTGGCCTGGTCGCTTTCGGCTTCCTGGGTATGGGCCCAGTCACGATTGCCGTGGATTCCTATGGCCCGGTAACCGACAATGCTCAATCCGTCTATGAATTGTCGCTGATCGAAACTCTTCCCGGCATCGAAGCTGAGTTGAAGAAGGACTACAACTTCGACGTGAAGTTCGAACGCGCAAAATACCTGCTGGAAGCCAACGATGGAGCCGGCAATACATTCAAGGCTTCTGCAAAGCCGGTACTGATCGGCACAGCCGTGGTCGGCGCAACCACCATGACTTTCTCGATCATCATGGCCCTCACGCACGGACTGACCCAAGACGTACAGAAGCTCTCTCTGCTGCACGCGCCCTTCATGCTTGGGCTGATCTGCGGTGGCGCGGTGATCTACTGGTTCACAGGCGCTTCTATGCAAGCGGTCACCACCGGTGCTTACCGCGCGGTCGAATTCATCAAGGCGAACATCAAGCTGGAAGGCGCGGAGAAGGCATCGGTCAGCGACAGCAAGAAGGTGGTGGAGATCTGCACCAAGTACGCGCAGAAGGGAATGTTCAACATCTTTCTCGCCGTCTTCTTCGCTACCCTTGCGTTCGCATTCATGGAGCCGTTCTTGTTTATCGGCTATCTGTTCTCGATTGCGATCTTTGGCCTGTACCAGGCGATCTTCATGGCGAATGCCGGCGGCGCATGGGACAATGCGAAGAAAGTCGTTGAGGTCGATCTGAAGCAGAAGGGGACACCTTTGCACGACGCGACCGTGATCGGAGACACCGTCGGCGATCCGTTCAAAGACACCTCGTCGGTGGCAATGAACCCGATTATCAAGTTCACGACCTTGTTCGGATTACTTGCTGTCGAGCTTGCGGTGACGCTCACTGCGAGCAATCCGATGCTCACACACGTGCTGACAGTCGTATTCTTCCTGGTGTCGATGTTCTTCGTTCACAAATCATTCTATGGAATGAGAATTGAGTCCAAGGAAAGCAACTGATAACAGTTTGAAACCCGCCCGCTCTTTACGGGCGCAGAACTGAAAACACCCCAGCGGCCCTACGCGAGATTGCGCGGGGCCGTTTGGCGTTTGGGTGAGGGTTCTGCGGGGTTTGGCAAAGTTGGCCAAAACATCTATACTCAAGCTGAGGTGCCTTATGCCGACCCGCAATGTCAGCCTGACCAAAGAACTGGACCAGTTCATCGCCTCCAAGGTGGAGGCCGGGCTATACGCCAATGCCAGTGAAGTAATGCGCACCGCCTTGCGCGTAATGGAAAAGGAAGAGCGGGAGTTCGAGGAGAAGATGGCTGTGCTGCGGGCAGCGATTGCCGAGGGTGATGCCAGCGGAGACGCCGAAGAGGGCGTTTTTGAGAGACTTTTTGCCTATATCGACGAATTGGCCGAGGGGAAGGATGGGGCTATTGCCTAAATTCAGTGTCTCCAAGCTTGCGCAGTCTGATTTGCGAGCGATCATCCGGTTCACAGCTGAGAAGTGGGGCGTGGAGCAGGCACTTCGGTATGCCAGTGACATGCAAACTTTTTTCCAACTTTTAGCGGATAACTCGGGAATAGGCCGCGCCTGCGATGCAATCAGTCCAGGGCTTCGCAGACACGTGCAAGGGAAGCACGTAGTGTTTTACCGACTGAAGACTGAGGGAATTCGTATCGTTCGCATCCTGCACCAGCAGATGATCCCGGGCAAGATTCGCTTCGAGCATTGAAGGCAGGTAGTTTCCCGGTCCGCGGGCCTCGTCTCCGCAAACCGTCCCGAATCTCCACACCTCCCACAGGCGGAGGGCCGAAGTGCATCGTTTGTGCGCCTTGCCGCGGGGTCCGGTTAGGGCTAGGCTTGAATTTGAGAGGGACGGAGGGGCTTGTCCGGGGGTTGCACCGGAAATGAGGCAGATTAGACAGGCTTAACCCCGCGCCTCGCAAGGCTGTTTGGAGCTTTCCACAGGCAATCCCCTTTGTTTGGAAAGTTGATGCCTAAAATGCGAACAAAATACAAGATATTGTGGTTTGTTGTTGACATGCACCACTGAGAGCGGTACTTTTTCATCTGCGGCCTTAAACGGATTTTAACGAACTCCGGTGCGAATGTTCCACCGAGGGGCCTCTGAAGGCAGAGAACTCACGGTATTTTTCCCATTCCCTGTTTCATGTTCTTTTGACCGAGATTTTTCCCTGACCTCCTCCTGGCTGCGTAGCGCCGGATGAGGCAAAAGATTCATCAAATGATCGAGAGGGTTCCATGAATGAGGTCCAGTTTCAGTCTTCTCCCGCCTCCCTGCAGACACCGAACACCCAGCGGGGACTGATCTTTACCCGTCGCTTTACTACCGAGGGCGCGTCGCCCTATGACGAACTGCAATGGGAGAAGCGTACTGCGTCGATTACCGACAGTAAAGGCAACGCGATATTCGAGCAGAAGAACGTCGAAGTTCCGGCCGACTGGTCGATGACGGCGACGAATATTGTGGCCTCGAAGTACCTGCACGGGCATTTGGGCACGCCGGAGCGGGAGACGGGCGTGCGGCAACTGGTGGGGCGCGTGACTGAGGCTATCCGCGACTGGGGCGTGGCCGGCGGCTACTTTGCCACCCCCGCGGATGCGGCCATCTTCCACGACGAGCTGGCCCACATGCTGCTGACGCAGAAAGTGGCCTTCAACTCGCCGGTCTGGTTCAATGTGGGTTGTGACCGGCTGGAGCCGGATGCGGACGGCCAGAACTGGCATTGGGACCCGTCGACGGGCGGCGTGAAGTACTCCGCCTCCGGATATCGCAATCCCCAGTGCTCGGCCTGCTTCATCAACTCGGTGGACGACTCGCTGGACTCGATTCTCAGCCTGGCCAAGACCGAGGGGATGCTGTTCAAGTGGGGTTCGGGCACCGGAACCAACCTGTCGTCGATTCGCGGCTCGAAGGAGCAGTTGTCGGGTGGCGGCCAGGCCTCTGGGCCACTGAGCTTCATGCGCGGCTTTGACGCGTTTGCCGGGGTCATCAAGTCGGGCGGCAAGACGCGCCGCGCGGCCAAGATGGTGATTTTGAACGCCGACCATCCGGACATCATGGAGTTTATCGAGTGCAAGGCGAGGGAAGAGGCCAAGGCCTTCAGCCTGATCAAGGCCGGCTATGACGGATCGGGGCCGGATTCAGAGGCCTATTCGTCGATCTTCTTCCAAAACGCCAACAACTCTGTGCGGGTAAGCGACGAGTTCATGCGCGCTTACGAGAACGACGGCGACTATACCACCTACACGGTGAAGGGTCACGAGCCGGTGGCGACTTACAAGGCGCGGGACATCATGCGCAAGATTGCCGAGGCCACCTGGCTGTGCGGCGATCCGGGCATGCAGTTCGACACCACCATCAACCGCTGGCATACCAGCAAGAACACGGCGCGCATTCATGCGTCGAACCCTTGCTCGGAGTACATGTTCCTGGACAACTCGGCCTGCAATCTGGCGAGTTTCAACCTGATGAAGTACGTAACGCCGTCGGGCGTCTTTGACATTCCGGCTTTCCGGCACTCGATCTCCGTGGTTATCACGGCGATGGAGATCCTGGTGGACTACTCGGGCTATCCCACCGAGGCCATCGCGCGCAACTCCCACGACTACCGGCCGCTGGGGCTGGGCTACGCCAACCTGGGCGCACTGTTGATGGCCTTTGGGCTGCCCTACGACTCGAACGGCGGGCGCGACCTGGCCGCCGTGCTGACCGCCATTCTGTGCGGCCAGGCTTACATGCAATCGGCACTTGTGGCCGCCAACTGCCCGCCCATCGCCTCGGCCACCTCCCTGACCGCTTCAGTGGAGCGTCAGGGCGGGGCCTGCCCGGGGTTCTACGTCAACCGCGAGCCCTTCTTGGATGTGATCCGGATGCACCGCGCCGAGGTGAACAATATCGGCAGGTCGCGACAGAGCGGCGAGCCCTTTAATGTGCCCCAGCTCGACGCCCTGATCGACGCCAGCCGCGAGTGCTGGGACATGGCGCTGGGCTACGGTGAGCGCTACGGCTATCGCAACTCCCAGACCACGGTTCTGGCTCCCACGGGCACCATCGGCTTCATGATGGACTGCGACACCACGGGCATTGAGCCTGACCTGGCGCTGGTGAAGTACAAGAAGCTGGTCGGCGGCGGCATGATCAAGATTGTCAACAACACCGTTCCGGAAGCCTTGTTCAAGCTGGGCTATTCCGCCGACGAGGTGCATGGCATCGTCAGCTATATCGACGCCACCGGCACTATCGAGGGCGCGCCGGGGATCAAGCCCGAGCACCTGGCCGTCTTCGATTGCTCGTTCAAGCCCGCCAAGGGCACCCGGTCAATTCAATATATGGGGCACATCAAGATGATGGCCGCCGCGCAGCCGTTCCTCTCCGGCGCCATCTCGAAGACCGTCAACCTGCCTCAGGAAGCCACCATCGAGGACGTTGCCGAGGCATACGCCGAGAGCTGGCGCCAGGGCATCAAGGCCGTGGCCATTTACCGCGACGGATCGAAGGGAACTCAGCCGCTGAATACCAGCATGGACGCCAAGCGTGAGCCCTCACCGCTGGACGCGGCCGGAGCGCGCGTGTTGGCCCAGTTGGCGATCGGCGAGCCCGCCGTTGAAGCCGATCTAAAGGCTCTGGAGACGGGCATCGGTGGCACAATCGAGGTCTCGACCAAGCCGATAATCGCTGCAGCCAATGCCTTCCAATCCGCGTTGGACGAGATTGCAAAGGCTGCTGCCGTGCCCGTGCTGCAGCCCACGCCTGACGCTGCCGAGGAGTCCACTGCACAGGACCTGAACGGACCGCCCCGCGCTGTCCGCCACCGCCTGCAGGACGAACGCGCCTCGATTACGCATAAATTTTCCATCGCGGGCCACGAGGGCTATATCACCGTAGGCCTATATCCCAGCGGGCAGCCGGGCGAGATCTTCATCAAGATGGCCAAGGAGGGTTCCACGGTCTCCGGCCTGATGGACGCCTTCGCTACATCAATCTCGCTTGCCTTGCAGCACGGCGTTCCTCTCAAGGTTCTCTGCGAGAAGTTTGCCCACACCCGTTTCGAGCCTTCTGGCTGGACCGGCAATGAGCAGATTGGCTACGCCAAGAGCCTGATGGACTACATCTTCCGCTGGCTGCATCTGCGCTTCCTCTCCGGCCAGCAACTGTCGCTGTTTGCCAGCCTGGCTCCTCATGCGCCGGAACTGCCGACGCCGCCCAGCCTGATTCCCGACATTGAACCTGTGCAGGATTACAACGCGCTTTCGAATCGCCAAATGGGTCAGCTGGCCAAGGAAGTAGCCGACCGTCTCAACAGACTCGGCGGCTTCGGAATGGGCCATGGAGGCGGCGGGGGCATCGCTCCCGAGACGCAGGCCGCGCAGTCCGTTGCCGAGAACCCAAGCCGCGGACCGCAAATGGAAGACCGCGGCATTTATCACGTCGCTGAGGCCATGCGCGAGATGTATGTAATGGGTGACGCGCCCAGTTGCTCGGTGTGCGGCTCCATCATGACTCGCAACGGCAGTTGCTACCGCTGCATGGAGTGCGGCTCGACGAGCGGTTGCAGCTAGGTCTATGGCCGCATGAATTTGTGCTTTCCCACCCTTGCGGCAAAAACAAGTACGCCGCAAGGATGGGGCACCCACATTGGTGCTGCGACAAGCGGTCAGAGACCTAGTCTTTCAGCACCTGGTCGATCGTCTCGATGTCGACTAATCCCTTGCATCCGTAAATTGCGGGAAGCACGCGGTTAGCCGGGTAAGTGCGCCGCAACTCGGCGACCTTTTCCGTGCCGCAGCGGTAGGCCGGCAGATACATCCGGCCCAGCAGCGGATGGCGTCCCCATGCGCCGGACAATTTATCCGCGCGCTCTTCCGTGACCAGGAAATCGCGCCGCAGCGTGGCCGCAACTTCCGGCTGCGGTTTGCCTTCACCCCACGTGAGATAAGATGACTGATTCTTGGCGTCATCCTGGAGGAGGGCCAACAGCACGCCGACCTGCAGGTCTTCGTCCGGCAACTGGTCCACTTCGGTGACGCCATGCGCAATCAGAATCGCGTTGTTGGCGATTCCCTCGAAGAGCGTGGCGGCGCGGGTGTTCATGGTGAGGATGGTGGCCTCGAAGCCGGCCTTTCCGCGCACGTACAAGTCTTGCAGGTAGGCGAATGTGGTGACGTGGCCCGGCACGACCTCGTGGCTTATGAGTTGCTCGAACTCCGGATAAGAAATCTGCAGCGAAGCATTGATCTCGTAGTTGGCTTCGTATTGCGGAGAGTCGTCGGCGTTGCGCGCCCGTCCGATGTAGTTCATCGAACCGGAAAACCAGGCGTCCTTGATGGGTTGGAAGTCGATGTTTGCCCGCGGCACCCGCGCCAACTCCTTGGGAAGATAGGGCGACAGGTGCTTGGCGCTGAGATTATCAAAACGCGCGATCACGGCCGCGCTCAGAGCGCGCACAGTGGCCATCGGCGCCACACGTTCACGGCGCCATGCATCGACGGCCTCCAGCAACCCGCCGGCATTGGCAGAAGCATAGCCAGCGCGGCCCAGCAATTCAGCAACACGTTCGCGCTTTTTTTGTGGCTGAGAAGGCTCCGGCGGCCTGGCCGTTGACGCTTCGACGCACCGCGCATAGGGCACGGCATCGCCCTTGCCTGCGACTTCCATGGCCAGATCCCACATGGTATCGAGAGAATCCGCCATTCCAGTCAGATAGGCCTGGCGCAGCCCGCCCATCTTTTTCGCTTCCTGGCGAACTCCGTTGATGGCCTTGGGCAGGTCAATTGCTCGCAGGTACTCTTCGACCGCCTCGCGATTCTTAACCGAAACGCCGCCCAATTGCCGCAGTTGCGCGGCGGCGGGGTGCGTGTAGGCTGCGGGCAACGGGAAATCGGAAAACCATGAATCGGCGATGAAGCGGCCCACGCCTGAGGGATTCATCACGTCACCACCCCAGAGCGTGTCAATGCCCAAAACAGCGTCAGCGATAAACTTATCTGCTTGATCCATCACTTACACCTTCTCCTTCTTTGTAGAACGAAACCAGACGTAGAAACAGAGGCACACAAACAGCAACGCGGAAACCGACTGCGAGACGGCGTCATTTGAATAGAACGGAGTGGTAATCCGATCAGCGCTATACCAGGGGAAGAGGTGCAGAGCGGCGCCAAAGACGCCACCCAGCGCGCCACCGGCCATCAGTCCTGAGGCCAGAATAACGCCGCGCTCGCGAATTCTGCTCCCCTGTTCGCCGCCGGTTTTTTCGGACCGCTTGTTGATGAGGTGCGAGAGGATGCCGCCGGCAAGAACGGGCGAGGTAAGTTCCAGCGGAAGGTAGATTCCCAGGGCAAAGACCATGGAAGACTTGCCCAGCATCTCCAGGATTATCGTAATGATGGCGCCGATGCCGAAAAGCATGTAGGCGACCGGCTGGCGGCTCATGAATCCCACCACGAGAGCCTTCATGATGGCAGCCTGCGGCGCCGGCAGAAATCCAGGGCCGGTGTCTCCGAATTGATAGACCTGGGCCAGCAGGACGATGGTCAGTCCGGCGGTGATGGCGGCGGCAATGACGCCGATGAACTTCACTTTCTGCTGGGCCGCAGGCGTGGAGCCGAGCCAGTAGCCGGCTTTCAGGTCAGTGATGAACTGCCCGGAGACGCACAAGGCGGTGCAGACCATGCCGGCGATTGCCATCACGAAGAACATTCCCGTGTCTCCCGAGAGACCAAAGTTCAGCAGCACCACAGCGGAGATGATGATGGTGAGCATGGTCATGCCGGAGGCGGGATTGTTGGCCGTGGTGGCAATGGCGTTGGCGGCCACCGAAGTGAAGAAGAACGAGAAGATCAGCGTAAGCACCAGGCCGAGACCCAGCACCGTCCAGGAGACCTGAAGGCGTCCAAAGAAAATGGCCACTGCGATGGAGCTGACGATCACGCCGAGAAGAATGGAGATGATGGAAATATCGCGGTCAGTGCGCTCAGTGGCCGCAGCCTCGCCGTGGCGGAAGGTGCGCAGCGCAATGCCGAAGGAACCTGCAACCACGCGCAGCGACTTGAGAATGCCGATGATGCCGGCGGTGGCTATGGCTCCCACGCCGATGAAGCGCACGTAATTGCGCACGATCTCCGCCGCGGTCATCTGCGCGATGGGAATTGCGGAGGGATAAGCAGCCGCGTTGATGTGGCTGCCGAAGTACCAGATCAACGGGACCAGAACAAAGCTGGTAAGAACACTGCCGGCGCAGAAGACCATTGCGCTGCGCAAGCCCATCACATAGCCCAGTCCGAGAATGAACGTGACGGCATCGAATTTGAAGACCATGCGGCCCTTGTCGGCGAGGGAACGCATTACCGGCACAAACTGGAAGTCGAGATACTCCTTCCAGACATGGAATGTGGTGACGAAGAAGTCGTACGCGGCGGCGATGCCGGTTGCCTGAAGAAGCAGTTTGGCCTGCGAGCCGCCTTTTTCGCCGGTGACGAGTACTTCGGTGATAGCGGTCGCTTCGGGAAACGGCAATTGGCCGTGCATCTCGCGCGTGAAATAGCGGCGCAACGGGATCAAAAAGAGAACGCCCATGCAGCCGCCGGCCAGGCAGATGAATATGGTCTGCACCGGATGCGGATCGAGGTGAAGAATGTAGAGCGCGGGCAGGGTGAAGATGGCACCGGCCACCACGCTGCCCGAGGCCGCGCCGATGCCGGTGATGATGACATTTTCAAGCAGCGAGGTGCGGCGCTTGTATACGCGCGCCAGACCGATGGCGAGGATGGAGATAGGGATGGCAGCTTCCATCCCCTGGCCGACCTTCAGTCCCGAATATGCTGAAGCGACGGAGAAGATCACGCAAAGCACGACGCCCCAGAAGATTGATCGGAATGTCAGCTCCGGTTCTTTGGCAGTTGAGGGAATGATGGGCTGGAAAGATTCGCCGGGTTTCAACGGGCGGTAGGCATTTTCTGGAAGAGAGGCCGGTTCGTTTTCGTTCATCAATCTAAAATCCCCTGTCGGAGGCGATCCCTGGCCCGGTTCCAAGGGCATCCTGGCGGGTGCCAATTCAGACCGGCTTTGGGTTCACTTTAAGCCCGCAGTACACCATACACTCTACCAACGGCCCGGAGTCAAATCGGGCGAGAATGGGAGCATTCGGCGGGAGGCTATCTCGTCTGAAAGGCAGGCACTTGCACGCCTTTACGGCTTGCGGCTGATGGCGGGGGATTTGGTTACGGCCGACTGCTTGCGCAGCGGCACAATGGCTCCGGCGCCGGGCGCGGCCTGCGAGAAGCGCGCCAGCATCTCGGTGCGCACGTACTCGACGAAGCTCTGCATCTGGCGGTTCATCTCTTCCATGCGCTCGCGCATCTGCAGGATGATGGCGATGCCGGCGATGTTGACGCCGAGGTCGCGTGCGAGGTTGAGGATGAATTCGAGGCGCTCTATGTCCTCGTCGGTGTAGAGGCGCGTGTTGCCCTCAGTGCGCGACGGCTTCAGCAGGCCCTCGCGCTCATAGAGGCGCAGGGTCTGGGGATGGATTTCGTACATCTCGGCTACCGCCGAGATCATGTACGCGCCTTTGGACTTGCGTTTTGCCGCCATGCTGAGTCAGACCCCGAGCTCAACCGAATCGTAGCACCTGAACCCATTCTCCGCGCCACTTTGATTCAGCGAAAATGCTATAGCCGCTCTCCGAGGCGATCAGCCCAGAAACGAAGAAAACCAACCGGCGTATGATCCATGGGAGCCTGAACCGCCAGATGGGGAGAGATCATCATTCTCTTTCCTGAGCCGCGAGCAATCGAGCAGTTGAAACTGACGTGCTCGCAGACTTTTGCCTCGTCGGGCGCGCGATAAGACCCGAGGCGATAATCGCGCGCGCGATAAAGACAAAAACCGTTGAACGACGACGCGCAAAGAACGGGGCCGCAGCCCGTCATCCTCTGCTGGATGCGATAAATGCGGTTCTGGTGAAAACGGTAATAGCTCCATGGCCTTCTCTTTGCCGCTTCAATCTCGCAGCTGAGATTTTCCAGGAACTCAAAGCCCTCGGCGCGGAGCGACAGCAGATCGTAGTAGACCGGGCGCGAGGTTGCGCCGACGGCAAACAGATAGGGGTTCGAGCGAAGGCTCGCACTGGCGGCTCGAACGGCCCCCGGCGGTGGCGGAGCAGCCATTACATTGTCGAGATCGGCGACGCAGACAAACTCTTCGCGAAACCCGCGCGCCAGTGCCGCATCCGCAAGAGCCTGACGCCCCACTGCCATGCGTCCCAAACGGCTCGCCGCGTTCGCCATAAACGCGGTATCAAGCAAGGCAATCCTGGGTCCAGCGGCCTGTTCAATCAGTGAGCGCGTCGCGTCAGACGAGCCATTTTCCCCAATGATCGCCGAACAGGCAAATCCATTGCCGTCTAATTGCTTGAGATAGGTAAAAAAAACGGGCAGAGTCCTGGCGCAATCGCGTGCCATGCAAAGGAAGAGAATTCCTGTAGCCGGCTCCGCGCCGCCGTCGCCCTGCGGCTGCTCATTCGTCTCCAGGCTTGCTGCCATCAGCTGCCACGCCTCCTTGAAACCGTGCCAGGAAACCGTGCTTGCGGCATCCGGTTGCACAACCCATTCCCTGGCCCGACGCTCACAGCTGCTCGAACAGCGCGGCGCGCGGGTCGTGGTCGTTTAGTCGGGCCAGTTCGCGCATGATTTCGCGGCTGCGTTCGTCGTTGAGGTGCGGCACCATCACTTCGACGGTTACAATCTGGTCGCCGCGCTGGCCGGGGCGCTGCGCATTCTCCACGCCGCGTTCTCTCATGCGCAGCTTTTGCCCGCTCTGTGTGCCGGGAAGAATCTTCAACTGCGCGCGGCCGTCGATGGTGGGTACATCCACCTTGGCTCCCAAAGAGGCTTCAGGCACGGTTACCGGAACGGTGAGATGAATGTCGTCTCCCGAGCGCGTGAAGACCGGGTGCACACCCGTGCGGACAATGAGGAAGAGGTCGCCGGGCGCGCCGCCGTTCACCCCGGCGTTGCCTTTACCTTGCAGGCGAATCCGCTGGCCATCGCGCGTGCCGGCCTTGATGCGAAACTCGACCGCCTCGCTGCGGTTGACCAGGCCCTCGCCGCGGCAGGTGGCACAGATATCGGTCGTGTGGCCGGTGCCGTTGCATCGCGGGCAGGGAATGTTGAACTTCATGCGCCCGCCCATCTGCGTCACCTGGCCCGTGCCTTTGCATTCCGGGCACTGCATGGGCCCGCCGCTGGATGCCTGGCCATGGCAGGTGGGGCATACCTCCTGGCGATGCACGTCGAGCCGCGCCTGACCGCCGCGGATGGCCGTCCAGAAATCCACTGTGGCCTGGTATTCGAGATCGGTGCCCGGCTGCGGGCCGCGCGGGCGCTGCGGCTGCTGCGCCCCGGTGAAGATGCCGGAAAAGATGTCTTTGAAGCTGCCCCACGATGCCGAACCGGAGCCTGCTTGCTGACCCTGATGCACCCCCGGACCGCTCTGGAAACCGGAAAAGTCGAAGCCGCCGAAGTCTACCGGCATACCGTGGCCCGAGCTTTGCCGCGCATAAGCCTCGGCCTGCGCGGGGTCGATCTGGTCGGAGTAGAAGCCCACCTGGTCGTAGACCTTGCGCTTCTTCTCGTCACTGAGCACGTCGTTAGCCTCGGAGATCTCCTTGAACTTCTCCTCGGCCTGTTTGTCACCGGGATTGACGTCGGGATGATAGCGCCGCGCAGCCTTGCGGAAGGCCTTGCGAATCTCCTCGGGCGTGGCCGTCTTCTTCACGCCAAGTGTGCCGTAATAGTCTTTATTCGTCGTCGTGGGCATGGTCGCCTTTGGAATCTGTCTTGGTTACGCGCTGATAATTGTCATCCATTTTTTTGACGCTGCACGCTCCATCTCTCGTTTCTGAGAGGTGGAAGACCGCAAATCACGCAACCTGCCGGGCTTTCAAATGTCCGGTCTCGGTGCGCGGCGCGGGAAATATCTCCACCTCGATGCGGGCAATCGCTTGCCGGCTGGCCAGCGCCAGATCGTAGGACATCTGCATCTTCATCCAGAAATCTGGCGTGGTTCCAAAATACCGCGCCAAACGCAGCGCCGTGTCCGCCGTAATTCCGCGGCGCTCGCGCACAATCTCAGAGATGCGCGTAACAGGCACTCGCAAGGCAAGGGATAAAGCATTGGCCGAAAGGCCCAGCGGCAGAAGAAAATCCTCGCGCAAAAATTCGCCCGGGTGAATCGGCACGCCCCTAACCTCGTGTTTTCGCGGAATACTCATGGCCGGTTCTCCTTAGTGATAATCAACAATCTCCACATCCCAGGCGTCGTCGCCGTCCCAGCGAAAGCATACCCGAAACTGATCATTAATTCGGATGCTCCACCAGCCCTTCCGGTTGCCTTTCAGCTTTTCCAATCGGTTGCCAGGAGGATTCTGCAAGTCCTCGACCGCCGAGGCAAAATCCACTGCCTGCAATCGGCGAGCCGCAACCCTGGCGATCTTCGTCCATCGCCGGCTCTTTCCGGTCAAGAAGACCGCTTCCGTTTCGTCGTCGGCAAATGACTGAATCATGCTTAACGTTTATCGTAACACGGGAAACGGTCAATCCGGCAATTCTTACTTATGCCTGCCCGCTTCAGCTTCAAAACCGACCAAGCACCGGATCGCGTGCCAGACATAGGCCTTTTCTGCAAGCCGTCTGCCGGAGTTCGAAAAAATTCCTCGGCAAAGGCTCAGACAAGAGCGCGCAGATTGAAAACCGCTCAGAATCCCGGCGAACTGAATCGGAATATTACGCCAGTGATTTGGCTATAAATGGAATTCGTCGCGTAATTTATTGATAATAAACAGGATAACGAAGAATAATATGCGAAGCGAAGTTTGGAATGTCCCGCTGAATGATTTCGTTGCGGCAGGGCGATCAATCGGCGGCGACGGCTTTTCTTGCGGCAGCTAGGGCGGGTTGTCTGACGGCGCCGGGCCTGGGGATGGCGTCGAGGTCAACCTTGCCATCGGCTAACTGCATGAGGAAATCCTGAGCAGCGAAGGATTTCTGGTCCCTGAGCAGCTTGCTGGCGCGGATGTAACTGCCATCGGGCTGTTGCAAGCGAGCCTTGAAGGTGTCGGCCAGATACGCGGGCAGAATCTCGTCGTGAATGCGGGCTAGTGCGGCTGGGTCGCGAACCGGAAAGACCACCTCGCAGCGCTCAAAGAGGTTGCGCGGCATCCAGTCGGCGGAGCCCATGTAGATTTCATCGTTTCCGCCGTTTGCGAAGTGGAATATGCGCGAGTGTTCGAGGAAGCGGCCGACGATGGAGCGGACCCTGATTCTTTCTGATAGGCCTTTGACGCCGGGGCGCAGCGTGCAGAGGCCGCGAATGATCAGGTCGATTTCGACGCCTGATTGCGAGGCCTGGTAGAGCGCCTCGATGACCGAAGGCTCGAGCAGGGCGTTCATCTTGGCGACTATGTGGGCGGGGCGTCCAGCCTGGGCGTGCTCACTCTCGCGGCGGATTAGTCCCAGGAAGCTTTCGGCCATGGTGAGTGGCGCTACCAGCAGCGGCCGGTAGTCGTCGATTTCGGCGTGTGCGGTGAGGTAGTTGAAGACCATGTGGACACGCTCGGTTATCTGCGGATCAGCGGTAAGCAGGCTCAGGTCCGTATAGAAACGGGCGGTGTCGGGGTTGTAATTGCCGGTGCCCAGATGGCAGTAGCGGCGGGTTGGGCCATCCTCGTCGCGACGCACCAGCATGGCCAGCTTGCAGTGAGTCTTGAGGCCGACGACGCCGTGGAAGACCTGCACGCCGGCGTCCTCCATACTGCGCGCCCAGCGGATGTTGGAGGCCTCGTCGAAGCGGGCCATCAGCTCGACCACCAGCGTCGCCTCCTTGGTGGATGCGGCCTCAATGAGCGCCGAAAAGACAGGCGAGTCGTGGCTGGTGCGATAGAGGGTCTGCTTGATAGTGACTACGGCGGGGTCTTCCGCGCCCTGCTGAATGAAATTCACCACCGGGTCGTAGGAATCGTAGGGGTGGTGGAGGAAGATGTCGTGGCGGCGCAACTCGTCGAAGATGTTGGCGGACTTGCGGCTCAGCTTGAAAGACCTTGGGGTGAACGGCGGAAATTTCAGATCCGGCCGGTGCACGTCCTCATAAAAGAACATGAGCCGCGAGAGGTTCACCGGGCCGTCGCCGCGCAGGACCTGATCCTCGTCCAGCTCGAAGTTGACCCTCAGCCGCTCGACAATCTCCTCGTCGGCAGCGGTCTCGATTTCCAGGCGCACCGCGTCGCCCTTGCGGCGGTTGTGGAGCTCGACGCGAATGGTTTCGAGAAGCGAGCGCGCTTCCTCTTCTTCGAAGTAGAGGTTGGAGTTGCGCGTAACGCGGAAGGCGGCGCGGCATAGCACCTCGTAGCCGCGATACATGCCGCTGAGGTTATGCGCGATGAGATCCTGCAAAAGCAGGTAGTCGTATGCGCCCTCGGCGCCGGGCAGGCGGACAAAACGAGGCAGAGCGCGGGGTACCGTGACGACGCCCAGCACTTGAGGGCCGGAGCTGCGCCGCTTGCGCCGCAGCAGTAGCGCCAGGCAGAGAGCCTTGTTGAGCACGCGCGGGAAGGGATGGGCCGGGTCAATACTGATGGGCGTCAGGAGGGGGTCAACTTCGCGCTGAAAGTAGCCCTGGGCAAAGGCGCGGGCCTTTTCGTCCAGCTCCTCCCACTCCAGCAGCCGGACGCGCTGTTTGCGCAATTCGGGCAGAAGCTGCTCATTCCAGCAGCGATACTGCGCGTCCACAAAGCTGTGAATTTCGGCGGTCAGCACGGCGAGGGATTCGTCGGGGCGCAGGCCGTCGTAGCCCGGTTCGCGGTAGCCGTCCTCGATGCGCTGCATCAGGCCGGCCTGGCGAACTTCAACGTACTCGTCCAGATTGTTGCCCGTGATCGCCAGGAACTTCACCCGCTCCAGCAGCGGGTTGGCCGGGTCTTCGGCTTCTTCGAGCACACGCCGGTTGAACTGCATCCAAGAGTGGTCCCTGCCGTTGAAGAGCTTTTGTTTCTGTGTCGTTCGGGCCATTGCGTCCGTTCTGTGCGCCGTAGTTGGCAGTCTACAGCTTTTTGGAAAAACAGGGAAGGCGAAGAACAGGGAACAGGGAATAGGGAACAGGGAATAGGGACTAGGGACCAGGGACTAGGGAATAGGGGCAAAGAGAAGGGAATAGGAAGTAGGGACCAGGGACTAGGGAATAGGGAACCGGGCGCGCTAAAAGGGCTGTGTGCGGGAGGAGAGGGTTTTTTGCGCAAAATTGGGCAGATTCGCGAAAGCGCGGTCAGCTTTCCTTGCGGTAGAGCATGTCGCGGATGGTTCGCCTTCTGGCTTCGTTCATTTCGCTCTCGGCTTTGCGGGCGTCGGGGTCCTGGGGGCTATTTTCGTCGGGTTCGGCGGCCTCGGGTTCACTGCACGAGGGACAGCGGTTGGCGAAGCCGGGCTTGTTCGGGTGCAGCTCGAACTCCTGGGAGCAAATGACGCAGGTTTTGATCGGAAAAGCCATACAAAAATATGATAACGCGAACGATTTTTACTTGCCAATTTCGCTGCGCCGGAGTTTCGGGAATGAAAGTAGAATGGGTGCCATTGAGTTCCAAAGAAAAATCAGGGGCTGCAATACGGTGAAAGCAACTGAAAGTGATGAAGTGAAGAGCTTCCGCTTTCTGGAACCGTTTCAGACCATACGGCATGGCCCATCATAGCTCGCTACGACCCGCTCATCGCGATGAGACCGCGATGAACGGGGCACAGCTTCTCAAGTCACGGGGTTACTTTCGGGGTTGATGAGCGGGCCGCCTACCACAGCTCACTACGACCCGCTCATCGCGATGAGACCGCGATGAACGGGGCACAGCTTCTCAAGTCACCGGGTTACCTTCGGGTTGATGAGCGGGCCACCTGCCGGGATTGACCAGCGTGGCCCGGGGGGTTGAGGATAAAGATTGAGAGCGCTTGCTTTATTCCCCGGAAGATGAAGTATCTTTGACTCGCTGAGCTCGCTCATAAGGAGGGTCCCAATGCCCCCAGAATCCAATCTGCCGAAGGAGAGCGCGACCCCGCCTCGGTCGATCCTTGCCGAAGCCGAAGCCTTTTCCAAGCGGGTGCACGGGCTGATGAATGGCCATCCCAAGGATGAGGCAGCGGTGCCCAAAGCCATCGCCGGCATGGATGACGATGTGGATTTGATGGCCGCGCGACTCTACAGCATGGCCTCGATGCTGGTGGGCGAGGGCGAGCAGAGCGTGCGGCTAGTAGAGAGTGCGATCGCCAATGCGGAGGTTTCTGCTTGCCACGACCTGGAAGAAGCGCGCAAGAGCGGCCGGCGGGCGCTGGTTGCCGCGGCGCTGGACCTGCTCGCAAATCGCAACCCCGGAAGCCTGGCCGCGCCCGATGGACTGGAGCCGGCCTCAACCTGCATCGAGGACGACGATCTGGTCTCGGCGGGCATTTCGACCGCTGAACTAGAAAAGATGATCGCCGGGCCAGAGCGCGACCGGGTGCGAAGCTGGCTGGAAAGCCTGCCCACGGCGCAGCGCACGGTTTTTGTGCTGCGCGCGGTGGCAGGGTTCACTGCCCCTGAGACTGCCATGCTGCTGCAAATCCATGGTGAAGCGCACGCCGCCGGATGGATGCCGGAAACAGTGCGCGAGGTCTTCCGCCAGGGACTCTGTTCACTGGCTTCGCAGCTGCTGCACGCGTCGGCACGATAAAGGACCAGGGACAAAGGAACTAAGAGACTAGAAATCATCTCATAAACCCTGCGGGCCCCAAATACGACATCCCTCGGGGGCTAAAGCGCCCCGCCCTTTGCGGCTTTTTGCGGCACGGCTGAAGCCGTGCCCTTTCAAAGCCGGTTTATGAGATGGGCTGTAGGAATGGTGTTATGTGCAATTCTCCGCGACCTCCTTTCTTCTCCGTACTGGTAAATAAGCGGGGAGCGGCACCCCGATTTCGCAATCCGGACAGGCGTTTGCGGCGGAGCCGAGCCCCCTGGCCCATCGATTCGATACACTACATATACGAACCCTGCCGGACGCTTTTCGCATCCATTAGAGAGCGAACAATTTCAGGGTCAGCAGTGCTTCACTGAGAGTCGAACGGTCTAGATGCCCTCAAATATTTCAAACAACAGCTCGATTCGGCCCACTGCCTGCGCCCTGGCGCTGGGGCTGATGGTGCTGGCTCCTCTTGGGCTGGCCGGGCAGACGCCGCCCAGCGCATTGATGCAACCGACTGCGTCAAGCTTTCAAGGCAGCGTGGCAAAGGGTGAGGTTTCGGCGCAGCCCATAGACCTCACGCTCGACGACTCCATCCAGCGGGGGCTGAAGACCAATCTGGGCGTGATTCTGAGCAGCGCGCAGACGGCAGCGGCGCGCGGCGAGAGGCTGAGCCAGTTGCAAGCCCTGCTGCCCTCGGTGGACGGCAGCATCAAGGAAACGGTGATGCAGGTGGATTTGCCCGCCGAGGGGTTGCGCATTCCCGGCTTTCCTACCGTCATCGGACCTTTTGGATTTACCGATCTGCGGGCTTCGTTGACTTGGTCTCTGATCGATGTGGCTTCGCTGCGCCACTACTTGGCCGCGCGCCACAACTTTGCCGCTGCGCAATTGTCGGCCGAGGATGCGCGCGAGATGGTGATGCTGGTGGCGGGCAACGCATACCTGCTGGCGCTGGCCGACGAGACCCAGGTTGCCAGCGTGGAAGCGCAGGTTGCCACTGCCAAAGTATCGCTTGACCAGGCGGTTGCCAATCACCAGGCCGGGACCGCGCCATTGCTCGATGAGCTGAGAGCGCGGGTGGATTACCAGTCGCTCGAGCAGCAGTTGATTGTGGCCAAAAACGCTCTGGAGAAGGACAAGCTGGCCCTGGCGCGAACGATTGGGATTCCTCTGGCGCAGAGCTTCGATTTGGCCGACAAGGCGCCCTACGCGGCCTTCGACGAGATTGATGTGGATAAAGCCATCCGCGAAGCCCACGCCAACCGCAAGGACCTGGCGGCGATGGTGGAGGAGGCCAAAGCGGCCGAGGAGCAGCGCAAGGCGGCTACCGCCGACCGGCTGCCCACACTCGCCTTCAATGGCGACTACGGCGACATTGGTGTGAATCTGAAGACCTCGCACGGCACCGGCGACGCAACGGGCACGCTCAGCGTTCCGCTTTTCAGGGAGTACGGGCTGCGCGGCGAGGCACAGGTGGCCCAGGCGCAACTGGACACGGCGCATGCTCAACTGAGCGACAAGAACGCGCAGGTGGACGCCGATGTGCGCGATGCTCTGCTGGACATTGCCGCAGCGCAGAAGCAGGTTGAGGTTGCCGGGTCGAGCGTGGCCCTGGCAACTGAGGCGCTCAGCGAGGCACAGCAACGCTACGCGAATGGCGTGAGCGATAATCTGGCAGTCAGCCAGGCCCAGCAATCCGTGGCCCAGGCCAACGATCAATACGTGACCAGCCTCTACCGGCACAATGTAGCCAAGCTCAGCCTAGCTCGTGCCCTGGGAGCAGGCGAGAACTACAAGAATTATCTGGGAGGAAAGTAACCGTGGCGGATTTTACTCCAACACCATCCCCATCCGAGCAGGACGCAGAGATTGAGAGCGCGCAGCCGAACTCCCGCCGCAGAGGCATCATCATCGCCGTGGTTTTGGTGCTCGCTCTGGTTGCCGCCGGCCTCTGGTGGCGCTCGACCTATAGCGAGAGCACTGATGACGCGCAGGTGAACGGCCACCTGATCCAGGTGAGTGCGCGCATCGCCGGCCAGGTCGCCAAGGTTTACGTGGATGAGAACCAGGTAGTGAAGGCGGGCGACACGATTGCCGAACTGGACCCGGCGGATTATCAAGTTGCGGTGGAGAACGCCGAGGCCGCTCTGGCGAGCGCCCAGGCCAACGCCGCGGCGGCCAACGTGAATGTGCCGATTACCACCGTGAATACCGGCAGCAATCTGCGCTCGGCCGGCGCCGATGTGAGCGGTTCTCAGGCGGGCGTTGGGCAGGCAGAGAAGCAACTGGATTCAGCGCACGCTCGCGTGACCGAGGCCCAGGCCAACTTTACGAAGGCGCAGGCCGATCTGGAGCGCTACAAGCCGCTGGTCGAAAAGGACGTCATCAGCAAGCAGCAGTTTGACGCCGCCGTGGCCGCAGCCGACTCGACCAGGGCCGCCGTGGCCGACGCCCGCGCCAACGAGCAGGCTGCCGTTGACGCAGTGAAGGTTGCCCTCGAGCGCGAGACCCAGGCCCAGGCCGGGTTGAAGTACGCCGAGACCGGCCCGCAGCAGGTGGCCGCGCAGAGTGCCCGCGCCAAGCAGGCTCAGGCCCAGGTCGAGCAGGCCCAGGCCCAGCTCGATCAGGCCAAACTCAACCTGAGCTACACGAAAATCGTGGCTCCGGAGGCGGGCATCATCACCCGCAAGAGCGTCGAGATCAACCAGAACGTCGCCCCGGGGCAAAACCTGCTGATGCTGGTTTCTCTTGAGGGTTTGTGGGTCACGGCCAACTTCAAGGAGACGCAGCTTCGCCACATGTCCTCCGGTCAGGCTGTCGAAATCGAAGTGGATTCGACCGGCAAGACTTATCACGGCAAGGTAACTCAGATTGGCGGCGCCACCGGCTCGGTGCTCTCGCTGTTTCCGCCGGAAAATGCGACGGGCAACTACGTGAAGGTGGTGCAGCGCATCCCGGTGCGTGTCGACTTTACTGACCTGGCAAACGAAGACCCAAGCCACGAACTGAGGCCGGGATTGTCGGTCGAGCCCAAGGTAAAGGTGAAGTAAGAAACAGCCTCGAGCTTCAGGCTTTTTGCCCCCGGCCTTGAAACAAAGGCTGGGGGCTTTGTCTTTCCGGTAGTTAGCGGTGCAAGGTTTCAAGGGCAGCGAACAGTACGCGCGGATCGTGCTGGCCCTTGTAAAGCGGAGAAGGCTTCTTATCCAGTTTCAGCAGGGAATACACGGCGATCTGCGCCGATCGCACCGAGTACTCCACGGTGAACACAACGTCGTCTGGAAGCTCGGCAAACTGGCCCAGGAAGGCAAGGTTTGTCGATCCCCTGGGTACGACATCGGGACGGTCTCCGGCCTTCCTCACCAGAAACTGACTTGTGACATAAGGCATCATGCAGGGAATCACGTTCGCCGTTTGAAGGATCTTCTCCTTGTGTTCATCGAACTTCAGGTGACCGATCAACTCTTCGAGAATTTCTTTCCCCGTACATTCCGCCATGGTCTTCTTGACGTACTGCCCAACCCTGTCATGGAACAAGCCGTAGCCCCAGCAGACGAAAGTGTTCTCGGGCTGACTCTTATAATATGGCTGACGATAGATAGACAGGGTAAGCAGCCAGTTAGAGTCCTTGAAAGTTATCAGGCCGCCCTTGCCTGGTTCACTTCCGCTGAACTGTTGCATCAACTGGAAGAAGGTTGGATCGTTCAACGTCACCGTGAACGACTCCCAGGAAGACTCGTCGATGTGGCTGTCGAACGCTGCCGGGTTGCCGAATTCCGGACGCCCGGCGGCAATCGTCTCCCACAGCCGCCATGCACCGCTTCGCTTTCCGCGCTCCATCGCCGGCGCCTTGGTCATCGAGCCGAAGGACTTATCGGCAGTCATGGAACCATTGGTGACAAACACCAGGTCGCCCTTCTCCACCGGAATCTCTCCTTCGGTTCCGGAGACGGAGAATTGAATCGAACTCACGGTGATCTCACTGCCCGCGGTCTTGAAGCCCAGATTGGTCACCTGCGTCTCCATGCGGAATTCGACTCCCCTGTCTCGAAGCCAGTTGACCAGCGGAACCGCCATCGAGTCGTACTGGCTGTAACGCGTCCGTAAGATACCTTCCTGGGTATCGATGGTCGAGAAGTGATGGACGAATCTCAGCAGATAGCGCCTGAACTCGATCGCGCTGTGCCACCTTTCAAATGCGAACAAAGTGCACCATTCAAACCAGAAGTTAGTATGGAAGAAACCGGGGGCGAAACAGTCCGTAATGCGCTTTGAATCCAACATGGATTCGGGTTTCACGATTAGCGCAACCAGGTCGATGCGGTCTTTCTCGCTGAAACCCATCTTATGAAACTCGGTGATCTTTCCTTCCCCATTCACCAGCCGGGCCTTGTTATACCACAAGGCATCTTTCTCGGCCAGGTCGGTTTCCTGCTTCACCGTCAGGTTCGGGTCGCTCGCGGATGGAATGAACGAGCAAAGGTCGAAGGTGGCGTTGTACTTGTGTTCAAACATGCGGCCGCCGCTCATGAAATAGCCGTCCTTCGCCGTTCCATGCGCATCCAGGGCGCCGCCAAACTCAGTGGATTCCTCGAAGATGATGATGTCGGCTCCGTTAATATTGCCATCGTGAATCAGATAGGCCGCGCCGGCCAGCGATGCGATGCCGCTTCCTACAAAATAATATTTGCTCATTTCAACCTCTTAGGGAGTTAGAAAAACTCCGGTCGTTGTCCGTGGAGTAACTTTCAGTCAGTCCGCTGCTTATAGCGGGGAGACCATTTCTTGCGCCCTAGTCTCAGATTCTTCCTATTCCGATCTTCAGGCCGAGCAGAATAGACCACCGGGGAGAAGCGGGACTAGGGACTGCCAGGATAGCCGGTGTCGCGCTGAAAACTGCTCCACCGTATAAACTGATTGCAGTCCCGCGATGAAAGACGCCATTTACGTATCGAAGGAAAACTACCTCAAGGCCATCCTTGAAGCCGAGGCCGAGGGGCGCGAGGTGATTCCGGCCCTGCTGGCCCATTGGCTTGAGGTTTCGGCGCCGGCGGTGACCATGGCGCTCAAGCGGCTCAAGCGCGATGGCTTTGTGGAGGTGGGCGCGGACGGCATCGTGCGGCTGACTGCGACCGGCCGCGAGACCGCCTATCGCACTGCCCTGCGCCACCATCTCATCGAGCGCATGTTGACCGAGATCTTCGGCATGGAGTGGCACGAGATTCATGAGGAGGCCGAGCGGCTGGAGCACGCGGTCTCGCCGGCCTTTGAAGCCAAACTCAAAGAAAAACTGGGCGAGGGCGGCGCCTGTCCGCACGGCAACCAAGTGCTGCCCGAGAACCCTGCGGAGCGCAAGAAGCGCGGCGAGATTCAATTGTCGGATGCTGTCGAGGGCCGGCGTTACACGGTCATCAGCCTGCACGAGCGCGACCCCAAACTCCTGCTTTTTTTGCACAGCAACGGCATTGGTCCCGGCCAAAGTCTGCGCGTGGTGAGCCAGAATTACGACAAAACCGTTTCAATTGAGCTACCTGCGGGAATTTCGATCCTGGGCCATCCGGCAGCGGAGGCGGTCTGGCTGCGGCCGGAAACTGGACGGTAATTAAATTTAAGAGAATATGTTAACCATAGTTAACTAGTTGTGGCATACTCGTTTATATGAGCGTTACGGCCGAAGTCCCCTTGCCCGTAATCCCAGGCCTCGCGCCGGGCCCCGAGCACCAGACGCCTTCGCTGGGAGAGGTTCATGCAACGGTGAGCGTCTCACGGTCGCCGCAGTATTGGCGGCGGCTGCTGGGTTTTCTCGGTCCTGGATTCCTGATTTCCGTCGGCTACATGGACCCCGGCAACTGGGCCACGGACATTGCCGGCGGCTCGCGCTTCGGCTACACGCTTCTGTTTGTCATCATGGCCTCGAACCTGATGGCCGTCCTGCTGCAAAGCCTGAGCCTCAAGCTGGGCGTGGCTACGGAGCGCGATCTGGCGCAGCTCTGCCACCAGAGCTACGGCCCCAGGGTGAGCTTTGCGCTGTGGGTCGGCGCCGAGATCGCCATCGCCGCCTGCGACCTGGCCGAGGTGGTCGGCTCGGCCATTGCCCTGAACCTGCTCTTCCACATTCCGCTTTTTTACGGCGTGCTCATCACCGGGCTGGACGTGCTGCTGATTCTTGTGATCCAGCGCTGGGGGTTCCGCTACGTGGAGGCGCTGGTTATCACGCTCATCGGCACCATCCTGGGCATGTTTGGCGTGCAGATGTTTCTTTCCAAACCGGATTACTGGCCGGCGCTTCACAGCCTTTTCATTCCCTCGACCGCGATTGTCACCAATCCCGCCATGCTCTACATCGCCATCGGAATTTTGGGTGCAACGGTGATGCCGCACAATCTTTATCTGCACTCCTCGATTGTGCAGAGCCGCAAATATGAGCGCACGCCGAAGGGCAAGCGCGAGGCCATTCACATGGCCAACATTGACTCCTTCCTGGCGCTCACCCTGGCGCTGTTTGTGAATGCGGCGATTTTGATTGTGGCGGCTGCGGTCTTCAATCGCCGCGGCATGTACGACGTGGCTGCCATTCAGGACGCGTACAAACTGCTCAGCCCGCTGGTGGGCGCGGCCGGCGCCAGCACCCTGTTTGCCATTGCGCTTCTGGCCAGTGGGCAAAACTCCTCGATAACCGGCACGCTGGCCGGGCAGGTGGTGATGGAGGGCTTCATCCACCTGAGGGTTTCGCCCTGGCTGCGCCGGCTTATCACGCGCTCGCTGGCCATCATTCCCACCATTATCGTGGTCGCGGTCACCGGCGAACAGGGCACGGAAAAGCTGCTGATACTCAGCCAGGTAATTCTGTCGTTGCAGTTGAGCTTTGCCGTGGTGCCGCTGGTGCTGTTCACCGGCAACCGAAAAATGATGGGCGAGTTTGTAAACGCCTCCTGGCTGAAGGCGCTCGCCTGGTTCGTCGCTGTACTTATCGCCGGATTGAACGGCTGGCTTTTGGTGCTGATGGCGCAAGGAAAAACATAAGTTCTCGTATTCCCAAAGAGGTCACTCATGAAACATAAACGAATAATCGGGTATTACTTTCTCTGTTTTCTGTTATTAACTATAGTTAACTCAATTCTGCTCAATGCGCAAAGCGGAACATCGAGCGCTATCTCAGGCACGGTGACCGACTCGACAGGAGCGGCGGTACCCAATGCCGCAGTCACGGCAATTAATGTAGATACGAAAGCCGCGCGCGCCGGGCAAACCAACGCCGACGGCCGGTTTCTTTTTGCCCAGCTTAATCCCGGCACCTATGCGCTGACAGTGAAGTACGATGGGTTCATGGAGCAGACCTCGCCTCCGGTTGCCGTTGAAGTGGGGCGCACCGCAACATTGAACTTCAAACTTTCCTTGTCTTCGACTACGCAGAGTGTCGAAGTCACGGCGCAACCGGCGATGCTCAGCCTGGAGAACCCGAACACTACCTCTACTTTGGAATACAAAACCATCGCGAGCCTTCCCAACCCTGGCCAGGACTTGACGTATATCGTGCAGTTCTCGCCGGGTGCATTGATGAATACAGCCGGATCTTCCAATGACGCAAAGGCCGCCGGTGGCTACGGAAACGTGGAATTCAACGGGCTTCCCGCGACATCGAACGGCTACATACTCGACGGCTACGATAGCAACGATCCATGGCTCGGACTGAATATCGGGTTATCGACGAACCTTGTCATCGGCCTGGATGCGGTCGGAGAGGCAACCGTCAATACGAATTCTTACTCCGTCGATCAGGGAAGGTATGGCGCGTCGCAAGTGAATTACTTCACTAAATCAGGAACCAACAAATTTCACGGCGACTTATACGAGCTGTGGAACGGCTCTTTGTTGAATGCCGAGAACTACTTTCTGCACGCCAATGACACGGCCAATAGCATCGCCAAAAAGCCCCGGTCCACCGTCAATGAGTTCGGCGTGAGCGTGGGCGGACCTATCCTCAAAGATAAGTTATTTTTCTTCGCGCACTATGAGGGTGTAAGGATGGCTCTGCCTCTCGTTTCGCAGACCGTCGTTCCCACGCCTGCCTATCAGAGTTATGTGCTGGGTCAATTGGCCCTGGGCGGGACAGACCCGATCACCGGAGCCATGCTGCCGGCGCAGCCGGAGGAGATTCCCTTCTACCATTCGATGTTCAATCTCTACAGCAACACGGCAGGAACCCCGGTTCCAGTGAGTTCCTGCCCCCTGGACTCGAGTGGGGCGCTGCTTGGCGCGCAGATGAGCGGCAGCCTGTTCGATGGAAGCGGTTGCGCAAACCAGCGTCAGGAATCGCTGACCAACAGCGACACGGAAAATCTTATCGTGGTAAAAATCGATCACACCATCGATATACACAACAGCGTCTGGTATCGCTATCAACAGGATACTGGGCTACAGGCGGCTTTTACCGATCCTATTAACCCAATCTTCAACTCTTACTCTCCGCAGCCGCAGTACACGCTGGTTGCCGGTTATACCCATCTGTTCAGCCAGAATCTCGTCAATCAGTTCAATCCGGGCGCGAGCTGGTATTCGAGCATCTTCGAGCCAAACAACTTTGCCCAGGTCCGGCAGGCCTTCCCTATTATGCTTGCAGCGGGCACCAACAATGCCCCGTTCACAACTATCGGAGGCAATGACAACACTTATCCTCAGGGGCGCAAGGTGACCCAATGGCAGATCAACGATAACCTGATTTGGACACGAGGTAAAAACACTTACAAGTTCGGCGTCAACACGCGGCGCATCGACGTAAGCGACTACGATCTGGGCGAAGGAATTGTCCCTACTGTCGTTTACAACGATCTTGCCCAGTTCACCTATGGCGCGGCTTATACGGCGAGCCAGATGTTTCCCGTTTCCCTGAAGGAGCGAGTTACCGCCGGCAATCTCGACCTCTATGCGATGGATACGTACAAGCCCATGGAGCGCGCGACACTGACCGTGGGGATACGGACAACATGGAATACCAACCCGGTCAATCAACAACGATTGTTTGCGCGCCCGGCCAAATCGTTTCTCAATCTTTCGCACAACATAGGCCAGCCTCTCGATCAAGTAATTCAAACCGGAGTTAGCGGACTCTTTCCGGCAACACCGCTGCTTGTCTGGCAGCCCCGCGTTTCGATGGCCTACCAACTTACTCGGGGGATGATGCTGCACGCCGGGTTTGGCGTCTTCAACGACATTATTCCCGCGCAGATTGCAGACCTTTCCGCGACTAATGCTCCTTACGCGCCAACCTTTGTCGGCGGCATCGGCGGCCAGGTGGGCGGCATTGGGATAGCGCCGAATGTAACCGGAAGCGCGGTCGATGCAACGGCCGATGCCAACGCGAACTTTCAGAAAGTCTTCAGCGAGGGTGCGGCTCCTTGTGCGGGCATTGCCGCGGGCGCGCCCACATGCCCGTTGGCCGTCAGCATAAATACCTTCCCCAGCGGCACGCTCAAGACGCCATATTACTACCAATATAACTTCGGGGTTGAACAACGGGTAGGCGCGAAGGGCGCGGCACGGGTCGATTACGTCGGAACACGAGGTGTTCATGAGCCATATCAAGTGCAGCTGAACGGCTACCAGACGGTCTGCGACGGATGCTTTGCTCCTTATCCATATCAACAGCCGCTCGATCAAAGATTTGGCAGCGTGAATGAGTTTCAAACCAACGCGAACAGCATCTATTCCGGCTTGCAGACCAATTTCACCGAGCAGATCGGCAGCCTGACTTTGCGAGCAAACTACACCTTCAGCCATTGCCTGGATGAGGTCTCGAATGGAGGGCTGCTTTCATTCTCCAGCCAGGGAATTCTTTCACCGCTGCCAGGCGAACTCAGACGCCAGTATGGAGATTGTGACTATGACGTGCGCCATAACATCTCGGCTTTCGGAATATACCAGGTTCCATTTTCGTCTTCCCATGCGCTGCTTCGGACAGTTTTCAGCGGCTGGTCGTTTTCCGAAACGGCATTCTTTCATAGCGGGCTTCCGTTCACCGTGCTTAGTCAGCCTTATACGGCGAACGGCGGCGGCGTTTTTCAAAGCAGCGGTCCGCAATTTGCGCGCAGAGTCGCTGGCGTGCCGCTCTATCAGAAGACTCCCTACTCCGGCGTGACGGTGGCGGGCACAAAGCAGTGGTTGAACCCAGAGGCCTTTGTCTCTGTGGTCGATCCGACGACGGGCGCTTGCACGGAAGGCGATTCCTCTTCCAATTGTCAATTTGGGGATGCGGGCCGCAACACGGTGCGTGGGCCGCATTTCACTTACTCGGACATTTATCTGACGAAAAAGTTTCCGCTTAAAGGCGCGGCGTCGTTGCGCTTCGATACACAGTTTTTCAATGCGTTTAACCATCCGAACTTTGCTTTGCCGAGCAACGTGGAGGCAGGCGTGCCGGGAGTTTATATCCCGGAAAAATTCGGCACGCTCGAAAGCACCATCTCGCCGCCGACAGGGTTGCTCGGCGTGGGACTGGGCGGAGACAGTTCGCCGCGCATGATTGCATTTCAGGCGAGAATCGAGTACTGAGAAATCTGGGGAAAGTCGCGGCCAAACGGCCGACCTGAACCCCAGCCTCATGGACTACTATGGTTGCCATGGACGTTCTTTCAGCAGCTGAGATGCAGGCTTGCGACCGGTTGACCACCGAGCGGTTCGGGATTCCATCGATTGAGCTGATGCGCGCCGCCTCGGCTGCCGTGGCTGCGTTCGCGCGGCAGGAGTTTCCGCGGGCACGGCGAGTGACTGTGCTGTGCGGGCGCGGCAACAACGGCGGCGACGGCATGATGGCCGCGCGGTTGCTGGCCTCGGCCGGCCTGGAGGTGACCACTCTGCTGCTTGGCGGGCGCGATGGGCTCACCGGCGACGCGGCCACAGCCTGGCGCGACCTGACCAGCCCGGCGCATGGACTGGTTCATATCATCGAGACGGCTGGGGACTTGGAGGCGCACAAGGCTGCGCTGGAGACGGATCTGATTATCGACGCAGTGGTGGGCACCGGCTTCAAGCCGCCGCTGAAAGGATTGGCGCTGGCCGCGCTCAAGTGGATGGAGGGCAGCGCGGCGCCGGTTCTGGCAGTAGACTTGCCCTCCGGCTGGCCAGCCGACGAGACCGCTGCCAAAGTAGCCGGGCCGACCTTTCCCGCCGATGCCGTCATCACTTTTACCGCGCCGAAGCCGGCGCACATCTTCGGGCAACTCACGCGGCATTGGTGGCAGCCGATTGTGGTGGCGCCCATCGGTTCTCCGCAAGAGGCTATGGTTTCGAGCCTGAATCTGAGCTGGGCCGGCTCGTCGCTTTCGCTCACACAGGCCCCGCGGGCGGCAGCGGCCAACAAGGGCGGCTTCGGCCATGTGCTGGTGGTGGGCGGAACATTTGGAACAGCGGGCGGTAAATCGGGCGCGCCCGCCGTGGCGGCTCTGGGGGCGTTGCGGGCCGGGGCAGGACTGGTGACGGCGGCGGTTCCCGCTCCTGCACTGCCGCTGGTGGCGGCCATTGCGCCTGAGCTGATGACCTGGCCTCTGGCCGCAAACGCCGCAGGACAAATTTCAGCGGAGAATCTTGCGCCGGAGTTTCTTTCCAGGCTCACGGCTGGTAAAACCGTGCTGGCAATCGGACCGGGCCTGGGGCAAAATCCGGAGACGGTCAAATTCACCACAGGTCTTTTATCGGCGACAAAGATTCCGGCGGTGATAGACGCCGATGCGCTGAATATTCTGGCGGCCAAGCCGGTTCTGCTGACCAAGCTGGCAAAAGGACGCGCCCTGGTGCTGACGCCGCATCCGGGCGAGATGGCGCGGCTGGCGGGCGTAACGGTGGCCGAGGTGCAGGCCGACCGGCTCGGAGTGGCGCGGAGTTTCGCACAGCGCACTGGCGTTACGCTGGTACTCAAGGGCGCGCGCACGCTCATTGCGCATCCCGACGGACGCGTGGCTGTGAACACTACAGGGAATCCCGGCATGGCGAAGGGCGGCAGCGGCGATCTGCTGACGGGATTGATTGCGGGGTTGTTGGCGCAGTACCCGGCGGAGGTTGCGCGAGCCGTCGAAGCGGCGGTTTATCTGCACGGGCTGGCCGCGGACATGACCGTTCGGGCCGCAAATGAGCACACGCTGCTGGCCACGGATAGTATCGCGCAGCTTGCGCGGGCTTTCCGCTTTCAAACACGAGGCCCGAACGGTTATCTTTGGATACAGGGGCTGCCGGCGGAGTTGTCACAGGCCGCGGCCTTTCAAGAGGAATTTCAATGACCAGCGTAGCCCCTGCCGCATTTGCCGGTACGCATGAATTCACCAGCAAGAGCGGCGCGGAGACCATCGAAGTGGGCCGCAAACTGGCCCGGCTGCTGGTGCCGCCGCAACTGCTGCTGCTGCGCGGCGACCTGGGCACCGGCAAAACCACGCTGGTGAAGGGCATTGCGCAGGCGCTGGATGCGGCCGAGGCAGACGAGGTAACCAGCCCTACATTTACATTGATTCACGAGTACGCCGGCGAGCGTGAGGGCCATGCGGTGAAACTCTACCACCTGGACGTCTATCGCCTTGAAGGCGAGCGGCAACTGGAGACTCTGGGGCTGGACGAGTTGCTGACGCCGGACGCACTGGTGCTGGTGGAGTGGGGCGAAAAATTCAAGAGCATCCGCAAGAAATCTACCGGCGAGATAGTTATAACTTCGGCGGGCGGCGACGTACGGAAGATTACGGTGACGCTGAAGGAATAAGCGGCAGATAACTGTGGGGTTCCGGTTGTTTAAAACTGGCATTGCACGCCTGCTGCGGCGTTGACTACCAGATTTTTCCTTCAGATATCGAGATCGTATGAATCGAATTCCATTTGATGAAGTGCAAGCGACGCTGGAAGGCGTGCTGAGGAAGCTGGGCTTCTCTGCCAGCCGCACGCAAAGCTGTGCGCGGCTATTCGCCGAGACAACTTGCGACGGCGTGTACACTCACGGCGTCAATCGCTTTCCCCGTTTCGTTGCCATGGTGCGCAATGGCAGCATTGACGTGGAGGCGGAGCCGCAATTGCTTGCCGGCTTCGGCGCGCTGGAGCGTTGGGATGGGCGGAAAGGCCCAGGCAATCTGAACGCGCATGCCAGCATGGAACGGGCGATAGCTCTGAGCCGCGCCCATGGCGTGGGGTGCGTGAGCCTGGGCAACACCAACCACTGGATGCGAGGCGGCACCTACGGCTGGCAAGCTGCCGAGGCAGGAGTGATCGGTATCTGCTGGACCAACACGATGCCCAATCTGCCTCCCTGGGGCGGCGGTGAGCCGTGCCTGGGAAACAACCCTCTGGTGATTGCGGTTCCGCGCAAAGGAGGGCATGTTGTGCTTGATATGGCGATGTCACAGTTTTCCTATGGAGCGCTGGAGAGTTACAGATCACGAGGAGAGATGCTGCCCGTCGATGGAGGCTTTGATGTGGCGGGCAATCTGACGCGCGATCCCGCGGCGATTGAGCAATCACAGCGTCCGTTGCCCATCGGCTACTGGAAGGGTTCAGGGCTTTCCCTGGTGCTGGACATGATCGCCGCGATGACATCGCTGGGGAAAGCTACCCACCAGCTTTCGACAGATCCGCTTCTTGAGGCCGGTATCTCGCAGGTCTTTCTGGCTATCAATTCCGCGGCGCTGGGGGATGAACAGAGAGTTTCGCAGATCGCCGGCGATATCATCGGTTCGTTGCATCACTGCCGGCCGACGGAGAAAGGGATAAAGATACGCTATCCCGGAGAGCAGACCTTGCGCATCCACGCGGAGAACCGCAAACTCGGCCTTCCCGTCGAGCCGGCCGTTTGGGAACAGATACTGAAGATGTAGGAGCTTGATTTCTCAATTGCCTAGTGAGGGCATCCCGGCAGGACAAAATGTTCCGCGCAGCGCGGCTCGTAGGAGTCGCCGGGCAGTTTGACGGCGCTGTCATAAGGAGCAAGCTGGCCTTTGATCAGCCGTTGCGAGTAAAAGGCGCGGTTTCCGATCTGAATTAGACGAGGCGATTGGTTTGCAGCGGACATTTCTGCTCATACAAAGATGGTCAATTCTGCTCGCAAATGCGAAATTCTTGCTGCCCATATCTAGCGACTGGTGAGCAAGTTTATACAGACCTCTCAACTTTTCGCTTGTTATTTTCACAGAGTTAAGTTATGCCGACACTTACGTCGGCCCTGCAAGGCGGCACTCGTTGGACACCATGCAACCACAATTGGACGAGAGGTTACAAATGCGCAAATACAGGACTGGATTCGTGTGCTTCCTGGCGACTGTTCTGGTCGCCTTTGTGGCCGGTTGCGGTCAAGAAATGGTAATAGTTCCCAGCGTAGTGTCTGTAACCCCCGCTCTGGGAACTACCGACGTGATCATCAATGCGACCGTCACCGCGACCTTCAGCCAGGCGATGAGCGCAGCCTTGATTAACACCACAACCTTCACGGTCGCCGGCCCGGGCGGCGCTGCCGTGGCGGGAGCCGTCACGTACTCCGGCACCGTTGCGACGTTTACGCCGAGTGCCTTTCTGGCATACGGAACCATCTACACGGCTACGATCACTACAGGAGCTACGAGCCCCGGCGGCACTCATCTGATTACCAACTACGTGTGGACTTTTACCACTATTGCCACGCCGCCAGCTCTTACCCCAGCGCCGACAGTCATTTCAACCCTGCCTGTAACTTCACCCGAGAACGTGACTGTGCCGCTCAATCAGGTTGTCAGCGCCACGTTCAGTGAGCCGATGACCTCTGCGACGATCGCCGGCACGACAAACTTTACGCTGATGGAACTGGGTAGCGAGACTCCCGTGGCCGGTCAGGTTGAATACGCATCTAGTGGAAATGCGCTGGTGTTCCAGCCGTCAGTGAACCTCGCGGCCGGCGCCACCTATACAGCCACGATCACCACCGGAGTTGAGAGCCAGGCTGGCGTTGCGCTGGCCAGCCTCTACGCCTGGACCTTCAAGACCGGCACGGCCGGCAGCTTTACCCAGCCAGGGCTGGTCAAGACAATCCCGGCAAACCTGGCAACAAACGTGCCTCTGAATCAGGCAATCAGCGCAACCTTCACCGAGGCCATGAATCCACTGACCCTGAGCACGACAACCTTCCTGCTTTATCAAGGTTCGTCGCTGAGCGGAACGCCGATCCCGGCAACAATCACCTATGATCCGGTCAACTTCATTGCCACGCTCACGCCCACGGCCTTGCTCACCGCCAGCACCGTCTACACCGTAACGGTGACCACCGGAACCAAAGATCTGAACGGCAATCCGCTGCTGGTGAACATCGGGCCGCCACCGAATCCCTGGACATTTACCACCGGAACGGGAGTGGTTACGCCGCCCATCGTTCTGGGGCCAACTATCTCGCTATTTGGCGCGCTGGGCGGCGGAGCGGGGATAACCAACCAGGGAATCCACACGGTGATCAACAACGGAGGGATCGGGACGACGGGCGCCTCGACGCTGATAACCGGGTTCCACGACACTACCCTTCCGATTGTTGGCGCGGTATGGCCATGCACGTATACGGAAACACCACTGAATATGGGGCAAGTGAACGGAGTCATTGATACCGCTCCTCCTCCGCCTACCGTTAATTGCTCCGATGAAGGAACCGCACATACCATGGCTGTCGCCACCGAAGCCGAGCTTGAAGCTCAAACCGCTTACATCACGCTTCAGGGGCTTCCCTCAACCGGCACTCTGGCGGCGGAACTGGGCGGGACAACCATTTACCCTGGCGTCTACACAAACGCCAGCTCAGTTGGCATAACGAAAGGGAATCTTACTCTCGACGCACAGGGCAATCCCAATGCAACCTGGGTCTTCCAGATCGGGTCATCTCTGACCGTAGGCACACCGACATCCTCTGAAAGTGTCATCCTGACTAACGGCGCCCAGGCCGGCAATGTCTACTGGGCGGTGGGGGGCCTTCCGGGCGCGGTCATCAACTACGGCGGAGGCGGGATTATGGTCGGAACCATCATCTCTCAACCGGGAATCACGGTTTCAAGTCCCGGACAGTCCACGTCGGCGACGGTAACGACAATCAACGGCAGAGTACTGGCTTTGAATGCGTCGACCACCATGGTGAACACCGTAATCAACGTGCCATAAGGTCTGGCTGAGACCGTCCTCAGGGACGGTCTCAGGCGGCTTCGGACAATGCCTGCTTCGGTAAGTTCTGTTTACGAAGAGTTAACCCGCTGCTGGTGTTCCGCTGATAGCGACGTGCAGTTCAGGAGGCGACAATGAGATTGAGTGCAAGGATGATTGCGATCGCGGTATTTGGCGCACTTCTAATGCCTGCGTTGATAGTTTGCGCGCAGGATTCGAGAGGCACAAAAGACGGCACGCCCAAGGCGGAACTGTTTGTGGGCTATTCGTATTTGCGCGCCGTTCCAGCGCCGTCCGACGGAAACCGGCTGGTGTGGCTCAATGGCGGCAGCACGTCCATCGCCTATAACTTCACTCGCCATCTGGGCCTGGTTGGCGATTTTGGCGGCTTTGATGACTCGCAACTGCTGCTCACAGGGACAGGCACCACGCCAAACTCAAGCGGGACAGTGTACACCTATCTCTTTGGTCCACGCTATTCCTTCCGGAATTACGAGAGGTTCACACCATTTGTTCAGGCTCTATTTGGTGGCATTCATGCCAGCGATGTAACACTCTCCTCGGGTTGCATGGGCGCTGGTTGCACGCCCCTCCCAGCGGAGAACTCGTTTGCCTGGACCGCCGGCGGCGGATTGGACTTCAATCTGCGCCGTCATCTTGCCATCCGCATCATTCAAGCCGAATACCTGATGACCAGGTTCCAGGATTACTCCACCGGATCAACTTCTTCGCAGAATGATATGCGCCTGTCCTCCGGAATCGTTTTCCGCTTCGGCGGAAATGCCGCGCCTCCGCCGCCGGTAACCCTGGCGGTCTCGGTCAACCCGGCCTCGATCTTCCCCGGCGACCCGGTCACAGCGACCGCGACGGCCGGCGACGTGGAACCCAAGCTCAATGTGGTTTATACCTGGACCGGAGTGCCT